>NPIF01000070.1_pt2 | contig 111247 bp, 103 predicted proteins | sample 8637461 | NCBI WGS metagenome assembly NPIF01 (sample SAMN07420641, study PRJNA396082) | bioreactor metagenome | isolation source: sample BR12 brine-fed electro-methanogenic bioreactor BR | place: Japan: Kochi | collected 2016-12-09 | reverse complement strand
ATCCCCCTGGGGACGCCAGAAACGACAGCCCCGTTGCCCGCTCGGCGACGGGGCTGTTTTGTTTCCGGGGAAATTTTCTCTTAGCCCGGGGGCGTCCCTGTGGCAGAATGCCCGACCATGTCTTCTCCCGAAAAAATCGTGGAAATCTTCTCCGACGGCGCCTGCTCGGGAAATCCCGGACCCGGGGGGTGGGGAACCATCCTGCGCTGCAACGGCCACGAGAAAGAACTCGCCGGCTACGAGGCCCAGACCACCAACAACCGGATGGAATTGACCGCCGCCATCGCCGGGCTGCAGGCGCTCAAGCGTCCGTGCCGGGTGCGCCTGACCACCGATTCCGAGTACGTCAAAAAGGGCATCACCGAGTGGATCGACGGCTGGGTGCGCCGTGGCTGGAAGAACAGCCAGAAAAAGGATGTCGCCAACCGCGACCTCTGGGAGCAGCTGTTGGAGCTTTCCAGGCGCCACCAGGTCGAATGGCACTGGGTGCGCGGTCACGCCGGACATATCGAGAACGAGCGCTGCGACGAACTGGCGCGCATGGCCATTCGCCAGGGGCGCCGCTGAGCCTCCCGTTCCTCTGGACACCCCCCGATCTTGTGCTATCCTCTTTGGAGTTTTGTTTCTCCGATTCCTAACGGGTCAGTATTGTTGATATTCTTCGGGAGTCGCCAGCGCACGCCCGGTTCCTGCTGAATCCCATTCTCTACGGATTTTTCATGCCCGCAGTGCTGCATGCCGCGACCGATCTACCCCTGCCGCCGCCCGGCGGTGAAGCGCCCCCCGCGTTGGATGCGCTGTTGTCGCTGGGGCTCTATGCCCTGATCGCGGCGATTCTCATCGGCGCGCTGATGGGCCTGACCTGGCTGATCGGCCACCGCTCCCGCAGCGATCTCAAAGACGAGCCCTACGAGTCGGGGGTGCGCCCCACCGGCAGCGCCCGCCTGCACGAGCCGGTGCCCTTTTACCTGGTGGCGATCTTTTTCATCGTCTTCGATGTCGAGGCCGTTTTCATCGTCTCCTGGGCGGTTGCCTGGGATCGCCTCGGCTGGGCGGGCTTTGCCCAGGCCGGTTTCTTCATTTTCATTCTCTTTCTCGGGCTGGTTCATCTGTGGAAGATGGGTGGCCTCGACTGGGGGCCGCGGGCGGCGCGGCGCGGGAGCCGGCGGGGAGGGGAGGGATGAGCGAGAAGATTCCCGACAATATTCTCCTCACCACCGTCGACGATGCCATCAACTGGGCCCGCGCCAACAGCATGTGGCCCATGTTCTTCGGCCTGTCATGCTGTTTCGTCGAGATGATGACGAGCATGACTCCACGCCACGACCTTGCCCGCTTCGGCGCCGAAGTGCTGCGCGGCACCCCGCGCGAGGCCGATTTGATGGTGATCTCGGGAACCCCCTTCAAGAAGATGGGGCCGACCATCCTGCGCCTCTACGAGCAGATGGCCAACCCCAAGTGGGTCATGTCGATGGGCAGCTGCTCCAATTCGGGGGGCATGTACGACTGCTACAGCGTGATTCAGGGCGTCAACCAGATCGTTCCGGTCGATGTCTACGTCCCCGGCTGCCCGCCGCGGCCCGAGGCTTTCATCCACGGGCTGATGCTGCTGCAGGAGAAGATCAAGCGCGACGAGCATCCCACCCGCCAGGTGTTCGGCCTCCAGGGCGGCAGCGAAGGCACGACCAAGTCGACTCTCGCCGACGGCGCGAGCAAGAGCCGCGATCCCCGCGGCCCCGGCTACGGCAACAGCAACATTCGCGGTACCTCGATGCAGCACCCGAATTTCCGCCGGAGCCGCTCCGAGATCATGTGGCGGCCGCCCCAGCCGAAGGTTGAATTCGTCCCCTCCAGCGGCGATCTGCGGCGCGAGGTCGCAATCCGCTTCGCGCAGGGGGTCCGCGAGGATTCCGGTGCGGCGGACATGCCCACCTTCGTCGCCGACGCGCAGACCGCCCCCGAACTGCTGCGCTTTCTCAAGGAGGAGGCGCCGAAGAAATTCCGCCGCCTCGAAGACCTCACCGCCGTCGACGAGAGCGCGCGCCAGAGTCGCCCCGATCATCGCTTTACCCTGGTCTACCACCTGCTCTCCTTCGACGATCCCGGCTACGTGCGGGTCAAGGTTCCGCTCGCGCAAGAGTCGCCCGCGGCACCGTCGCTGAGCGGCCTGTGGCCGTCGGCCGACTGGTACGAGCGCGAAGTGTTCGACATGTTCGGCATCCGCTTCAGTGGGCATCCCGATCTACGCCGCATCCTCATGCCCCCTTCCTGGCCGGGCCATCCCCTGCGCAAGGAACATCCCTTTCGCGCTACCGAGATGGCGCCCTACACCGCCGAGACCGCGGCCACCATGATTCCGCCCGACGGTGCGGAATTTTTCAAGGGCAGGAAAGTCGGTGAGGCCGAGCAGGCGATGATTCTCAACATCGGCCCCCATCACCCCGGCACCCACGGCGTGCTGCGGCTGATCCTCAAGCTCGAAGGCGAGGAGATCGAGGACATCGACGTCGACCTCGGCTATCATCACCGCGCCGCCGAGAAAATCGGCGAGCGCCAGCACTGGAACCAGTTCATTCCCTACACCGACCGCATCGATTATCTCTCCGGGGTGCAGAACAACCTGGCCTACCTGCACCCGCTGGAGACCATGCTCGGCCTCGAGGTTCCCGAGCGCGCCCAGTTCATCCGGGTGATGCTGTGCGAGCTGTTCCGCATCGCCAACCACCTGGTGTGGCTCGGCACCTTCGCCCACGACGTCGGGGCCATGACCCCGGTCTTCTACGCCTTCGAGTCGCGGGAGAAGATCTTCGACATCGTTGAGATGATCACCGGCGGCCGCATGCATCCCTCCTGGTTCCGCATCGGCGGGGTGCCGGACGACCTGCCCGAGGGCTGGAAAGGGGTGGTCGACGCCTTCACCCGCGATTTCGACCGGCGCATCGGCGAATTCGACAAGCTGCTGACCGACGGTCCGATTTTTCGCGCACGCACCGAGGGGGTCGGTCCGGTCACCCTGGACGAGGCCATCGACTGGGGGATGAGCGGGCCCAACCTGCGCGCCTGCGGCCTGTCCTGGGATCTGCGCCGCAAGATGCCCTACGGCGGCTACGACAAGTTCGATTTCGACATCGCCACCGCCAGCGGTGGCGACAGCTTCGCCCGCTACCTGGTGCGGCTGGAGGAGATGCGCCAGAGCCTGCGCATCGTCAAGCAGGCGGCGCGGAACATGCCCGCCGGGCGCTGGATGGTCGACGACTACCGCTACGCCTATCCCCAGCGCAAGGACGGGCTCAACGACATCGAGAGCCTGATTGCTCACTTTCTCAACGTCACCCGCGGCATGACCCCGCCCCGGGGCGAATGCTACCGGGGCATCGAATCGAGCAAGGGCGAGTGCGGCTACTACCTGGTCTCCGACGGCAACAACGTGCCCTACCGGGTGCGTATCCGCACCCCCAGCTTCGCCCACATGCAGATGTTGCCGCAGATGACCCGCGGCTGGCTGGTGGCCGACCTGATCACGATTCTGGGGTCGATCGATTTCGTTTTGGCGGATCTGGATAGATGAAATAAATGGGCTTGAACCACGAAGAGCACGAAGAAGTGCCTGAAACTTATTTGCTTTTCACCTTCGTGTTCTTCGTCTCCTTCGTGGTGAAAAAAAGACTTTATGACTGATCTTCTGCCGCAAGAACAGATCGACGCCTGGAAAGCTCGCGTCGCCGGCCATCCCCACCCGCTGGAGCTGGTGGTCGATGTGCTGCGCGCGATCCAGAGCCACCATGGCTGGGTGCCCGACGAGGGGGTGGAACTGGCGGCGGAGATCCTGCGCACCTCGCCCCTCAAGGTCGAGGAGATCGCCACCTTCTACGACAAGATCTACCGCCAGCCGGTGGGCAAAAAAGTCATCCATGTCTGCGACTCCATCTGCTGCTGGACTCGCGACAGCGAAGCGATCTACCGCCACTTGCAGAAGGCGCTGAAAATCGCGCCGGGGGAGACCACCAAGGACGGCCTCTTCACCCTGCTGCCGACCTGCTGTCTCGGGGCCTGCGGCGAGGCGCCGGCGCTGATGATCGACCTGACCACCTACGGCAACCTGACGATCGAACGGGTCGACCAGATTCTCGCTGCGGAGCGCGGGGAGAGTCAGCCATGAGCGACTACCCGCAGGTGCTGTTCAAGAACCGCCGCCCGGGGCAGACGGTCTTTCTCGACGGCTACGCCCGAAGCGGCGGCTACAAGGGGTTGCAGAAGGCGATCAGGAAGATGACCCCGCAGGAGGTGCGCGACACGGTCAAGGCCTCGGGGCTGCGCGGGCGTGGCGGCGCCGGGTTTTCCACCGGGCTCAAGTGGTCGTTCTTTCCCGCGGATAAGCCCGGCGAAAAATACCTGGTGTGCAACGGCGACGAGATGGAGCCCGGCACCTACAAGGACCGCCAGCTGCTGCTCGCCGACCCCCATCAGCTGATCGAGGGAATGATCATCGCCGGCTACGCCCTGCAGGCTCAGGTCGGCTACATCTTTCTGCGCTATGCCTACGAGGAATGCGCACGCAACGTCGAGCGGGCCATCGCCGAAGCGCGCAAGGCCGGCTACCTCGGCAGCGACATCCTCGGTTCGGGCTATTCCTTCGAACTGCACGTCCATCGCAGCGCCGGGCGCTACATTCTCGGCGAGGAGACCGCCCTGCTCAACGGCCTCGAAGGCCGTCGTCCCAATCCCCGCGCGAAGCCTCCCTTTCCGGCGCAGAAAGGGGTGTTCGGCCGGCCGACCACCGTCAACAACGTGGAGACCCTGGCCAACGTGCCGCACATCATCGCCCACGGACCCGAGTGGTACCAGGGGCTGGCCCTCAATGAGGAGGGAGCCGGCACCAAACTGATTGGCCTCTCCGGCCATCTGGAGAAAACTCCCTGCGTCGAGCTGCCGGTCGGCATCCCTCTGCAAGAGGTGATCGAGCGCTTCGGTGGCGGGGTCTGGCAGGGCAGGGCGTTCAAGGCCTGTCTGCCGGGCGGGGCCTCGACCCCCTACCTGACCCGGGACCATCTGGGGGTGGCCCTCGATTTCGACACGCTGGCCGAGGTCAAGAGCCGCTTCGGCACCGGCTGTGTCACCGTGTTCGACGATCGCACCTGCATGGTGGCCGCCACCCTCAACCTCAACCGCTTCTTCGCCCGCGAGAGCTGCGGCTGGTGCACCCCCTGCCGCGACGGTCTGCCCCTGGTCAACTGGCTGCTGGAGAAGATCGAGCGGGGCGCGGGGACGATGGCGGATGTCGAGATGCTCAAGGACCAGCAGCGCAACATCAGCGGCCGCGCCTTTTGCGCCCTCGCCGAAGGGGCGATGGGGCCGGTGGAGGCGCTGCTGCGGCTGTTCATGGACGAGATCGAGGACCATGTGAAAAAGGGCAAATGCCCCTTTAAGTCCGTTTAACCACGAAGAGCACAAAGAGAGTCAAAAATGATTTCTAGAGGTTGTTCGTGGTCTTCGTGTCCTTCGTGGTGAAAGAGAAAGACCTTCTATGCCCAGACTGACCATCGACAACCGAAGCGTCGACGTCCCCGACGGCAGCAACGTGCTCGAGGCGGCGCAGCGGCTGGGGATCGTCATCCCCCACTTCTGCTACCACGAGGCGCTGGGCGCGGTGGGGGCGTGCCGCCTGTGCGCGATGAAGTTCGAAGACGGCCCGGTCAAGGGCGTCCAGATGTCGTGCATGGTCGAGGCTCAGGAGGGCATGGTGGTCTCCACCCTCGACCCGACGACGGTGGAGCTGCGCGCCCATGTCATCGAGTGGCTGATGACCAACCACCCCCACGACTGCCCGGTGTGCGACGAGGGGGGCGAGTGCCAGCTGCAGGACATGACCGTGGCCGGCGGCCATACCCTGCGCCGCTACCGCGGACGCAAGCGCACCTACGCCAACCAGCAGCTCGGTCCCTTCATCGAGCACGAGATGAACCGCTGCATCCAGTGCTACCGCTGCGTGCGTACCTACCAGGATTACTGCGGCGGCGACGATTTCGGCGTGCTGGGCGTCAACCAGCGCGTCTATTTCGGTCGCTTCCGCGATGGTCGGCTGGAAAGCCCTTTCTCCGGCAACCTGGTCGACGTCTGCCCGACCGGGGTTTTCACCGACAAGACCTTCCGCTTCAAGACCCGTTACTGGGATATCGAGGAGGCGCCGTCGGTCTGTCCCCATTGTTCCCTCGGGTGCGCCACCCTCCCCGGCGGCCGCTACCGCGAACTGCAGCGCACCCGCGCTGGCGTCAATCGGGCGACCAACGGCTTTTTCATCTGCGACCGCGGCCGCTTCGGCTACGCCCATGCCAATCATCCCGCCCGTCCCCGGTTTCCCCGGGTGGCCGGCCAGGAGGTCGCCTGGGACGATGCGCTGGCGGTGGCGCGGCAGCGCATCGCGGCGATCGTGGCCGAGCATGGTCCGGGGGCCGTGGCCTTTCTCGGTTCGCCCCGGGCCTCCCTCGAGGCCAACGCGCAGCTGCAGGCCTGGGCCCGGGAACTGGGCAGCGAGCGGGTGGCGTTCGAGGCCCATGCCCCCCGGGACTGGGCGGCGCGCACCCTGGCAGGCGGTCTCGGCACCCACTGGCGCAGCCTCGAGGGGGTGCGCCACAGCGACTGCGTGGTCATGTTCGGTCTCGATCCCCTGGCCGAGGCGCCGCTGCTGGTGCTGGCGGTGCGCCAGGCGGTACGCCGTGGCGGACACGTCGCGGTGCTCGATCCGCGCCCGGTCGAACTGACCTGCCGCGCCGCCCATCTGCCCCTGCCCCCGTGGCGGCTGAGCGAGGCCTTGACCGCGCTGGCCGACAACGATTTCTCCACTTTCAGCCGCCAGGAGGGCGTGGTGCTCGAAGGCCTGCGCGACGCCCTGCAGGCGGCGGAGCGCCCGGTGCTGATCGGCGGCGGCGATCTTCTCGGCGTCCCCGGCCTGCAGCGCCTGCTCAACCTGGTCGATGTTCTCAGCCGCGACCACCGTCCCTGCGGGATGATGGTGCCGCTTACCGGTCCCAACAGCTTCGGCGGGGCCCTGCTGGCCGGTGCCGGTCCCGATTTCGAGGAGCTGGGCAACGCCGTCGCCACCGGCGAAGTCAGGGCTCTGGTCTGTCTGGAGAACGACCCGCTGAGCACGGCCGCCCATCCCGGCCGGGCCGCGCTGGCCCTGGGGAAGCTCGAACTGCTGGTGGTACTCGACGGCCTGCCGACGCGCACGGCGCAGCGGGCCGAGATCCTGCTGCCGACCACCGTTACCGCCGAGAGTGAGGGCACCTTCGTCAACAACGAGGGGCGCATGCTCGCCTTCGAACGGGCGATGCAGCCGGGCATTCCCCTCAAGGTCACCGGCGGCGGCGACCATCCGCCACGCACCTTCGCGCCGGGCACCCCCGGCGACCAGCCGCGGCCGGCCTGGGCGGTACTCGCCCGTCTGCGCGGGAAAGACGACGCCCTGGAGGCGGTGCGGCGCGAAATCGAGATGCGCGACCCGCGCTTCGCCGGTCTGTCCGGCCTGCAGGCCGAAAGCGAGGGATTTCATGTCGCGGGCGGCGGACCGCTGCCCGAGGTGGACGAGGAGAATTTCATCCCCGGCGCGGGGGAGTTGGCCCTGCTGGTAACCGAAGGACTGTTCGGGTCGGAGGAAATCGCCCATTATTCGGCCCCTCTGGATGCGGTGCGGCCCGCGCCGCGCCTCTATCTCCACCCCGCCGACGCCGAGCGGTTGTCCGTGGCCGAGGGCGAAGCGGTGCGGCTGGTGTGCGAGGTGGGCGAAGTGGCGCTGCCGGTGACGCTCTCGCCACGGATGGCGGCCGGGGTCGCGGTGCTGCCGCGGGTGCGCGGGACGGTGCTCGAATCCTTCGTCCCGGGCGCCGGCGTTCACCCCTTCAGCATCGTCAAGGAGGCGCGTCATGCCTGAGTGGCTGATCACCCTGGTGCTGATCCTGGTCAAGCTCGGCCTGGTCTTCTTCGTGCTGCTCACCGGCGCGGCCTACCTGGTGCTGGCCGAGCGCAAGATTCTCGGCCGCATGCAGCTGCGCTACGGTCCCAACCGCGTCGGCCCCTTCGGGCTGCTGCAGCCGGCGGCGGACGCGATCAAGCTCCTCACCAAGGAAGACTTCATCCCCGCCCAGGCCGACAAGGTGATCTTCTTCGTGGCGCCGGGGCTGGCCGCGGTCACCGCGCTGCTCGCCTTTGCCGTGGTCCCCTTCGCGCCGCCGATCACGGTGTTCGGCCGCGAGGTGCCGATGGTGGTGTGCGACCTCAACATCGGCGTGCTCTACTTTCTCGGGCTCTCGTCGCTTGCGGTCTATGGCGTGGCCCTGGGGGGCTGGGCTTCCAACTCCAAGTACGCGCTGCTCGGCGGCATTCGCGGCCTGGCCCAACTGATCAGCTACGAGCTGGCGATGGGGCTGTCCCTGGTGCCGGTGGTGCTGATGGCGCGCAGTTTTTCCCTCACCGACATCGTGCTGGCGCAGGAGACGGTCCCCTTCGCCCTGCTCAACCCGCTGGCCTTTCTCATCTTCCTGGTGAGCGTGGCGGCCGAGTCGAAGCGCATCCCCTTCGATTTGCCCGAAGCGGAGAACGAGCTGGTCGCCGGTTTCCACACCGAGTACTCGGGCATGCGCTTCGGCCTGTTTTTCGTCGGCGAGTACATCAACATGATGATCCTCGGCTCGATGATCACCGTCTTTTTCCTCGGCGGCTGGCTCGGTCCGGGGCTGCCGCCGATCCTGTGGTTCGTCATCAAGGTGCTGGCGGTGGCGTTTCTCTTCATCTGGATGCGCGGCACCATGCCGCGGCTGCGCTACGACCAGCTGATGCATTTCGGCTGGAAGGTGCTGATTCCGCTGTCGCTGCTCAACGTGCTGGTGACCGGAGCGGTGCTGCTGTGGCTCAAAGGATAGGCCCATGAACTTGTGGCGCGACATCAAAGGCACCGTGCAACCCTTCTGGGTGACGCTGCGCAACATGCTGCGGCGGCCGGTGACGATCCAGTATCCCGAGCACAAGCGCACCCCCCCGGCCCGCTACCGGGCGCGTATCGTGCTCACCCGCGACCCCGACGGTGGCGAACGCTGCGTGGCCTGTTATCTTTGCAGTGCGGCCTGTCCCGTCGACTGCATCTCCATGCAGGCCACCGAGGCCGAAAACGGGCGGCGCTACGCCGCCTGGTTCCGCATCAATTTCTCGCGCTGCATCTACTGCGGGCTGTGCGCCGAGGCCTGCCCGACCCTGGCGATCCAGATGTCGCCCGACTACGAATTCTGCAAGGAGGATATCCTGCCGATGGTCTACGAAAAGGAGGATCTCCTCATCGCCGACGGCGGCAAGGACAACGAGTACAACTTCTACAAGCACGCCGGCATCGGGGTGGTCAACCCCCGCGGCGGCAACGACGACGAGTACGGCCCGGTGGACGTCAAGTCGAACCTGCCGTAGCTGACCATCGATTTTCCCCTCTCCCGCAAAGGAAGGGGTTGAAAAACAAGAAAATCCGTATTCGTGTCCATTCGTGACATTCGTGGTTGCACTAAAGGTTTTCATTGTTTATGGCCACAGCAATCTTCTACATCCTCGGATTCACCGCCCTGGCGGCCACCGCCCTGTGCATCACCCGACGCAACCCGGTGCACGCGGTGGTCTACCTGGTCAACGCCCTGTTCGCCCTGGCGCTCATGTTCTACCAGCTCGGCGCGCCGCTGGTGGCGGCCTGGGAGGTGATCATCTATGCCGGCGCGATCATGGTGCTGTTCCTGTTCATCATCATGATGCTCGAGCTTGCGCCCACCGGCGCCGAAGGCAAGGGGCCGGGCTGGAAGCGCTGGGGGCCGGTGGCGCTCTTGTCGCTGGCGATTCTCGCCTGCACCCTGCTGCTGCTCGCGGTCGAGGCCCGGCAGCAGGGGGTACCATCCTTCTGGGTCTCGCCCCGCGATTTCGGCACGGCCCTCTTCGACCAGTACGCGCTGGCGGTGCAGGTGGTGTCGTTCCAGCTCCTCTTCGCCGCGGTGGGCGCTTTCTACGTCGGCAAAGGGACCCTGCGCCGCCGCCCGCAGGAGGACGCGCCATGATCGTGCCGATGGCGCACATCCTCGCTTTTTCCGGCGCCATGTTCGTGATGGGGCTGGCCTGCGTGCTCGCGCAGCGCAACCTGATCATGATCCTGATCGGGGTCGAGATCATGCTCAACGCGGTGGGGTTGACCCTGGTGGGAGCGAGCGCCCTGTGGCAGAAGATCGACGGCCAGATCTTCGTGATCTTCCTGATGGCCATGACCTCGGCCGAGGTCTCCATTTCACTGGCGATGGTGGTCTACCTGCGCCGGCGCAAGGGGACGCTCGAGGCCGACGCATTCAGCGAGATGAAGGGCTGATGAGCGCGAAGCTGCTGTTCCTGATTCTGTTCTTTCCGCTGGCCGGCGGGGTCTGCAATGCCCTCGTCGGCACCCTGCTGCCGCGCTCGCTGCGCGCCGGGGTGGCGGTGGCTGCGGTGGCCGCATCGGCGCTGACCACGCTGCTGCTGTGGCCGCTGGCGGCGGGGACGGGGACTTCGGCGACGCTCTTCACCTGGCTCGAGAGCGGCACATTCCGGGTGCCGGTGGAGATCCTGTTCGATCCCCTTTCCGCCTCCATGACTCTGATGGTGACGGTGGTCTCGACCCTGATTCACCTCTATGCCGCCGGCTACATGGAAAAGGAAGAGGACACGGCGCGCTTTTTCACCCTGCTCAATCTCTTCGTCTTCGCCATGCTCACCATCGTGCTGGCGGACAATCTGCTCCTCCTGTTTCTCGGTTGGGAGGGGGTGGGCTTCTGCTCCTACGCGCTGATCGGCTTCTGGTACCGCGAGGAGAAGAACGCCGCCGCCGGGCGCAAGGCCTTTCTCGTCACCCGCGTCGGCGACGTTTTTCTCGGCATCGCCCTGCTGTGGCTCTTCGCTCTGTGCGGGACGCTGAACCTCACCACCATCAACGCCCAGGCGGCGACCCTCGGCGGCGGCACCGTCCTCGCCCTGACCCTGCTGCTGCTCGGCGGCGCCTGCGGCAAGTCGGCCCAGCTGCCGCTGATGACCTGGTTGCCCGACGCCATGGCCGGCCCGACGCCGGTCTCCGCCCTGATTCACGCGGCGACCATGGTCACCGCCGGGGTCTACCTGCTGTGCCGCATGTTTCCCCTGGTGTCGCTGACTCCCGAGGGGCTGGCCGCCATCGCCGGGGTCGGCGCGCTCTCGAGTTTCTATGCCGCGACCTGCGCTCTCGCCCAGCGCGAGATCAAGCGGGTGCTGGCCTTCTCCACCATGAGCCAGGTCGGTTACATGATGCTGGCGGTGGGGGTGGGCACCGTCTCCGGCGCCATGTTCCACCTCTTCACCCACGCTTTTTTCAAGGCTCTGCTCTTCATGGGGGCGGGCTGCGTGATTCATCTCGCCGGCGAGGAGAACGACATCACCCGCATGGGCGGAATGCGCAAAAAATCGCCCTTCGTCTTCTGGGTGTTCCTGGCCGGCGCTCTGTGCCTGGCCGGCGCGCCTTTGACCGGGGGATTTTTCTCCAAGGACGAGATCCTGCTCGCCGACTTCGCCCGGTCCTCGATCTATTACCGCAGCCTGTGGGTGGTGGGCACCCTCACCGCCTTTCTCACCGCCCTCTACACCTTTCGCCTGGTGTTCCTGGTCTTCTTCGGCGAGGAGCGCGGCCACGGCCACCCCCATCGCCTGCCCGCACTGATGCGCTGGACCCTGCCGCCGCTGGCCCTGCTCGGATTGGCCGGGGGGCTGCTCAACCTGCCGCCCCTCTACGGGGGCAAGGAGCGTCTCTACCACTACCTGGGGCCGCTCGCCGGGCGCAAATTCCACGCCAGTCACGACACCGAGCTGATCCTGGCGGGGCTCGCGGTGGTGCTGTTCGTGGTCGGGGTCGCCCTCGCCTGGTGGCGATACCGCCGGGACCCGGTGCGGCCCTACGGCGCGGTGAAGACCTTTCTGCTGCAGGGATGGAAAGCCGACGGGCTGGTGGCCTGGGTGATTCTGCGCCCCTTCAACGCGCTGGCCTCTTTCTGCTGGCAGGGGGGAGATCGCGGCGTCATCGACGGCACCCTTGAGGGTGCGGGGCGGCTGTGCCTGGGGTGGGGGGATCTGCTGCGGCGGGCGACGACGGGGCGGCTTGCGACCTACCTCGCCGCCTTCGGCTGGGGGCTGCTGATCATCCTCGGGTACTTCTTCGTGCGCACGCAGATGTGAAATCTGGCGTAGTCACCAAGACACCAAGAGCACCAAGAGAGACAAAAAGACCAAACCCCAAAAAAGAGAAAAAGATTTAACGCAGAGGCGGAGAGTTCGGAGAGAAATCGGATTTTGGGGGGAACACAAATTCTTTTGGAATTTGAAAGCAGGCCTGGCTTTTCTCTCCGCGCTCAGCGCCTCAGCGTTAAAGCCTTTGATTTTCTTGGTGTCCTTGGTGCCTTGGTGGCCTCAAAAAAAGATTTTGAATTCGATTCGGACTGTGTGAACCGCTTATGACCGCAATGACCCACATCCCCTGGTTGACGATTCTCGTCTTTCTCCCGCTCGCCGGAGCGCTCTCGTGCGTGCTCTTCCGGCGGCAGGCGGCCTTCTGCCGCTGGCTGGCGCTGGCGGTGACCTGGGGGGTGTTCACCGTCGCCGCCGGGCTGTTCGCGGCCTTTCGCGAGGGCGGGGCGGGCTGGCTGCTCTACCAGGATCTCCCCTGGATCGAGCGCTTCGGCATCCGCTATACCCTGGGACTGGACGGCATCTCGCTGCTGATGGTGCTGCTGACGGGGTTTCTGCTGGTGATTTCGGTGCTGGTGTCGTGGCGGGTCAACCGGCACGTTCCTTTCTTCTTCGGTCTGCTGCTGCTGATGGAAGCGGGGATTCTCGGGGTCTTTCTCGCCCTCGACATGGTGCTGTTCTACCTCTTCTGGGAACTGATGCTGATCCCCATGTTCTTTCTGATCGGGGTCTGGGGGCACGGTCGGCGCATCTACGCCGCGGTCAAGTTCTTCCTCTTCACCCTCGCCGGCAGCCTGCTGATGCTGCTGGCGATCATCGGGCTCTACTTCCTCCACGGCCGCCAGAGCGGCGACTACACCTTCGCTTTCGAGGCGCTGCGCACCACGATCCTGCCCTTCGAGACCGAACTCTGGCTCTATCTCGCGTTTCTGCTGGCCTTCGCGGTCAAGGTGCCGCTGGTGCCGGTGCACACCTGGCTCCCCGACGCCCACACCGAGGCGCCCACCGCCGGCTCGGTGATCCTCGCCGGCCTGCTGCTCAAGACCGGGGTCTACGGCCTGATCCGCTTCGGCTTTCCCCTGTTTCCCCATGCCGCCGCGGCGAGCCTGCCGGTGCTGGCGGCGTTGGCCATCGTCGGCATCTTCTACGCCGCCTGGATCGCCTACCTGCAGTCCGACGCCAAGCGCTTGGTGGCCTACTCGTCGGTAGCCCATCTCGGTTTCGTGGTGCTGGGGCTCGCGGCCTGGAACGTGACCGCGGTGGAGGGGTGCATCCTGCAGATGGTCAACCACGGCATCACCACCGGGGCGCTCTTCGCCATGGTCGGCATGATCGACGAGCGCGCCCATACCCGCCAAATCGCCGACCTCGGCGGGCTGTGGGCACGGGTGCCGCGGCTGTCGGCCTTTTTCCTGTTCTTCTCCCTGGCCTCCCTCGGTCTGCCCGGGCTCAATAACTTCGCCGGCGAGATCCTGATCCTCATCGGCGCCTTCCAGGCCCATCCGGTCTGGGGGGCCGTCGCCATCGCCGGGGTGGTTTTCGCCGCCGCCTACATGCTGCGCCTGGTGCAGGGGGTGATCTGGGGGCCGCCCAAGGGAGAGGCCCCCTGGGCCGACCTGAGCCTGCGCGAAGGGTTCGTGCTGGTGCCGCTGGCGTTGCTGGTGCTGTGGCTGGGGCTGCAGCCGCAGGCGTTTCTGCAGCCGCTGCAGGAGCCGGTGCGCGAGCTGCTGCAGCAGCTGCCGCCGCTGGCGGCGAAGGGAGGGCTGCCATGACCTGGCTCGACGTGCAGGCGCTTGCGCCGGTGCTGATTCTGGCCCTCGGCTCCGCGGCCCTGCTCACCCTTGGGGCCTGGTGGCCGAAGCGCGCTCCGCTGATGATGCTCGGCATCGCCCTGGCCCTGGCCGCGGCGGCCACCGCGATCTTCTACCAGCCGCCGGTGATCGAGATCAGCCGCATGTTCGGCGCCGGTCCCTACGCCCGTTTCTTCACCGTGGTCTGGTCGCTCACCGCCGGTCTGACCCTGCTGTTGTCGTTGCGCTACGGCGCCGAGCGCGATTTTTCCGGGGCGGAATACACCGCGCTCATTCTCTTCGCCGGGGCGGGGATGTCCCTGCTCTCCGCGGCCACGTCGCTGGTGGGGCTCTTTCTCGGTCTCGAGGCCTTCACCCTGGTGCTCTACATCCTCATTGCCTTTCACCGCGACGACGGGGCCGGCGCCGAGGCCGGGCTCAAGTACCTGGTCATGGGAGCGGTGGCCACCGGCTTTCTCGCCTTCGGCATCGCCCTGATCTACACCGCCAGCGGCACCTTTCATCTGCCCGAGGCCCTGGCCGGCCTCGACGCGCACGGGGAGGCGCGCAACATCGCCCTGCTCGGCTGGGCGATGCTGGTGGTGGCGGTCGGCTTCAAGGTCTCGCTGGTCCCCTTTCACCTGTGGACCCCCGACGTCTACCAGGGGGCGCCGGCGCCGATCACCGGCATCCTCTCCACCGGCTCCAAGGGAGCGGTGTTCGCCGCCCTGGTGACCCTGTTCGCCGGCCTCGGAGCGGGGCGCGCCGACCTGGTGCCGCTGCTCTGGGTGCTCGCGGTGCTCTCGATGCTGATCGGCACCCTGTGCGCCCTGCGCCAGGACAACCTCAAGCGCATGCTCGCCTACTCGTCGGTGGTGCACATGGGCTACGTGCTGATCGCGCTGATCGCCGGCGGCGCGGCCGGCGACGGCGCCCTGGTCTTCTACCTGGTGGCCTACGCCGTGGTCAACCTCGGCGCCTTTGGCGTCATCGCCTCTCTCGCCGGGGCCGGCGACGAGCCCCAGGAATACGCCACCCTGCGCGGGGTCGGTTACCGTTATCCCTTTCGCTGCGGGGCGCTTGCGGTCTTTCTTTTTTCGCTGGCCGGCATCCCCCCCACCGCCGGCTTCATCGGCAAGTTCGGCATCTTCTTCGCCGCCCTCGACACCGGTTATGTCGCCCTGGCCCTGCTCGGGGTCCTCTCCTCGCTGATTTCGGTCTACTACTATCTGCGGGTCATCGTCGTGCTGTTCATGAGCGACGAGGAAGCCCCTCGGCTGCATCCCGGCAGCGGCGGCGAAGGTGTGGCGCTGGCCGCCTGCCTCCTGCTGACCCTGGCGCTGGGTGTCTTTCCCGGGCCGCTCCTCGATCTGATCCGCGACCTTTTCGCCTGATTCCCTGCTCCTTTTTCCCTGCTGTCTTGTGTATACGCCTTTCCTCTTATCCCCGTGTGGACAGGGGGTTCGGGCTCGTTATAATTCTTCTTGAAAGATCTGACACGAGGGATGGCGATGCGCTTCGAACAGACCAGCGATGTTCTCGACCACGTCGGCTTGTTTCACCGTCGGCTCGGCGAACTCTACCGCCAGCTGACCGAGCATGCCAGCAGCGAACGGGTCAAGATGCTCCTCGCTTACATGGCCCGGCACGAGGCCCAGCTCGCGCGGAAAATTGCCGACTACAAGGCCGAATCGCCCCCCCGGGTGCTGGCCAGCTGGTTCAAGTACACCCATGACGAGGATATCTTCGAGCCGCTCAAGGGGGTTGACCCTGAAGCCGATCTGCCCTTCGACGACGTGCTCGACCTGGCGGTGGAACTCGATGCCCAGCTGCTCGAGCTCTACCGGGAAATGGCCGAGCGCGCCCGCGCGCCCGAAGTCAAGGACATGTTCAACAGCCTCCTCCTGCGCGAGATGGAGGAGAAGCAGGACTTGATGCGCAGCGCCCTCGGTCTGCTCGATTTGTAGCGCGGCAACCCGCCCGAGGGGTTTTTCTGGCGAGGGTGACCCGGTGAAAATGACCCTGTTTTTCGGTATGGCTGTATTTCGATGAAATCGATCCGGATTCGCAAAGGGTTGGATGTTCCGATTGCCGGTCGGCCCGAGCAGCGCATCGACGAAGGCCCTTTGGTCAAGCGGGTCGCCGTGCTGGGCCCCGATTATCCCGGGCTGCGCCCCGCCATGGCGGTGGCGGCAGGAGATGCGGTGCGCCTCGGCCAGCCCCTGTTCAGCGATCGCAAGAACCCCCGGGTGGCCTACACCGCGCCGGGCAGCGGCCGGGTCGCGGCGATTCACCGCGGCGACAAGCGCGCCCTGCTGGCGGTGGAGATCGCCCTCGGCGGCCGCGACGAGGAGGCGTTCACCTCCCATCCCCCCAGCCACCTGCCCAACCTGCCGCGGGAGGTGGTGGTCGAGACCCTGCTCGCCGCCGGGCTCTGGCCCGCCCTGCGCCGCCGCCCCTTCGACCGGGTGCCCGACCCCGCCGAAATTCCCTCCGCCCTGTTCGTGACCGCCCTCGATACCGAGCCCCTGGCCGCCGACCCGACGCTGGTGATCCGCGAGCGCGCCGCCGATTTCTTTCATGGGCTGCAGCTGCTGGCCACCCTGAGCGGCGGCCCCCTTTTTCTCTGTCGTGCCCGGGAGGCGGATTTTCCGGTGCCCGCCGGGATCACCCCGGTCGCTTTCTCCGGGCCCCATCCGGCCGGCCTGCCGGGAACTCACATCCATTTTCTCCATCCGGTCGGCCGCGACCGCTGCGTCTGGCATATCGGCTACCAGGACGTCATGGCCGTCGGCCATCTCTTCACCACCGGGCGCCTGCTCACCGAACGCATCGTCGCTCTCGGCGGTCCCGGCATGCGCCGGCCGCGGCTGGTGCGCAGCCGCCTGGGCGCCGCCCTCGACGATCTGCTGCGCGACGAGCTCGACGGGGGGGGATTGCGGGTGGTTTCCGGCTCGGTCCTCAACGGTCGCAGCGCCCAGGGCCCGCTCGCCTTTCTCGGTCGCTACCACCAGCAGGTGACGGCGTTGCCGGAGGGCGGGCGCGAGCCGGCCCTGGGCTGGCTGCGGCCGGGGAGCGCCGATTTTTCCATCCGCCCCCTGTTTTTCGGCGCTCTCGACCGCCTGCGCCTGCGCCGCTTCACCACCGCCGCCGGCGGCGGCGCGCGGGCGATCTATCCCATCGGCACCTACGAGCAGGTGATGCCCCTCGATCTGTCGCCCACCTACCTGCTGCGGGCGCTGGCGGTGGGGGACGGCGACGAGGCCCAGGCCCTCGGCTGCCTGGAACTGGTGGAGGAGGACCTCGCCCTGTGCAGCTTCGTCTGCCCGGGCAAGAACGATTTCGGCCCCATGCTGCGCTCAACCCTCGACCGCATCGAGAAGGAAGGCTGATGGCGCGGAAGACGACCACTCCAAGCGACCGGCTGGCGCCGGTGAAGGAGGCCCTGGGCGCCCTGTGGCGCACGCCGGCGACCAACTGCCGCGGCGCCGTGCAGGTGCGCGACGCCCTGAGCCTGCGCCGCATCATGCTCACCGTCACCCTGGCGCTGCTCCCCTGCGTCGCCATGGCCCTGTGGAACACCGGCTACCAGATGCACCTGGCGATGCAGCGCGAGGGGCTCGACGAGCTGCTCACCTGGCACGAGGCGGTCTTCACCGCCCTCGGCGTCGGCCACGACCCCGCCTATCCCGGTGACAACCTGCTGCTGGGGGCGCTGCATTTCCTGCCGCTGCTGCTGGTGGCGGCGTTCACCGCTTTTTTCTGGGAGGCGCTCTTCGCCGCCGGCCGCGGCCTGCGCATGAACGAGGGCTGGGGCGTCACCGCGCTGATGCTGGCCCTGATCGTGCCGCCGGCGATCCCCCTGTGGCAGGTGGCGCTGGGCACGAGCTTCGGCATCGTGTTCGGCAAGGAAATCTTCGGCGGCACCGGCCGCAATTTTCTCAACCCGGCGCTGGCCGCCTACGCCTTTCTCTTTTTCGCCTACCCCGGGCAGTTCTCCGGCGGCGCGGTCTACGTGCCGGTGGACGGCGTCACCATCGCCACCCCGCTGGCGCTGGCGGCGGAAGGGGGGCTGGCGGCGGTCACCCAGGAATACACCTGGCTGCAGGCCTTTCTCGGGACGATCCCCGGCTCCCTCGGCGAAACCTCGACCCTGGCCTGCCTGCTCGGCGCGCTGGCGCTGCTCGCCACCGGGGTCGCCTCCTGGCGCACCATGCTCGCGGTGCTGGTCGGGGCGCTCGCCACCTCGGAGATATTGTTCGAGATCGGCAGCGCCACCAACCCACTCTTCAGCCTGCCGCTGCACTGGCACCTGGTGCTGGGCAGCCTCGCCTTCGGCCTGGTGTTCATGGCCACCGACCCGGTCTCCTCGGCCCTCACCGACACCGGCAAGTGGTTCTACGGGGCGCTCATCGGCGCCATGCTGATCCTGGTGCGGGTGGTCAACCCGGCCTTTCCGGAAGGGACGATGCTCGCCATCCTGTTCGGCAACGTCTTCGCCCCGGTGATCGATCGCTTTGTGCTGAAGATCCACATCCGCCGCCGGAGGTTGCGCTATGGCCAATGAATCGGTCGGCCGCACCTTTCTCGTCGCCTTCCTGGTCTGCTTCGTCTGCTCCCTGCTGGTCTCGGGCACGGCGGCGGGGTTGCGCGCCAAGAAGGAGCGCGACGCCCTGCTCGCCCAGTACCGCAACGTGCTGGCGGTGGCCAACCTGATGGACAGGGAGGCCGACGTCACCGCCCTGTGGCAGGAGCGCATCACCCCGCGCCTGGTGGAACTCGCCACCGGCGCCTACAGCGACGCCGTCGATCCGGTAGCCTACGACCAGCGCCGGGCGGCGAGCGACCCGCAGAAGAACCGCGTCATCCCGGCCGAGCAGGATCTCGCCGACATCAAGACCCGCGCCCGCTTCGCCCCGGTCTACCTGGTGCGCGCGGACGGCGAGATCGGCCAGGTGGTGCTGCCGGTGCACGGCAAGGGGCTGTGGTCGACCCTCTACGGCTACATCGCCCTGGCGCCCGACCTGAAGACGGTCACCGGCTTCGGCTTCTACGAGCACGGCGAGACTCCCGGCCTCGGCGGCGAGGTGGACAACCCCCGCTGGAAGAGCCAATGGGTCGGCAAGCAGGTGCTGGACGCGGAAGGCAATCCGCGCATCGAGGTGCGCAAGGGGCGGGTCGACCCCGCCAGCCCCGCTGCCCGCTTCCAGGTCGACGGCCTTTCCGGCGCCACCATGACCTCGCGCGGGGTCACCAACCTGCTGCGCTACTGGCTCGGCGCCGACGGCTTCGGCCCCTATCTCGAACGGATGCGCGCGGAGGGATTGCATGGCTAGGGTGCGCGAGGTCCTGTTCGGACCGGTGTTCGACAACAATCCCATCGCCCTGCAGATTCTCGGCATCTGCTCGGCCCTGGCGGTGACCACCCGGCTGCAGACGGCGCTGGTGATGTCGGCGGCGGTGATCTTCGTCGTCGCCTGCTCCAACGCGGCGGTGAGCCTGATCCGCCGGGAGATTCCCGACAGCATCCGCATCATCGTGCAGATGACGATCATCGCCTCGCTGGTCATCGTCGTCGACCAGTTCATCCAGGCCTTCCTGCCCGATGTCAGCAAGCAGCTCTCGGTCTTCGTCGGGCTGATCATCACCAACTGCATCGTGCTCGGCCGCGCCGAGGCCTTCGCCATGAAAAACCCGGTGGGGATGAGCTTTCTCGACGGCATCGGCAACGGGCTGGGCTACAGCCTGGTGCTGCTGCTGGTGGCGGTGCTGCGCGAGCTGTTCGGCTCGGGGACGCTCCTTGGCTTCGAGATCCTCACCCTCAGCCAGAACGACGGCTGGTACGTGAGCAACGGCCTGATGCTGCTGCCGCCGAGCGCGTTTTTCATCATCGGGCTGCTGATCTGGGCGCTGCGCGCCTGGAAGCCGAAGCAGGTGGAAAAGGACGAGTTCGGGGCATGATCGAGGCCTATCTCAACATCTTCGTGCGCGCGGTCTTCGTCGAGAACATGGCGCTCGCCTTCTTTCTCGGCATGTGCACTTTTCTCGCCGTCTCCAAGAAGGTCGATACGGCGGTAGGTCTCGGCATCGCGGTGATCGTGGTACAGACCATCACCGTGCCGGTGAACAACCTGATCTATCGCTACCTGTTGCGCGAAGGGGGGTTGTCCTGGGCGGGGCTGGACGGGGTCGATCTGACTTTCCTCGGGCTCATCTGCTACATCGGCGTCATCGCCGCCATCGTGCAGATTCTCGAGATGGTCCTCGACAAGTACGTACCGCGCCTGTACAACGCGCTCGGCATCTTTCTGCCGCTGATCACCGTCAACTGCATGATCCTCGGCGGCTCGCTGTTCATGGTGGAGCGCAACTACACCCTCGGCGAGAGTGTGGTCTTCGGCTTCGGCAGCGGTACCGGCTGGGCCCTGGCGATCGTCGCTCTGGCCGGCATCCGCACCCGGCTCAAATACAGCAACATCCCCGAAGGGCTGCGCGGGCTCGGCATCACCTTCATCGTCGCCGGGCTGATGTCGCTGGCGTTCATGGCCTTTTCGGGGATTCAGTTGTAAAAAGCTGAATTTGCCACCAAGACTCCAAGAGCGCCAAGAACGCTTTAAAGCGCAAGGGCCAAAAAATTCAACGGAGAGGCGGAGAGAGGGAGAGACCGCGGAGGAAAGTCAAAAATTAATATTTGCTTTTCTCTCCGCCCTCAGCGTCTCAGCGTTAAAAAAGATTTTCTTGGTGTCCTTGGTGTCTCTTCGGTTTTCTTCGTGGTCTTCGTGTTCTTTGTGGTGCATAACCAGGGTATTTAAATGCTCGAAGTCATCCTCGGCGTTTCGCTCTTCACCGGCATCATCCTGCTGCTGGTCGCCCTGATCGTCGGCGCGCGCTATTTTCTCGTGCCCCACGGCCAGGTGAAGATCGCCATCAACGACGACCCGCAGAAGACCCTGGTGGTCAAGCCGGGGGGCAAGCTGCTGCAGACCCTGGGCGCCAACGGCATTTTCATCCCGTCGGCCTGCGGCGGCGGGGGGACCTGCGGCCAGTGCCGGGTGACGGTGAGGGAGGGGGGCGGGGCGATCCTGCCCACCGAGACCGGGCATATCAACCGGCGCGAGGCGCGCGCAGGCCAGCGGCTTTCCTGCCAGGTCGGGGTCAAGCAGGACATGGCGATCGCGCTGCCGGCGGAGATCTTCGACATCCGCAAGTGGCGCTGCCGGGTGCGCTCCAACCGCAACCTGGCGAGTTTCATCAAGGAACTGGTGCTGGAACTCCCCGAGGGAGAAGACGTCGGCTTTCGCGCCGGCGGCTACATCCAGATCGAGGCGCCGCCCCACGAGATCGACTACCGCAACTTCGCCATCGACGAGAAATTCCGCGGCGACTGGGACCGCTTCAACCTCTGGCAGTACCGCTCGGTGGTCAAGGATAAGATCGAGCGCGCCTACTCCATGGCCAACTACCCCGAGGAGCGGGGGATCATCATGCTCAACGTGCGCATCGCCACCCCGCCGCCGCATCACCCCGAGGTGCCGCCGGGCCAGATGTCCTCCTACATCTTCAGCCTCAAACCGGGGGACGAGGTCACCATCTCCGGCCCCTACGGCGATTTCTTCCACAAGGACAGCGAGGCGGAGATGATCTACATCGGCGGCGGGGCGGGGATGGCGCCGCTGCGCTCCCACGTCTTCGATCTGCTGCTGCGGCTGAAGAGCAAACGAAAGATTTCGTACTGGTACGGCGCGCGCAGTCTGAAGGAACTCTTCTACGACGCCCACTTCAAGAAGCTGGCCGCCGAACACGACAATTTCAGCTGGCACGTGGCGCTCTCCGAACCGCTGCCCGAAGACAACTGGGACGGGCCCAAGGGTTTCATCCACAACGTGCTCTACGAGCATTACCTCAAAGATCACCCGGCGCCGGAGGACTGCGAATACTACCTGTGCGGGCCGCCGATGTTACTGCTGGCGACCCGGGAGATGCTGGAGAATCTCGGGGTCGAGCGCGAGAACATCATGTTCGACGATTTCGGCATGTGAGATTGGGCGGTTGGCAAAAGTGGCAAGAGGGACGTTATGAAATTGTTTCTGATGACCATGTGCGTTTTTCTCCTGGCCTTCGTCGGGCTGGCGAGCGGGGCGCTGCTGCGCCGCCCCGGCATCCGCCGCACCTGCGGCCGCAGCGGCGCGGTCTGCCGCTGCGAGCCGCACAAAGCGAAAACCGCTTGCGACTGCGGCTGAGCGGCCGCGAAAGGGCAGTGCCATGGACGACCTCTACAACCCGAAAGAACCCCTGATCCAGTATCTGCGCAAGGTCATCCACGGCGCGGTGCGGGTGCTGGCCATCCTCATGACCGCGGTCATTCTGTGGGGGGTGGCCGACGTCTGCTGGGTGCTCTACCAGAAGCTGATGGCACCGCCCTTCATGATGCTGACCATCAGCGACATCCTCGCCACCTTCGGCGCCTTCATGGCGGTGCTGATCGCCATCGAGATCTTCGTGAACATCATCATTTACCTGCGCGACGACGTCATTCACGTCAAGATCGTGCTCGCCACGGCGCTGATGGCCATCGCCCGGAAGGTGATCATCCTCGACTACGACGAAATCTCCCCCGATTACGTCTGGGCCACCGCCGGCGTCACCCTGGCGATGAGCATCGGCTACTGGCTGGTGGTCTATTTTGGCGACCGCAACGGCTTCCAGACCGGCAAGGTCCGCTGGCCGCAAAAAGGGAAGGAGAAGGAAGACGCCGAAGAATAAGAGGGGAGGACTGGCGGTGAGGACGCCCTTTGCCCTATAATCGGGGCGATCCTCACTCCCGAGAAGAACAAGGCAAACTGCGATGAAGGAACAATCTTTCGCGGGCGGCGACCACTGCGCCCTGACCGATGACGCCTGGCAGCGCTCCCTCGCCCTGCTGCGGCGCAACCTCACCCCCCACGGCATCCTCGCCTGCACTCCCGGAAGCAAAGCCCACGGGCGCAACTACACCAGCATCTTCGGACGCGACGCCGCCATCTGCGCGCTGGGCATGTTCGTCTCCGGCGAGTCCGACCTTATCGAGGGGGCGCGCTCGGCGCTGCGCACCCTGGCCCGCTACCAGGCGGCCAACGGCCAGATTCCCAAATTCGTCAAGCCGCAAGTCGGCGAGGCCGACTTCTGGTACACCGGCTGTATCGACGCCACCCTGTGGTGGCTGGCGGCCATCGCCCTGCATGACCGGCTGCAACTCGGCGATTCCATGCAGGCCGAACTCGCCCTGCCGGTGGCTCGCGCCCTGCAATGGCTCGTCTGCCAGGAGCACCCGGTGTGGGGGCTGCTGCAGCAGAACGAGGCGAGCGACTGGGCCGACATCATGCCGCGCAGCGGCTTCGTGCTCTATACCAACGCCCTGTGGCACTGGGTCAAGCGCCTCTATGACCTGCCGGGGCTTGCCACCACCCGCGACTACGGCAACACCCTGTTCGACCCTTTCGGGCCGGTGGTGCCCGAGCACAAGCGGGCGCGTCTGCTGGCCCATTTTATCCGCAACAAGGCCAAGGGGGACGGCCTCTTTCTGAGCTTCGTCAATTTCTCCACCTGGGGCGAAGAGCTCGACCTGTTCGGCAACATCCTCGCCGTCCTCTGCGGCCTCGCCGACGGTTCGCGGGCGGTGCGGGTGTGCGAGAGGGTACGCTCCCTCGCCGCCCATCGGCCCCGGCCGCTAAGAGTGATCGGCCACCCTATCGGCCCGGACAGCCCCCTGTGGCGTTCCTACATGGGCCGCCACCAGCAGAATCTCCCCTACCAGTACCACAACGGCGGCTGCTGGCCCTTCGTCGGCGGCTTCTGGGTGCTGCTGCTCGCCCGCCTCGGTCAGGAGCGCGCCGCGGGCAGCGAACTCGAACGGCTGGCGGGCGCCTGCGCCGTGAACGACTGGCAGTTCAACGAGTGGTTTCACGGCGAAAGCGGCCAGCCCATGGGCATGGCCGGCCAGTCGTGGAACGCCGGCATGTATCTCCTCGCCCACCGGGCGGTGGCCGACGGGGTGCGGATTTTCTCCCTCTGATATCCCTGGTCGTTCGGAACAGGTCTTAGCGCGGGCGGGTGCCGCGCAGGTGGATGTACCAGTAGGCGAAGGAGACGAAGATCACTCCGCCGATGATGTTGCCGAGGGTCACCGGCACGATGTTGGCGATGAACCCGCCCCAGGTGAGGCCGGCGGTTTCGTGGCCGGGTACGCCGGCGAGCAGCAGGCCGGTGGGGATGAAGTACATGTTGGCGATGGAGTGCTCGAAGCCGCTGGCGACAAACGCCATGATCGGCCCGTAGCAGGCGAGGATCTTGCCGGTGATGTCGCGGGCGGCGGTCGCCATGAAGACCGCTAGGCATACCAGCCAGTTGCACAGGATGCCGCGCACCAGGGCGGCGGCGAAGGTCAGCTCGGTTTTGGCGCGGGCGATGGCGATGGCGCGCTCGGCGACGTTGCCGCTCTCCCACAGGTGGCTGTGGAACATCAGCCAGGCGAAGAAGAGCGAGCCGACCAGGTTGCCGAGGAGCACCACCGTCCAGTTCTGGGCGATCTTGTGCCAGGGAATCTGGCCGTGCAGGGCGGCCTTGGTGAGCAGGCTGTTGCCGGTGAAGAGCTCGGCGCCGCACACCACCACCAACATCAGGCCCAGGGAAAAGACGCTGCCGGCGACAAAGCGCGCGAGCCCGTCGCCGATGACGGCGGGCGCATCGTGGGTCACCATGGTCGCGAGCTGGGCGCCGAAAGCGATGTAGAAACCGGCAAGCAGGCTCAGGACGATAGTGCGCGAGAGCGACTGGTTGAGCACCCGCTTGCCGTTGGCCGCGATCAGGTCGGCGGTCTCGGCCGGAGTGAGAAAACGCTTTTCCGCAAGGGGCGGGGGCGGGACCTGGTTCATCGGGTTCTTCTCCCTGGCAAAGCTCTTCGAATACGGATCAGATCCGATTCCGTCCGGTTTTTGCGGATTTGACGAATTCAGATCGAAAATTCAAACGGTTGGGTGCCGCAAAATCTCCTTATAGCGCGGCTCGCGCCCCACTGTCCACCGCCATTGGTCGAGCTGCCGCTTTGCGGTTGCCGTCGGACGCGATTGATCTTACATTGGGCAGGAATATCTTCCGGGAGGCGTATCCCCTTGAACTCATCCGATTTTCTCACCGACAGCTACCAGACTCCGGCAACCGCGACGTCGGCGCTCTGCCGCTTTTTCCCCTCCTTTTTCTTTTACCGCCGCATGGCGGCCATCGTCTGGCGCGCCAGCCGCAAGGCCCGCGGGGGGGATTACGGCACCCAGGATTGGGCGGCCAGCAGCCGGGAGATCATGGCCGCCCTCGAGCGGGTCGGGGTGCGCTTTGCCGTCGCGGGGCGCGAGCACCTGCGCGACATGCCCGGACCCTGCGTGTTCGTCGGTAACCACATGAGCACCCTCGAAACCTTCGTGCTCCCCAGCCTGCTGGTCCCCTTCACCCCGGCGACCTTCGTCATCAAGCGCAGCCTGGTGGAATACCCGGTGTTTCGCCACGTCATGGTCAGCCGCAATCCGGTGGTGGTCGAGCGCAGCAACCCGCGCGAGGATTTCAAGACGGTGATGGAGGAGGGCGGAAAGCGCCTCGCCGACGGCATCTCGGTGGTGGTCTTCCCCCAGACCACCCGGACCGTCACCTTCGATCCCGAGCAGTTCAACACCATCGGCGTCAAGCTCGCCAAGCGCGCCGGAGTGCCGGTCGTCCCGGTGGCGCTCAAGACCGACGCCTGGGGCAACGGCAAGCACCTCAAGGATTTCGGCCCCATCGACCCGGGAAAACCCGTGCATTTCGCCTTCGGCACGCCGCTTGCGGTGAGCGGCAACGGCCAGGCGGAGCAGGCGGCGGTGGTGGCGTTTATTCAGGAGAAGCTGCAGCAGTGGCAACGCTGAGCTGAATGACGGAGCGCTCTTTTTTCGGGAGGGAGCAACTCTAACGCGCCCAACCTCTCGCTCCCCCGGAACGCTTCCCTCCGCAGGGCCCCACCTCCCAACCAGGCTCGTGCCTGGTCCCCGTTTCCCCACCGGTTCACAGAAAACACCCGTCCTTTCGTTCACCTGCGGCGGTACCGGAGATGAGTCCCGGGTCAGCGTCGGGCACGGGGGGGAGATTTTTTCGCCGCCGGGCCGAGCAGCTCGGCGGCATCGCCCGCGCGCCGGCACTGGCGCAGGGCTTCGCGGATGTCGGCGTGGCTCTCGGGCAGGTGCCACAGCAGCAGCGCCTTGTGCAGGCGGCGCTCCCGCGGGTTTTTCGGCACGTGCACCGGCTGCCCGGTGAAGGGATCAAGGCCGGTGTGCCAGATGCAGGTAGACAGGGTGCCCGGGGTCGGGGTGAATTCCTGCACCTGCTCGACCCGCAGGTTGTGGCGCTTGAGAAAGAGGGCGGTGTCGACCATGTGGGAGAGGGTGCAGCCGGGGTGGCCGGCGATCAGGTAGGGCACCACCCCGCGCCGTTTGCCGCCGCCGCAGGCGTCCCGGTAATAGCGCAGGAATTTCTCCAGCGGCGCGGGGCCCGGCTTGCGCATGACCGCGGTGACTTCGGGCACCACCGACTCGGGCGCGATCTTGAGCAGGCCGCCGACGTGGTGGGCGAGGAGCGCCTCGAAGTATTCCTGCTGATGGTCGAGCAGGTCGTAACGGATGCCCGAGGCGACAAAGACGTGCTTGACCCCGGTGAGGTTGCGGATTGTCGTCAGCAGCTTTGCCCCTCTTTCGCCGCCGGCGGCCAGGTTGCGGCAGATCCGCGGGTGCAGGCAACTGTCGCGGCGGCAGTGGGCGCGGGCCGCCGCGTCGCCGCAGATGATGCCGTACATGTTGGCGGTGGGGCCGCCGACGTCGCTCACCGTGCCGCGGAACTCGGGGTGGTCGGTGAGCGCCCGGACCTCCGCCACCACCGAGTCCTGCGAGCGCGACTGGATGATCTTGCCCTGGTGGTGGGTGATGGCGCAGAAGGCGCAGCCCCCGGCGCAGCCGCGGTGGGAGGTGATGGAGAACCTGATCTGCTCGTAGGCGGTGATCTTCTCGCGGTACCGCGGGTGGGGGCGGCGGGTGAAGGGCAGGGCGTAGATCCGGTCGAGCTGCGCCTCCGTCAGCGGCAGGGACGGCGGATTGACCAGCACCCAGCGGCTGCCGTGGCCCTGGGTCAGCGGTTTGCCGCTCCAGGGGTTGTTTTCGTCGGCGGCCTGGCGAAAGGCTTCGCCGTAGGCCCGAGGGTCAGAGGAAACGGCTTCGAAGGCGGGCAGAACGACGGCTTCCTGCGGCGCTTGCGCCACCATGAGCGCGGTGCCGCGGATGCCGCTCATCTCTTTGGGCGCTTCGCCCTGCGCGGCGCGGCGGGCGATCTCGAGCAGCGGCGCCTCGCCCATGCCGAAGACCAGCAGGTCGGCCTTGCTGTCGACCAGCACCGAGCGGCGTACCCGGTCGTCCCAGTAGTCGTAGTGGGCGAGCCGCCGCAGGCTCGCCTCGATGCCGCCGATCACCACCGGCAGCCCCTTGAACGCCCCCTTCAAGGCGGCGGTGTAGGCGATCGTCGCCCGGTCGGGGCGCGCCCCGGCCGGGCCGCCCGGGGTGTAGGCATCGTCGTTGCGCACCTTTTTCGCCGCGGTGTAGCGGTTGACCAGCGAATCCATCGCCCCGGCCGACACCGCCGCAAAGAGGCGCGGCCGGCCCATGACCCGCAGGGTCTCGGGGTTTTTCCAGGCGGGTTGGGCGATGATCCCCACCCGGTAGCCCTCGGCCTCGAGCAGGCGCGCCAGCAGCGCCACCCCGAATGCGGGGTGATCGACGTAGGCGTCGCCGCTGACGAAGAGGATGTCGAGCTCGCTCCAGCCGCGCGCGTCCATCTCGGCGCGGCTGGTCGGAATAAAACGATCGGGCATGGGGCCATCCTGGAGGGTGATTGGTCCCGACCGGGACCGGGTCAGCGGAATAACATGCCGGCGGACTGGCGACACCTCCCCGCCTGGTGGTCGAGCGTCTTAACGGGCGCTCTCCATAAGATCGACCCGCTGGTCGGCCGGCTGCATCAGGGTGGTCGGAATTTCCACCGTAATCCGGGTGCCCCGGCCCGGAGTGCTCTCCACCCAAATCCGGCCCTGGTGGGCATCCACGATCTGCTTGACGATGCTCATCCCCAGGCCCAGGCCGCCGATGGCGGTGTTGGTGGCGTTGGCCCGGTAGAATTTGTCGAAGATGTGAGCGACCTGCTCCGCAGTCATGCCGATGCCCTCGTCTTCGACCTTCAGCGCCACCTTCTCCCCGCTCCTCGCTCCCCGTACGCGAATCCGCCCCCCGTCCGGGGAATATTTCACCGCATTGCTCAGCAGGTTTTCCAGCACCTGGGTGATCTTGTTGCAGTCGACCACGCAGGTGCCGAGGCCGCCCGGGGCAAGGTCGGTCTCGAAGCGGTGCCGGGGCGCCTGCATGCCGAACTGCTGCACCGTTTTGGCGACGATGGGGCCGAGGTCGCAGGCGCTGAATTCGAGGGGCAGCGGCTGCCCCGACTCGATGCGGCCGATGTCGAGCAGCTCATGGATGATGCGCGCCAGGGACTCGGCCTTGTTGTGGATCTCCTGCAGAAACTCCTTTTTCTGGTCCGCGCTGAATTCGCCGAACATTTCCGGTTCGAGGAGCAGTTCGCTGAAGCCGATGATCGAAGTGAGGGGGGTGCGCAGTTCATGGGCGGCGGTGGAGATGAACTCGCTTTTGAGCCGTTCGATCTGCCGGTCCTGGGTCACGTCGTGGAGCAGCACCAGGATGCTGGTGATTTCGCCCTCGGAGTTGCGTACCGCCGTGGCGCGCGCCTCCAGAACCTGCAGCGGCCCTTTCGGGTCGGATTGAATGCCCAGGTCGTCCGCGCGTTCGCTCTGCGGCGAGACCAGGGCCTGTTGCAGAAACGATTTCACCGCCGGGTTGCGCACCACCTCGAAGACCGGGCGCCCGAGGCAGTTCTCCCAGTGAACGCCGAGCAGTTTTTCGCTGGCGGGGTTGGTCAGAATGATGCGACCCCGGGGGTCGAGCACCAGCAGACCGTCCATCACCGCCTTGAGAATCGCATTGATCTTTTCCTGCGCGGCGCTGGCGTCGATCAGGGCCTGGCTGAGAGCCTCCTCGGTACGCTTGCGGTCGGAGATGTCTTTGAGAATGCAGACCATGCCCGGGCGCTGGTCGTTCTCGCTGGCGGAGAGCGAGCAGGAGAAGAGAACCGGCACCGGACGGCCGCCTCCGGCGATCAATTGCGTTTCCCGGTTGCGAATCGGCCCCTCTTCGAGTTGGGCGCGCAGAGTCCCTTCGGTACCGAGATCGTCGTCGGCAAAGAGGCCAGGCAGAGGGCGACCGAAGATGTCGCTGCGTTTGCAGCGCAGCAGGCTCACGGCGGCCTCGTTGGCACTGCTGATACGACCGGCGCCGTCGGTGACGAACAGGGGATCGCTGATCGATTGCAGGATGCGGTTGAGATTCTCCCGGCTTTTCTGGGTGCGGTCGAGGCGCTGGCTCATGGCGTTGAAGGCATGGGCCAGCTTCTCGATCTCGTCGCCGCTGGCGATGGACAATCGCCGCGACAGATCGCCGGCGGAAACGCTTCGGGTATGATCGATCATGGCATCGATGTTACGGGTCAGGCGCCGGGCAAAGACGTAAGAGATGGCCAGCCCCCCGGTGAGCATCACCAGGCACACCGCGAGGGTGACAGCCTTCATGCGGTTGGGCGTCACCATGAAGCTGTCGTAGGGAATGCTTGCCAGAACCTGCCAGTCGACCTGGTCGACCGGGCTGAAGGCGACGAAGCCGTCGAGGCCCTGCAGCGTGGCCCGGGAAAACCCCGACTCGAGGGTAAAGAGGCGGCGCTGGAAATCGGGCAGATCGCTGCGGCTGATGGCCAGGGGGACGAGAAAATTGCGGGCATGGGGATGCGCCAGCACCGTGCCGAAACGATCGACGATCGAGAGAAAACCCGGCGGTTCCATGGCGATCTCTTGCAGCCACTGCTGGAAAAAGTGAAGCGGAATGGCGCCGATGAGAACGCCGACCATTTCATCGCCGAAATAGCTCTTGTGGGCAATTGCCGCCCACACCACGGTTTCGCCCAGGTCGGGGCTGTAGCCGGCGGAGGAAAAGACCGTCCGGTTGGGGCGGGAAACGGCCTGACGAAATATTTCGCTCTCGCTCCAGTCGATGCGGTCGAAAGCGATCTTCTTCCGCACCATGCGCACCTCCTCCTGGCCGTTGGGCTTGAGATAGGCCAGCACCGGAAAGGTTTCCTGAAAGCCGGCCAGGAGTTTGGCCAGGGGCAGGTCGCCGAAGCGCTGGTGGTACTGGTCGGACTCGATGCGTTGGAGCAGGCGGGCGAAATCGTTCAGGGAGAGGGCCAATTCGCGGCTGGTGCTGCGGGCGAGGTGCATCAACTCCTTTTTCTGCACGTCGATCAGCGCAACGACCAGCAGATGGTAGCTCAGGGTGCCGAGCAGCACCACCGTCAGAATCACGGTGGCCGCCTGGCAGAGCAGGATTTTCGCCTTGATCGTGGACACGCGAGTCTGCCGCTCCCGCTCAGGGCGCCGGCCGCGGCGCCGGTACCGCGCCGGCGTCTTTCATGATAGCGGCGGCTTGCGGGCTGAAAAGGAAATCGAGAAACTGGCGCGCCAGCCCCCGGGGGTTCTCTTTCCAGGCGATTCCCAGCGGCACCGTCAGCGGATAGCGGCCGCTGCGGATATTGTCCAGCGTCGGTGCGACGCCTTCGTAGGAGAGGAACTGAAGCTGGCTGCCGAGGGCCATGGCATGGGGGAGAAACCCGATGGTGAAAGGGTGCCGGCGCAGGGTGAACAGGGTTTCGGGGGTGCTGTATATCATCTCGCCGGCGAAGGCCTGAATCTCTTTGAAGCCCGGCACATGGCTTTCGATAACCGTGCGCGACGAGTCGCCCTCTTCGCGGTTGGCCACGTAGATCTTGTGCGGGGGGCAGTCTGCCAGTTGCGACCAGTCGCCGATCTCGCCGCTGTAGATCGCCACGATCTCTTTGGCTCCCAGTCCTTCGAGGCACGGTGTTTCCAGATTGGCCACGAAAACCACCGGCGAATAGGCAAAAACCAGGTTGGTCAAGCCCCCTTCTCTTTCATACGGGGTGAGGGGACGGGCGGTGCGGGCGATCCGGGCTTCGCCGTTCAGGAGCCGTTTGAGACCTCCCACCGTGCCGACGCTGTTGGGAATGTCGATGATCGCACCGGGATGAATTTCCTCAAAGCGCAGGGCCAGTTTTCTGAGCAGTTTCTGGCTGTCGCCGGTTCCCGGAATCTCCAGGCGCTGTGCCGCCGGAGCGGAACTGAAACTGAAAAGAATCGTCAGGAATGCGGCGCTCCAACGGAACATCCCCATCTTTTTCTCCTTGCCGATCGGCTCGGTTGCAGCAGGAAAGCGGCTTTTGCAAAAGCCTTCAACCTGGTTCCGTGGATAAACGGCGGATAAAGGATGCAAGCGCTTGAATTGAATAAGCGTTTCAAAAATCTGCGCGGCCCCCGAAGGTTCAGCGGCGATTTTGGGGACGGGTTCAATTCTCCAGAGCCGCAGTCAGGGTTCAGGATAAGTCTCTGCTGCGGGACTGTCAATCATGCATTCGTCCTGAAGTGCCGCGAAACCAGCGGAAAACCCGACCTTTTACCTCTGGTCATGCTTCTTGCACACCATCACCCATGATCCATGGAGCGGCCCCATTTCCGGCTCATCAAGGCTGGGCGGGTGATGAAAATTCTTGTCGTTAAGCAGTTGTAATTATTTTAAATTTATCTTCCGCCGCATTGGGAAGCCCCGTAATTTGCGACTTCAGGAGTGCGCGGATGCGCAGAGGGCAGATGGTCAAATGGCGCAAGGCTTTCAGTGAAACGGCCGCAACCGGTCGTTTCCCGCGCCGGTCGAGCGACGGCGAGGTCGCATGCCCGAATTGACCGGCCATGAGCTGAACGCCCTGCTCCAGGGGTTGGCCGGAGGCGCCCTGATGCTCTCCGGCGCGCTGGCGGCATTTGCCGTGCGCCGCCGCGCCGATGAGGCTGTGCGCCAGCGCTGGCAGAAAGCTCTTCGCCTGCTCGGGGGCGCTCTCCTTGGCTACCTGCTGCTGATCGGCAACTGTTTTATCGTCGGAATTCTCGGGCCCGAGGGGAGCGCCGGGGCGATTCTTCTCGGCGGGACGGTCTTCGCCGGCGGCGTCCTGACTCTGGTTCAGACCACACTGGGCGGAGCGGCCGCCCGCAAGCTCGAGCTTGAGCGGGAATGGCGGCAGCGGCAGGTGGAAGACGGCAACAACCGCCAGTATCGGAAGGCGGTGGCGACGCTCGAAGACAAGAACAAGCTGCTCGAGGGAATCGTTTCTCATATCCCCTCGCACGTTTTCTGGAAGACCACCGAGCGGGTCTATGTCGGCTGCAACGAAGGATTTCTCGATCTCCTCGGCCTGAAGAATCCCCGTGAACTGATCGGGCGCACCGACCAGGACCTGCCCTGGAGCGCGGAACTGGCGAAAGAAATCGCCCATGGCGAGCGGCGGGTGCTGAAATCGGGGCAGGGGGTGCTCGACCGCGAGGTGCTTTGCACGGACACCCGCAACCGCTCGCTGACCTGTCTCATGAGCCTGATTCCGATGAAGGACGGTTTCGGCGCGGTGACCGGCATTCTCGGCATTCTCAAGGACATCACCGCCCGCAAGGAATCGGAGAACGCTCAGCACAAGCTCAACCGCGCCCTGCAGACCCTGAGCGCGGGGAGCGCCGCGATCGTGCACGCCTCGACCGAAGAACAACTGATCGCCCAGATGTGCCGCCTGGCGGTGGAGTTGGGCGACTACCGATTGGCCTGGATCGGCTTCGTCGGCGACGACGAGCCGGGGGTGCTGCGCCAGGTCGCACAGCATTACAAGGGCCAGGGCGTTCACGAAACCAGCCGCACCGATGTTCCCTTGAGCGGCGACGGCAGCGCCTGCGAGCTGATCAGCCGGGCGGTGAAACAGGGGCGCTACACCCTGGTGCGCAAGACCGGGGTCGACCACTGGAGCAAGGCCTGTCGGCATCTCGGCCGGGTGGACGGCTACGGCGCGGCCATCGCCCTGCCGCTGGTTCTGGGCGGCAAGAATCTGGGGGCGATGGCCCTCTACGCCGGCGACCCGCAGGCTTTCGACCAGGACGAGGTGCAGCTGCTGTGCGATCTGGCGGCCAACCTCGCTCACGGCATCGGGGCCCGGCGCGAGGCCCGGCTGCGGCGCGAAGCCGAACAGGCCCTGGCGCAGGAGCGCGCCTTTCTGCAGAAGGTCATCGACGGCGTGGCCGATCCGACCATGGTGATCGGCACCGATCACCGCATCCTGTTGATGAACCTGGCCTCCCGCGCCTACCTGCCCGAAGGACAGGCGCCGACCGATCTGCGCTGTCATCAGGTGATTCACCGCCGCGACCGGCCTTGCTCCGAAGCGGCCGACCCCTGCCCCCTGCGCGAGGTTCAGCGCACCGGCAAAAACGCCCGGGCGGTGCACCGCCATACCCTGGGCGAGGGGCGCGAGCGCACCTACGAAATCGAGGCGTCGCCCCTGTGGAATGCCGACGGTTCGCTGCGCGGCATCATCCAGTCGGCGCGCGATATCAGCGACCGGCTGGCGGCGGAAGCCTCGCTGCGGGAAAACCAGGACCGCCTCGACCATCTCGCCCATCACGACCCGCTGACCAACCTGCCCAACCGCCTGCTGTTCAATAACCGGCTCAAGCAGGCCATGGACCGGGCGCAGGCCGAGGGGACCCAGCTCGCGCTGATGTTTCTCGATCTCGATCGGTTCAAGAAGATCAACGATTCTCTCGGCCACGAGATCGGCGACCAGGTGCTGCGCGAGGTTTCTTCCCGGCTGCAGCGCTGCCTGCGGGGCTCCGACACGGTGGCCCGGCTCGGGGGGGACGAGTTCGTGGTGACCCTCGACCAGATCGAAGATCTCAAGACGGTGGCGGTGGTGGCCCGCAACATCCTGCGCGCCATGAGCCGTGCCTTTCGCGCGGGAACCCAGGAGCTCTACGTTTCGACCAGCATCGGCATCAGTCTCTTCCCCGGCGACGCCGAAGACCTCGAAAACCTGATGAAGCATGCCGATGTCGCCATGTACCGGGCCAAGGACGAGGGGCGCAACAACTACCAGTTCTACCGGCCGGAGATGAACCTGCGCACGCGCGAGATGCTGGTGATGGAGAGCAACCTGCGCCGGGCGATGGAGGAGAATCAGCTGCGCCTCTTCTACCAGCCCCAGTTCAACCTCGATAACAAGCAGTTGGTCGGGTTCGAAGCCTTGCTGCGCTGGGAGCATCCCGAGCACGGGATGGTGTCGCCCGCGGACTTCATCCCCCTGGCCGAAGAGACCGGGTTGATCGTGCCGCTGGGCCAGTGGGTGCTGCACACCGCCTGCCGCCAGGCGCGGGAATGGCAACGGCAGGGCTATGCGCCGGTGCGCATGGCGGTCAACATCAGCGCCCGCGAGTTCCGCCAACCCGATTTCGTCGACAACCTCGACGACATTATCGCCGCCGCCGATCTCGACCCCCACTGGCTCGAGCTCGAGATCACCGAGAGCATCGCCATGCAGAATTTCGAGGAAACCATCATGACCCTGACCGATCTCAAGATCCGCGGGGTGCATCTCGCCATCGACGATTTCGGTACCGGCTATTCATCTCTCGGCTACCTCAAGCGCTTCCCCATCAGCAAGCTCAAGATCGACCAGTCCTTCGTGCGCGACATCAACCGCGACAGCAACGACGCCGCCATCGCCGGCTCGATCATCGCCCTGGGACGCAGCATGAACATGGAAGTGATCGCCGAAGGGGTCGAGCGCGAGGAGCAGGCGCAACTGCTGCGGGAGAAGGGCTGCCACCAGGGACAGGGCTACCTGTACTCCAAGGCCGTGCCCACGGAAAAAGCCGAAACCTTCCTCGCGCCGCAAGGCACCACCGGCCGCTCTACCGTCATTCGTCCGCCCCAGTTCTCGAAAAATCCCGCCGGTTGAAATCCGATCGCAAACGGAAACGTTTCCCGGCCAGGGGGAAGCGAGCCGCTTTTCAGAACCCCTCCTCCCGGCCCCAACGGGCAAGCGCAGACCTTTTTGCGCGACCGGCGCTATAATGACCGGTATCACCCATGGCAGAGGAGGTTTCGCCATGACGTCATCATTGCCCCTGCGCCAGGCCGTCAGCCGTTTGATTTTGACCGTTTCGCTATTGGCTCTGCCGCTGGCTTCCGGGGAGGCGAAGCCCGCCGCCGAGTTCGATCCGAGCGTCGTCATCGCCGGAGAACGGATCCCGCTGCGGGGGACCGGACGGTTGACCTGGGGGATTTTCTTCACCGTCTACGACGGCGCCCTCTACCTGCCGCAAGAGGTCGCGGCCGACCAGGTGCTCGAGCTGGTTCCCAAGCGCCTCGAAATCCACTATTTCACCAGGATCAAGGCGCGCCAGTTCGCCGCGGTGGCCGCACCGGTGCTGCAGCGCAACCTCCCGGTCGAGTTGCTGGCCGAGATTCGTCCCGGCATCGAGCAGATCAACCGGCTCTACCGCGACGTCGAAAGCGGCGATCGTTATGCTCTGACCTGCATCCCCGACGTCGGCACCGAACTGGCGCTCAACGGCGAGGTGCTCGGGGTGATCCCGGGCGACGCCTTTGCCTGGGCGTATTTTGCGATCTGGTTGGGGGAAGAGCCGCTGGATGAGGGGTTCAGGGAGGGGTTGCTGGGGGGATGATCAGCAGGGGGCATCTCGCCGATGCGGAAAGACCGCTCTTTTACTGTGAAGTAGAAATTCGCACCATTTTGGGTGTGGTCGTTTGGATTGGTTATGCCGGTCATTATTTCTTTTGGATGGTTATGTTCGGAAATGGCTCGGGCTGGTTGATCGTGCAGCGGAAGCCAGTATGTAGCGGAAACGGTTCCTTGGACACAAGTTTAGACTATGCCGCCTGACGATTTACCAGCCAGCTATGGCGGATTTCATCGGGCGACGTGAAGGCGTTTTTCTCGACACGCCATTCGCTGTTGTAAAGATCGACGAAGGTCTTCACGGCTTTGCGAACATCATCGACGGTACGGAATACCCGGCCATAGATGGCTTGCTCTTTCAAGGTGCGGTTGAAACGTTCGGCAACTCCGTTGGTCTGAGGCTCGGCAACGAAGGCAAAGCTGGGAGTGATCCCCCAGAACTTGATCTGGTTCTGAAAATGGTCTGAGAGGTACTGGGTACCATGATCCATGCGCAGGGATAGCCCCCGGGCAATTCCTTTCTCTACGCTGCCGTAAAGGCGGCTTAGGGCCATGGACAGCGGTTGAAGGGCGGCATAACGGTCGCCGGTCTTGCACACATGCCAGCCGACGCATTCGGCGTTCCAATGCTCCACGGCGGTAAAGATCCAGACCCACCCCTCGTCAAGAGTGAAGACGCGGGTACCATCGGTGCCCCACATCAGGTTGGGCGCCAGGGTGATGATCTTGCCCTCATGCGCCTTGGCGGCTTTGGGCCGCCCCCGGTGCGGAGAGAGCAGATGGTTCTCGCGCATGAGCCGCAGAACCCGTTTGCGTGACACGCGGTGGCCATCACGGAACCGTAGCCGTCCCCAGACTTTGCGGTGTCCCTCGCCAGTAAACGGTGAGGTGGCCAGGTCGTCACGGATCAAGGCCAACAGGTCCTCGTCACTGATCAACGGGCGTGGACCACGACGTTTGGGAACCGCTTGCGGAACCGGGCGCAAGGCATGGTAGAACGAGGAGCGAGCCTGCTCCCAAACAGCGCAAACCCGTTGAACGCCGTAGGGCCTGTCGGCTCCCGGGGAGATCGTTTGGCTCATTTCGACGACCTCCGTTTGGCTAAAGGGCCGGGTTTCTTCACCCGTTCCCAAAGCAATTCGTTCTCCATGGTCAATTCGCCGATCCGGCGCATGGCCTGGTCAAGTTCCGCTTGGACAGGATCATTCTGACGCTTTTTCAGCGACTCATCGATCCCGGCCAGCGCTTTCTCCCGCCACTGCTCCAGGCGGTAGATCTCAATCTTCAGCTCGCGGGACAGCGCATCAACCGATTCGCCCCGCAGCAAACGCAGGACCACCTCACGCTTACGGGCAGCACTCCACCGCTGCCCTTCGGCCAGCGGTCCTGTAACGGTTTCGTTCTTGTTGTTTGTTGTCATTATCAATCTCCTTGGACACGGGGACTTTACCCCAAATCAGTGTCCAAGAAAACCGGCGCCGCCCCAAGCGGAAGCCAGTAGATATGTAAGCTTCCTTTTTGGGGGCAACTCTACCCCGAAAATAGACATTACTGCCATTAGGTGGCTCTAACCCCCCCCTCTTCGGATCTTCATCTCTCCAGATTCCGGACCTCGGGAATTAAGCTCTGGAGAATGTTGGTAGTATTCCGGGTCATACCAGTCGTTGACCCATTCGTAAGCATTTCCGCTCATATCATAAAGACCAAGAGGGTTTGGGGGAAATGAGCCAACCGAGATGGGTCCGAGTCGAATATGGATAATTCTGATCTTCTTGGACATCACCATTGTCCGTCGCAAACTTGACCAACTGCCCCCGGCTTCGAGCGGCGTATTCCCACTGCGCCTCCGTGGGTAGATCAAATGGCAGGCCACTGGTCTCGCCAAGCCACTCGCAATACGTCTTGGCGTCGAACCAAGTGACTCCAGCTGGATAATCCCCCTGCCGCCACGGTTCATTGAAATTCACGGTTGTCTCCGATTAGGCCATGCCGTTCATCCAGTCCTGCTGGATGGCGGATGTCTGAATGGTTGATGCTTTGGCCAGGAGCCATTCCTTTTCCTTCAGAGTCTTTTTCAGCCGTTCGTATTCCCAGTGCTGCGCCAGGTCCAGAATATTGTAAAGAAGTTCTTCGCCTTTGCGCCAAGCGGGCTTGTTGGAACTCTTTTCTTCTTCTTTCGTCATGATGCGGCGACCGTCGAGAGTCATGTGCTCCATTACTTCGCAGAAGTCCCGCCAAGTCTGCACGGTCTTAAGGATAGTGATGATGGCGCCTTCTTGTTCTTTTTCATCATCGATGCTCGTCGTGGGACACAGGGAACGCAGCAGACGCCCTTTGGCTTCAGGCGGGAGAAACCGCACTCTTTCCGGGTGGGCGAGAATTCGTTTTGCAAGGTCCTCAGCCGCTTGTTGTGCTTTTACCTCATCTGAAAATTTTGAAACTTTAGTCAACAGCCATTTCTGTGCAACATCAACAGCATCCTGACCAACTTCGTAGATACCAGATAACTCCTTCCCCGCCCAAACCACATACGTCAAAAGATCATTTAAGGTATCAAACGCTACTTGCTCAATTATCCCCAAATAATCAAAATCCACCTCCTTGAGTTTATGATAGACAAACATCACGAATTCATTGATTTCATCGGCATTGACCGAAAAGAGAAAGGCGCCGCTGGCGCCGCCGCCGAAGGCGAACGCGGCCTTGGCTTTGATGATGAATTTGCCGCCCTCGAAGCTGATGTGAAAGTCCCCTTCGAGCGCCCCGCCGATCAACCCCTCGCCTTCGTAGCCGGCTTTGGCGAAGCAGCTCCAGGTGGGCTCGGCGGGCGGCTGGCCGGCGACTTTCTGGTTCTCTTCGGGATTCTGCCATTCGAAGCGGCCGCTGACCTCGCCGCCGGCGCGCAGTCCGGCGAAGACGCCGGCGGAGGCGCCGGCGGAGGCGGCGAGACTCCCGTCTTCGTCCCGGTCGGTCCCCTTGAGGCGCACCCTGTTGTCTTCGACGCCGAACTCGATCTGGGCGCAGGCCTGCACGCTGGCGCCGGCGAAGCCCCAGAGGGAGAGTTCCAGATGGGTGCGCAGGCTGCCGAGATCGATATGGCGGGGGTGACCTGTGGCCCTGATTCGTAGACCCCTTCCTTGCCCGGTTGGCGCCGGGTTCCCTGCGCTCCGGCTTCGTCAGAGGGGGAGAAGGGTAAAAGGCTTAATCTTCAGTGTCGTCGGCATATCCGGTTAATTCGACGTAGCCGTAGCCGCTGACCGGCTGTCCGTCGCGCTCCCCTTCGATTTTCACCGCCCCCTCCCAGTAACGAATCGACACGTCCAGTTCCTGGTCGGCCAAAAGCGGTTCGACGGTCAGCTCCAGGTTTTCCTGCGGCACCCGCAGCCGCCAGCCGGCGGGGTAGGTGGCGCCGCTGCGGGGGCTGCTCCAGGTGTCGGTGACCTTGAGGCTGACCTCCTCTCTTCGCAGAACGCGGCTGTTGCCCTGCGCTGTGACCCAGATCCCCTTGCTCGCCGGATCGGGGATGCCGTCCTTTCGCCGCAGCTGGTAGTACATCAGTTCATGGCCGTCGTCGAGTTGCAGGGCGAACCAGTCCCACCCCGTCTGGTCCGCGGCCAGGGCGCTGGTGCTCCACTCGCGGTCGAGCCAGCTGCCGCCTTCCACCTTAAAGACCTGCTCGCCGAGGCGGACGGTTCCCGCGCTGGGCAGCCGGGTGAGCGAGTAGTAGTAGCTGGCGTTGCCCGCCGCGGCGCTCTTCTGGCTCAGGCCCCGGTCGCCCTGGAGCACGAGCGGCTTGCTTGGCGACAGGCTGAGGTCGATGGCCGCCTCGTCCGTGGCCGCCTGCAGGCGCATGGGGAAAGTCTCCCGCGGGCCGCTCGTCCGCCAGTTTTCGAGCCAGACGCGGAAAGGCTCCGCCTGGGCGCCGGCAAGGCCCAGTGCGCTGCGGGCGAAGCGCTCGGCGCTGAAGAAGCGTTCGCCTTGCGCATCGGTGACGGCGAAGTGGGCCATGAAGACCTGGTTGGTGCCCCAGGCGGAAGCCCGCGCGGCCGGTTCGGGGGCGAGGGCGATGCGGAAGAAGGTGAGCTGGTAGCCGAAGCGGCGGCCGTCGGCGGCGGCGAGGTTGCCGGTGTAGTACCACCACTCGGTCTTGAATTCGGAGTGCGGGCCGTGGTCGGCGGGGAAGACGAAATCCCTCGGTTCCAGCGCCTTGGCGAAGCCCGCATCCTCTTCGGCGCCAAGAGTTTCGGCGACGTTCAGGCGCGCTTCATTGCGGGGGGCGGGGTGGTCGCCGCAGCCGGCGAGGACGAAGCCGAAGATGAGAAGAGACAGCCAGCGCATCGTCATTCCTCCCGCAGGGCCAGGGCCGGCGCGGTGCGGGCCATGCGCCAGGCCGGGTAGAGGCCGGCCAGCAGGGCGGCGGCGACAGCGAGGAGCACCGCCTCCAGCAGAACCTCGGGGGCGAGGACGGTGTGCATGGTCCAGCCGAAGGAGCGGCGGTTGATCACCAGGATCAGTACCAGCGCCTGGACGATGCCGAGCGGCAGGGCGAGCAGGCCGGCAGCCAGGCCGATCAGCCCGGTTTCGCCGGTGACCAGCCCCCACAGCTGGCGCGGCGTGAGGCCCTGGGCGCGCAGCACCGCCAGCTCGCGCGCGCGCTCGATCTGCATCGCCATCAGCGCGTTGAGGATGCCGACGAAGGCGACCACCACCGCCAGCAGGCGCAGCACCGCGGTGATGGCGAAGGTGCGGTCGAAGGTGGCCATTGAGGCCTCGCGCAGGGAGCGGTTGGAGTAGACGATCACCTGCCGGCCGCCGCCGCTGCGGACGCGCACCGCCTCGGCCACCGTCTCGACCTCGGCCTCCGGCGCGAGATAGAGGCCCAGCGCGTCGACGCTGCGCTCGTCCCAGAAGCGCTCGAACAGGGCGCGGCTCATGGTGACCCGCCCGCGGTCGGAGCTGTAGTCGGTGAAGACCCCGGCGATGGAGAAGTCGATCGGACCGCGGTCGGTGCGCAGGGTCAGGGTGTCGCCGCGCGCGAGGTCGCGGTGGTAGGCGAAGGGTTCGGAAACGATCACCGCGGCGCCGTCGCTGAAGTCGCGCCAAATCTCCTCGCGCTCCCCGCTCGCGAACCAATAGCCGGCGAAGCTCTCTTGGGGGATTTCGGCGACGAACAGCTCGAAGGGCCCGTCCTCGCGCTCGATCATCAGGTGGCGGGCGCGAGTCGCCCGCTCCACCCCCGGGGTGGCGGCGATGCGCTGTACCAGCTCGGTCGGCAGCGGCGTGCGTCCCGGTTCGAAGCCGGCGCTCGGGGTGGTGACGTAGATGTCGGCGCGCAGGTAGCTCGCCAGCCATTGCTCGACGGTGAGGCGAAAGCTGCCGATCATGATGCCGACCCCGACGGTGGCCGAGACCGCCACCACCAGGGCCGCGGTGGCGACCCCGGTGCGACTCAGCGAGGCGCGCAGGTCGCGCGCCGCCATGCGGCCGAGCACCCCGGCCACTCGATCGAGGGGCGCCTGTACCCCGCGCAGCACGAGAACGGTCATTCCCGGCACCGCCAGGGCGTAGCCGCTGATCAGCGCGAACAGGGCGGCGAAGCTGAGGGGCAGGCTCTTGCTCGGAATCGCCAGCGCCGCCGCGCCAACCGCCATGAGCGCCGCCCCGCCTGCCGCCACCCCCGGGGCGAGGTGGCGCTGGCGGCTTTCCACGGCGCTGCGGGCAAGCACCGTGCGCGGTGCGGTGCGGGTCGCCTCCCAGGCGGGGATCACCGCTGCCGCCAGGGTCGCGCCGAGGCCGAGGAGCAGCCCCTTGGCCAGCGACCAGGGGCTGACGGTCATCTCCTGCACGCTGAGGACGAAGTAGAGGTCGTTGATGGTGCGGGTGACGAGTTTCAACAGGCCGTGGCCGAGGCCGAAGCCGAGGAGCAGCCCGAGCAGGGTGCCGGCGGCGCCCACCGCCAGCGCCTCGCCCAGCACCAGGGCGAAGATCTGGCGGCGGGTGACGCCGAGGGTGCGCAGGATGCCGAGCAGCGGCCGGCGCTGCAGCACCGAGAAGGTCATGGTGTTGTAGATGAGGAACATGCCGACCACCAGCGCGAGCAGGCTCAGGGCGGTGAGGTTGAGCTGGAAGGCGCGGGTCATCTGCGCCATCGCCTCGCCGCGGGCCGAGGCGGGCACTACCGTGGCGGCGGGGGGGAGAATCGATTGGATGCGCTGCAGTGCCGCCTGCCCGGTCGCCCCCCCGGGCAGGATGAGATCGATGCGCGAAAGCTGCCCGTTCCGGCCGAGGATTTCCTGGGCGGTGGCGATATCGACGATCACCAGGGTCGCCAGGGTCTGGGCGGCGACCCCGTCGCCGGGGGCGAGGGTGCCGACGAGGGTCAGGTCGACCTTGCGGCCGCCGGTTTCGAGGGAAAAAGTCTCGCCCGGGTCAAGGCCGAGGCGGCGGGCGGTGGCTTCCAGCAGAACGGCGGTGGCGGGCTCGGCGAGCAGGCGGCTGAAGTCGACCTCGTCGCCGGGGCTCGGGGTGTAGCCGCGAAAGGGTTCCTCCGCCAGCGGATCGACCCCGAGCACCTGCACCGTGCGGCCGGGGAGCAGGGCGTAGCCCTCGACCACCGGCGCGCTCTGGCGGTAGCCGAGTTCGAGGCGCAGGCGGCGGTAGACTTCTTCGCCAAGGCCTTCAGGGCCGCCGACGACCTGGTGGGTCGCTTTGCCCGAGAGGGTTTCGGCGGAGAGGCGAAAGGCCTTGGCCGCGCTGCTGTTGGCGAGGTCGATGCCGATCACCACCGCGACGCCGAGGGCGACGCCGATGACGGCGAAGAGGATCTGCAGGGGATGGCGCCCGAGGTAGCGCCACCCCGCCCGGGCGAGGATCACGGCGCCGTCTCCGCGGTGGTTTCCGCCAGCTTGCCGGCGCGGATGGTCAGCACCCGGTCGGCGCGCCGGGCGACTTCGGCGCTGTGGGTCACCAGCACCAGGGTGCCGCCGGTCTGCCGCACCAGCCGGTCGAGGAGATCGAGCACGCGGGCGCCGGTGTCGGCGTCGAGGTTGCCGGTCGGTTCGTCGGCCAGCATCAGCATGGGGCGGTGGATCAGGGCGCGAGCGATGGCGACGCGCTGCTGTTCGCCGCCGGAGAGGCGGTCGGGGAAGGTTCCCGCACGATCGGCCAGGCCGACCGCCGCGAGCAGCTCTTCGGCTTCGCGCTCCTCGGCGGCGCCGATGCGCCCTTTGAGTTCCAGCGGCAGCAGCAAGTTCTCGCGTACGGTGAGGGTCGGGATCAGGTTGAAGAACTGAAAGATGAAGCCGATGTGGTTGCGGCGAAACAAGGTGCGCTCATGCTCGCTCAGGCGATTGAGGGCGGTGCCGGCGATCACCACGTCGCCGCGGTCGGGCCGGTCGATGCCGCTGATCAGGTTGAGCAGGGTCGACTTGCCCGAGCCGCTGCGGCCGAGCAGCGCCACGCTCTCGCCCGCGGCGATGGCGGCCGAGAGGTCGGCGAAGACGGTGCGGGTGCTCTCTCCCTCGCGGTAGCTCTTGGTCAGATGATCGAGGCGCAGCAGCGGCGCGTTGTCGGTCATGGTCTCTCCTTGCGATCAGTCGGCCAAAGGATCGGCGGCCTCTTCGCCGTTGCGGCGTTTCTCCACCGCGTCGCGGATGGCCCGATGCTTGTCCCGCGAGATCGGGTAGGCCAGGGCGACGGCGAAGGCGAGCAGGTTGCACAGGCAGGGGACCAGCGCGTAGAGGATGCGCAGGGTCAGCACCACCTGCGGGTTCTGCTCGATGTTGGCCTGGTAGCCGGTGGCGCCGAGGAGCAGCAGGCCGGCGCCGCTGCCGGCAGCCTGTCGAGCACATGAGCGCGGCGGGCGGTGAGGGCCACCCGCGCTCCCGCCTGCGCCAGGCGCAGGGCGAGGGCTTTGCCGATGCCGCTGCTGGCGCCGCTGATCCAGAAAACCTGGTCGGAGAACGAAGGCGCGTTCATATCCAAATTCGTCCACAATAAGGAAATCTTTTCTTGATCTAGTATAATGGCTAGCCGAAACCCTTCAATCGGCAGGCGCGCGTGGAAAGAAAAAAGGACAAAACCGGGCAGCAATTGCCTCAAGCGATCGCCGTGGTCGGCGGCGGGGTGGCGGGCATCGTCGCCGCTTATCTCTTGCAGCGCCGCCACCGGGTGACCCTGATCGAGGCCGCGCCGCGCCTCGGCGGCCACACCCATACGGTGACCATCCCCGATGGGCCCGATGCCGGTACCCCGGTCGATACCGGGTTTATCGTCCACAATGACCGCACCTATCCCAACTTCCGGCAATTTCTCCAACAGCTCGGGGTCGCGGCGGCCCCCACCGACTTGTCCTTCGGCTATTGGAACGGAGCTGGCGACTACTGGGCCGGCACCGACCTGCGCGAGCGGCCGACCTGGTACTCCATCGCCGGCGGCAGTCACAGCTACGTCAAGGCGTTCCAGAAGGCGTTCACGGGGAAGATCCTCGCCGGCCGGCCCGTCGCCGGCATCCGTCGCGAGCAGGGCCGGGTCCTGGTGCGCTGCATCGGGGACGGCGAAGCGGCCGCTTTCGACGCGGTGGTGGTCGCCACCCACGCCGATCAGGCCTTTCGCCTGCTGGACGACCCCAGTGAGGAGGAGACGCGGCTGCTTGCCCCCTGGCGCTATTCGCGCAACGAGACGGTGTTGCACACCGACACCTCGTGGCTGCCGCCGCGGCGCACCGCCTGGGCCTGCTGGAACTACCTGCACCAGCCCAAACGGCAGGAGAGCGCGCCGCTGTGCGTGAGCTACTACATGAACCGGCTGCAGCAGCTCGAGACCGAGCGCGACTACGTGGTGACGCTCAACCCCCAGCGCTCCATCCTCGCCGAGCACCGTATCGCCGAGATGGTCTACGAGCATCCCCTCTACACCTTCGCCTCGCTCAAGACCCAGCGGGAACTGCCGGCGCTCAACGGGGTGAACCGAACCTTTTTCTGCGGCAGCTACTTCGCCCACGGGTTTCACGAGGACGCGGTGCGCGCGGCGGTGGAAGTGGCCGAGCAGTTCGATATCGAATTATGAATTCACGCATCTACACCGGATTCGTCGAACACACCCGGACCCTGCCCAAAGAGCACCGCTTCCGCTACCCGGTCTACACCTTCGCCTTCGATCTCGACGAACTGACCGAGCTCGACCGCGCTCTGCCGCTCTTCGGCTACAACCGCCTGCGGCCGGTATCCCTCTACGACCGCGATTACCTCGATGAGGCGCCGGGGACGATCCGCGCCAAGCTGCTGCGTTTTCTCGCCGACCAGGGGCTGGCCGCTGGGGTGGCGCGCATCATGCTGGTGACCTCGGCGCGCTACTTCCACTACATCTTCAACCCGGTCAACTTCTACTACTGCTTCGACGCCAAAGGCGAGCTTCTGTGCAACGTAGCCGAGGTCAACAACACCTTCGGCGACCGCCATCTCTACATTCTCGATGCGCCCGAGTCCGCCAGCGAAGGCTGGCTGCGCCGCTACCGGGCGCGCAAGGAATTTCACGTTTCCCCCTTCAACAACCTCGAGGGCGAATACGAATTTCTCTTCTCGCCCCTCGAACCCGACCTCGACATCCGCATCCGCCTGCACCGCGAGGGCGAGCTGGTGTTTCACGCCCAACTCGCCGGCGAGGCGCGCCCCCTCACCGCCGGCCACCACTGGCGCACCCTGCTGCGCCACCCGGCGGTGCCGCACCTGACCGTGCCGCGCATCCTGTGGCAGGCGGCCAGGCTCTGCTTCGGCAAGAAAATGACCGTCTACGACCACCCCGGCCCGGTGAGCGCCATGACCATCCTGCGCCGCGGTCCGGGTTGGTTCGAGCGCCGCGCGCGCCAGCAGATCGAGCGGCTGCTCGGGCGCATCGAGGTCGGGCAGCTGCGGCTCATCTCCCCCGAGGGGACGGAACGGGTCTGCGGCGACGCGGCGGCCGAGCCCAGAGTGGAGCTGCGCATCCGCGACCGCCGCTTCTATGCCCGGCTGGCCCTGGGGGGGCACGTGGCGGTCGGGGAAACCTACGTCGACGGCGATTGGGAGGCTTCCGATCTCACCGCGCTGCTGCGCCTGCTCATCGACAACCGCGACCGCCTCGACGACGGCAACCTGCTCACCGCCTCCCTCACGCGGGCGGCGGGAATCGTCCGTCACCTGCGCCGGCGCAACGACCGCGACGGCAGTAAAAAAAACATCGCCGCCCATTACGACCTGAGCAACGACTTCTACCGGCTGTGGCTCGACGCGGGGATGAACTATTCCTGCGCCATCTACCGCGCCCCCGGGGAAACCCTGGAGGAGGCCCAGCGCCACAAGCTCCACGCCCTGATCGACAAGGCGGGAATCGGCCCCGACGACCACGTGCTCGAGATTGGTTGCGGTTGGGGCGGCTTCGCCGTCGCGGCGGTCGAGCGCACCGGCTGCCGGGTGACCGGGCTGACCCTGTCGCAGGCCCAGTACGACTACGCCCGCGAACGGGTACGGCGGGCGGGATTGGAAGAGCGCATCGCCATCGAGCTGCGCGACTACCGCGACGTGCGCGGGCAATTCGACCGCATCGTCTCCATCGAGATGCTCGAGGCGGTGGGTCACAAGTATCTCGGCGCCTACTTCGCCGCCTGCGACCGCCTGCTCAAGCCCGGCGGGCGGGCGGTGATCCAGGTCATTACCGTCCCCGATCAGCGCTACGACGCCTATCGGCGCAACCCCGACTGGATTCAGCAGCACATCTTCCCCGGCGGCATCTGCCCGTCGCTCACCGCCCTGTGCCGGGCGATGGCCCGCGACTCGACGCTGGTGGTGCAGGACGTGGAGAACATCGGCATTCACTATGCCCGCACCCTGACCGAGTGGCGCGCGCGCTTTCTCGCGCGCTGGGATGAAATCGCCCCTCTCGGCTTCGACGAGCGCTTCCGCCGCAAGTGGCTCTACTACCTCGCCTACTGCGAGGCCGGCTTCGCCACCCGCACTCTCGGCGACCTGATTCTGGTGCTGGCGCGGGCCGGAGAGGCGCCGGCGGACAACCGCGGAGATTGACTCTCGGGCCGAAAAGCCTATATTGGGAATATTGGCCACCGGGTCGACCAGTCGTCAGGCCCTTGGCGCCGCCAGGGACCGCAGCGTCGACGGCCGCCTTTTCCGTCGGTGCTTTTACCGCAAGAGGCCTTGATGTCGGAAAAAATCCTCCTCGCCCTGCCCCGCCCCGAACGACGGTCGCGCTTGACCGGCGTGCTGCGCGAGCGGGGTCATTTCGTCCTCGAGAGCGCGTCGTTTCAACAAACCGCCGCCCTGCTCGAACAGAACCCCGCCCTGCTGATTTTCGATGCCGACCTCGCCGAGGGCGATGCGGGGCGCTGGGACGAGTTGCAGCGCTGCTGCCGCCGGTGGGGGACGGCCTGCCTCGCTTTCGTTCCCAGCCGCGACCCCGGCGCCGATCCGCGCGCCGCCGCTCCCTGGCTGGCGGGGACGCTGCGCCGGCCGGAAGACACCGAGGTGCTGCTGGCCCGCATCGTCGACGTGCTGACCATCCGCCGCCTCAGCCACGAGCTCGACCTGGCCCACCAGATGCTCGGCAAGAAGCAGCGCGAATTCAGCGAGAATCTGCGCGCCGCCAACCAGATTCAGAAAAACCTGCTGCCGAAGCGGCTCCCCGAGGTGGATAAATTCCACTTCGCCTATCGCTTTCTCCCCTGCGAGGAGGTCGGCGGCGACCTCTTCAATCTGTTGCGCCTCGATGAAGAGACGATCATGGCCTATCTCTTCGATGTCAGCGGGCACGGGGTGTCCTCGGCCATGGTGGGGGTGTCGGTGCATCAGAGCCTGTCGCCGCACTCGGGCCGCATCGTCAAGCAACGCCTCGATAAGCCCCCTTATTACCGCATTCCGGCGCCGGCCGAGGTGATGGCCGCCCTCGAGGCCGAGTTTCCCTTCGAGCGCTTCGAGAAATTTTTCACCATCACCTACCTGCTGATCGACATCGCCACCGGCCAGGTGCGCTACTGCAACGCCGGCCACCCGCCGCCGGCTCTGCTGCGCGCCGACGGTACCCTGGAGACCCTGCGCGCGGGCGGCGGCCTGATCGGGCTCGGCGATCTCGGCACCTTCAACGAGGGGGTGGTGCGCCTCGATCCCGGCGACCGGCTGTTTCTCTATTCGGACGGAATCATCGAGTACGACAGCGGCGGCCCCGAGATGTTCGGCGAGGAGCGCTTCTTGCGCAAGCTGGGCGAGCTGAAGCGGCGCGACCTGGCCACCTCCTGCGAAAAGATCATCGAATCGCTCTACGCCTTCGGCAAGGGCAGTCCGCTTAAGGACGACGTCACCCTGCTCGGCATCGAGTATCGAGGCCAATCGTTCTGATTTTTCCCGGGGCAGGCCTCCCCGACGTCCCGAGACATCACCCCGACAAGGAAAAGACCTTGATTTTTTTATTTTTCTCACCCTGGTGGCGGTTGGCGCCCTGGTGCTGGTGCGGGGCGTGACATTTCCACGTCCGCCGTCTCCCGCGCCGTCGCGCGGATCGAAAATTACCGGTTTGCAAGCCGCCTCGATCTGCTGACCCAGATGTTCCGCCATATCGGGCCGCAGCTCGGGTTTGTTCACCGGCTGGTATGGGCCAACCTGTGGCTGTTCGGGCCGGTGCTGAAAAGCCGGCTCGCCCGCCTCGCCGATCAGGTTCTGTTGTTCGAAGGGGGCCGGATCGAGCGCGCGGACCTGAACCTCTTCCATGGCGTCAACGAACGCATGGGTATTGCCAATTTCGCCGAAATCGTCGCCTTCTACCGTCTGCTCGTGGTCAATTGCCAGGAGTGCGACCCGTGATGGCTTGACAGGCGGTGCGCTTGGGGTTAAAAGATTAGCTATATTTTATTTCATGCCTTGCTGAAACCAGCGGACGCCCTTGCCCCGGTTTCTCCGATTGCCCTTCACCCGAGTCCCTCAAGTCCTGCTATTACTGCACCCCATCCCCAGGAGGCTGTACGCATGGCGAAAATCGCGGAACTCAACGAGGCGAGCTGCCGGTTGCTGGAGAACGAAATTCTGGTGGCGGCACAAGACATTGCGCAAAAACACGGGCTCGATTTCCAGATGCTGCCGGGCAACAGCTGGCCCGACGGCAGCACCTTCGTCGCCCGCTGCCAGTTTTCCCTGCCGCCGCGCGAGGAGTCCGTCGCCACTCGCAAAGAGGAGCAGGATTACCTCACCTACGCCGAAAGCTTCGGGGTGCGCCCGGCCTGGCTCAAACAAGAGTTCCAGCGGGGTAGTTTCACCTACAAGGTGGTGGGGCTGCGAGTGAACGAACCCAAAGAATGCATCGTTCTGCAGCGCTCCGACGGCTCGCGCTGTCACGAAGACGGCAAGCTGGTGCGCAAATATCTGGGCGAGGGGGGGTAAATCCCTGCGTTTCCACTCTGTTCGATAAAAAAGGGGCGGCCCCGCGAGGAGGCCGCCCCTTTTTTATCTTCTGCTCTCTGCGAGCCGCTTACAGCAGTTTGGCGCGGCGGTTCATGGCCCAGCTTTCTTCGCCCTGGCCGGCCACCGCGGGACGTTCCTCGCCGTAGCTGATGATGTTGATGCGCTCGGGCGCGACCCCGAGGCTCGCCAGATAGTTCTGGGCGGCCTTGGCGCGGCGCTCGCCGAGGGCCAGGTTGTACTCGTCGGAGCCGCGCTCGTCGCAGTGTCCCTCGATCACCAGGGTCGCCCGGGTATTGGTGAGCAGCGACTGGGCGGTTCTTTCCAGAATCCGGCGCGATTCGGCGCTCAGGGTGTAGGCGTCGAATTCGAAATAGATGGTGTCCAGGTCCAGCGACACCTGGGAACCAAAGGCGGACTTTTCGTTCTCGTTCACCGGGGAGAAATCGCCGGAGGCTTCCCGGACTTCGGCCGGGGCGACGGTTTCCACCGCTGCGCCGCTCTGCTGGTCGGGACGGGGTTTTTTCGCGCAGGCGGCGAGGTTGGCGGCGCAGAGCATGATCAGGGCGAGGGTCGACAGTTTGCGGTACATGGTTTTTTTCCTTTCAGCATGGTTGCAGATTGAGTGATTTCCGTGCGCGACGGAATAATCCGAGGCATCCGGACGCAAGAGCCGGATCCGCCGGAAATGGGGTCGAAAAGCAAAGGAATGAATGAACGGGGAGGCGCTAAGCCGGTGGAATGAACGGCTCGAGATAGACTTCGGGAGGGGACGTCAGGGGGCGTTGAGCACTGTAGCCGCCGACCAGCAGGGGCTGCGGGGAGAGTTCGAGCTGCGGGCGCAACTCAAAGGTTTCGAGCAGAGTGCGCTTGCTTTTGAAGGGGAAGACCGGGGCCTGGGTGTTGCCGTCGGCAACGTAGGCGATCTTGGCGATGTACTGCTGAATCGGCGCGACGAAGGTCTCGTGGGAGACGTTGCCCAAGCGAATGGTGAAAAACACCCAGATCAGGGTGAAGGCGATGAGTTTGAAAAAACGGGCCCGGCGAGGCGGCATATCTGTGAAAAATCCCAAGAGATAATGGTCGATGCGGCACATCATAATGAGAATGCCCGGGGGATTGTCAACAGGAATTTCCGGGCCCTGGTAAGGGCGTGAATGGACTCGAAAATTTTTTCCGCGGCCAGGCGAAAGAGCACCCCCGGTCGTCGCAGGTGCTCTTTTTTTGAAAGCCAATGACTGTTCTTTGATCAGTGTTCCCCGCAGCTGCCGCAGGTGGAGCGCTGGCACATCGGCTTGGCCACCGCCTTCTTGGTGTCGCCGTCATGGGTTGCGATGCTTGCTTTGGAAACGTGCCATTCGCCGTCGATCTGTTCGCCCTGCAGCAGGTTGCGCTTGAGGTTCATCAGCACGTTGACGGTGGTGGTGCCGAGCAGCTCGGCCGCTTCGTCGATCGTGATCAGGTCTTGGTTCCCGGTGTCGCTCATGGATTGTTCTCCCGCCCGAAAAAGTTTTCAGCCGTTGAAAGTTGGTTCAGGAGAAGAGGATTTACACTTTCCGTGCCGGGTCGGGGAGAGACGTTTCTGAAAAGCCGGGGATGACTTGGAAAAAGCGAAATCAAGACCGCGGGGTCGCGGCGCCGCCCGGGGGCTAGACCCCGGGAATCGGTCGGTGGTTGACCGGAATATCGTTGCGACTCAGCTGACGATGAATCATCCCCCAGCAATCCACCCGCAAAACCGATCAGGCGCCACGCTCTTGCAGGCAGGCGAGAGTCCCTTCGACCAGCGGGAGAATGCCCTCGACGATCACCTCCACCCCCTTCGCATTGGGATGAATGCCGTCGCCGAGATTGAGCGCGGGGTCGCCGGCGACCCCTTCGAGGAAGAAGGGGTAGAGCGGTACGCCGTGCTTGCCGGCCAGGCGCGGGAAGAGAGCGTCGAACTTGGTATAATAATCCTGGCCAAGGTTGCGGGGGGCGCGCATGCCGGCGAGAATCGGCTGCACCCCCCGTTCCTTCAGCCGGGTGAGGATGGCGTCGAGGTTGGCCGCGGTCGAATCGGGGGCGAGACCGCGCAGGGCGTCGTTGCCGCCGAGTTCGACGATCATGAGGTCGGGGCTCTCGGCCAAGGTCCAGTCGAGGCGCGCGCGCCCGCCCGCGGTGGTGTCGCCCGAGACGCCGGCATTGATCACCCTGACGTTCCAGCCCCGCGCGCGCAGAGCCCGCTCGAGCCGGGCGGGAAAGGCCTCGGCCGCACCCAGGCCGTAGCCGGCGGCGAGGCTGTCGCCGAGCACCGCGATGCGCAGCGGAGTGGATTCTTCCGGCGCGGGTGCCTTGGTTGCACCGACCGGGATCGAAAGGGCCCCGAGGCAAAGACCAACGCAAACTATTCGATAGAGAAAGGTCGTCATGACGGAATCCATGGTTGAATTGGCCGGTCTTGAACTGAGTCTAGTCGGTGGCGGCGGGCAGGTCAACATCCTGCGCGGCATCGACTTGAGCGTCGCCCGCGGCGAAACCCTGAGCGTGATCGGGCCTTCGGGGGCGGGCAAGACCACCCTGCTGATGGCGGTTTCGGGGCTGGAGCGGGCCACCGCCGGCCGCATCCGGGTCGCCGGCATCGATCTCGGCGGCCTCGACGAGGACGATCTGGCCCGCTTCCGCCGCGCGCATGTCGGCATCGTCTTCCAGTCTTTCCATCTGGTGCCGACCATGACCGCGCTGGAAAACGCGGCATTGCCGCTGGAATTCGCCGGGGCCGACGACGCCCGCGAGCGCTCGGCGGCGGCGCTGGCGGCGGTCGGCCTGCAGGAGCGGCTGCAACATTTCCCCGGCCAGCTCTCCGGGGGCGAGCAGCAGCGGGTCGCCCTGGCGCGGGCCTTCGTCGCCAGTCCGTCGCTGATCCTGGCGGATGAGCCGACCGGCAATCTCGACCGGGAGACGGGGGAGAAGGTGATGGAACTCCTGTTCCGGCTGCAGGCCGAGCAGGGCACCACCCTGATCCTGGTCACCCATGACGAGCGCCTGTCGGCGCGCTGCCAGCGCCGGTTGGAGATGGCCGACGGCCATCTCACCGAAACCGCCGGGGCGCTGCCATGAGCGAGCCGGCCCTGCTCCCCCAGGCCTGGCGCATCGCCCGCCGCGAGCTGCGCAGCGGGTTGCACGGCTTCGGCGTCTTTCTCGCCTGCCTGTTTCTCGGGGTGTTCGCGATCAGCGCCGTCGGCTCCTTTTCCGCCGCCGCCCGCTCGGGTCTGCTGGCCGACGCCCGCGCCCTGCTCGGCGGCGACCTCGAGGTGCGCCTGAACCACCGCGAGCTGACCGCGGCACAGCGGGATTATCTCAGGTCCCGCGGCCAGATCTCGGAGGTGGTGGACCTGCGGGCAATGGCCCGCGCGCCGGCGAGCGACCAACGCCTGCTGGTGGAGCTCAAGGCGGTCGATGACGCCTATCCTCTCTACGGCGAGCTTGGCGCCGAGCCCGCGCTCGATCGCCGCGGGGCGCTGGCGCAAAACGCCGACGGCACCATCGGCGCCCTGGCCGAGAGGGCCCTGCTCGAGCGCCTCGCCATCGGGGTCGGCGACGAGCTTGTGCTCGGCGAGGCCCGCGTTCGCATCGCCGGCGTCCTCACCCACGAACCCGACCGCACCATCCGTGCCTTCACCCTCGGGCCGCGCCTGCTGCTGAGTCGCGCCGGTCTCGACGCCACCGCGCTGGTGCAGCCGGGCAGCCTGGTCGCCTACGAATACCGTCTGCGCCTGCCTGCCGGGACGGAGGTCAACGCCCTGAAGGAGGAGTTGCAAAGCCGCTTTCCCGATGCCGGCTGGCGGCTGCGGACCTGGCAGGAGGCGGCGCCGCGGGTGCGCCGGATGCTCGAGCGGATGACCTTGAATCTCACCCTGGTCGGCCTGTGCGCCCTGCTGGTGGGCGGGGTCGGGGTGGCCGGGGCGGTGCGCGGCTACCTCGGCGGCAAGGTCTTTCACATCGCGGCGATGAAATGCGTCGGCGCCAGCGGGCGGGTGATATTTACCGCGTACCTGCTGCAGGTGCTGATTCTCGGGGCTATCGGCGCCGGCGCCGGACTTGCCGCCGGGGCGGCGGTCCCCTGGATCGTGGCACAACTGGCCGGCACGGCCCTGCCGCTGCCGCTGCGCCCGGGGCTCTATGCCGGGCCGCTGCTGAGTGCCGCGCTGTTCGGGCTGCTCATCGCCCTGGTCTTCTCCCTCAAGGCCCTGGGAGCGGCGCGGCGGGTGCCGCCGTCGGTGTTGTTTCGCGGTTATGTCGAGGCCGCCCGCACCTCGCCCGGGGCCGCGACCTGGGCGGCGATCGCGGTGGCCGCTTCGGGGCTCGCCCTGCTGGCGGTGGCGACCAGTTCCGACCGTCGCCTCGCTCTGTGGTTCATCGTCGGGGCGCTGACCTGCTTCGCCATCTTTCGCGGCCTGGCCGCCCTGGTCATTCTCGCCGCCCGGCGCGCGCCGCGGCCGCGGGGGCCGAGCCTGCGCCTGGCTCTGGCCAACATCCATCGACCCGGCTCTCCCGCGGGGAGCGCGGTATTTTCCCTCGGCCTGGGGCTCACCGCCCTGGTCATCGTCGTGCTGGTGCAGGCGAGCCTCACCCGGCTGGTGGACGAGACCGTGCCAAACGATGCGCCCGCTTTCTTCTTTCTCGACATCCAGCCCGACCAGGTGGCGCCCTTCGAGGAGCTGCTCGCCGCCTATCCCGGAGTGACCCGCAACGAGCGCTTCCCCACTCTGCGCGGGCGCATCGTCGCCATCGCCGGCACCCCGGTGGAGCGCGCCCGGATTGCGCCCGAGGTGCAGTGGGCGGTGCGCGGCGACCGCTTTCTGAGCTACGCCGCGGAGCGCCCGCTGGGCACCGAGCTGACCGTCGGCGCGTGGTGGCCCGCCGACTACCGGGGGCCGCCCCTGGTGTCGTTGACCGCCGATGTCGCCACAGGCTTCGGCGTCGGGGTCGGCGACACTCTGACGGTCAATATTCTCGGGCGCGACATCACCGCCGAGATCGCAAGCCTGCGCGACGTCGACTGGTCGACCCTCGATCTCAACTTCGCCGTGCTCTTTTCCCCCGGCGTGCTCGAGGGTGCGCCGCAGACCTCCATCGCCACCGCCTATGTTCCTCCCGCCCGCGAGGCCGGACTGTTCCGCGCGGTCACCGACCGTTTCCCCAATGTCTCCGCCATCGGCGTGCGCGAGGTGCTGGCCAACGTCGCGCGCACCCTCGAGCGCATCGGCGCGGCCTTTCGCGCCATGGCGGCGGTGGCGCTGGTGAGCGGTTTTCTGGTGTTGGCCGGGGCGGTGTCGGCGGACCAGCACCGGCGCATTCAGGACGCGGTGATCTTCAAGGTGTGCGGCGCCACCCGGCGCGACATTCTCGCCGCCTTTGGCTGGGAATTTCTCCTGCTCGGGCTGGCGGCCGGGGTGATCAGCCTGCTGGTGGGAGGGGTGGCCGCCTTCGGCATACTCGAGGGGTTGATGGCCGCCGACTTTCGCCTGCAGCCGCTGGCGGTGCTGGCGACGCTGGCGGCCGGTATCGTCCTGACCCTCGTGCTTGGCCTGCTCGGAACCTGGAAGGCGCTGGGCCAGAAACCAGCGGTTTATCTGCGGGAGGAATGACCGTCAGGCGGTCGTCGATGGGATGGTGGCGGAAGGCTTTTCAGAAGAGTGGTGGCAGACCCGGTTGCGGCCCTGCTCCTTGGCCTGGTAGAGAGCCCGGTCGGCCATGCGGAAAATCTCATCGGCATCGCCGCCTTGTCCCGGGCAGACCGCCACGCCCAGACTGACCGTGATCTGCAGAGGAGGTTCCCGATCGATGGAAATGCACAGATCGGCGGTGCGGGCGCGAATTCGCTCGGCGGCCTCCAGGGCGTGGGGCAGGTCGGATTCGGGCAGGATAATGGCGAACTCTTCGCCGCCGATGCGCGCCAGGCGATCGCTGTCGCGCACCGTCGTGCGCAGACACTGGGCGACCTCCCGCAGCACCCGGTCGCCCACCGGATGACCGAAGCGGTCGTTGACCCGCTTGAAATGATCGATATCGATCAGTGCCAGGGCGAAGCCGTGGTCATAGCGGTTGGCCCGCTCAATTTCTTCTGCCAGGTCATTGCGGAACCGGCGGCGGTTGTAAAGCCCGGTGAGCTCATCCTGAAACGAGAGCTGTTCCAGGGTGGCCTGAATTTTCTCCAATTCTTCGGCCATGTAGTTGAAGGCATCGGCCAGGGTGCCGAATTCATCCCCCCGCTCCATCTCGACGCGATGGCAGAGGTTGCCCCGGGCCAGCTTGGCGGTGCCGCTGGTGAGGATTTTCACCGGCCGCAGAATCGAGCGCGACAGGGCCAGGCCGATCCAGAACGCCAGTCCGAGCCCTGCGGCCAGCATGCCGGTGATCAGGGTATGGCTCAGCTTTCTCACCTGCTGAACCTCGCCCTGGGCCTCGCGGATTTCGTGGCTGGCGTGGCTGTAGAACTGCTCGATCAGCGCCTGGGTCTGCTCGAGCTGCCGATCGAAATCTTCCATCAGGTCCATCGCCCGCGGGTCACCCTGCCCCTTGGTGTCATTGAAGATCTTCCATCCGGTGGTTCGCGCCTGCTCCCAGGAAAGTTTGGCGTCGCGCACCTTGGCATATTCTTCGTGCAGGGCAAAGGGCCCATCCAGCGCCGACCCGAATGCATCGTCCACCGCTGCCGCGAGAACGGCGTAATCTTCCTGCTCGACCTCTTTCCGGCCGTGAATCAGATAATCGTGGGGGGGCATCATCACTTCGTGCAGGCGCTGGTGCATGTTGAGCACGGGTCCGATTTCTTCGGTAGACTCTTCCACGATCTCGTCGAGATGGGAGATAATGAGGTTTTGGCTGAAAAAGGTGACGGCGATGGTGGCCATCAGGGGCAGCAGCATGCAGGCGAGCCCGGTCCTTAGCCTCTGGCTCAATGATTTCCGGGGGTGAAACATTTTTCCTCGAAACGCATTCATTGCGGCTCCAGACCGGTGGAAAAATTAAAGTATATTATTTTGTTTTTTTGGGCAATCTTAATTTTAGGCCAGTGCGGCCCAGGCGGAGAGGAGACGGGGGAGTGACTTATTCTGTCGCATCCGGCGCGGATCATGGGGCGCGCTTCTACCGCGCGCGATAGAGAGGTGGCAGAGATGGTCTCCCTGCAGGAAAAAATCGAAGTTCTCGCCGACAGCGCCAAGTACGACGCCTCCTGCTCGTCGAGCGGCAGTTCCCGGAAAAATTCCGGCGGCCTCGGCAGCGGTTCGCGCTCGGGCATCTGTCACAGCTGGTCGGCGGACGGCCGCTGCATTTCACTTCTCAAGATTCTGCTGAGCAACGCCTGCGTCTACGACTGCGCCTACTGCGTCAACCGCTGCAGCAACGACATCCCCCGCGCCACCCTCACCCCGGCTGAGGCGGCCGAGATCACCGTCAATTTCTACCGCCGCAACTACATCGAGGGGCTGTTTCTGAGCACCGGCGTGATCCGCAACCCCGACGACACTATGGAGCAGTTGATTGCCTGCGCGCGTCTGCTGCGCGACGACCGGCGCTTCGGCGGCTACATCCATCTCAAGGTGGTGCCGGGTGCCGACCCGCTGCTGGTGGCCGAAGCGGGCCGCTATGCCGACCGGGTGAGCGTCAACATCGAGCTGCCGAGCGAGCGCAGTCTGGGCGAGCTGGCCCCGCAGAAAGGACGTGCGGCCATCCTCGCGCCCATGGCCCAGGCCAGCCGGCTGATCGCCGACAGCCGCGCCGAGCGCCGCAGGAACCGCAAGGCGCCCGCCTTCGCCCCGGCCGGTCAGAGCACCCAGCTCATCATCGGCGCGACCCCCGAGAGCGACCGCCAGATTCTCACCCTGTCCGAATCGCTCTACCGGCGCCTGGATCTCAAGCGAATCTACTATTCGGCCTTTGTCCCGGTGAGTCAGGACAACCGGCTGCCGACGATCTCCGCGCCGCCGCTGCTGCGCGAGCACCGCCTCTACCAGGCCGACTGGCTGCTGCGTTTCTACGGTTTCACCAGCGAGGAGATCCTGAGCGCCGAGCAGCCCGACCTCGACCCGCTGCTCGACCCCAAGGCAGGCTGGGCGCTGCGCAACCTGCACCTGTTTCCGGTGGAGGTCAACCGCGCCGACTACGAGACCTTGCTGCGGGTGCCGGGCATCGGGGTGCGTTCGGCCCGGCGCATCCTGCGCGCGCGGCGCGCCGCGGCCCTCGATTTCGACGGGCTCAGGCGGCTGGGCATCGTGCTCAAACGGGCGCGGTTTTTCCTGACCGCCGGGGGGAAGTACCTGGGGGAGGGAGACCTCGCCGCCGCCAGCCTGCGCCGGCACCTGCTGGCCCTGCCCGAACCGGCGGAGAAAAAAGCCGAGCAGCTCGATCTTTTCGCCGCCGTCCCGAACTCGCCGGAGCACTATTTCGCCACCGTCACCGGCGAGATGTAGAGGATGAGAATGTATCGGGGCCGGGTCGGACATCCCGCCGTCGTCTTCGCCCGGGAGAATCGCCCATGATCTACCGCTACGACGGCAGCTTCGCCGGGCTGCTCAGCGTCCTGCACCGCATTTTCGCGTGGCGCGAAGCCCCGACCGCGATCAACGCCGGCGACCCGGCTCAGGACGATCTCGTCGCCGCGCCGGCGACGGTCGCCACCGACCCCGGGCGGGCCGAGGCCCTGCTTGCGGCCGTCGACGAGCATCTCTCCGCCGACACCGCCCGCAATCTGCGCCATGCGTTTTTCTCCGAAACCGAAGGCATCGAAATGACCCTTTACCGCTATCTCGCCTTCGGCTGGAAGGCGCGAAGCGCCCTCGACGAGCACATCGCCCGACCCGAGGTGGCGGCGGTGCACCGGCTGGTGCGGCGGGTGGGCGGCGAGGCGCACCGGTTCAAGGGGCTGGTGCGGTTTCGCGAGACCGGCGACGGCCTGCTCTACGCTCCCATCTCTCCCGATCACTTCGTGCTGCCCCTGGTGGCGCCCCATTTCGCCGCCCGCCTGGCCGGCGAACGTTGGCTGATCCACGACCTGCGCCGCGGTCGCGGCGCCCTCTACGACGGCCGGCGCTGGATTCTCGCCGACCTCGAGATCGAAAACCCTCCGACCCTCAGCGCAGAGGAACTCGCCTGGCAGGATCTCTGGCGCCGATTCTTCCACCGCATCGCCATTGCCGAGCGCCTCAATCCCCGCCAGCAGCGCAGCTGCATGCCGATGAAATACTGGACCTACCTGGTGGAAATGAGTTGAGAGCCATGGTTTCAGCTGTCCTTTCTTTTTTATTTGCAATAATTAATTTAGTTTTGTAAACTTCAAGCTGTTTTCCCTGCAACCCATTGATCAGGAGTGTTGTTGACGATGAAGCCGTTCCTGCCGAAAATGATGTTCCCCTTTATTGCTATGCTGCTCTGTGCGCCCCCGGCCTTTTCCGCCAAGACCCTGGTTGCGCAGAAGGTCGCCACACCCCCGGTCGTCGACGGGGTGGCGGACGATGCCGTCTGGAGCCAGGCGGCAGCACTCACCGTGCCGGATGCGGTGGCCAAGGTCGACGTCACGCTCAAGGCGGTCTACACCGAAGACCGCATCTTTTTCCTGGCGACCTATCCCGATGCCGATGAGAGCCGCCTGCATAAGCCCTGGGTCTGGAACAAGGACCTCGAGGTCTACCAGATGGGGCCTCAACGCGAAGACAACTTCGCCTTCAAATGGAACCTGATGGACCGGTCCGTCGACCTGTCCAACTTCTCCGACGACCTCTACCGCGCCGACGTCTGGTACTGGAAGGCCAACCGCACCGACCCCGCGGGCTACTCCGACGACAAGATGCACGTTATCTCCGCCGAGGCCGGAAAAAAAGCGCAGCCGGTGACCAGCAAGGGAGGCAGCCAGCACTTTCTGGTCCGCCTTGCCGACGAGGGTGAGGGAGCCTCGGACAAGAAGGTCCTGCTTGATTACCAGGGGGACGTGGTCGATCAGTTCACGCCCCGCGAGCCCTCCGGAAGCCACGCGGATATCAAGGCCAAGGGGCATTGGCAGGATGGCCTGTGGACCATCGAATTCGCCCGCAAACTCGACACCGGCCATGACGACGACGTTCAGTTCTCCCCGGTTGACAGCAAGGACTACCTCTTCGGGATATCGGTCTACGGGCTCTATGGCGAGCCACTCGACGACAGCCAGCCGACCCGTTACGGGCAGGGGCGCATTTCCGAGCCTCTGCACCTGCAGTTCGCCCGCTAATCTTTGCAAATTTAAGGATCAGTCGCCATGGCAGGCACCAGACTTTCGGTCAGAACCGCCCGGCACCTCGGCCTGGGGGCGATGATGCTGCTTATCGCCCTGATGAGCCTGGCTGCCTGGCAGATGACCGGACGCCTGGAGACGGAGCTGCAGGAGAACATGGCCTTTCGCCAGCGGCTCGAGCACTTCGACCACCTGCTGGTCGACTTGGTGGATGTGCGCGGCGCCCTGACCCGCTTCGTGATCGAGGAAGAAACCGACGTCATTCCCCTGGTCAAGCGGGTCAAAGCTCTGCAGGACGAGGCCGAAGCCTTGCTGCCGCAGATGCCCCATGACGAAGACCGCAGGCTGCTCGAGGAGTTCACCCAGCAGGTCAAGAAATACCGGGCGGGCATGATGGCCTATGCCCAGGAGCTGACTTTGCGCCGCACCGGCGAGGGAGTGCGTTCCTGGGAGAAGACCCTGCTCGAGATCGAAACGGCCGCTCACCAGATCGCGATCAACCTGAAGAAAGACCTGCGGGCCGACATGGCCCAGCGCGAAGCCGAGCTTGCCAACCTGAGCCGTCGGGCCCGCAGCCTGAGCCTGACTCTTGGCATCTGCGGGCTGCTGGCCGGCGTGCTGGTGGCCTCCCTACTGCAGCGGGCCCTCAAGCGGCCGGTAGAGCAGCTGATTCAGGTGACCGCGGCCATTGCTCAGGGGGATCTGACCCAAAGTGCCGACCAGAGTTTCCGCGACGAACTGGGAGTTCTGTCCAGGGCGATCGAAGCGATGACGAAGAGTCTGCAGCGCGTCGTCCGCCAGATTCAGAAGACCACCGGCCAGATCGAAGGTTCGGCGGTACAGCTCAGCCGCCTCGCCGGTGAGGTGGCAACCGGCACCGGCCACCAGGAGCAGGAAATCGCGACCGCCAGCCATTCGATTACCCAGCTTGATGTGATCGTTCACCAGATCTCCGGCCAGGTGCATAACCTCACCGATTCTCTCAACAGTTCTTCGAGTTCGGCCGAGGAGAGTGCTGCCGCCATTCGGGAGACCTCGAGCCTGACCGACACCCTGGCCGGCGAGGTGGAGCGGATAACCTCCTCGTTGGTGCAGATGGATGCCAACATCCAGGAGATCGCCTCCTTTCTCGATTTTCTCACCGAATCCTCGCTGGAAATGAGTGCCTCAGCGGAAGAGATGGCCGATTCGAGCGGCGCTGTGGGAGAAAGCGGTCACGAAGCCACGCGCCTGGCGCGCGAGGTCAAGGACATGGCCGCCACCAAGGGGCTTGAGGTTCTGGCGGAGATGGAGGAGGTCGCCAATTCCAACAAGAACCAGGTCAGTGAGTATCGCCAGTTCATCCTTGCCCTCGGCCAGAAATCGAGCAAAATCGGGGAAATCGTGGATGTTATCGGCGAAATCGCCGACCAGACCAATCTCCTCTCCCTCAATGCCTCGATTCTCGCCGCTCAGGCCGGCGAGCATGGCCGGGGATTCGCCGTGGTCGCCGATGAAGTGCGCAACCTCTCTTTTGCCACCACCAAGAACCTCAAGGAAATCGGCGAAGTCATCGGCGGGGTGCAGGGCGAGGTCGGTCAGGCGGTGGAAAGGGTGGAGAGTATTCTCCAGGGCGCCGATCAGAGCCTGGAATCGAGCCGGAGGGTGGGACAGATCCTGCAGAAGATCGTCGCCCATTCGTCGCGCTCGCTGGAGATGGCCACCAGCATCGAAGGGGCAGCCCAGCTCCAGGTGGAGCGGGGCCAGGACATGAAGGTTCGGGCGATGAGCAATGCCGAACAGGTGCGGCGGGCCAAGGAGATGATGAGCGAGCAGAAAAAGGGGAGCGCCCAGATTCTGCTGTCGTCGGAAAACCTGCGCGATGTGGCTCTTGGCCTCAAGCAAAGCACCCGCGAGCAGGCCGAGGGGAGCATGGTGATTTCCCGGGCCCTGACCGACATGCACCAGTTCTCCGAGGAGATCGCCGCCGCCATGAACCAGGAGCAGTCCCTGAGCCGCACAATGGTCGACGCGCTGCACCAGATCGACCAGGTGGTCAAGGCCAATCGCAGCGCCACCGATGCCCTGCAGGAGCGGGTGAGCGATCTGCGCGGGTTGAGCGCCCGGCTACAGCCGGAAGTTCGGCGTTTCCAGTTGAAGGAAGAGGTCTGAAGCGCTTTCCCGAAGCCAAACAGAATCGAACCCGCTACCGGCCGGTCCGGTCGATACCCCATTGCCCACCAACGAATACCTTCCCACCCTGAGAACTGGCCAGGGCGGCCGCACCCTGCCTTTCCCGATTTCTATCCCTTTACACCCGCGTCAGCCGATCGACCACCGCCACGGTCAGGCGCGAGATGCAGACCAGGGCCCCCGTCTCGCTGTGGATGCGGATGTCCCAGACATGGCTGCGGGTGCCCAGGTGCAGGGGCGTGGCGGTCCCGACCACCCAGCCGCTGCGCACGGCGCGCACGTGATTGGCGTTGATCTCCTGGCCGACGCACGATTTCTTCTTGTTGTCGACGCACAGGTAGGCGGCGAAGCTCCCCAGGCTCTCGGCCAGGGCCACCGAGGCGCCGCCGTGGAGCAGCCCGGCCGGTTGGGTGGTGCGCTGGTCGACGGGCATGCGGGCCCTGAGGAAGTCGGCGCCGATTTCGGTGAATTCCATGCCGAGGTGGCTGATCATGTTGTTGGCGCCGCGGCGATTGAGGTCGTCGAGGGTCACCGCGCGAAACCAGATGGACATGTTCGGTCTCCTTTGCACCGGAGCGGCGGCAATTTTTTCACGAAGAACTGCAATTTTTCGCCAACATCGCTATAATTGCCAGATCCGCGGTCCGTTTTGGCCGCCCCATGAGGATGTATGATTTATTTTCGATCACTGAAGTCTTTTGCGCGCGCGCTGGCTGTCTTGCTGTCGCTGGCCGGTGTCGCCGCCGGCGCGAGCGATGGGGTTGCGCCCGCCGAAAACACGGAAAATCTCAAGATTCGTGAAGCGCCCGCCGGCAAGGGGAACATTCTCGATCTCTTTTTCGGCACCCCGCCGCCGCTGCCGACCGAGCGGGGCAAGATCATCATCCATGCCTTTTTCGACGAAAACGGCAACAACCGTCGCGACCCCGGCGAGCGGGACATTCGCGAAGATGTCAGTTGCACCGTCGATGAGATCGCCTACAAGGTTCCCGCCTTCATCCCCGGCCTCGATCTGAGCGGCAACTACAGCGTCGATTGCCAGGGTGAGAATTTTCTGCCGCTTCTGCTCGAGCCGCAGATCTTCATCGAACGCCGCGGTCAGATCATCCGCCTCGATCTGCCCTGCCAGCAGATCGGTTCTCCCGCCCTGGCGCGGGAGGCGGGCTGAGAGCGGCGCCGCCCGGCGCCGGCACGTGCTGGCGATCGGCGCCTGCTTTCTGCAGGCCCTGGTTCCGGTCGCACGGCACTTTTCCCCGCCCAAAAGCCTCCTGAATCGACGACTTCAACCGACCACCCTGCGCCACAGGCGCCGCCACCCCCGCCCCCCTTCTCCCGTTAGCGCCAGAATCTCGTCGATTTTCTCCTCCGCCGCCCGGCGGCCACTTTCGATCGCCTCGTTCATCTGGGAAAAATCGGCCCAGTGCTGGATGCCGTTGCGCGGCATCAGCACCACATCGGCGGCCGCCAGGCGCTCGCGCGAGAGGATCAGGCGGGTGATGGTGTCGCTGCGGAAAACCACGTCGAGGCCGCTTTTGACCTCTTCGTAGGGGGGAACCTCGGGATTGACCTCGATCGCGATCACCACGTCGGCGCCAAGCTCTCTGGCGGCGCGGGCCGGCACCGCGTCGCTCCAGCCGCCGTCGACCAGCACCCGGCCGTTTTCCTCGAGCGGCGCGATGATGCCCGGAATCGCGCAACTCGCCGTGACCGCCCGGCGCAGGGACCCCGCATCGAGAAGAACCTCTTCGCCCTTGACCAGATCGAGGGTGAGGGCGCCGAAGGGAATTTTCAGCTCGTCGATGGCCACGTCGGGAATCAGGAAGTCGAAATTTCTTCTGGCGGTTTCCGGCAGCACGAAGGATTTGCGCGTCAGCGCCAGGGTGTAGAACAGGCCGCGCCGGGCGAGGTGGGAAAAACGGTAGAAGACCCCTTCGCCCGGCTCCAGATCCTTGTCCCGCATGAAATCGAACTTGGCCTGCTGAAAAGCGTCGCTCGCCAGGTAGCGGTCGAACACCTCGCGTACCGCGTCGGTGCGCCCGTGCAGGGCGTAGAGGGCGCCGACGATGGCACCCATGCTGGTGCCGGTGATGACGTCGACCGCGATGCCGTGGCGCTCGAGAGCTTCGAGCGCGCCGATGTGGGCGAGACCGCGGGCACCGCCGCCGCCAAGGGCGAGGCCGATTTTGGGTCGGCGGCTCATCGGGTACGCTCCGCCGCAAGTCGAGGGGGGAAAAGATTTATCTCCGCGACAATCGGAAGCGACCCGGTGGGCCGATTTCTGGTTTTATCGATGAGCAAAGGGCGGCGGGAAAAACGGCCGGAAAGACCGAGCCGCCGAAAAAAAGCGCAATCGGCGCAATGGGGAAAGATGGATGGCAAATTAGAAATTTCCTCCTTTTACAATGAGCCTTTTCCAAAAAACCGGCGCAGCGCCCCCGTCGGACACGAAAAATTGCCAGTGATTCGATTATAATGGGAGGGACGGTTACCGAGAAGCGCGCATTCACCAACCATCCCAGGCGGGAGGACAGCCATGGCGAACAGCAGCAACCTTACTCTCTCCCAACACGTCGCTGCCGTCAAGCAGGGAAAGCGGCGCTTTGAAAACGCCTTTCAGGGCGTGGCGCGGATGATTCTCGACAACGAGATCGAGAAGGTCGTGGTCAACGGCAAGACCACCTACGATTTCAGGATCTTCCGCGAGGGACCCAAGCACGTTATCGGCATGTACGACGAGATCAACAGCTTCGTCTCCTTCGTCAAGGACGCCGCCGAAGGGGGCTCGTCCAAGGAGATGGCCTACGTGCTGGTGGGTGAGCCGGGCAACGGCAAGACTTTCTTCGTCGAGTTCCTGTGCGGCAAGTACCGCGAGTTTCTGGCGACGGAGGGCAACCGCAAGTACACCTTCCGCTTCGTCGGCATGGACCAGCTCGGCTCCTACGGCAAGATCGCGACGATCGAGTCCCAGTCTTACGAGGACCCGATGATTCTCGCCATGAACCTCTTCGACGACCCCAATGAAAGCCGCAAGTGGCTGGCGGAGAAGGGCAAGTTCGGCGACGCCGAGCTGGAGGTCGTCTATCATAACTACCGGCCGATGGGGGCCTGCAGCAGCTATATCTGGAACGATATCCGCAACCATACCGGCGGCAAGATCGACGACATGCTCAAGCACATCGAGATCATCCCGGTGCCGCTCACCGAGAGCCTCGGCACCGTGACCGGCAAATACGCGGCCAAGGACAAGATCACCTCGAGCGCCGTCGACCTGCTCGGCGAAGAGTCGATTCAGCGCCTGCTGCACATCACCGACACCAACAACCCCTACCGCTTCGACCTGCGCCGCGGCGCGCTGGCGCGGGTCGCCGGCGGCGGCATCCACTTCTCCGACGAGATCTACAAGAACAAGAAAGACCTGGTGCAGGTCTACCTCGGCGTGATTCAGAACCGGGTGATCGAGATCGACGGCTACCGCTGGCCGATCGACACCCTGATCATCGCCACCAGCAACAACGCCGAGTTCAACCGCTTTCTCGCCGAAAAGGAGGAGGCCCCCATCGTCGACCGCTGCCGCATCTGCTACGTCAGCCACAATACCAACTACAAGATGCAGAAAGAACTCACCGGCTACGCTATCGGCAGCGAGACCAAGACCACCCTGACCAAGGAAGAACTGCACCAGGACCCCAACCTCAACTACGCCGCCTCGGTGGCGGTGATTCTCTCGCGCCTGCCGCGCTCGGAGAAGCTCACCCCGATCGAGACGATGAAGCTCGCCGCCGGCGAAGTGGCCGGCGAGAAGAGCATCAAGGCGCTGGCCGAGGTGATCGACGCTCTCAACCAGGAGCCCGACATCACCAAGCGCTTCGGGCAGAAGGGCCTGGGCCAGCGCAACCTCGGCCGCACCATCCAGCTGCTCGGCGAGAGCAGCGAGACCAACGAGGGACGCTGCATGTTCTCCTACGATGTCTTCGGCGCCGTGGAGAAGGTGATCCTCGACTACGTCTCCGACGCCAACGACCGCGGCAAGTATCTCGAAGACCTCAAGATCGCCCGGGAAATCTACCGCGAGCGGATCATGACCGAAATGTTCAACGCCTACATGGACGAGCCGCAGGCGATTCGCAAGGACGTGATGAACTACGTCAACATGATCATCGGCATCGACGCCGAAAACCTCGGCCCCGACCGGATGTGGAAGTACAAGGATCCGCAAAGCGGCCAGCTGCGCGCGCTCAAGATCGACGAGCGCTTCATCAAGAGCGTCGAGGAGCGGCTCGGGCTCAAGACCGAGGAGCAGTGCGAGACCTTCCGCACCTCGATCCGCAAGATCTACGGGCAGAAGATCTCGGTCGATCCCAACTACGACTTCATGGACAACCTCGAGCTGGTGAAGGCGGTCACCGACGTGCGCCTCAAGAGCGACATCGCCGGCGCCGGCTCGCTGATCGGGGCGCTGGCCAACCGCACCAACGAAGAGAACCAGAAGCTCTACGACCGCATGATCGATACCATGCTCAACAAGCTCGGCTACTGCCGGACCTGCGCGCAGAAGACCATCGAGTATTTCTGCACCCAGGAGGATGAGGCTTAAAACCCGGCGAGAGGCGCTGGGCCAGGGGAAAAGCCAAAGCGCTTAACCGATAGCCGCGAGCCTTAACCATGAAACCCAAACGTCCGAACGACATCGAAGAGATCATCCCGCCGCGTCCCGGCGCCTTCGACCTGCTTTTGCGCATGGGCGACCCCAGGGCCGGCTATTCCACCCATATCCGCTCCCTCGACGAGCTGCTCGAGCGCGACCGGCAGCGCGAGGAGGACGGCTTTCCCCGCAAGATCCGGGTGGGACGGCTGATCAAGCCGGGCAAGGGCGACAGCAAGGTGGTGGTGGTGCCGACCACGGTGGAGGAGAAGTTTCTCCACGACCCCAGCTTCCCGCCCGAAGGGGAGGGGGGCGAGGGCTCCGGCGGCACCGGCGAGGGCGAAGAGGGCGAGGTCATCGGCGAGAGCCCGGTGCGCCAGGAAGGCGAAGCGGGCGAAGGCGGCGCGGGTCAGGGCGAGGGCGGCCAGCACGAGGTCGAATCGAGCGCCTACGACCTGGGGCGCATTCTCACCGAAAAGTTCGAGCTGCCCAACCTCAAGGACCGCGGCAAGAAGAAGTCGCTCACCCGCTACACCTACGATCTCACCGACCGCAACCGCGGCTTCGGCCAGATTCTCGACAAGAAGGCGACCCTGCGCCGGATTCTCGAGACCAATCTTGCTCTGGGGCGGGTGCCCGATCCGACGGATATCGACACCACGACCTTTCTGGTCTCGCCCGAGGACCGCATCTACCGCATCCTCTCGAAGGAAAAGGACTACGAGTCGCAGGCGCTGGTCTTTTTCCTGCGCGACTACTCGGGCTCGATGATGGGCAAGCCGACCGAGGTGGTCTGCACCCAGCACGTGCTCATCTACAGCTGGCTCATGTACCAGTACGACCGCCAGGTGGAGACCCGCTTCATCCTCCACGACACCGAGGCCAAACAGGTCAAGGATTTCTACACCTATCACAACTCCAAGGTGGCGGGGGGCACCAAGGTGGCGGCCGCCTACCAGCTGGTCAACCAGATGGTGGAGCAGGAGAGCCTCGATCGCGACTACAACATCTACGTCTTTCACGGCACCGACGGCGACGACTGGGATACCGGCGGCGGCGAGACCATTCCCGAGCTGGAGAAAATTCTGACCTACGCCAGCCGGGTCGGCGTGACCGTGGCCGAGCACGTCTACAGTTACGGCGGCGGCAACACCGAGGTGGAGAAGTACCTGCGCAAGTCGGGGCTGCTCGAGAAGAAACCCGAGCTGCTGCGCCTCGATGTGATGGGCGATGACGCCGAAGAGAAACGGATCATCGAGGGGATCAAGACCCTGATCTCGTAGGGGCGGGCCCCCGTGCCCGCCCAGGAGCAGAATTACGGCAACGGCCACGTAGGGGCGGGCCTCGTGCCCGCCCTCGGCGGGGGACGTAGACATGGGGTAAATGGCACCAACCGAGCAGCCACGGGGGGCTGGGAAAACCTAAACCAGGGCAGCCACGGGGGGCTGCGAAAAAAATAAACCAGGGCAGCCACAAGGGCTGCCCCTACGGGCGGACCAACGCGATGGAACTGATCAACCAGCACACCAAGGCGATCATGGAGGGCTGCAAGGAGCGGGCGCGGGAGGCGGGGCTGCGCTTCGAGGACGAAACCCTCGAATACATCGTCACCAACCGCGACCTGCTCGAGCTCTCGCCCAAGAACATGATTCCCACCCTCTACGATTATTGGGTGCACGACGTCGAGGTGCTCAAGGAGAAGGGGCGCTACGAGCTCTACCCCAACAATCCCTACGAGACCGTGATCAACACCCGGCCGGCGATCAGCTTCTATAACGACAACAACCCCGACTGGCTCAACGTGATGATCTTCTATCACGTCCTCGCTCATATCGATTTTTTTCAGAACAACGGCTTCTTCCGTCATACCTGGGACTTCGACCTCACCGGCCAGGCGCTCGCCGACAAGCGCCTGATCGCCCGGCTGCGCACCAGGCACGGGCGCTGGGTCGACTACGTCATCGAATTCGCCCGCGGTATCGACAACCTGGTCGGTTATTTCGACGAACTGGCACGGCTCGAACGGCCCGCCCCGAGCGCGCAACAGCGCCGCCTCGACTATTATTTCGACGTCTTTCTGCAGCAGGTCAAGCAGGTGAAGACTCCCGAGTACGTGCGCGAGGTCGAGCGCTACAATGCCTGCCTGGCCGAGCCGGGCGGGCAGGGGGAAGACGCCTTCTTCGCGGAAGTCGTCAAGAAGCATCCCGAGTTCGAGGCCCTGTTCGGAAAAAGCCTGACCCGCAAGGCGCCCCAGAAGAGCGACCTGCTGCAGTTTCTGATGGAGAACTCCCCCTTCCTCAAGCGTGAGGAGAACAGGTGGATGCTCTCGGTGCTGCAGGTCATTCGCAACACCTCCATCTATTTCCAGCCCCAGATCCGCACCAAGATCATGAACGAGGGCTGGGCGAGCTACTGGCACGAGACCCTGTTTCTCGCCGATGACCGCATCGAGGGGCACGAGGTGGAGTTCGCCCGGGTGCATGCCGGGGTGGCCTCGCTGCCCAAGGTGGGGCTCAACCCCTACGCCCTGGGGATGCGCCTGTTCCAGTACATCGAAGAGATGGCGGACAAGGGGCGCTTCAGCTTCGCGTTTCAGAAGCTCGGCGATGCCCACCAGCGCCGGCAGTTCGACCGCCAAACGGGCAGCGGGCGCGATTTCATCTTCGCGGTGTGCCGCGATTACAGCGACTTCACCTTCATCAACGAGTTCGTCGACCAGGATTTTCTCGACCGCCACAAGCTCTTCGTCGCCGGCAAGCGCCTCAACCGCAGCCGCATGACCTGGCAGTACTACATCAAGAGCCGCAAGGCCGCCGACTACCGGCAGATGCTGATCGCGGGTCTGTATCATCCGCCGCGCATCGTCGTCGCCGGCGAGCAGGCCGCCGACGGCACCCTCTACCTGGTGCACAAGTTCGAGGGCAAGCCCCTGGTGCAGGACTACATCGCCAACACCATGCTCGGCATCGAGTACCTGTGGGGGGGGACGGTGCAGCTCGAAACCAGCGAGGCGGTCGCCTCCGCCGGGGCCGGCACCCCCTACGGCGGCATCCCCGAGCGCGAGGGCGCGCCCGCGGAGATCAGCTGGCGGCGGGTGCTCTACACCATGAAAAACCGGGAGCTGTCCAAAACTCCCCTGTCCTGAGCGGGATCGCGCTATGAATGGCATCGACAAGGCTTTGCAGCGTCTCACCCTCACCACCAACTACTGGGCCCAGGGTGAGCCGATTCCCTTCGAGGAGTTTCTCGAGCGCCTCACCGAAGCGCCCCAACTGATGGTGCGCAACATCTTCCAGCAGTTCCACGACATGATCCAGAGCTACCTGCGCGAGGGCTTCGACGAGTACTCGGACGATCCCGAATCGATTCACTACAAGTTCTACGACACCAGCCGCCTGTTCGTGGACGACACCGACAACCCCTTCTTTGCCGACCGGCTGTTCGCCAACCGCCTGGTCAACCACGTCCAGGCCCTCAAGCGCGGCGCCCAGCAGAACAAGATCTACATCTTCGAGGGGCCTCACGGCTGCGGCAAGAGCACCTTTCTCAACAACCTGCTGATGAAATTCGAAAAATACGCCAACACCGAGGAAGGAACGAGCTGGGAGACGGTGTGGCGCCTCGATCGCCAGGTGCTCGGCAGTTTCAGCAAGCAGGAGACCAGCCTGTTTCTCGACAAGCTCTCCCAGCTGCTCGACGAGTACGAACTGGAGCAGAAGGAGACCGCCGAGCTCAAGCCGATGCTCTCCGCCACCGACGATTACGTCGAAATCCCCTGCCCGAGCCACGACCACCCGGTGCTGATGGTCCCCAAGGAGGGGCGCCGCCCCTTTTTCGACGATCTCTTCTTCGGCCACGCCGAGCACCGCCGCCTCTTCGGCGAGAAAGAATACGACTGGGTCTTTCGCAGCGCCCCCTGCACCATCTGCGAATCGCTCTACCAGGCGCTGCTCGGCAAGGTGCGAAACCCGGTGCAGGTCTTCCGCATGATCTACGCCCGACCCTATCAGTTCAACCGGCGGGTGGGGGAGGGGGTGAGCGTTTTCAACCCCGGCGACAAGCCCCTCAAGCAGACCATCCTCACCAACGAGATCCTGCAGAGCCGCATCAACGCCCTGCTCAAGGACAGCAATCTGGTGCGCTACATCTTCAGCCGCTTCGCCAAGACCAACAACGGCATCTACGCCCTGATGGACGTTAAGAGCCACAACGTCGAGCGGCTGATCGAGCTGCACAACATCATCAGCGAGGGGGTGCACAAGGTCGAGGATATCGAGGAGAACGTCACCTCCCTGTTCCTCGCCCTGATGAACCCCGAGGACAAGGAAAACATCAAGGAGTTTCAGTCGTTCTCCGACCGCATCGAGTACATCAAGATCCCCTACGTGCTCGACATCAACACCGAGGTCGAAATCTACCGCAACACCTTCGGCGGCGCCATCGAGGAGAGCTTCCTGCCGCGGGTGCTGCACAATTTCGCCCGGGTTATCGTCTCCTCGCGCATGAACATCCGCAGCGAGGCGATGGTGGAGTGGATCGGCGATGCGGAAAAATACAAGCTCTACTGCGACGCCAACCTGCAGCTGCTCAAGATGGAGATCTACACCGGCCACATTCCCAAGTGGCTGAGCGAAGAGGACCGCAAGGCCCTCAACGCCAAGCGCCGCCGGCGCATCATCAACGAGTCGGAGATGGAAGGGGAACGGGGCTTCTCCGGGCGCGACGCGCTCAAGATCTTCAACGATTTCTATTCCACCTACGCCAAGGGCGGCAAGCTGATCACCATGGGCAATCTGCACAAGTACTTCCGGGTGCACAAGGACCTGGCCGAGGCCCTGCCCCAGGGCTTTCTCGACTCGCTGGTGCAGATGTACGACTACACCGTGCTGCAGGAGGTCAAGGAGTCGCTCTACTACTTCAACGAGGAGCAGATTGCCCGCGAGATCCAGAACTATCTTTTCTCGATCAGCTTCGAGCCCGGTACGGTGGCCACCTGCAAATATACCGGCGATCGCCTCGAGATCAGCGACGAGTTCTTTCAGACGATCGAGCGCAAGATCCTCGGCTCTTCCGCCGATCTCACCACCCGGCTCAAGTTTCGCCGCGACACCCAGAAGGAGTACACCTCGACCACCCTGACGCAGCAGATCATGGCCGAGGGGCGCAAGATCACCGAAACCGCCCTGTTCAAAGACCTGTTCGAGCGCTACGTCTACAATCTCAAGGAAAAGGTGCTCGACCCCTTCCTCGAAAACGAGAACTTCCGCCGCGCGATCAAGGACTACGCCAGCGACGACTTCAAGACCTACGACAAGAAGATTCGCGACGACGTGACCTTCCTCATGAACAATCTCATGCGCAAATATCAATACACCGGGCACGGCGCGAGCGAGGTCTGCATGTACGTCATCGACAACGACATCGCCAAGAAGTTCAACCGGCGCTGACGCCGGCAGCGCCGCACGCCCATGCCGCCGGCCCTGCTCATCGATTCAGCCGCGACCTGACGAAAAAGGCCGCCCGGATATCATTTCGGGAGGCCTTTTTCGTTTGTTCCTTTTCTTCGGGGTTTCGTTTATCTAAGCTCGGCCCGCAGGGCTTCGAAGAACCGGCCGTGTTCCTCCGGCGTGCGCACCGCCAGCCGCACGAACTGCCGGTCGAGGCCGGGGAAGTTGCTGCAGTCGCGGATGAGGATGCCACTGTGCCGCAGAGTCCGGGTCAGCTCCGGCGCCTGGCTTCCCGCGGGGAGGCGGGCCAGCAGGTAGTTGGCGGCGGACGGGAAGACCCGCAAGCCGAGCTTTTCCAGCCCCTGGCGCAGATGGTCGCGCCACTGGGGGATGGCCGCCAGGGTCTCGCGGCAGAAGTCGCTCTCGCCGAGACACGCCTGCGCCGCAGCCAGAGCCGGGGTGGAGAGGGTCCAGGGCTCGCGTTCCCGCGCCAGGCGGACGATGCCCCGGGGCGGTCCGGCGAGGTAGCCGGCGCGCAGCCCGGGGATGGCGAAGAACTTGGTGAAGGAGCGCAGCAGATAGAGATTGGGGGCGTGAGCGATACGGTCGAGCACCGAATGCCCGGGGCAGAAATCGACGAAGGCCTCGTCGACCAGCACGATCCCCTGTTCGCGCATGCCGGCGGCGATCTCGCCGATGGCGGCGGGGGGGTAGGCCGCCCCGGTGGGATTGGCGGGATTGGCGATCACCACAAGTTCGGTGTCCGTCTCGAGGCGGTGCAGCAGGCGCGACGGATCGAGGGCGAAATCGTCCTCGGGCGACAGCGGCAGAAAATCAATGGCGCAACCCGCCTGCTGCAGGCTGCGCTCGTACTCGCTGAAGCACGGCGCCACCAGCAGCGCCCGCCGCGGCCGCAGCACCCGCGGCAGCAGGTAGATCAGCTCGGTGGAGCCGCTGCCGGGAAGGAAATATTCGGAAGAGAGCTCGTGATGACGGCCCAGCGCCTCGCGCAAAGAGGCGCCGTCGGGTTCGGGATAATGGATGATCTGGGGCAGGGCGGCCTGGATCGCGTTCATCACCCCGGCCGGGATCCCCAGGGGGTTGATGCTGGCGGAAAAGTCGAGAATCGCCTCGGGCGCAAGACCCAGCTCGCGCGCCGCCTGCGCGACGTTGCCGCCGTGTTCGTAGGGTTTCATAAAAATCCTGGTGGCTAAAAAATCAGCCCGATCAGAAAAATCCCCAACGCAAGGGCGAGTACCGCGGTCGCGTACATCAACCTCACCATGCGGTGATAGCAGGCCACCGTCACCGGCAGGTCGGCATCACCGAGGCTGGCTTTTTCGACCCGCTCGCCGAAATAGACCGCCGCGCCGCCGAGCTGGATGCCGAGCGCCCCGGCGGCGGCCGCTTCCGGCCAGCCGGCGTTGGGGCTGCGGTGTTTGCGGGCGTCGCGCAGCATGATGCGCAGGCCGTTGAAGCCGTTGAGCCCGAGGGGGAAGGCGGCGATGACCATCAGCAAAGCGGTCAGCCGCGCCGGAATCCAGTTGACCAGATCGTCCATCTTGGCCGCCGCCCAGCCGAGCTCGCGGTAGCGCTCGGTGAGGTAGCCGACCATGCTGTCGAGGGTGTTGACCGCCTTGTAGAGCATGGCCAGCACCGGCCCGCCGACAAAGAGGTAGAGCAGGGGCGCGACGAAGCCGTCGGAGGTGTTCTCCGCCACCGTTTCGATGCAGGCCTTGAGAATGCTCTCCTCGTCGAGGGTGCGGGTTTCGCGGCCGACGATGAGCGCCAGGGCGCGGCGGGCGTCGGGGAGGTTGCCGGCCTCAACGTGGCGCACCACCTCGCGGCTTTCCTTGTGCAGCGAGCGCAGGGCGAGGGTGGTGAAGGCGAGCCAGACTCCGCCCAGGAAACCGATTGCCGGGTGGATAGCCGAGGCTGTCCGGAGCAGGGCCCAGGTCAGTCCGCCGGTGATGAGCAGGGTGAGAACCACGAGGATGATGCCGGCGCGCCTCCGGTTGGTGAAGATCGCCAGGACGATTTCCAGCTTTTCGATCAGCCGCCCGATAGCGACCACCGGGTGCGGAATGCCTCTCGGTTCGGCGAGCAGCAGGTCGAGGCCGAAGGCGCACAGGATCAACCACTGGTTCATGATGCCTCCTGGTGGGACAGGCCGAGCAACGCGGCGATGCGGTTCAAGTCGAGGTGCTGCTGCAGATGATCGGCCAGGCGATCGAGTTCACTATCTTGGGAAAAGGCGTCGCCGGCCGGCTCGGCGAGTCCCCGCTCCCGGCGCAGCGGGGCGAGGACCGCCCGCAGAAATTCCCGGTCGTCGAACAGGCCGTGCAGATAGCTGCCCCACACCCGGCCGTCGGCGGAGATTGCGCCGTCCTCGATTTCCACCGCCGTTCCCGAGCGGCGGGTCAGGCGGAAGAGGGGGAGCGTGCGGGGGCCGCACAGGGTTTCGCCCATGTGGATTTCGTAGCCCCGCACCTGGCCCACCCCGGCGAGTCCGGCCAGCGCCGCCGCCGGCAGGGGTGCCCCTTGCGCCTGGTGGGTCTGCTTGTGCGGTTGCATTTCGGTGGTGAGGTCGAGAAGTTCCAGCCCGTCGACCCCGCCCCGGGCCGATTCCACCGCCCCAGGGTCGCTGACCCTGCGGCCCAGCATCTGGAAGCCGCCGCAGATGCCGATGAGGCGTCCGCCCTGCCGGCAGTGGTCGCGCAGCGCCTGCGCCAGGCCCGATTGATGGAGAAAGGCCAGGTCGTCGAGGGTGTTCTTGGTGCCGGGCAGAATCACCAGGTCGCAGCCGGCGACCTGCTCCGCCTCTTCCAGATAACGCAGGTCGACATCGGGCTCGCGCTCGAAAGGGTCGAAGTCGGTGTAGTTGGAAAGCCGCGGCAGGCGCACCACGCCGATTCGCAGGGGGCGCGGCGCCCGGACCCCCCGCTTGCGGGCAAGGGCCACCGAATCCTCCTCGGGAAGCCTGAGGTCGATCCAGGGCACCACGCCCAGCACCGGCACGCCGGTGCGCTCTTCGATGGCCGCGATGCCCGGCGCCAGCAGCGACGCATCGCCGCGAAAGCGGTTGATGACGACCCCGGCGACCAGGGCGCGCTCGGCGGGAGTCAGCAGCTCCAGGGTACCGACGATGGCGGCGAAGACCCCGCCGCGGTCGATGTCGGCCACCAGCACCACCGGCGCTTCGGCCATGGCGGCGGCGCGCAGGTTGGTGATGTCGTGCTCTTTGAGGTTGATCTCGGCGATGCTGCCGGCCCCCTCCAGGATGATGACCTCATGGCGACTGGCCAGGCGCTGGTAGGATTCGCGCACGCGGGCGAAGGCCTCGGTTTTGAAGGCGTGGTAGTCGCGTACCGTCATGTTGCCCAGCGCGCGCCCCTGCACGACGACCTGGGAGCCGGTGTCCGAGTTGGGCTTGAGCAGCACCGGGTTCATGTCGGTGTGGGGGGCGAGACCGCAGGCCGCCGCCTGCAGCGCCTGAGCGCGGCCGATTTCGCCCCCTTCGGGCGTGACTGCCGAGTTGAGGGCCATGTTCTGCGCCTTGAAGGGCGCCACCGAAACCCCCCGGCGGTGCAGCCAGCGGCACAGCCCGGCGGCGATGATGCTCTTGCCCACGTCGGAGCCGGTACCGCCGATAAACAGCGCCCGGGCGGCGGGCGTGGGGTGGTCACCGGCGGCGGGGGGCGCGGGCGAATCCTTGGCGATCGCGTATTTGCGGGCATAGCCGCGCGGGGTGACCATGCGCCCGGCGCCATCGACGGTCGTGTTGGAATTGCCGATGATGACCAGGGTGCTCATGTCGACCAGATGTTCGTCGAAAGAAGCCAACTCCCCGACCCAGGCCTGCTCCCCGGCGCGGCCGGCGTTGCGCACGATACCGACCGGAGTGTCGGGACCGCGGTGGCGCAGCAGAATCCGTCGCGCTTCGCCCAGCTGGGTGGCGCGGCCGCGGCTGCGGGGATTGTACAGGGCGATGACGAAATCGGCGCGCCCGGCGGCGTCGAGGCGGCGGCGGATCAGCTCCCAGGGAGTGAGCAGGTCGGACAGGGAGATGACGGCGAAGTCGTGCATCAGCGGGGCGCCGAGGCGGGCGGCGGCCGCCTGCACCGCCGAGACGCCGGGGACGATTTCGATCTCGACGGCGAATTCGGAGGCCATCTCCAGCACCAGACCGGCCATGCCGTAGATGCCGGCGTCGCCCGAGGAGACCAGGGCGACGCTCTCTCCCTGCGCGGCCAGGGTCAGGGCCGCGCGGCAGCGCTCCACCTCCTGGCGCATGCCCGCGCAGACCTTGCGCTTGCCCGCCAGCAGGGGGGCGATCAGGTCGGTGTAGGTCTTGTAGCCCACCACCACGGTGGCCTGGCCGATGGCGGTGCGGGCGGCGGGGGTCAGGTGTTCGAGGCCGCCGGGGCCGATGCCGATGATGAAGAGTTTACCCATAAAGAAAAAGTCACTTTAACCGCAGAGGGCGCAGAGAAGGCGGAGAAAATCGAAAAATCCTCAACCGGGAAAATCTGAAAATAGCCAAATCAAAAAACGGCCCGCGGGTTGGAGGCTGGAATTCAGGATCCGTTTTTTTCCGCCACCGCCAGGGTGACGTTGCCCCGCTTCTTTTTCTTGATCAGCAGGGTCTGGGAACCGCTGGCGCGCAGCGCCGCCGGTTCGGCGACCCCTTTGGCCCCGACCGCCGCCAGGGCGTGGGGGGAGGGCGGGGCCGGCGCGGGGATGCGGTTGAGTTCCTCGGCCGAGAAAAACAAGAGCGGCACGCCGATCTGCTGCGCGTACTCGACCAGGCCCGGCTCGTCGCGCTTGTCTGCGATGGTGGCGATGGCGGCGATGCTCTTTTCGGCGAGGTAGGCGGCGCTCATCTCGGCGGTGACGGTGGCGGCGATTTCCGCCGCACTGGTGTCGCGGTTGCAGCCGATACCGACCACCAGGTCGCGGGGTCGGAGCAGCAGCAGGTTGTCCTGGCTGTCCATGCCGGTGAAGCAGCGATGGGTGACGAAGACGCGGCCCGCATACTTACTCTGCAGCGCTTCGGCGAAATTCTTCACCAGCATCACGCCGCTGGCGGGGGTGAAGTAGTGATTGATCCGCTGGCGGCGGTCGACCAGGGCGATCGGTTCACGCTGCAGCAGCAGGCTGTTGAGGCGGCGGATGTTGGCCAGGGGCTCGACCGTCATCTGTTCCCGGCGCGCGACATCGTCCCAGGCGGCCAGGCCGTTGACGTCGGTGGCGGTGGTGATGACCGGCTGGGCGCCCAGCGCCTGGCCCACCTGCCGCGCCAGGTCGTTGGCGCCGCCCAGGTGTCCCGAGAGCAGGCTCACCGCGAACTGGCCGGCCTCGTCCATGACCACCACCGCCGGATCATCGGCCTTGCCCTTGAGATGGGGCGCGAGCAGGCGCACCACGATGCCGGCGGCCATGATGCAGATCAGCCCGCGCGCCGATTCGAACAACTCGGGAAGCACCAGCGCCAGGGGCTGATGAAAGGGGTGATCACCCCCCTGGGCGAGCCGCTCGGGGACGAACACGGCGCTGTGGGGCAGCTTGCGCGACAGGCGGCGGGCAAGTTCGGCCCCGCCGGGCGTGATGGCGACGATGGCGATCATTTTTTTAGGTTGTCCTTTGTCATCTGTCCCTGGTCCTTTGTTTAAAATCATTTCTGGCGCCGGGATTCCTTCGCGATCGAAATCGAGCGACAGCCACCATGAACAGGGAGCCAAGACCGAGGACCAGGAACACTAGCTTTTGATTCTGAATCCGTGGATGAAATCGCGGTCATAGAGCTTCGATTTTTCCGCCACCCCCTGGTGTCTTGCGGCCAGCGCGTCGCCCACCAGGATCACCGCCTGGCGGCTGATGCCGGCGGCCCTGACCTTGCCGGCGATATCGGCCAGAGTCCCCTCGACCCGCGCCTCGTCGGGCCAACTGGCCTTGCTCACCACGGCAACGGGGGTATCCGGGCGGTAGGCGCCGCCGGCGAGCAGGTCGGCCACCACCTCATCGATCATGCCGACCGAAAGGTAGAGGCAGAGGGTCGCGCCGAGGGCGGCGATCTTTGCGAGCTTTTCCCGTTCGGGCACCGGGGTGCGGCCCTCGCGGCGGGTGATGATCACCGTCTGCGACACCTCCGGCAGGGTGAGCTCCTGCCCCAGCCCGGCGGCGGCGGCGAAGGCGGCGGTCACCCCGGGAATCACCTCGGCGGCGATGCCAAGAGCCGCCAGGGCCGCGATCTGCTCCTGGATGGCGCCGTAGACGGAAGGGTCGCCGGTGTGCAGCCGCACCACCTTCTTGCCCGCCGCCACCGCCTCGGCCAGATGGCCGATAATCTCGTCCAGCGCCAGGGGCGCGCTGTCCACCGCCACGGCTTCGGGCTTGAGCCCTTTGAGCAGTTCGCGGTTGACCAGCGAGCCGGCATAGACCACCAGATCGGCCCGCTGCAAGGCCTTGAGGCCCTTGACCGTGATCAGTTCGGGGTCGCCGGGGCCGGCGCCGACAAAAATGACGACGGGACGTTCTCCCATCCAACCCTCCTAGGGTTTGCGCACGATGATCAATGAAAGATAGTCGAGGTCGTCCGGGCCGACCTGTCCCAGATCGGAGAAAACCGCCTCCGTCTCCAGCCCGACCCGGCGGACGTAGACCGCATGCTCCAGCAGCCCCATCTCCGCCAGTAGGCTGCGCACCCGCTCGAAGACCCGGTGCACCTTCATCAGCACCACCGTGTCGAAGTCTTCGAGGGCGCAGCGCAGCTTGTCGCCCTCGAAGGTGGCGGGAAGCACGGCGAGACGGTCGTCGGCCAGGGCCAGGGGCAAACCGGCGCGGGCGGCGGCGGCATTGATCGAGGAGACGCCCGGGACGAACTCGAGGGAAATCCCGGGGGCGATCTCCCGCAGTTCCCGCGCCAGGTACAGAGCGGTGCTGTAGAGCAGCGGGTCGCCCAGGGTCACGAAGACCACCCTTTTGCCGGCGCGGATGAGGCTCGCCGCCTGTTGCGCCGAATCGCGCCAGAACCCCTCCATCCGGGCCGGATTCTTGGCCATCGGGTAGACGTGCCGCAGCACTTGCTGGCGCTGCGGGTCGACCAGGCCGGCGATGATCCCTTCGGCGATGGAGCCGTCGGAGCGATCGCCCACCGGCGCGATGACGACATCGGCCGCGCCGATCAGGCGGGCCGCCTTGAGGGTGACGAGTTCGGGGTCGCCGGGTCCGACCCCGACGATGGCAAGCTTCTGCCGGGTCATTCTTTGCAAGCCGTAATGACGAAGACCGGGTTGTGGGCTTCGAACATCTTGTAATCGGAGAGCGGGCGGGTGCGGGCGATATTGACCGTCGCCACCTCGACCTGGTAGCCGGCGTTTTCGAAGAATTCGGTGGCGGCGGTCAGGGTGTCGAGGGTGATGGCGTTGAGCACCACCCGCCCGCCGGCCGGCAGGCGCCCGTCGACCGCGTGCAGGATCTCGTAGAGGTTGCCGCCGGAGCCGCCGATGAAGACCCGGTCGGGATCGGGCAGGGTTTCGAGGCCATCGGGCGCTTCGCCTTCCACCAGCGAAACGTTGCGGGTATTGAATTTCTTGAGGTTCTGGCGGATGAACTGCAGGCACTGGGGATTTTTTTCGACGGCGAAGATGCGGCCGTTGGGCAGCAGGTGATCGGCCTCGACGCTGATCGAGCCGGACCCCGCGCCGATGTCCCACAGGGTCATGTCGTGGCGCAGCTGCAGCTTGGCGAGGGCGATGACCCGCACCTCTTCCTTGGTGATGAGTTTCTTGACCGCGGCGAACTCCTCGTCGGGAATGCCGAGGGTGGGGATGTACTCCTCCCCTCCGCCTTCGTATTCCTTGATCAGAATCAGTACGTTGAGGGCCGCCGCCTCGATCTCGAGCAGCCCCTTGACGTCGGTGGCGATGATGCGCTCGCGCGCCGTGCCGAGCTCTTCGCAGACGTAGGCGGCGTAGCCGTCGCGGCCGCGGGCCACCAGCTCGGCGGCGATCGCCGCCGGGGTGTTGACCTCGTCGGTGAGTATCGCCGCCTTGTCGTTGGCGACGATGCGGTCGACGGCTTTCTTGAGGCCGCGACCGTGGGCCGAGACGAAGATCGCATCGTCCCAGGGCTCTTTGATCTTGGCGAAGGCGTACTGGATCGAGCTGACGTTGGGTACGAACTCCAGCTCCGCGCCGGGGAGGTTGCGCAGCAGGTAGCGGCCGATGCTGAAAAAGAGCGGGTCGCCCGAGGTCAGCACCACCACGGTTTGCTGCGCCGCCTGCAGCAGTTCGACCGCCGCCGCCAGGTTGTTGCTGATGGCGAGCTTCTTCCCGGCGAAATCGGGAAACAGGGCGAGCTGGCGGTCGCCGCCGATGAGAATCGAGGCGCTGCGGATGAGATCGAGAGTGCGGCGGCTGAAGCCTTCCTGCCCCTCGACGCCGGCGCCGACGACAAAGATTTTTCTGCTCATGAATTCCTTCCTTCTGCAAAAAGCCCGAGCGGGCCGAAGCGGCGGGCCACGCCGCCGCCGTAATCGACCAGCAGAATGCCGAGATCGGCTCCCGGCGCCCGCTCGCCCATGCGCCCCAGGGCGAGCTGCGCCACCCGGTCGGTGAGCGGGTGATCGGGGCCCAGCGCCGCGAAGATCTCCCGGGCGGTGTTGGCAAACTCTATCTTTTTCAAAGTCGACCCGTCAAGGCCGAGTTCCCGCCCCCAGACCAGGAGCTCCCGCAGGTCGAGGCGCGAGTTGCGCACATGGGTCTGGTCGTGACCGCAGGCGATCTTGACCAGCTTGGCGAACTGGGGCGCCAGCACGATGCCGGCAAAACCGCGGCGGTGACAGGCCGCCAGGGTGTAGGCGACGAAATCGCCCATCATGATGAAGGCCTCTTCGGCCAAGGGCAGGGCCCGCTGGGCGGCCTGCTCGCTGGTGCGGCCGGTGGCGAGAACCACCCGTCGGCAGCCGGCGGCGCGGGCGACATCGAGGGCCACCTCGAGGGTGTCGGTCCAGGCCTGATGGGAGAGCGGCCGCACCACCCCGGTGGTGCCGAGAAGCGACAGGCCGCCGACGATGCCGAGGCGCTCGTTGAGGGTCTTCGCGGCGCGGCGCTCGCCGTCGGGAATCGACAGGGTGATGCGCAGCCCCTCGTCGTCCGGCAGGTCGGGAAAGACGCTCGTTACCGCCGCGGCGATCATCTGCCGCGGCACCGGGTTGATCGCCCATTCGCCCACCGCCACCGCCAGCCCCGGCTTGGTCACCCGGCCGATGCCACGGCCCCCTTCGATCACCAGCGCCGATTCCTGCGACCGGCGCGCTTCGCGGCGGACCACCGCGTGCACCTCGACGCCGTGGGTCACGTCCGGGTCGTCGCCGGCGTCCTTGACCACGAAGCAGGCGGCCTCCCGCCGGTCGAAGCGCTGGCCTTCGAGGCGGAAAGTGGCGGCAAAGCCCGCCGGCAGCGGCAGCTCGACGGTCTCGCGGCGGCATTGCCCGCGCAGCATCAGCGCCGCCCCCTTGGCCGCGGCGGCGGCGCAGGCGCCGGTGGTGAAGCCGGGGCGCAGAACCTTTGGGCGCATGTCAGACGCGGTCGATCACATCCTGCACCGAGAGCAGGCGCAGGATCTCGCGCCGCGCTTCCCCCACGGTCAGGGGCATGTGGTGCAGTTTGATGTGGTCGTTGGTCTTGAGAATATTCATCAGCTCGGCGATCAGCGGCAGGTGCAGCTTGGCCTTCTCGATCGCCTCGGGGTCGCCGAACACCTCCTGCGGGGTGCCGCAGCGCAACACCTGGCCCTTGCTGAGGATGGCGATCTTGCTCATGAACAGGGGCACCAGGTCGACCACGTGGGTGGCCATGATCATGGTGATGCCGTCCTTGCGGTTGAGGTCTTCGAGCAGGTGCATGAGGGAATGGGTGCCCATCGGGTCGAGGCCGGCGGTGGGTTCGTCGAGGATGATCACCTGGGGCTGCATGGCGAGGATGCCGGCGATGCAGATCCGCTTTTTCTGGCCGTGGGACATGGCGTGGATCGATTTGCGGGCGAAATCCTGCATGCCGACCATGTGCAGCGCCTCGTGCACCCGTTCCTTGATCTCCTCGGGGGGCAGCCCCATGTTGGTCGGGCCAAAGGCCACGTCTTCCTCGACGGTGGAGGCGAAGAGCTGGTCGTTGGGATCCTGGAAGACGATGCCGATGCGGCTGAAGACTTCTTTATCCTCGACGCTTTCGATGGGGTTGCCGTCGAGCAGCACCCGGCCGAGAGTCGGGCGCAGCAGGCCGTTGAGATGCTTGATCAGGGTCGACTTGCCGCTGCCGTTGGAGCCGAGGATGGCGAGAAACTCGCCCTGGGCGATCTCCAGGTCGATGCCGTTGAGGGCCGGGGTGCCGTCGTCGTAGGTGTAATGCAGGTTTTCGATTTTCAGCATGAAGGAGCGATCCTCGAATCAGCCGCGCAGGGTCAGCAGCGAGAGCAGAAGAAAGGTGCCGATGGCCAGCGCCGCCCAGTCGCGGGGCAGCATCGGCTTGATCGCCACGTGGGTGACGGCGCCGCGGTAACCGCGACAGCGCATGGCGGCAAAGCTGCGCTCGGCGCGGTCGAAGGTGCGCAGGATCAGCATGCCGCCGAGAATGCCGGAGGAGCGCAGGGTGCTGCGGAAGTCGACGAAGCCGAGGCGGCATTTCTGCGCGGTGCGGATGCGGGTGCCTTCCTCGAGCAGCAGGAAAATGTAGCGGTACATGATCATCGCCAGCTCCACCAGCACTGGTGGGCAGTGGAAAAAACGCGCGGCGCGCATCAGCTCGGGCAGCGGGGTGGAGAGGGAGAAGAAGAGCAGCACGCTCATCCCGCCGACAATGCGTCCCGCCAGCTCCAGCCCCCGGGCGACGCCGCCGGCGGTGATCACCCAATCCCAGGAAAAGAGGGGCACCGTCGTCAGCACTGCTCCCTGCTTGACCCAGAACAGCTGGGTGATGAAGGCCACCAGCGCGAGGGTCGTCGGAACCGCCATGCGTCGGAAGAAGGCGCCGGCCCGCACCCCGGCCGCCAGCACCAGAACCAGGGACAGGGCGAGCAGCAGCAGGGGGATGCGGATTCCGCCGGCGGTGAGATTGACCGCCAGGGCGCCCGCCAGCAGCACCATTTTGACCCGGCCGTCGAGAGCGACGAGCAGCCGCCGGCTCTCTCCCTGGGCATCGATGAACTGGTGGGCGCCGCTCATCAGTTTTCCGGGCCTTTTTTACCGGCGACGAACACCTTGTGCCAGTAGTAACCCATGATGAAGCCGCCGACGCAGCCGGCCAGGGCGAAGAGGAACAGGAGCAGGTCGCCCTGGTCGGTATTGATGTACGGGTCGCGCGCCTCGCGCCCCAGATCCTTGGCGTACTTCTCCACCACCGTTTCATCGACGCCGGGCCACTTGCCCCCTTCCTTCTCCGCGGCCGGGGTCGGCGTGGCCAGGCACAAGGTCATCAGCAGCACGAGAAACCAGTTTTTCATGCCGGCACCTCCTTGATCACCCCGGCCTTGCGCAGGATGTCGGGGCGGTTTTTGCGGACATAGACCAGGATGCCCCCGGTGACCGCCCCCTCGATGATCGACAGGGGAATCTGGGTCGGCATGAAGGCGAGGTAGATCTGCCCCAGCACCGACCACAGGGATTGATCGCCGTGCAGGGCCAGGGCCATTTCGAAGGAGGTGCTCAGGTAAGTCAGGAGATCGGCGGTGACCCCGGCGAAAAAACCGCACCAGAACAGGGGCAGCCCGACCTTGCGCCCGAGCCAGAAGGCGCCGAAACCGCCGAAGGAGCCGACAACGCCCATGGAGAAGGTGTTGCCCCCCAGGGTGGTGAGGCCGCCGTGGGCGAGAAACAGGGCCTGGAGCAGTAGCGAGATGAAGGCGACCACCACGCTCGCCAGCGGTCCGAGAAAGATGGCGCTGATACCGGTGCCCGCCGGATGGGCGGTGCTGCCGGCCACCGGCACGGGAATCGGAAAGCAGCTGAAGACGAAGACCGCGGCGCCGAAGATGCCGAGCAGGGGAATGTACATGGGGTCTTCTTTTTTGCGCCGGGTGATCTGGTTGAGGCCCAGGGCGACGAAGGGGCCGGCCATGAGAAACCAGAAGGCCGCCCAGCCGGGGGGGAGAATCCCCTCGGAGATGTGCATGGCGAGGGCCGGCTGCGGCAGCAGGGCGACGGCCAGGGACGCCGCCGGAAGAATCAGCGATCCGGGTCGAAGCATGTCAGGACTCCTGGGCAAGAATCATCAGGGCGTTGAGAATCGCGGCCGCGATCGCCGAGCCGCCCTTGCGCCCGCGGCAGGCGATGGCCGGCAGGTTGGACGCGACCAGCGCCTCCTTCGACTCGACGGCGCCGACGAAGCCGACCGGCACCCCGACCACCAGGGCTGGGTCGACCAGGCCCTCTGCCCGCAGTCGCAGCAACTCGAACAGGGCGGTGGGGGCATTGCCGACGAGAAAGACGGAGCAGCCTTCGGCGACCCCCTGGCGCATGGCGACGATGGAGCGGGTCACACCCTCTTCTCGGGCGGTGGTGGCCACCGCGGGGTCCGCCACGTGGCAGGCGATGCTGGCGCCGAGGGCGGCGAGCCGTGTCTTGTTGACCCCGGCCAGCACCATGTTGGTGTCGCACAGAATCTTCGCCCCGCCCCTCAGGGCGGCCAAGCCGGCCGTGACGGCGCCGGGCGAAAACCAGGTGGTGCGGGCGAAGTCGAAGTCGGCGGTGGTGTGGATCACCCGCCGCACGATTGGCCAGTGGCGCGCGTCGAAGCCGTGGTCGCCGGCCTCATGGTCGATGATCGCAAAGCTCTGCGCCTCGATCTGCGCCGGATCAAGAATAACATCCCGCCCCTTCATGGCAACCTCAGCGCGCGGCCCGGGCGCGATCTCCCGCGCCCCAGCCGGTGCGCGCCAGCGCCTCGTCGATGCGCTCGCACACGATCTCGCCCAGCTTGGGGTGCACGCCCAGGGGCTCGCCCAGGGTCAGCTCGAGGCCGGGGTAGCGCCGCGCCGCCTCCTCCATCTCCGCCGGCAGGTCTTCGAGAACGTGGGCGCCGGCGAAGAGAAAGTAGGGGTAGAGCAGGATGCGCTGCGCCCCTTGCGCGACGCAGGCGTCGATCCCCTTCTGGATGTTGGGGGCGTGCTGTTCGCGAAAGGAGACCTCGACGATGCCGAAGCCGGTGCACTCGCGCACCATCGCCGCGATGGCGTGCAGGGCGTCGTTGGCCGCGGGGATGCGCGAGCCGTGGCCCATGAGCAGGATTGCTGTTTTCATAGGTTGGCTTCTCCTTGGATTCAGATCTTGTCGCCGCGAAGGTCCTCGCGGAAGAGCTTGCTCGACCCCTCGGCGGCGCAGAAGCTGCCGCACATGGTGCAGGTCTTCTCGTTTTCGGGCACCCGCGAGGCGCGGATGGCGCGGGCATCCTCGGGAAACAGCGCCAGCTCGAACTGGCGCTCCCAGTCGAGGTCGCGCCGCGCCTTGCTCATCGCCTTGTCGCGCTCGCGGCCGCGCTCGGGGTACTTGTTCATGTCGCCGATGTAGGCGGCGACTTTCGCCGCTTTCACCCCGGTGCGCACGTCCTCCTCGTTGGGCAGCGCCAGATGCTCGGCCGGGGTGATGTAGCAGATGAGGTCGGCGCCGTAGCGGCTCGACTGGGCGGCGCCGATGGCGGCGCTGATGTGGTCGAAGCCCGGCGCGACATCGGTGGCGATGGGGCCGAGCATGTAGTAGGGCGCATCGCCGCTCATGCGCTTCTGCAGCCGGATGTTACCCTCGATCTCGTCGAGCGGCACGTGCCCCGGGCCCTCCACCATCATCTGGCAGCCCATCTCGCGTCCCAGTTCGGCCAGCTCGCAGTTGATCAGCAGCTCCTGGATCTGGGCGCGGTCGGAGCTGTCGTGGATCGCCCCGGCGCGCAGGCCGTTGCCCAGCGACAGCACCACGTCGTACTTTTTCAGAATCTCGATCACCCGGTCGAACTTTTCGTACAGGGGGTTCTCGCGGTTGTTCGCCTCCATCCACGCCACCATGCTGGTGCCGCCCTTGGAGACCAGGCCGCCGTAGCGGTAGCCCTGGCGCCGCAGCCGCTCGATGGTATAGCGGTTGATGCCGCAGTGCACCGCCATGAAGGCCATGCCGTCGGCGCACTGCTGCTCGATGAGATCGAAGAGCAGTTCCTCGTCGAGCTTGTTGGGGTCGCCGTATTTGCGGCCGGCCTCGCAGAAGGCCTGGTAAAGCGGCACATTGCCCACCGGCAGCTCCACCGCGGCGATCACCTCGCGCCGCACCCGATCGAGGTCGCCGCCGACGGAGAGCTCCATCAGGGTGTCGGCGCCGGCGGCCTGGGCGGCCCGGGCCTTGGTCACCTCGGCGGCGTAGTCGACGATGTCGCTCGAGGTGCCGATGGAGGCGTTGACCTTGGTGCCCATTCCCTTGCCGATGCCCACCGGGCGCGGCTTGCTGTTGTGGTTCCAGGGAATGACGACCTTGCCCTCGGCGACCATCTGCCGCACGAAGTCGGGGGCGAGGTTCTCGGCGCGGGCGACCGCGTCCATCTGCGGGGTAGTGGTGCCCTGGCGGGCGAGTTCGATCTGGGTTGGCATGGGGTGGGACCTCCTGTATTTAAGACGAAAAAAAGGTGATTTTCACCACAGAGAACACGGAGAGCACAGAGAAAACCAAGAGCCCCTGTGGGTCATAACCTTATCTTCAGCCGGAACCGCGACTAGTCCGAGTCGGCCCAGGCAAAAAAGCAAATTGGCAGGGATGTTCAGGATATACAGGATTAAATGCTCAACTTCGGGCAGTTTTTTATCCTGTTCATCCTGTGCATCCCTGTAAAAAAGATTTGGCTGAAGATCGGCACTAATTGAAAATCAATAAGCCTGATCTCGCTATGCCTCTTGTTTTCGGCAAAAGTTCACAAAGTTTGCCGCCACCTGCGGGTTGCTGCCGAAATGCAGGTGCACGTAGGAGCCGAGCACGTTGCCGACCCGGTAGCCCTCGCGGCCGAGATCGACCCCGCCGCGGCGGCTCAGGTGGTAGCAGCGTTTCACCTCTTGCGGCAGGTCCATCTCCGAATAATGGAATTCGTGGCCGCGGATGATCGTTCCCGCCGGGCCCAGAGGGGTGTCGGCGGTCAATTCCACCTGGCGGTAGCCGAGGGCCTTGCGCCGTTGCAGCATGTGGGCTCTCGCCGGAAAGACCCCGGTCATGGCGTGACCGTCGATGGCTTCGGCGAGGGCCATGAAGCCGCCGCACTCGGCGTAGATCGGCAGACCTGCGCGTGCGGCTTCCCGGATGTCGCCGAGCAGGTCGCGGTTGGCGGCGAGTCGCCCGGCGTGCAACTCGGGGTAGCCGCCGCCGAGGTAGAGTCCGGCGATATTCTCCGGCAGGCGGCTGTCGCGCAGGGGCGAGAAGAAGGCCAGTTCGGCGCCGGCAGCCGCGAGCAGCTCCAGGTTGTCCGGGTAGTAGAAGCAGAAGACCTCGTCGCGGGCCACCGCGATGCGCACCTTTGCGCTGGCGGGCGATGGTGCGCTCTCTACCGCCGCTCCCGGTCCCGCCGGCGGCAGCAGCGGCGCCAGGTCGACGTGCGTTTCGAGCCAGTCGGCGAGCCGGGTGAAGAAGGCGGCGTCGCGGCCGCTGTCGGCGGCGGTCACCAGACCCAGGTGGCGTTCGGGCAGGGCCAGTTCCTCTTCGCGCGGCAGGCAGCCGAGCAGGGGCGGCAGCCCCGGCACCGAGGCCAGCGCTTCGCGCAGCAGCTCGGCGTGGCGCGCGCTGCCGACCCGGTTGCAGATGACCCCGGCGAATTGCAGGCGCCGATCGAAGCGGGCGAAGCCCTGCACCAGCGCGGCGACGCTGCGGGCCTGGGAGCGGGCGTCGATCACCAGCACCACTTTCGCCCCGAGCCAGCGGGCGATCTCGGCGGAGCTGCCTTCGTCGCAGTCGCCGGCGGCGCCGTCGAACAGCCCCATCACCCCCTCGATCACCGCCAGGTCGGCGCCGCCGCCGCCGCGGCGGAAGGTTTCGCGTACCCAGGGTTCGCCGCACATCCAGCCGTCGAGGTTGCGCGAGGGCCGGCCGCAGGCCGCGGCGTGGTGGCCGGGATCGATGAAGTCGGGGCCGACCTTGAACGGTGCCACTACGAGACCGCGGCGGCGCAGGGCGGCCAGCAGCGCCAGCGTCACCGTGGTCTTGCCGCTGCCGCTGGCGGGCGCGGCGACCAGGATGGCGGGCACCGCGTCAGCCATTGAGCAGCTTCACCACGCGGTAGCCGTCGGCGTAGTAGTCGATGAGGTTGAGGCAGCCGTAATCCTGTTCGATGTTGAACAGCTGTTCCAATGGGGCGCCGATGGCGTCGAGCAGGATCACCCGGTTGACGCCGCCGTGGCCGACCAGGGCGATCTCTTCTCCCGCGTGGCGGGCGAGGATCTTCGCCAAGGCGCCGCGCACCCGTTCGGCCATCTGCCGCAGGCTCTCCCCGCCGGGGACCCGATAGTTCACGATGTCGGCGAGGCGCGCCTGCCATTGGTCGGGGGAGCGGCTCTGCAGCTCGGCCCAGGTCATCCCCTCCCACGCGCCGATGTGCAGCTCGCGCAGGCGATCGCTGAAAACCGGGGCGAGTTGGTGGTGAGCGGCGATCAGCTCGGCGCCGTAGCGGCAGCGCCCGAGGTCGCTGCTGTAGACCGCCTGCAGGGGCTTCGTACCGAGGCGCTCGGCCACTTGCGCCAGCTGCGCGCGGCCGAGGGCGGTCAGGGCCACGTCGGCCTGGCCGTTGTAGCGCTTCTGTTCGTGGCCTTCGACCTGGCCGTGACGGATCAGATGGACGCGGGTGCGGTTCATGGGAAACCTCAGATCACCGCCAGAATCAGGAGCAGCGAGAGGACTTCGACGATCTCGGTGGCGGCACCGAGGACATCGCCGGTGACGCCGCCGAGGCGCGCCTCGAAGTAGCGGATCAGCACCATCGTCGCCAGCCCCAGCAGGAAGATCAGGAAGATGCCGCTCAGGCCGAACAGTACCACCCCCGCCAGCAGCAGGGTGGCGGTGGCGATGAGAAACTCGCGCTCGCCGGTGTAGTCGACGAAGGCGCCGCCGGTTCCCCCCTCGGGGCGGACGTAGCGGCAGAAAGCCGCGAGGACCACCTGGATCCAGCGCCCGGCGCAGGGCATGAAGATCAGCGCCGCCGACTTGTATTCCGGCGGCACGTTGTAGAGCGAGAGGTACTTGAGCAGCAGCACCATCACCAGGCCGACCACGCCGATGGCGCCGACCCGGCTGTCCTTCATGATGCGCAGTACCCCCTCGCGGTCCTTGCCGCCGGCGAGCCCGTCGATGAGGTCGGCGATGCCGTCGAGGTGCAGGGCGCCGGTGGCGGCGATCAGGAGCAGGATCAGCAGGCAGTCGAGGACCGGGCGCGGCAGGAGGGCGCCGAGCGCCCAGTTGATGACCACCAGGCCGAGACCGATGACGAGACCGATGGCGGGGAAAAAGGCCATGCTGCGACCGAGGCGCTCCGGAGGCATCGCGAGGCCGCGGGCCGTCGGAAAGATCGTGAGAAAGGCGCCGGCGGTGCGAACCTCATCCCATTCCTGCTTCATTGGTCGCTCCCTTTCGCAACGCCGGCCTCGTCGAAGGTGCGGATCTCGCGCAGGCCGCGCAGCGCCGCCTCGATCAGGCTCATGGCGAGCGCCGCGCCGGTGCCCTCGCCGAGGCGCATCTGCAGGTCGAGGATCGGCTGCCGGCCGATGCGCTCGAGCATCACCGCATGGCCGATTTCCACCGAGCGGTGGGCGGCGAAAATGTAGTCGCGAACCTGGGGGTGCAGTTCGCAGGCGATCAGGGCGCCGGCGGTGGAGATGAAGCCGTCGACCACCACCGGCAGGCCGCAGGCGGCCGCGCCCAGCACCAGCCCGGCGATGCCGCCGATCTCGAAGCCGCCGACCTTGGCGAGCACGTCCAGCGGGTCCCCGGGGTTGGGTGCGTTGTTGCGCAGCCCCTCCTCGATCACCGCGATCTTGTGGCGCAGGGTGGCGTCGCCGATGCCGGTGCCGCGATGGGCGACCTGGGTCACCGGCAGGCCGCTGAAGACGGCGGCGATGGCCGCCGAGGGAGTGGTGTTGGCGATCCCCATGTCGCCGGTGCCGAGCAGGTCGACCCCTTCGCTTTGGGCGGTGCCGGCCATCTCGATGCCGGTCTCGAGGGCCTGCACCGCCTGCTCGCGGCTCATCGCCGGACCCCGGCGGAAGCTCTTGGTGCCGCGGGCGACCTTGCGGTCGATGGGCTTGGGCGCCTGGGTGAAGTCGAAATCGACCCCCATGTCGACCACCCGCACTTCGGCGCCGGCGTGGCGGGCGAGGGCGTTGACCCCGGCGCCGCCGGTGAGGAAGTTGAGCACCATCTGCGGGGTGACCTCTTTGGGGAAGGCGCTCACCCCCTCGTCGGCGATGCCGTGGTCGCCGGCGAAGGTGTAGATGTGCTTGGCGCGGATCTCTTCGCGACCGGTGATGGCGACGAAGTGGCGGGCGAACTCCTCCAGCCGCCCGAGGGAGCCCCGGGGTTTGGTCTGGCGGTCGAGGCGGGCCTGCACGGCGGCGATTTTTCCGGCATCGACCGGGCGGATGGCGGCGAGGGCCTGGGACAGGGTCATCGGTGTCATGAAAACGGTTGCCTCCTTACAGTCATTTCAGCCGCAGCGGCAGCCCGGCGGCCACCAGCCAAGCCTCGTCGGCGCACGCCGCCAGGCACTGGTTGGCGCTGCCGGCAAGATCGCGGAACGCGCGTGCCAGCCGGTTTTCCGGAACGATGCCGCTGCCGACTTCGTTGCTGACGAGAAAGACAGGTCGCGGCAGGGTCGGCAGCAGGGTCGCCAGGGCGTCGACCTCGGCCAGAATTTTTTCTTCGTCTTCCTGGTAGTGAAAGAGCAGGTTGCTTAGCCACAGGGTGGCACAGTCGAAGAGCACCGCACCATGATCGGCGGCTTGTTCGGCGAGGGCCCGGGCGATCTGCAGCGGCTCCTCAAGGGTGCGCCAGCGCTCGCCGCGCACCGCCTGGTGCAGGCGGACGCGTTCGGCCATCTCGGAATCCTCGACCCGCGCCGCGGCCAGGTAGAGGAGCGGCCCGCTGCACTCTTCGGCCAGCTTCTGGGCGAAGGCGCTCTTGCCCGAGCGGGCGCCGCCGGTGATGAAAACGATACGGCTCATGGTTTAGAACTCGATCCCCTTGCGGGCAACGACCCCCCGCTGCAGAGGGTGCCGAACCGCCTCGATGCGGCTCACCAGATCGGCGCGCTCCAGGATCTCGGGCGACGCGTTGCGCCCGGTAAGGATCAACTCGGTGCCGGCAGGGCGCCGGTCGAGAAAGGCGAGGACATCCGCCGGCGGCAGATAGCCGCGGTGGAGAACGCCGTTGATTTCGTCGAGAATCACCAGGTCGAAGGATTTTTCCGCGAGGCGCGCCCGCATTTCGGCGAAGGCCCGCTCGCTGCTGGCGCGCAGTTCGTCCCGGGCGCGGCTGCGGATGCCGCCCACCCCCGCGGTGACGATCTCGATGCCGTCGAGTTTCCGCAGCAGGAGCACCTCGCCGCTGGCGGGGTCGTCGGTCTTGAGAAAGCGCACCAGCAGCACCCGCAGCCCCTGGCCCAGGGCGCGCACCGCCAGCCCCAGGGCGGCGGTGGTCTTGCCCTTGCCCTCGCCGGTGTAGACCTGGATCAGTCCCTGCTCCACAGGTAGGCTCCGCGAAAATGAAAAACCCCGGCCAAAAACGGGAAGGCCGGGGTGCGATCGGGTGAACGCTGCGCTCGATTCCTTCCCGCGAAGAATGAGCAACCGGTATCCGGGCAGGTCTCCTGGCTTGCGGTTCGTCCTAGTGGCCGGGCCTTCCCGTTTCCCGGGGGAAACAGTGGCTTTGTTGCCGGCGTTCGTCACCGCTCACAGTTGCGGGGCAGCGAGGGATTTGCACCCTCTTCCCTATTCTCCCGCTGGCGCGGGCACCCGAATGATTGGTTCGTATTTGATTGTGGGTTGAGAATACGTTTGTAACAAAGGGGCGTTAGTCTGTCAACGGATTCCCTGTCGGCTCGCCCGTCTCCTGTTCGGTGTCCAGGGCGCTGGCGATGCGCTCCCACACCTCGTCCTTGCCCTCGCGACTGGTTGCCGAAAAGAGGGTGAAGGCGTCGAGGGGCAGGCCGCAGGCTTCGGCGATCGGCTTGAGCTTTTTTATCCGCTGGCCGCGGGGAATCTTGTCGGCCTTGGTCACCACCGCGATGGTCGGGATGCCGTACTCTTCGAGCCAGTCGAGAAACTGCAGGTCCTCGTCGCTGGGGACCCGCCGGATGTCGAGAATCAGCACGACCCCTTTGAGGGTTCGGCGCTGTTCGAGATAGGTGCGGATCATCGGCCCCCAGCTCTTCTTGACCGCAAGCGGAACCCGGGCGAAGCCGTATCCCGGCAGGTCGACACAGTGAAATGACGCGTTCACCGTGAAAAAATTGAGCATCTGGGTGCGGCCGGGAGTCGAGGAGGTGCGCACCAGGCCCCGGCGGTTGAGCAGGCAGTTGATCATCGAACTCTTGCCCACGTTGCTGCGCCCGGCAAAGGCGATTTCCGGCAGGCTTTCTGCCGGGTAGTGTTCGGCCCGGAGGGCGCTGGTCAGGAACTCGGCTGACTTGATATGCACAGTGGTAACCTCGGGACGGGGAATTTTCTTTTCTCGCAGTTGGCAAAAAAACGGGACATGATAGCATGTTTCCTGTCCGCAGAGCTAACGAATGGTGGATCGCATTCTCCAGCCCTCTGGCGACGCGCTGAAAATTGATTTTCCGGGCGGCCGGAGATTGTCGCCCCGATCGGAAAAACCATTGAATTATTTTCTGAAAACTGCTAAGGAATAGGGCTGGCAGTGGGCCATTTGCAGGGTTTAATCCCTCGGGACCCCACTTCCTGCGCAGATTGCACGAATCCCCGATATCAAAAGTCCCGATCAGCCTGCCGCGGGTGGCGGGCAGGGTCTTTTCTTCCGTTCAGGGACGGCTCCTTCGGTGCAGGGGACATGTTGCGCACCGCGAGGTTGCAGGGGGTGCCGATCGGGCACGAATTTTGCGATAAAGCGAGCTGATGAACGCCGCCGGCGTTGACGATTTTAGAATCCACGAAATTTTCATTCTTCCTGGAATTACGCTGTTCTGTGATTGCATAAACATTTAAAAAGGAGACTTTTGAAATGAAAATTTGTATGTGGCTGCGCTTTATCGCCATTCCCACACTCGTTCTGGCTGTGCTGGTGAGCGCTGCTTCCGGGGCTACCCGTCCGGGTAAATTCGTGACCATCGAAGGGCAGGAGATCCAGTTTTTCCGCATCGACGATCGGGGCACCATCAAAGGCTGGCTGAACGGCACCGCCATCGAAATTCCCATGGACACCGTCTCCGAGGTGGTCTTTTTCGACAGCCCCAATGCCAGCTACAGCATGTTCGGCAACGACATCAGCTCAGGCGAAATCGAAGTGACCCGCGCCCTTGACGGGAAAAAATTCATTCTGCAGGATGCCTTTCTTCCTTCCGACTGCGATTGCACTTTCCTGACCTATTCCTACCGCAACCCCTTTACCGACGATATCAATCAGGGCAACACCGCCCTCGACGGCCTGCGCCGGATTGTGTTCGAAAATAAATAAATATAAATCTGCCTGAACGCGATTCCGGGCGGGTCTCCCTGAAAAGGGGACCCGCCCTTTTATTTTCGGGGCTTTCTGGACATTTTTCGGGACGAATGCTATAAAATCAGCCATTCCTTGAAGGCACTTATTTCACCTGAATTCTTCTTTCGGAGGACCAACCATGCTGAGTCAGAAATTGCAGGATGCGCTCAACGAGCAGATGAAATACGAATTTTTCTCCGGCTATCTCTACAAGGCGATGGCGGCCTACTTCGAGGCCGAAGATCTGCCCGGTTTTGCGGTGTGGATGCGGGTGCAGGCGATGGAGGAGTTGACCCACGGCGAGAAATTTTTCAACTTCATCTGCGAGGCCGGCGGGCGCGCGGTGCTGCAGGCGATCGAGGCGCCCAAGGCCGATTACGCCTCGCCGCTGGAGGTCTTCGAGTATTCCCTCGAGCATGAGCGGTTCGTGACCGAGCGCATCAACAAGCTCATGGATCTCGCCCGCGACGAGAGCAATCATGCCGCCCAGATTTTTCTCCAGTGGTTCGTTACCGAGCAGGTCGAAGAGGAGGCCAGCTTCGGGCTGGCCCGCAAGAAGCTCAAAATGGTCGACGGGGACGGTCGCGGCCTTCTGATGCTCGATCAGGAGTTCGGTGGGCGCGCCTTCGTGCCGCCGGCGGGTCTGACCGTGACCGGCGCCTGAGTCTCATCTATCCAAGAAAGGGGAGCGCAAAGCTCCCCTTTCTGTTTGCCGTTAGCGGCGATGCCCCGGGCGGCAGCGGTCGTCGTCGCAGCCTTTCTTGCTCTTGGGCAGGTGTTTGCGGTAGCGGGCGAAGAGCCGGTAGCCGACCCGGGCCACGTGCTTGATGCCGGGAAGAGAAACCGCGACCGCCAGCAGGCGATAACCGGAAGGTGACGGAAACACCCGCCATAAGGCGACGAAGGCATCGATCCCCTCGAACCAGCGGCCCTCGCGGTCGCGCGCATGCAGCTTCGCCATGAAGTCTTCCAGAGGCTTGTCATAGGCCCGGGGATCGAAGCGGTCGTCGCTGATGTCGATGAAGCGCAACCGGTTCTCTGGATTTTTGCGGCGATAGATCGCCATTTCGCCGGCACAGACCGAACAGGATCCGTCGTAAAAGATCTGCAGAGGAAAAGTCGGTGTCGGGTTCATATTTTATTCTCCTTGCCTCCGGTCACAAGTTTAGCAGACGCCGCCGGGCTTGCCGTCGGAGGCTTTTCTGTGGTGAAATTTCGCTATGACCCATGATCTTTTGCCGGAGCGGCTCGCGGTCATTCTGGTCGAGCCGCAGCAGCCCGGCAACATCGGGGCGGTCTGCCGGGCGATGGCCAATTTCGACGTGACCGACCTGCGGCTGGTGAACCCTTGTCGGTATCTCCACCCGGAGGCGCACAAGTTCGCGGTTTTTGCTTCAGAGCTGCTCGGGCAGGCGCAGGTCTTCCCGTCGCTGGCGGCGGCGGTGACCGACCTCGAAATCACCCTGGCCGCGACCCGGCGTCCGGGTCGGTTGCGGGGCGAGTTGAGGCATTCCGGGCAGATCTCCTCCCTTGTCGCCGGTCTCTCAGCGCAGGGGCGCGTCGGCCTGGTGTTCGGGCGCGAGGACTGCGGACTCACCAGCGCCGAGGTTGGCACCTGCAGTCATGCCGTCAGCATCAGCGGGGTGGCGGCGAGCGGTTCGCTCAACCTGGCCCAGGCGGTGCTGGTCTTTCTCTACGAGATCAGCCGCGCAGAACCGGCAGGGCGGGGCGGCGCCGATGAGCAGGGCGCCCCCGCCAGCCAGGGCGAGATGAACGGACTGGTGCAGGAGATGGAGGCGGTTTTGCACCGCATCGCCTTTCTCAACCCCCAGCGGCCCGAGCCGACGCTCAACGTGCTGCGCGACCTGCTGCGCCGGGCCCGGCCCTCGTCGGCCGAGGTGGGAGTGCTGCGCGGCATGTGGAGCCAGATTGCCTGGAGCGTGCGCGACTGGCGCGGCTCGCGCAAGGGCGGGGTCTGAAATTGCCCAGACGTGCAACGGCCGGTTTCTGCCGGTCATTCGATGAGGAAGAATTCTGAGCGTGACGACGACAGCGAAACCAGCTGATCCCTACCCGGTCCTGGTGGTCGAGGACAATCATCTCCTGTGCCGGGTTCTGCAGGATTGTCTGAGCGATGCCGGCTACTCCTCGGTCTGCGTCGGCAATGGCCGCGAGGCGGTGGCGAAGCTCGAACAGGACCATTTCCCCATCGTCATCACCGACCTGATGATGCCCGATATGGACGGGCTGGAGCTGTGCCGCACGATCCGCAGCCGCTTCACCGATCACTACATCTATACCATTCTTCTGACCTCGAAGAGCACCAAGGAAGATCTGATCGAAGGGCTTGAGGCCGGGGCCGACGAATACCTGATCAAGCCGGTGGAGGATGCCGAGCTCAAGGCGCGGTTGAAGATTGCCCGCCGGATTCTCGAGCTTGAGAGTTCCCTTAAGAAAAGTCTGGAAGAGCTCAAGCACCTCTCGGTCAAAGACCCGCTGACCGGGTTTTACAACCGGCGCCACATGGTCGAGCGGCTGCCTCAGGAGATCAAGCGCTCCGACCGCTACGACCGGCCCCTGTCCATCGTGATGTTCGACCTCGACCGTTTCAAGAAGATCAACGACAGCTATGGACATCCGGTGGGCGACAGGGTCCTGCAGGCCTGCAGCGACTGCGTGCGCGAGATGGTGCGCGAGGATCTCGACTGGACCGTGCGCTACGGCGGCGAGGAGTTCGTCGTCGTTCTGCCCGAAACCCCGTTTTCGGGGGCCATGGTCGCGGCGGAGAGGCTGCGCGAATGCATCGCGCGGCGCGACGTGAAGGCGGACGGGCACAGCATTGCCACCACCGCCAGTTTCGGCGTCGCCAGCCTCCCCGATTTTCCCCGCAAGGAACGCCTGGCGATGGAAACCCTGATCGAGTGTGCCGATCGCTGCCTTTATCGGGCGAAGAAAGGGGGGCGCAACCTGGTCATCGGAGAGCAGCTTTGACTTCGGAGTCGAGGCAGACCGGGGTGGAGCCCCTGGAGCGCATCCTTATCGTTGGTTGCGGCGATATCGGACTCAGGCTCGGGCGCCTCGCCCGCGAGCGGGGGATTGCGGTGGGCGGGGTGACGCGCAGCGAGGGCCGGGCTCATGCCCTGGCACAGGCGGGGATCGCGGCCCAGGTCGTTGATCTGGACGATGCCGACCGCCGTGCCGATCTCTTTCTGGCCGGGGCGACGGTATTTTACCTGGTTCCGCCCCCCGGCGGGGGATTTCGCGATTCCAGGGCGCGCCGGTTCTGTGAGCTCATGACGGGCGGCGCGGCGCCCCGACGCCTGGTCTATCTCGGTACCAGCGGGGTTTACGGTGCCAGCGGCCCGGCGCCGGTGGCCGAGGATGCGCCGGTGGCCCCGGTCACCTCCCGGGCCCGGCGCCGGCTCGACGCCGAGGAGACCTTTCGCGCCTGGGGAGCTGAGCGTCAGGTGGCGGTGGTGACTTTGCGCATTGCCAACATCTACGGGCCGGGGCGGCTGCCGGTCTATCATCTGCAGACCCGCCATCCGCTGCTGGCCGAAGACGACTCGCGACCCACCAGCCGCGTTCACAGCGACGATCTGGCGCGGGCCTGCCTCGCCCTGGCGCAAAGGGCGCCCGCCGGCGAGGTGATCAACGTCTGCGACAATGAGCCGACCAGCAACACCGCCTATTTTGCCGCGGTGGCCCGGATGTTGGGGCTACCCTGTCCGCCGCGGCTGCCTCTCGTCGCAGCGAGACGGGAGATGAAGCCCCTTCTTTTCAGTAATTTCACGGAATCAAGAATTTTGAACAATGATAAATTGTTGAACGTGTTCGGTTTCGAGCTTCGCTATCCTACCCTCCAGTCCGGTCTGGCCGCCTCGCTGCCCGATTCGGCCTGATCCGGTTCACCCGTCACCGGGAGACGACCTGCCGTGGCCAGTTGGCGACCCAGCACCGCTCGGGAAAACCTGATCGCCCTGTTGCTGATCGCCATTTTTATCGGCATGGTCACCGGCGCCATCGCCGTCGGTTTTCGCCATCTGCTGCAACTGGCCACCCGCCTGTTCTGGGGAGGGATCGACGATCCGATTCTTGCCGCCGCCTCCCTTCCCTGGTACGCCGTGCTCTTCATCCCGGCCGCGGGGGGCATTCTGATCAGCCCGATCATCACCCGCTGGGCGCCCGAAACCCGCGGTGCCGGGGTGCCCGAGGTGATCGAGGCGGTGGTCGCCCAGGACGGGGCGATCAAACACCGCACCTCCTTCTGCAAGCTGGTCACCACCACCCTCTCCATCGGCTCCGGCGCCTCCGTCGGCCGCGAGGGGCCGGTGGTGCACATCGGCTCCGCGGTGGGCTCCTCCATCGCCCAGTTGCTGCGCCTCTCCCCCGAATGGCGCCGGGTCTTTCTCGCCTGTGGCGCGGCCGCCGGCATCGCCGCCACCTTTAACGCCCCGATGGCCGGCATGCTCTTCGCCGCCGAAATCATTCTGGTCGATTTCCAGGTCAGTTACCTGAGTCACATCGCCATCTCTTCGGTCACCGCCACAGTGGTATCCCATTACTTTCTGGGGAGCCTGCCGACTTTCGACGTCCCGCCCTTCACCCTGGTCAGTTACGGCGAGATCGCCCTGTACGGCCTGCTCGGCATTGTCGCCGGCCTGGTGGCAATCCTGTTTATCCGCTCCGTCGATTGGGTGGAGGAATTCTGGCTCCGGCTGCGGGTGCCCGCTTATCTGCGGCCGGCGCTGGCCGGGATCGCGGTGGGGGCGATCGCCCTCGGCTGGCCCGAGGTGCTGGGGGTCGGCTACCATTCCATCAATCTGGTGTTGACCGCGGAAATCGCCCTGCAGGCGATGGTTGCGGTTCTCGCCTGCAAGCTGCTGGCGACCGCCATCTCCGCCGGTTCGGGGTTTTCGGGCGGTATTTTCGCCCCGGCACTGGTGATGGGGTCGCTGGTCGGGGGCATGTTCGGCTGGATCGCCCATCTGCTCTTCCCTGCGGCGACCGCCGGCTTCTCCGAGTACGGCCTGGTGGGGATGGGGGCGGTGGTGGCGGGCACCACCCTGGCGCCGATCACCGCGATCTTCACCATCTTCGAGCTGACCTACAACTTCGAGATCATCCTGCCGCTGATGACCTGCTGCATCACCAGCCTGGTCACCGTGCAGAAGGGGCTCGGCTATTCCATCTACGAGATGCGCCTGCTGAAGAAGGGGATCCGTCTGCTGCGCGGGCGCGACATCAATCTGCTGCGCTCGATGCGGGTGGGCGACTACATGGCGACCGAGTTCGAGGTGGTGCGCGAAGGCACCGGCCTGGGCGAGATGATCGCGCGCGCCTCCGACTGTCCCTATCCCCATTTCCCGGTGCTCAATGGGCGCGACGAGTTGGTCGGGTTCCTCTCCCTGCGCGATTTGAAATCGTTTCTGGCGGAGATGGGCGATCTGATCGAGCTGGTGGTCGCCTCCGACATCATGACCCGCGAGGTGATCTGTCTCGGCCCCGAGGACAACTTCGAGACCGCCTTCGAGGTGTTCGAGGGCAAGCAGATTTCGACCCTGCCGGTGGTCGATCCGCTGCGGCCGCAGCACGTTGTGGGACTGCTCAAAAAGAGCGATCTGCTCCTTGCCTACAACCAGAAGGTGCTCCAGGCCGGCGTCGTCACCCCCGAGCGCTTTTCCGGATAATCGTTACAGAGGTAACCATCCCATCAGGTGCAGGTGGCGGGCCAGGTTGACCAGCCCCATCAGCGCCACCATGATTCCCGCTCCCCGCGTCATCCACAGCCGGCCCCGGGTTCCCAGCCACTGGGCCGCTCCTCCCACCAGCAGCAGCGCCGGCACGGTGCCGAGCCCGAATGCCAGCAGCAGCAGCGCTCCCTGGCCCGGCGCCGCACTCTGGGCGGCGGCCAGCGCCATGGCGTAGAGCATGCCGCAGGGGAGCAGGCCGAAGAGCATGCCGAGGGGGAGCGCGGCCAGGGGCGAGGGAGTTCGCTGGAATCTGCGCACCGCGCGCCCGAGCAGGCGCAGCGGCGCGGCCCATTCCCGCTCGAGGGGATTGCGGCCGCCGGCCAGGCCGGCGCTGGCCACCCCGGCGGCGATCAGCAGCAGGTCGGCGCCGAGCAGAAGCGCGCGGCTGGCGGCGCGAAAGCCGTCGCTGCCGACGAGCAGCGCGCCGACCCAGCCGGCGCTCGAGCCGAGCAGGGCGTAGGTGGCCAAACGCCCCCCGTGGTAGCAGAGCTGAAACCAGAGGGCCCCGCCCTGTCCCTGGCGGGCGAGGGCCAGGGCGGCGACGATGCCGCCGCACATGCCGATGCAGTGTCCCGAGCCGAGCAGGCCGGTGGCCAGAGCCATGCCGAGCAGGGCGGGGCCGGCGGCGAGGGCTTCGACTTCGCAGCAGGCGGGAATCATGAGCGGCCTTTCTCCGGCGGTTCGCCGGAATCGGCGTCGTCATCGTCGAGCATGCGATGCTTGGGGCCTTCGATGTCGTCGAATTCCCCTTTCTTCACCGCCCAGATGAAGACCAGCCAGACCCCGGCCCCGACGAAAAGACACAGCAGCATGAGCATGAAGGTCGATTGCAGCATGGCGAATTAATCCTTGCTCTGGCCGCGACCGAGCCGCAGCGAGTTGGCGACCACGCACACCGAGCTCAGCGCCATGGCGGCGGCGGCATGGATCGGCGCCAGGGTGCCGCTGGCGGCCAGGGGCAGGGCGAGCAGGTTGTAGGCAAAGGCCCAGAACAGGTTCTGGCGGATCACCCGCAGCGTGCGCCGGCCGATCTCCAGGGCTTCGACGACCCGCACCAGTTCGGGGCGCAGCAGCACCAGGTCGGAGGTTTCCAGCGCGATATCGGTCCCCCCCGCCATGGCGCAGCCGATATCGGCGGTGGAGAGGGCCGGCCCGTCGTTGATGCCGTCGCCCACCATCAGGACGATGCCCCCCTTCTGTTGCGCTCGGCCGATCCATTCGGCCTTGGCCCGGGGGCTCAGGCCACCATGGACCGCGTCGAGAGGGATGCGGCCGGCGAGCTGTTCGCCGGCGGCCTGGGAGTCGCCGGTGAGCAGGGTCCGGCGCAGTCTCAGGCGGCCGAATTGTTCCAGGCAACGTTCGGCGTCTTCCCGGGGCTGGTCGGCAAGGAGAATGCGACCCCGATAGCGGCCGGCGAGGGCGACATGCACCTCGGTGGCCGCGCCGGCGGCGGCGCAGGAGGGCACGACGATGCCCGCCTCGCTCAGAAAGGAACGATTGCCGGCGAGCAGCAGGCCTTCGGCGATCTCGACCCGGATTCCGCGACCGGGAACGATCCGCGCCAGGCTGTCGAGGCGAAAGGACACTTTGCGGCGCTGCGCCTCGGCGAGAATGGCGTGGGCCAGGGGATGGTTGGCGCCGCATTCGGCGCGGGCCGCCAGCGCCAGTAGCTCGGTTTCCGTTCCCACCGCCGGCTCGATGGCCATCACCTGGGGGCGTCCCCGGGTCAGAGTGCCGGTCTTGTCGAAGGCGGCGGTGGTCACCCGTCCGGCGGTTTCCAGCACATCGCCGCCGCGAAACAGAATCCCCCGGCGGGCGGCGGCGCCGGTGGCCACCAGCACCGCGGTGGGGGTGGCCAGTCCCAGGGCGCAGGGACAGGCGATGACCAGAACCGCCACGGCGTTGAGCAGGGGCGCGCCCTCGCCGCGACCGATCCAGTAGAAAAATGTGGCGGCGGCGAGCGCCAGAACCAGCGGCACGAAGAGCGCCGCCACCCGGTCGGCGAGGCGCTGCACCGGGGCGCGGCGCGCCTGCGCCTCTTCCACCAGGCGGCCGATGCGGGCGACGAAGGAATCGCCGGCGGCGGCAGTGGCGCGCAGGGTGATCGCCGCCGACAGGTTGAGAGTGCCGGCGGCGAGACGGTCGCCCGGTTTGCGCACAACCGGCAGGGGCTCGCCGGTGATCGCTGCTTCATCGACGTCGGTTTCTCCTTCGTCGACGGCGCCATCGACCGGAATCCGCTCTCCGGGGCGCACCTGCAGGATGTCGCCGGGAACGACCGCGGCGGTGGCGATCTCTTCGATGCGCTCGCCGACCATGCGCCGCGCCGTGTCGGGGGCCAGTCGCAGCAGGCGGTCGATGCCGCCGGCGGCGCGACGCCGGGCGGCGATCTCGAACAGGCGGCCCGCCAAGATCAGGGTGACGATCATCGCGGCGGTATCGAAATAGACCTCGCCGCCCACGGCCAGGTGGTAGAGGCTCGCGCCGTAGGCGGCGAGCACCCCGAGGGCGACGAGCAGGTCCATGTTGGGGCTGCGGTTGCGCAGGCTGCGCCAGGCGCCGGCGAGAAAGGGGGCGCCGGAGTAGAAGACCACCGGGGTGGTGACGACGGCGGCCAGAAGCTGGATCAGGCGCTTGGCGCCGGCGTCCATCCCCTGAAAAAAGCCGGCGTAGAGGGCAAGGGAGTAGCCCATGAGCTGCATCGAGAGAAAGATGGCGGCGCCGAGGCGAATCAACAGCGAGCGCCGCTCCCGTTCCGCCGCCCGGGCGGACTGGTCGGGGGAGTAGGGGCGGGGAAGGTAGCCGATGCGGACCGCGGCGGCAAAAATGTCGGCGGGGGCGATGCGTTCGGGGTCGAAGCGCACCCGCGCGCGGTGGGTGCCATAGTTGACCCGCGCCTCGCGCACCCCGTCGAGGCCAGCCAGCAGCTTCTCGTTGACCCAGACGCAGGAGGCGCAGCGGATCCCTTCGAGCAGAAAGGTGAGGCTGGCGCCGTCGGCCCCGCGGGTGACGAACCGCTCCAGGTAGTCGTTGCTGTAGTTGCTCTGATAGGCCCCCTCGGGCAGCCCCACCGCTTCGGGTGCGCGCTTGCGGTAGAATTGCCCCAGTCCCGCTTCGGTGAGAATCTGAAAGGCCCCGCGGCAGCCGTGGCAGCAGAAAACCCGGTCCTGCCCGGCGATGCGGCCATTGATTCGGTTGCCGGCGGTGACCGGCAGCCCGCAATGATCGCAGGCCAGAGTCTCGCTACTCATGGTGCCGGGGCAGCCGCTTGCTTCCGCCGGGAACGCCGGCATCGGTGGGGACGACGGAGCTCACGTCGTGGTTCGCCCGGTAGACCGACCAGCCGGAGAGGGACAGGAACAGTACCGTCAGACCGAGCAGAAACCACGGCCAGGGGGTGGTGGATTTTTTTTTCGTCATGGCGAATCCTGCGGTGGCACTGGTGGCGCGGCCACCAGGCGCGCTTCGTTGCGGCTGAGGGTCTCGCCGCGAGCGTTGCGCAGGGTGATTTCGATGGGGACGCTGGCGGCGCCCGGCAGGGGTGCGATGACGGCAAAGTCGATGGTATGCCGTTCTCCCGGTTGCAGGGCGATGGCGCTCACCGGTCCCCGGATTTCCAGGTCTTCCCCCTGCGGTCCTGCCGCCTCAAGCGCGAGCAGGAGGGGGCGGTTGTCGCGGTTGGCCACCACCGCGCGAAAGAAGTTGACGGTGCGCGCGTCGGGCAGCAGGCGCGCCAGGGCCTGGGGCGGGCGACCCAGCTTGAGAGTGGCGCCGGCACGATGGGCGGCCGACCAGCCCAGAATGGTGGTAATGATCAGCAGCGCCCCTGTCAGCAGCAGCAGGCGCGGGTTGAGCAGGGCGCGAATCCCGTGGCCCTCGCTGCCGAAGGTATAACGGATGATGCCGGCCTGCCGCCGGCGGGCCATGACCTCGCGGCAGGCGTCGAGGCAGCGGCCGCAGTTGATGCATTCTATCTGGTAACCGCGGCGGATGTCGATCCCCATCGGGCAGGCGCGCACGCAGGCCCCGCAACGGATGCAGCGCGACGCCTCGTCGGGATGAAAGCGCAGGGTCAGGGTGCCGGGGTCGACCAGCGCGCTCTGGAAGCGGCCGTAGGGGCAGAACTCCTTGCACATCAGGCGGCGCAGGAAGGCCAGGTCGAAGTAGACCAAGGCGCCCGCGACCGCCAGGGTCAGGCCGGCGGCCAGTCCGAGTTCGCCCTGCAACAGGCGTGGAAAGAATTGGTAGGGCGAAACGAAATACCAGACCAGATTGACGGCGACCAGCGTCGCCAGGGCCAGGTAGAAGAGGTGCAGCACGATTTTGCGGCCGCCGCCGGCGCTCAGGCGCGCGCTTTCCACTGTGACGCCGATGCGCCGGGCGAACCACTCGATCAGGTCGTTGAGGGTGGTCTGGGGACAGGCCCAGCCGCACCAGGCGCGCCCGAAAACGAAGGTCGCCAGGAGAAAAAGGAGCAGCAGCGCGATGGTCAGGAAGAGAAACAGATAGAGGTCTTCGATGGGAAAGGCCCGGCCGCCGAGATAGAGGGTGAGCTGCGCGATGTCGAGACGCAGCAAACTCTCCCCATCCACCCGCACGAAGGGGATGGCGAGCAGGAGCAGGGTACCGGTCCACTGCAGGGCGCGCCGCCAGGGGCCCAGAAGAAAGGTAGGGGGGCTCATCGGGGACCCGGGCATTGGGCGTCGCGCCATAAAAGAGAGGCCATCGACGGCGATGGCCTCAGGGGAAGCAAGGAAAAAACGGTGCCGGCGGAGATCAAAGTTCGATCACGTATTTGGCCAGGGCCTCGATCTGAGCCTCTGAAAATTGGTTCCCGAACCCGGGCATTCCTCCCGGCCGGCCGTTTTTGATGCTCTCGGAGACCGCGGCGAGTTCCCGGCCGTACCTGTACTTCTCGTCCTTGAGGGAGGGGCCGATGCCGCCGCCTCCTTCCGCGCCGTGGCAGGCGGCGCAGTGCTGGCCGTAGAGCGTGCCGGCTTCGGCCTGCTGCTCTTCCTCGCTCTTTTGCGCCGCCGGCGGCGCCGTGCCGCCGCCCGATCCCTTGAATTCCTGCGCCTGCTGCTGGTAGGCGGCCATCTTCTCGGCGAACTCGGCCTCCGAGCTCCAGCCGCTCAGGAGAAAGTAGCCGATATAGAGCGCCCCCCAGATCACCAGTCCATAGAAAAGAAAGGCGAAGTAGCGGGGCACTTTGTGGGCGCGAATTTCGATGACCCCGTCGAAGTCATGATAGGCCTGCTTGTGTTCGTGGCTGTCGAGCATTCCCATGGAGACATCCTCCTTAAGATTCAATCGTCGTCATCGAGCATGCGGTGTTTCGGATCCTCCAGTCTCCGGCGGCGCTTGCGGCTCAGGGTCCAGCGGACGATGAGGGCAAAGACCAGAAAAAGACCGAAGGTGACACCGAGATAGGTCAGTCCGCGCCAGTCCATCAGTGGGTCTTGTGATATTTGACGTAGTTGACGATTTTCCACACCCGGTCGTTGCCGAGGGAGGAAAAGGCCGGCATGCCGCCATCGACGATGCCGGTGTAGATCAATTCGAACAGCTCGGCGTCGGTCATGTCGACGTCTTCCAGATCGGGGCCGATGCCCCCCTCGAACTCGGCGCCGTGGCATGACGCGCAGTGCCGGGCATAGAGGGTTCCCCCTTCCTGGATCACCGACGAATCGCCCTGGTAGGGGTTGGCCAGTTCACCCAGGTCGGCCTTGGCCGCCGCCTGGCGCCAGGGAATGTCGTTGCCGAGCTTCTGCAGGTAGGCGACCATGGCGTCCATCTCGTTCTTGCCGTCGAGGGCCTCGATCTGCTCCTCCGTGTAGGGAAAGCCGAGGACTTCCATCTTGTGGCGCACGCTCGCGGGATCAAGGGTCTGTGCCGCGAGAAAGCCGTAGGCCGGCATGTTCGAGCGCGGCACGATCGCGGTGGGCTCGGCCATGTGCTGGTAGTGCCAGGCGTCGGGGTACTTGCCGCCGAGGCGGGCGAGGTCGGGCCCGGTGCGGCGCGAACCCCACAGGTGCGGCCGGTCGTAGACGAACTCGCCCGACTTGGAATAGTCGCCGTAGCGCAGCACTTCGGCGACCAGCGGTCGCACCGTCTGGGTGTGGCAGTTGTTGCAGCCCTCGCGGATGTAGATGTCGCGCCCCTCCTGCTCGATGGGGGTGTAGGGCTTGACCTCGGCGATGCGGTCGTCCTCGGTATTCACCCAGGCGAAGGGCAGCACCATGGTGACGACGGTGCCGACCAGAATGACGACGGTGGCGAGCAGCAGAAACCAGATCGGCTTTTTTTCCCATGCGTGTTCCATCGTTGCCCCTCCTCGCTCAGACGCCGACCGCGGCTTCTTCGGCCACGGGCTTACCCTTGCGGGTGGTCATGTAGAGATTGTAGATGAAGACCGCGACCCCGGTGACGTAGACGACGCCGCTGAAGGCCCGTGCCCACCAGTAGGGATAGAGTTCGATCAGGGTCTCCATGAAGGAATAAGCCAGGCTGCCGTCGGCGTTGACGGCATGCCACATGCCGGCCTGCTGCACGCCGGCGATCCACATGCTGACCGAGTAGAGGAGCTGGCCGAGCAGCACCAGCCAGAAGTGCAGGTTGGCGAGCCCGATGCTGTAGAGCTGGCGGTTGTAGATGCGCGGCACCAGGTAGTAGATGGCGGCGAAGAGCACCAGGGAGACCCAGCCGAGCGCCCCCATGTGCACGTGCCCCGGCACCCAGTCGGTGTAATGGATGAAGGCGGAGAAGGAGCGCACCGCCTGCAGCGGCCCCTGCAGGGTCTGCAGGCCGTAGAAGGTGATGCCGAGAATCAGGAACTTGACCAGGTAGTTCTCGCGCATCTGGTGCCACTGGCCGTTCATCGACAGGTAGCCGTTGACCACCGATCCCCAGGAAGGGGCGATCAGCATGATCGAGAAGGCCATCGCCAGCGTTTCGATCCAGTCGGGCACCGGCGTCCACAGCAGGTGGTGGGCGCCGGTCCACAGATACATGAAGATCAGGCTCCAGAAGGCGATGATCGACAGGCGGTGGCTGTAGATCGGCACCCCGGTGGCCTTGGGCAGAAAGTAGTAGAAGATCGCCAGGGGCGGCAGGGTCAGCACCATCGCCACCGCGTTGTGGCCGTACCACCACTGCACGTTGGCGTCGTTGGTGCCGGCGAAGGCGGAATAGGACTTGAACAGGGAGGCCGGCACCGCCGCCGAATTGACCAGGTAGAGAATCGCCACCCCGACCAGCGAGGCCACCATGAACCAGAGCGAGACGTACATCTGCTCTTCGCGGCGCTTGACGATGGTCATGATGATGTTCACCGAAAAGACCACCCACAGCACCACCACCATGAGATCCACCGGCCATTCGAGTTCGTGATATTCCTTCGAGGTGGTGAAGCCGAGCAGCAGGGTCACCGCGGCGGCGATGATGGTGGCGTTGAACAGCCACAACTGGAACCTGGCCAGGCCGTCGCTCCACAGCGGCCGCCGGCACAGGCGCTGGGCGATGTAGAGATAGAGGGCGAAGAAGCTGCCGATGCCCCAGCCGAAAATGCCGGCATTGGTATGCAGCGGGCGCAGCCGCCCGTAGGTGAAATAGGGGGCGATGTTCAGCTCGGGAAGGACCAGTTGAAAGGAGATCAGAACCCCCACCAGGATGGCCACCACCCCCCACAGAATGCTCCAGTGAACGAAGCTGCGGACGATGGCCACATTGTAATTCGACGATTGCATGGCACCTCCTTCGTGAACCATTGAGTCAGGTCCGAGACCAAAAATATGCGGAGCAGTTTAGACGACTTTCGGGAAAGTGCAACGTAAACGGTAAAATAAAACCAAATCGGTCGTATTTTGTGGCAAGGAGCCGCCCCTGTCAACCGGTTTTTCGGAAATCCAGGGGCGGCGCTGAGAGCAGCGGGCGAAACTATTTCTGGTGGCAGCCGTTGCAGGCGGTGGGTCCGGCTCCCTGATCCTTGTGGCACCCCTTGCACAGATTGTGGGCAATATCCTTGTCGATCGCTATTTTTTGCGGCGGCGCGGTCTCGTGACAGGCGGCGCACTCCAGCCTGCGCGCGTGCGCTTCATGATCGAAGCTCACGTTGCCGTTTTTCGCCTCGTACACCACCATTCCGGGAGCGGCCACCGCCGCCGCCGTCATCGCCGTCTGGGTTGCAACCTCGGCGCTCTTCCGGGCCGCGGTATCCGCCATTTCTTCGGTTTTCCGGGCCATTTCAGAGCCGGCTTCCTTCGTCCGTGACGCCATCTGCTGGCCTTTTTCCATGGCCTGTTCGGTCATCTTTTCGGTCTTCTCGGCAACGGCCGCTGTCGCCTCCTTGGCCTGCTCGGTGAGCGCGGCGGCTTTCTGTTCGGCCGTGGCGGCGGTTTCTTCGGCAGCGGCGGAGACCGCCTCGCCGGTCTTCTCGGCGGCTTTTTCCAGGTGTTCGGCGGCGGCCCTGGTTTCCTCGGCCGCCTGCTTCATGGGACTTTCGTCCGCGGGTTTGGCCTCCTGGCTGCCGGGTGCGGTTTTTTCCTCGCTGCAGGCGCCGAGAAAGGCCAGGCAGCAAAAGGCAACTGCCAGTTTCGAGAATGTCCGTTTCATCGTTTTCCTCCCCGTTGGAAAAGCTTTTGCATTAGAAAAGTGAAAACCGTTGGCAAATTTTACCAGGAAATTCTCTCGCCGCACGTTCGCGATTCGCACATCCCGATACAGACAGCTTTCATCCAGGAGCAACCGACCATGGCCATTACCGTCAAACCCTCGGACCTGTTTTACCGTTATCCCAAGAACCACGAGAACAAGCACGCGCCCAAATTCGCCGGCAAGCCCGACGGCAACCCTTTCGACGCCGATGATCTATACGAGGTGATCCCGATGCTGCAGGCGGTGATGAATCATTACGACTGCCGCGACGGCAACGTGCTCAACGAGCTCGAAGAGGTTCTGGTGAAGTGGATGCCCAGGGATCTGAGCCGGGAGCAGGCCTATGACATCCTGGTCGAATCGGTGCAGGGGCTGTTCGAGCGTTCCTGACCGTCGCTCCATGATTTCCTGCGGGCGCCGGTGGGTGCCGGGTGTTGCATATCGTCGGCCAGCGCTTAAGCTCTTAGCAGAACTGCGGTCATTCACATCATCCAGGCTGAGGGCGCGACATGGAAAAACCTGAACGTTTCTGGCTGGCGCAAGATCAGGCGCAGCGGCTGGCCGAGCTGGTCACCCGGGATGCCGAGGACAAGGAGCTGCCGTTGCGACGCGACGTGCGCTCTCTGGGCATGCTGCTCGGGGTGGTCTTGCGCGAACAGGCCGGAATGGAGATTTTCGAGGCCGAGGAGGTTCTGCGCAAGGGGGCGATCAGGCATCGCGAGCTGTTCACCCGCAGCGGCAAGCCCCCCCTGGGTTCGGCGGAGGAAAACGAGCTCGAGCGCCAGGCGCAGGAACTGATCGCCGGGCTCTCTCTCAACCAGGCCCACCAGATCATCAAGGCGTTCGCCACCTATTTCGAACTGACCAATCTGGCCGAGACCAATCACCGCAAGCGACGGCGGCGGGCAGCGCGCCTGCAGCCCGGGCCCGACAAGCCCGGTGCCCTGCGCGGCACCCTGCAGCGGATGAAGGAGGCCGGTTTCGATGCCGCCGCCACCCGCGACTGGCTCGCGCGCATTGTCGTGATTCCCGTTTTTACCGCCCATCCCACCGAAGTGGCGCGGCGGGTGGTGCGCTACAAGCGCCGCCGCATCGACCGCATTCTGGAGCAACTCGACCAGCTGCCCCTCACCGTCAGCGAGGCGGGGCGCTGCCAGGACGAGATTCTGGCCGAGATTACCGCCATCTGGCAGACCGACGAGGTGCGCCGGCGCAAACCGACGGTGGCCGACGAGATCCGCATGGGCCTCGATCACTATCGCGAGTCGCTGATCGAGCCGCTGACCGAATTCTACCGGGATGTGGCCGAGGCCTTTGCCGAAGTCTTCGGGGTCGAATTCACCGGGGCCGACCTGCCGACGGTGGTCCGGTTCGGCTCCTGGATCGGCGGCGACCGCGACGGCAATCCCTTCGTCACTCCCGCCGCCACCCGCGATGCTCTGGAAAAGGCCCGCCAGACGATACTCGCCGTCTACCTCGAAAACATCGAGGAGCTGCGCGAGCTGCTCACCTCTTCGGCCTGCCGGGTCGGCGTTTCCCGCGAGCTCGCCGAGGCCCTGGAGGACGTGCTCGCGCGCTTTCCCGAGGCGGCGCCGGAAATCGCGGCCTATCCCGATTGCGAGCATTACCGCAAGTTTCTGCGCATCGCCCTCTTTCGCCTGAAGAAAACCCTGACCGACCCCGCCAGCCCCCAGGGCTACTCCGGCGCCGCGGAGCTGACCGCCGATCTCCAGCTGGTCCGGCGCAGCCTCGCCGCCCACGACGGCGAGCGGTTGGCCCGCAATTACGTCGATCCGCTGTTGCGCCGCCTCGACACCTTCGGCTTTCACCTGCACACCCTCGACATCCGTCAGCACGCCAGGGTCCAGAGCCAGGCGGTGGCCGAACTCGCGGCCATGGCCGGCAGCGGCGAGGGAGGCTGCCTGCCGCAGAGCCCCTCGGCCGAAACGATCAAGCTGCTCGACACCCTCAAGACCGTGGCGACGCTCAAGGAGGCGTACCCGCCGGCGGCGATCCGCAGCTACATCATCAGCGGCTGCACCGGTGAGCGCGATCTGCTCAACGTGCTGTGGCTGGCCTCCGTGGCCGGCATCGAGGTCAGGGGCGAGCGGGAAAAGGGCGATCCCGGCCTGATGCCGGTCCCCCTGTTCGAGTCGATCGAAGACCTGCGCAACGCCCCCGCCATCTGCCGGCGGCTGTGGAGCGCCCCCGACTACCAGCCGCTGCTCGATTCCTGGGGGCGGGAGCAGGAGGTGATGCTCGGCTACTCGGACAGCAACAAGGACGGCGGCATGCTCACCAGCACCTGGGAGATCTACACCGCCCATCGCGACCTGCACCGGGTCGCCGACGAATGCAACGTGCGCCTGCGGCTTTTTCACGGTCGCGGCGGCACCGTCGGGCGCGGCGGCAGCCCCACTCACCGGGCGATCGTCGCCCAGCCCCCCGACGCCTTCGGCGGCTGCCTCAAGATCACCGAGCAGGGCGAGGTCATCAACTTCAAGTACGCCGACGCCTCGCTTGCCCTGCGCAACCTCGAGCTGATGGTGGCCGCCTCCCTCGAGGCGCTGGCCCGGCCCGGGCTGGTCGATCCCCATCCGCAGGCGGCCTGGGTTGCGGCGATGACGGAGATGTCGGCCAGCGCCTTCGCCTTCTACCGCGCGAAGATCGCCGACAATCCCGACATCCTGCCCTATTTCGAGCAGGCCACCCCGGTCAAGGAATTCGACCTGGCCAAGATCGGCTCGCGTCCGGCGCGGCGCAGCAAGAGCCAGAGTCTCGACGACTTGCGGGCGATCCCCTGGGGTTTCGGCTGGATTCAGAGCCGCCATCTGCTGCCGGGCTGGTTCGGGGTCGGACACGCGTTCACCGCCTTCGCCGAAACCCACGAGGGGGGGCTTGCGCTGCTGCAGGAGATGATGAAGGGATTCCCCATCTTCTGGGACATGGTGCGCAACGTCGAGGTGGCCCTGGCCAAGGTCGATCCGCCCCTGGCCCGGCTCTACTCCCGGCTGGTGGATGACGAGGCGCTACGCGAGCGGGTCTTCGCCATGTTCGTCGACGAGTTCGAGCGCACCCGGCGCATGGTGCTCGCCGTCACCGGGCAGGAGCGCCTGCTCGAGCGCCACCCCGACATGGCGCGGAGCTTCAAGCTGCGCAACCCCTACGTCGACCCCATGAGCCTGATTCAGATCGAGTTGCTCAAGCGCAAGCGGCGCGGCGAGGAGAGCGACGAGCTCAACTACGTGCTGGCGGCGACCATCAACGGCATCGCCGCGGGGTTGCGCAACACCGGGTAGAAATCAATCTTTGAAAAACAGTAGCTATTCACCCTGGTCCGA
>NPIF01000026.1_pt1 | contig 111354 bp, 102 predicted proteins | sample 8637461 | NCBI WGS metagenome assembly NPIF01 (sample SAMN07420641, study PRJNA396082) | bioreactor metagenome | isolation source: sample BR12 brine-fed electro-methanogenic bioreactor BR | place: Japan: Kochi | collected 2016-12-09 | reverse complement strand
GACCATCTCATCGGATTCAGGTTCAAGGAAAGATCCGGGCGGGCGGAATCACTCTTCATCCTCAACCGCTGGCGCCGCGCACGGCCGGTTCATGGCGTCGTAGAGGGCGATCTGCTCGGCCACGCTCAGCTTCTTGCGGCAACCGGTCCCGCTGCGCAGGCACAGCCGGCACCTGTCGTCACTGCACCACTGGCACATCTTGCAGTCGGGGCAGGGATGTTTTTTTTCCATGGCGGCCTCTTTTTTCCCAGTTTACCGCCGCCGGTGGCCGGCGGCAAATCCCCTGCCATTCAGACCGCGGTCAAGCGCCGGCTGCGCTGGCGCATGTAGAGCAGCTCGAAGAACTCGGCGGAGACGATGAGGAAGACCGCGATGGCAACGCCGGGCAGAGCGACCGGAAGCACCAGCACCGCCCCCCAGCAGGCCAGCATGTAGAACACCTTGTACAGGGTGGCCCGGCCGAGTATCCCGGTCTGGTGGCGTTCGGTGAAGATGCCCCGCAGCAGGTTGGCGCCGCCGTGCAGGACCGGAAAGAGGGCGCAGCAGGCCAGCGGCAGGGCGATATAGCCGCGCATCTCGGCATCGAGTCCCATGACGGTGCCGAGAATCGGGCGGTTGAGGGGATAGGCGGTGAGAACCAGCAGGGCGGCCATGGTGCCCGACACCCAGCGATGAAACCGGATCAGCACCGGGTAGTCGGCGGGCTGACGCACCAGGGTCTGATAGGCCTGCAGCAGGTTGCGCAAGGGGCCGGCCAGCAGAAAGAGAAAGCCGCGGATGACGCCGAAGGAGGCCAGCGCCAGCGGCCCGTCGGGCAGGCGGCTGATGATGGCGTTGATCAGCAGGGGCACGGTGTACTGCAGGCTCGAGGAGAAGACCAGCGGCAGGGCAAAGCGCACGATCTCGCCCAGGCCGTGTTCGTCTTCGCCCTGGTGATGGATGCGGCAGCGCACGGCGAACCAGGCGACGAAGCCGGTTTCGACCAGGATGCAGCCGAGCAGAGCGAGGGCCGCCAGGCGCGCCCCGGAGAGCCAGGGCGAGAACAGGGCGAGCAGCGCCACCAGCACGCCGATGCGGACGGCGGTGGCGATGGAGACCGGGCCGGTGCGCCGGGCCTGAATCACCAGCCCCTGCAGCAGGCCGCGGGCCCCGGTGAGAAACGGCAGCGGCACCAGAATCGCGAGCACCGCCCTGACCTCGATCGCGACTTCCCGCTCGACCCCGAGAAAGCCGTAGAGCACCAGCTCGCCCAAGGGCGACCAGGCGAGCAGGGCGAGGAAGACCGCCACGTACATCGCCACGGCCAGCATGAAGATGGTCGTTCCCGCCAGCGAGCGCCGTCCCCGCACCATGGCGATGGCAATCGCCTGGTTCTGGTAGGAGGGGGCGGCGACGAACATGTGGATGACCATCGCCACCGAAAAAGAGGCGAGCGCCGTCACCGGATCGGGCTGACGGGCGAGGGCGGCGTTGATGAAGGAGTGGGAGACGCTCATGAACTGCACGTTGAGCATCAGGGGGAAAAAGAAGAGGGCGATGTCCCGCGGGGTGAGGCGCTTTTCGCTCACGGCCCGGTTCCGGGAAAGAACCGGAGCAGGTCGTCCGGCGTCTCGGCGCGAAAATCGGACGCGAGGCCGTCGTCGTGGCCGATGCCCCAGCCGCAGAAGCAGGTGGCGAGCGCCGCGGCGCGCCCCGCGCGCAGATCGGTGTGGTGGTCGCCGATCATGACCGCCTGCTCCGGCTTCGCCCCGATCTGGCGCAGGGCTTCGTGTACCGGGGCGGGATCGGGTTTTTTGTGCGGGCAGCTGTCGCCGCCGATCACCGCGGCGAAGTGGCGAGTCAATCCCAGCCCTGCGAGCAACTCGACGGTGAGCTGGTAGGGCTTGTTGGTCACCACGGCCAGCCGCTGCGGCGGATGGGCCGCAAGAAACCCGGAGATGCCGGGAAAAAGGCGGGTTTCGTCGATCAGGTGCGCGCGATACAGAGCGAGGAAGCGCGCCAAGCGCTCTTCGCTGAAAGCGCCTGGCGGCAGGGCGCGGGTCACCAGCATCCGCGCGCCGTCGCCGACATAACGGCGCACCGTCGGCAGATCGAGGGGCTCCAGGTCCTGTTCGGCGCGCAGCAGGTTGACCGCGGTGCCCAGGTCTGCCGCCGAATCGACCAGGGTGCCGTCAAGATCGAAGAGAAAGGTATCGAAAGTCATGGCAATGGAACTTTTATCCGACGCAAGTTGGAAATCGGCGCAGAAATGCTGCCTGCGGGGTACAAGAAGATTTGCTCCGCGGGCAAAGACGGCAGGGATAAGCCTGGGCTTTTGATTTTCATCCCCCTCATCCTGTTCATCCCTGTTCGAATTGCCTTGGTTTCAAGATGTTCAGGTTGTTATCAGAGCAAGGACCCGAGCCAGGCAAACAACCCGCTCTCGCGCATCTTGTAGAGCAGCACGATGGCCACCGCCACCGGCGAGACGAAACGGATCAGAAAATGCCACAGGGGATAGGCCCAGCCGGCGCCGCCGGCCATGAGCTCTTCCTTCTCTTCGCCGCCGCTCCAGAACCAGCCGACGTAGATCGCCACCAGCAGGCCGCTGATCGGCAGCAGGTAGTTGGAGGAGACGAGGTCGGCCGAATCGAAGAAGTTGCGCTCCCCGATCACCTGCCACCGGGCGAGGCGGTTGTAGGACAGGGCGGTGGGCAGCCCCACCACGAAAGCCAGGCCGGCGAGAACGGCGCTGGCGCGCCCGCGTCCCCAGCCGCGCTCGTCGATGAGATAGGCCACCTGGGCCTCGAGCAGGGAGATGGCGCTGGTCAGGGCGGCGAAGGAGAGGAGCAGGAAAAAGAGGATCGCCAGGACGAAGCCGCCGGGAATCCTGGAAAACACCACCGGAATGGTCTTGAAGATCAGCCCCGGCCCGGCGCCGGCCTCGAGGCCGGCGGAGAAGACGATGGGGAAAATCGCCAGTCCCGCCATCAGGGCGATCAGGGTGTCGAGGGCGACGATGCGCAGGCTGGCGCCGAGCAGATCCTCGTTCTTGCCGAGGTAGGAGCCGTAGGTGATCATCGCCGCCATCCCCAGCGACAGGGTGAAAAAGGCGTGCCCCATGGCCTCGAGCACCGCGCCGGCGGTGAGCTTGTGAAAGTCGGGGCGGAACATGAAGGTGATCCCTTGCCAGGCGCCCTGGCTGAGCATGCCGTTGACGAAGAGCAGAAACAGCAGCAGGAGCAGCACCGGCATCAGGATCTTGCTCCAGCGCTCGATGCCGCGCTGAACGCCGCCGATCACGATGCCCAGACACAGGGTGATGAAGACCGCGTGCCACAGGATCTGGCGGGCTCCGTCGCCGATGAGTTGGTCGAACATCCCCTCGATCGCGGCGGCCGGCTGGCCGCTGAAGCTGCCGAGCAGCGCGCGATAGACGTAATCGAGGGTCCAGCCGGCCACCACCGAGTAGTAGGAGAGGATGATGAAGGCCGCGACGACGCCGGTCCAGCCGGCGGCCAGCCAGGGGGAGCGCCGCCCGGCGAGGCTGATGAAGGCGCCGACCGCGTCGCGCCGGGTGTGGCGGCCGATCATGAGCTCGGCCATCATGATCGGCAGGCCGACCAGCAGGATGCACACCAGGTAGACGAGCACGAAGGCGCCGCCGCCGTTCTGGCCGGTGATGTAGGGAAACTTCCAGATATTGCCGAGGCCCACGGCGCTGCCGGCCGCCGCCAGGACGAAGCCCAGGCGGCTGGCCCACAGGGCGCGGCCCGATGGGGTAGACATGGTTATCCCTTCTCAGCGATCGTCGCGGGCGCCGAAAATCGAGGTGCCGACGCGCACCAGGGTGGCGCCCTCTTCCACCGCCACGGCGAAATCGTGACTCATGCCCATGGAGAGCTCGTTCATGGCGACCCCCGGCAGGCCGAGCGCGTCGATTTCGCCGGCCAGCTCGCGCAGCCGGCGGAAAAAGGGGCGCACCGCTTCGGGGTCGCCGCAATAGGGTGGGAGGGTCATCAGCCCGCGCACGCGTAGATGGTCGAGGCCCGCCAGCTTTGCGACCAGCTCCTTCGCCTCTTCGTCGGAGGCGCCCGATTTGCTCTCTTCGCCGCCGAGATTGACCTGGAGCAGGACATCGGCGGTGCGCTCGATCTTGCCCCACTGGCGGTCGATCTCCCGGGCCAGGGACAGGCGGTCGACGCTATGAATCATGGCGACGCGCCCGGCCAGGTATTTGACCTTGTTGCTCTGCAGGTGGCCGATGAAGTGCCACTCCACCGCCGCCGTCACCAGGTCGGCCTTGTCGGCGAATTCCTGCACGTAACTCTCGCCGAACAGGCGCTGCCCGGCGGCGGCCGCCTCGCCGATGGCGGCCGCGGGCTTGGTCTTGGAGACCGCGACCAGCCGCACCCCCGCGGGATCGCGCCCGCAGCGGGCGCAGGCGGCGGCGATCTGATCGCGGATGGCGTCGAGGTTGTCGCGAATGCTCATGGCGTAAATCGGTCCGGAGAGAGGGCTCAGGCGGCCTGATAAACGGCGCCGCTGGCAAGCAGGAGGTCGAGGACTGCGCCCAGGGGCAGGCCGACGACGTTGGTGTAGCTCCCCTCGATGGCGGCGACCATGTAGGCGGCCAGTCCCTGAATGGCGTAGGAGCCGGCCTTGTCGAGCGGTTCACCGCTGGCAATGTACCGCGCGATCTCGCCACCTGTCAATTCCCGGAACCTGACCCGGGTCACTGCGGCCTCGGCCAGCGCCCGGCCGTTGCGGCGGTCGTGCAGGGCGTAGCCGGAATGGACCTCGTGCCAGCGCCCGGAGAGGGCCCGCAGCATGGCCTGGGCTTCCTGCGGGTCGCGGGGTTTGCCGAGCAGCCGGCCGTCCTGCACCACGATGGTGTCGCTGCCCAGAAACCAGCGGCCCGCCACCTCCGGCCGGCCGGCAACCTCCTGGGCCTTGGCCAGGCTCAGCCGGGTCACGTGCTCACGGGGCGCTTCATTGGCGAGAGGCGTTTCCTCCACCCGGCTGGGGACGATATCGAAGGCCAGGCCGAGCCCGGCCAGCAGATCGCGGCGCCGGGGCGAGGCCGATGCCAGTACCAGACCGCCGGGAGCGGTGCGGAACAGGGGAGACGCGGCAGATGCCGTCATGAGAGAAAACCTTTCGGAAAAACGTTTTTTTCGCCGGCGATGATAACAGAAGCGCGTGCGGGGATAAAGGCCGGAGTCCGGCCGCCGTGCGGAGGGTCAGGCGAGGGAAATTTTGTCGGATTTCTGGCTGGGGTCAAACAGGACGGTGCGGTTGCGCCCTTCGGTTTTCGCCCGGTACAGGGCGATGTCGGCGGCGTTCACCAGGTCGCGCGGGGTGTTGCCGTCGGCGGGAAAGGTGGCGATTCCCATGCTGGCGGTCAGCTTGCCCAGGGGCAGGGATTTCTCGCGGGGAAAAGGCTCTTTCTCGATGGCGTGACGGATGCGCTCGGCCACCAGCAGCGATTCTTTCTTCGAGGTGCCGGGGAGCAGGATGCAGAATTCTTCGCCGCCGAAGCGGGTCACGATATCCATTTCGCGGGCCGAGTGCTGCAGGATGCGGGCGGTGCGCTTGAGCGCCTTGTCGCCGGCGAGATGGCCGCACAGATCGTTGTAGTGTTTGAAATTGTCGAGGTCGAGCAGCAGGATGGTGAGAGCCAGGTCCTGGCGCAGGCAACGGCTGATCTCCTCTTCCATGCGCCGTTCGAGAAAGCGGCGATTGTAGAGCCCGGTCAGGGGATCGGTCACCGACAGCTCCTCCAGGGCGGTGGCGCGCTCCAGGGAGGCGGTGCGTTCGATCAGGGCCGCGAAGTGGGGCGAGAAAGTGGTCAGCAGGCGCAGGTCCGCCTCGCTGAAGGTGCCCTCGTTTTCCTTGTCCGAGAGGTTGAGCACCGCGAAAATGTTGCCGTTGACCACCAGCGGCACGCTGATGAACGACTTGGTCTTGAAGCGGGGACGGTTGGCGGAGCGCACCCGCTCGTCTTTTTCGATGTCGTTGACCAGCAGCGGATGGCCGGTGCTGACCACCCGGCCGGCGATGCCGCTGCCGACCCGAACCCGCATGCTGCGCGCCAGTTCCTGATTCATGCCGATGCTGGCTTCGATGCGCAGGCTCTCCCGATCGTCCTCGACCACCATGAGCGAACCCTTAGAGGCGTGCAGCAGGTCGGCGGACATCTCGAGAATCCGTTTGAACAGCGCCTCCTGATTGTCGAGCAGCGACAGATTGCTGATCATCTCGATCACCTGATCGGAGATGGTGCTCTTCAGGCTGCTCTCGCGGTTCTTCTCCAGGGCGAGCAGGCGTGTGGCGGTGCGCCCGGCCAGCAGTTCGATCAGCAGCAGGTCGCGGGGATGGATCGGATCATCGAAGACCACCAGCGATCCCAGGTTTTTTCCCTCCGACACCAGGGGCAGGCAGGTGGCGTGATGGCCCTTGACCCGGGGCAGGGAGTGCAGCGGATCTTCATCCTCGAGATGGTATTTGCGCGACTCCTGGCGGCGGAACAGCAGGGCCGCCTGCTCGTCGTTCAAGGCCACCGGCCGATCGAGCCATTGGCCAAGACAGCGCAACCGCTTGGGCCCGTCGCCGCCCTCGGTCAGAACCACGCCGGCGCGGGAGATGTCGAACAGGACCGCCAGGGTTTCTCCCGCCAGTTGCAGCACCTGCTCCACCGACTCGGCCCGATCGAGTTCGGGCGAGATGCCGATGATGGCATTGAGGCGCATCATCGTCTTCTCGAAGGCCAGAGTGTAGAGATTGCCGCCTTGCAGGGTGGGAATGAGCTGGTGCGCCTTGTGGGCGACTTCCATGAGCTCGTCCTCGGAGCTGGTGGGGAGCTTCTCCAGCTCTTCGAGAACCGTCATGCCGTTGAGACTTTTTTCCCGGGCCAGCACCTCGACCGACTCGAGGTTGAGCTCGGCGGTGCGCACGCCGCCGCCGAGCAGGCAGCAGTTCTGCGCTTGGGGCATACGGAAGGGGACGACGAAATTGAGCAGTCCGGTCTTGCAGCGAAAAACCGTCGGCTCGCGATTGGAGATGGCGCGAAAGAGAATGCTCTCGTGGTTGGGGCGGCAGACTTCGTCGCAGAAAATCGCCGGATTGTTCGAACTGCACAGGGCGGGCGCCGGCTTTTTTCCCGCCGCGGTCATAAAGCCCTGCTGCTCGCAGAAAAGGGCGAGGCTGTAGGACTCCAGAAACGGATAGGATTGGAGGGATTCCAGCAGTTCCGTTGGATTGAGCGTCGTCAGATTGTCGAAATGGTCGCTTTTTCCGCCCATGGGAGTCCCAGTCATATCAAAAAGCAAAAGGGGGTCGGGTGTCTAGTCTGATGCAAAAGATACACCGTCCGGACCCTTAAGATGGCCCCCCGGAACCGGCCAGCGCCGGCCGATTTTTTAGCGTCCCTGAAAAAGAGGTCGACATGTTTTGGTCATCATGTCCCTCCGGTTTGCTCCTTTCCGGAAAATGATCGGCCTTTTTCGACTGGAGTCGGTGAAGGCCATTTTAAAATCCCTTTTTGTTATCATTCAGGTCGCTTAAAAACAACATAAATTTAATTGCTTATAAAGCATTTATTAGCCATGGGACAAATGATGAGCACTTGCCGGGGTGCCGCGCGGCTCTTCCTTGTTTGCCCCGACCGTCAAGCGATGGCGTCGCCTCTGGATGCGTTCGGCGCGATCATTAATGAGAAATTATTTCATTTTTCCGCATCACTGTTTGCTCTGTCAATGGTCGCCGCCGGGAGCCCCACCCTTGCGGCGGTTGCCGCTTCCGGTTTTTCACCGCGCGGTTCGGGGCTTTCGCCGGTCTTTTTCGTCGGCATGCTCTCAGGGCAGGGGCGGCCTGGCGGAGTCGCGGATTTTCTGCCGCCAGAGGTCAAGCTCGGCCAATGCCCGCTCGGCCAGGGCCAGCCTGCGTTCGCTGCGTCCGCGCGGGCGTTTTTCCATGGGGGGGAAGAGCCCGTAGTTGATATTCATGGGCTGGAAGCCCTCGGGCGAAGACTCGGTCAGATGGGCAAGCAGCGCGCCCAGTCCGGTGGTGGCGGGGGGGGAGGGGAGCGGTTGCCCGGTACGGGTCGCCGCGGCGAACAGGCCGGCGAGAAAACCGCAGGCCGCCGATTCGACGTAGCCTTCCACCCCGGTGATCTGGCCGGCGAAGAAGAGGCGGGGATGGTTCTGCAACTGCAGGCTGCGGGTCAGGCAGGCCGGCGCATTGACGAAGGTGTTGCGGTGCATGCTGCCGAGCCGGGCGAAGCGCGCCTGGCCGAGACCGGGGATGGTGCGGAAGATGCGCTGCTGTTCGGGATATTTGAGCTTGGTCTGGAATCCGACCAGGTTGTAGAGGGTGGCATGGCGATTGTCCTGGCGCAGCTGCACCACCGCGAAGGGCTCGCGCCCGGTGCGCGGATCGGGCAGCCCCACCGGTTTCATCGGGCCGAAAGCGAGCGTCATGTCGCCGCGTTCGGCCAGTTCTTCGATGGGCATGCAGCCCTCGAAATGAATGGCCTTTTCAAAGGCGCGCGGCTGAACTTTTTCCGCTTCGCGCAGGGCGGCGACGAAGGCGTGGTACTCTTCGCGCGACAGGGGGCAGTTGAGATAGTCGTCGCCCCCCTTGCCGTAGCGCGAGGCGCGCCAGGCCACGGAGAAATCGATGGAATCGGCCTCGACGATGGGGGCGATGGCGTCGTAGAAGTAGAGCTGTTCGCTGCCGGTCAGGGCACGGAGATGCTCGGAGAGCGCGGCAGAGGTCAGGGGGCCGCTGGCGATGATCACGATCCCCGCAGGGGGGATCTGGTTGACTTCCTCGCGGACCAGCTCGATCGCCGGATGCCCCTCGATCTGCCCGGTGAGAAAGGCGGCAAAGGCCTCGCGGTCGACCGCCAGGGCGCCGCCGGCCGGTACCGCTGAGGCGTCGGCGGCCTTCATGAACAGGGCATCGCAGCGGCGCAGCTCCTCCTTGAGCAGCCCCACGGCATTGGTCAGTGCGGCACCGCGCAGCGAGTTGGAACAGACCAGTTCGCCCAGCAGCGCAGAGCTGTGGGCGGGGGAGAAGCGGGCCGGCTTCATTTCGTAGAGGCGGACGTCGAGCCCGGCGCGGGCGATCTGCCAGGCGGCTTCGCAACCGGCGAGGCCGCCGCCGATAATGGTGATCGGTTCACTCATAAGGACATCGAATCATTTCTGCGCGGGTGAACCCGAAGGGCCGCGCGCTGCCAGGGAGCGAAGGCCCGCGGCGAAGATTTTTCCCGAAGGATCCGGAACCAAGACGACGGCCGGACCCCAGGGTCCGGCCGTCGTTGCGGGAAAAACGTTTATCGCGGCGATCAGCCCGGTTTTTTCTTGGCTGCGGCACTCTTGCCCCCGGTTTTTCCGGTCGGGGCCTTGGGTTTTTCCGCCTTGGGCGTGGCCGCTTTCGCCTTGGGCTTGGATTTCTCCGCCTTGGCTGTGGCCGGCTTGGCCTCGGGGGGCTTGATCACGACCTTCCAGTCGCAGCTCTCCTGCGGGCATTTGTGCACCGTGCCTTCGCGCTTGGTGGTCTTCTCGACGATGACCGGAAAGCTGCACTTGGGGCAGGGCTGCTTCAGGGGCAGGTCCCACAGGGCGTACTTGCACTTGGGGTAGCGGTTGCACGAGTAGAAGATTTTGCCGTAGCGGCTTTTCTTCTCCATCAGCTCCCCCTCGCCGCAGCTGGGGCAGGCGATGCCCAGCGCCTTGGGTTTGACCAGGGGTTGAATGTTCTTGCAGTCGGGATAGGCCGAGCAGGCGAGAAACTTGCCGTAGCGCCCTTCCTTGATCAGCATCGGCGCGCCGCACTTGTCGCACTTCTCTTCCGAGAGAACCGGCTCCTCTTTGTCCTCGCCCCCCAGCGGTTCGGTATGGCGGCAGTCGGGGAAACCGGAGCAGGCGAGAAATTTTCCGGCGCGGCCGAGCTTGACCACCAGCGGCTGGCCGCATTCGGGGCAGGTCTTGTCGGTTTTTTCGGTGGTGACGTCGGCCTTGGAGACCTGCTGCTCCTTTTGCTTGAGCAGTTCGATGAAGGGCTCCCAGAACTCGCGGATGGCCGGGCGCCATTGCTGCTCGCCGCGGGAGATGGCGTCGAGCTCCTCTTCCATCTGGGCGGTGAAGTCGTAATCGACGTAACGGGGAAAGTGCTGGGTCAGCAGGTCGCTGACCACCATGCCGACGTCTTCGGGGTAGAAGGTGCGTTTCTCCAGCCGGGCGTATTTGCGGGTCACCAGGGTGTTCATGATGCTGGCGTAGGTGGAGGGGCGGCCGATGCCGTATTCCTCCAGCGTCTTGACCAGGCTCGCCTCGGTGTAGCGCGGCGGCGGCTGGGTGAAGTGCTGTTCGGGGAGCAGCTCCTCGCGCCTGAGCTCTTCGCCCTCGTTCAGCGGCGGCAGGGTGCCTTCCTTTTCCTCCTCGCTGTCGTCGGTCCCCTCGATGTAGAGGCGCATGAAGCCGGGAAAGCGGATCACCTGGCCCGAGGCGCGAAACAAAAAGCGCTCGCCCGCCGCGATGTCGACGGCGGTGGCGTCGAGAACCGCGGCGGCCATCTGCGAGGCCACCGCCCGCATCCAGATCAGGCGGTAGAGGCGATACTGGTCGGAGGTCAGAAACGGTTTGACCTTGTCCGGGGTGTTGGCGATGTTGGTCGGGCGCACCGCCTCGTGGGCTTCCTGCGCATTCTTCGCCTTGTTGCGGAAGGTGCGCGGCGCGGTCAGGGCGTAATCCTTGCCGTAGAGCTGGGTGATGACCTCGCGCGCCTGGGTGGTCGCCTCGCTGGAGAGCGCCACCGAGTCGGTCCGCATATAGGTGATGAGGCCGGCCGCCCCCTCCCCGATATCGACCCCTTCGTAGAGCTTCTGCGCCGTGCTCATGGTCTTGCGCGCCGAGTAGCCGAGCTTGCGGCTGGCTTCCTGCTGCAGGGTGCTGGTGGTGAAGGGGGGGGCGGGGTTGCGCTTCTTCTCGCTCCTGGTGATGCTCTGCACACCGAAGGGGCAGCTCTGGAGTTCCTTGACCAGGCGGTCGGCCTGTTCCTGGTTGCTGATGGCAAATTTGTCGAGGCGTTTGCCGTCGATCGAATGGAGGCGACTCTTGAAGGGCGCCGGCTTGTTGGCGCCCGTCTGCGCCAGCAGCGCGTCGATGGTCCAGTATTCCTGGGCGGTGAAGGCCTGGATTTCCTTTTCGCGCTCGCACACCAGCCGCAGGGCCACCGACTGCACCCGGCCGGCGGAGAGCCCGTAGCGGATTTTCTTCCACAGAAAGGGCGACAGGTTGAAGCCGACCAGGTAGTCGAGGACCGCGCGCGCCTGCTGGGCGTCGACCAGGTCGCCGGAAACCTGGCGCGGACTGTCCATGGCTTTTTTTACCGCATTCTTGGTGATCTCGTGGAAAACCACCCGCTTGACCCGGGGCGAGTCGCCCTCCTCGTCGATCTCGAGGGCCTTGAGCAGATGCCAGGCAATCGCTTCGCCCTCGCGGTCGGGGTCAGTGGCCAGGATCAGCGCGTCGCTCTTTTTCACCTCGTTTTTAAGGGCCTGGATGTGGCGGCCGCTCTCCGGCAGGACGCGGTACTTGGGTTCGAAGTCGTGGGCGATGTCGACCGAACCCTGCTTGCTCGGCAGGGCGCGCACGTGGCCGTAGGAGGCCATGACCTTGTGGCCGGGCCCGAGAAATTTCTCGATGGTTTTCGCTTTGGCGGGGGATTCGACGATGACCAGATTTTTCGCCATAAGCTCCTCATTGCCCGCAACGGCGCTGCCGTTGTCTTCGGGCAAAAATGAAAAAGGCTGCTGGAAATTCCCGCAGCCTGACGTTTTAGTGAAAGAGGGCCGACCAGTCGTCGTCCAGAATGCAATCGACCTCTTTGCGCCATTGGTGCTGAGAGCGGGAGAAAATGGAGAGGATCGCGATGTGCTTGATCTCCTTCAGGCTCACCTCGTCGTCGGCGGAGGAGACGGCCCGCTCGATGATTTCCTCCTCCATGGCATTGTCCAGAATGCCCATGGCGCGCAACCGGACCAGGAAGCCGCGGGCCTCGAGCGACAGCGTCAGGTTCTCCTGGGTGGTGAAAATCCGTTGGGTCGGCTGGTCCAGGCTCGGCGGCCGGGGTTCGTCGGTCCGCAGCGCCTGAGTCTCCATCCAGGAGAAGGCGGCATCGATTTCCTCGGCATCGAACCCGATGTCGAGCAGTTCCTGCACGATTTCCTGCTCGCTGGTCACCAGATCATGATCATCCATAATGTACTGGGTGATGATGCTGACGATCGCCAGAACCCTGTCTCTCAAATACTGCTCCTGCGTGTTGGCGGGTAACTCTCCCTAACGGAGGCGCTGGTAGCGCATTCCGGGGAGCTGGGCGACGCCTCCCTGGAGTTCCAAATGCAGTAAAATAGCGGAAACCTCCATGGGAGTCAACCCACATTTCCGGACGATTTCGTCGACGTGAAGAGGGGTTGGCCCCAGCTCGGCGACCACCTGCCGGGCCTGCGGAGACAGGTCGGCAAAGACTTTTTCAATCGTGGCCACGGCCACCTGGGGGTGCTCGCGCCACAGCAGGTCGAGAATGTCGCGGGCCTCCGTCACCAGATGGGCGCCGTCCTTGAGCAGTCCGTTGGACCCGGCGCAGTTGGGGTCGTAAGGTGGGCCGGGGAGGGCGAAGACTTCGCGCCCCTGCTCGAGAGCGAACTCGGCGGTGATCAGCGAGCCGCTGCCAGCGGCCGCTTCGGCCACCAGAACCCCCCGGGACAGACCGCTGATGATGCGGTTGCGGCCGGGAAAATGGCCGGCTTTGGGCGGAGCGCCGGGCGGATATTCGGAGATCAGGGTTCCCTGCTGCGCAATCTGGCGGAACAGGCGCGCATTCTCCGGGGGATAGACCCGGTCGATGCCGCAGCCCAGGACCGCCACCGTGGGGCCTTCCCCATCGAGGGCGCCGAGATGGGCGGCGGTGTCGATGCCGCGCGCCAGCCCGGAAATCACGGCAATGCCGTGGGCCGCCAGCTCCCGGCAGATCTGTCGCGAGATCTGAATGTTTTCCGGCCGGGTGCGGCGGGAGCCGACCACCGCCAGTCCCTCTGCCGGCGGCCAGGTGCCGCGCACGTAGAGCAGCGCGGGCGGATCGTGAATGGCGGCGAGCAGCGGCGGGTAATCCTCGTCCCACAGAGTCGCCAGGCGCACCCCGAGTTGTGCGAGGCGGCGGGCGGTGGCGTCGAGAACGCGATCGCTGGCCGGGGGAACGGCGGTCGCCACCGCCGAGCGCAGTCCGGCGCGCCCGATCCACTGCTGGGGAGAGGCGCCAAGAATCGCTTCGATCGAGCCGAAGCTCTGGCGCAGGCGCAGCAGGCCCTGCCGGGCGAGTCCCGGAGTCAGGTGCAGGCGCAGCCAGCCGCGCTCGTTTGGGGAAAGGTCGTCCCGTTGCATGAGGCTCAAAATAGAAAAGGGCGGACCCATTGTCCACCCTTTTTTTAATCTTGGCAGCGGGGAGAAAACGACCTCCCGATGGTTTTGAGGTTACCTTGTTTCGGTGTGCACCCGGTCGCCGCGATAGATCGATTCGACGCTTTTCAGAACCAGGATCGATGCGGTGCGGGGCTGGGTTTCGATGACCACCGCCGCGCCGAGAACGGTTTCGGGCAACTCCAGCGGCTCGGTCCAGGGCTTGCGGCTGCTCTCGGCGATCTCGCTGGCCTGGCGCGGCCGCGAGATGATCAGCAGGTTGCCGGGAAGCAGGCCGTCCTCGGCTCCCAGGTCGATGTAGGCCACCATGTTCTGCCCGAGGGCGATGTTCTCCTGACGGTTGCCGATAATCTCACCGGTCAGTTGGGCGGGGGCTTCCCTGAGTTCGATTTCCTGGATGGCGGGGCGCGGCGGGCGCAGATAGGCGCCGCGCTCGATTTCGCTGTCGGCATCGGTGATAACCGCCGTCGCGACCGCGTCATGCATCTGGGTGATCTGCAGACGGCCCTGCTCTTTGACGAAGAAGCCGAGCGCTTCGCCGGTGCGGGGATGATAGACCTCCTCGCGCAGGGCGAAAACCGTGAAGGAGTCGCCGGGGGTGACCCGGGCGGGATCGGTGAGCTCGACGAAGACCTTGTCGCCTTCACCCATCATGATGCGGTTGTCGGTGGCATCCACCAGGGTTCCGATATTGCTGGTGGCGTATTTGTCGATGAAGCCGAGATAGCCCCCGAGAGCCTTGATGGTCATGGCCTGATCCGGCCCGGAAACCGCGGTCCGGACCTCAGGGGAACTTTGGGCCTGCTCCAGGATCTGCTCGATGTCACCCTCGGCGGTGACGATTTCGATGCGATCGGGGAAGATCCGCAGCTTCTGCCCGGGATAGATGAAATGGGGGTTGCGGATGTCGGGGTTGGTGGCCCACAGGCTCGGCCAGTAGAAGGGATCTTTGATGAAGCGCTCGGAGATGCCCCAGAGGGTGTCCCCTTTTTTGATCACGTAGATGCGGGGCTCTTCCGCGGCCGGGACAGTGCCGGCCATCAGCAGCAGGACCGCAAGGATCAGGGCTTTTTTCAGAACCATCGGTATTCCTCGGCGAAATGAAGTGGGCTCAAAGCTCCAGGTTTTTCTTCGCGGCAGCGCTATGGGGATAGCGTTGCCGTAAAAGGTTGACGATCTGGCCGGCCTGGTCGCCGCGCCCGAGTTTCTGGTAGGACTGGGCCGCCTTGAACAGGGCGTCCGGGGTGCGGCCGGATTGGGGATACTGCTTCGCCATCTGCATGAATTCGGCCGCGGCCCGGGGGTAATCCTGCTGGGAGTAGTAGCATTCTCCGATCCAAAATTGCGCGTTGGCCGCATATTCGTTGTCGGGATAGCCGCGCAGAAATTCCTCGAAGCCGGCAATCGCTTGCGGATAGCGGCCTGAAGCGTAATCGGAAAAGGCCCGCAGGTAGATTTCCGTGGCCGACGAAGCGGGTTGAGCTGGGGGCGAGGGAGGCGGTGCCGGGCTCGAATACGGCCGGATGCCGGTGTTTTGACTGGGCCAGGTGTCTTTTTCCGCCACCGGCGCACGACCCATCTGGTTGATTTGCACGTTTTGCCGGCTCACCTGCTGCTGCAGGTCGTTCACGGTGGCCTGCAGGGTGGCGAGTTGCTTGCTCAATTCCTGCTGCTGCTGTTCGAGGCGCGCCAGGGAGCGGGATGACTTTTCCTGGGAGGGGGGAGCGGCCGGCAGGGCGCAGCCGGCCAGGGCGGTCAGGAGCAAAAAAACCGGCCCGATGCGAAAATGATGAGTCACCACGGTCTCCGTCGGTGATAGTGTGAAGTGAAAGAATTTTAAAATGAAAATTTTTCTAAAAATTATAGGCTTTTCCCCGGCTTGTCAAGCGGCTAAAGTGGCGAGCGGGCCCGCGGGAGCGTGCCCTGGCGGCTCCCGCTCGGACCTCGTCCGGGGCCCGGCCTTGGGTCGCGGGCGCGGAGATTTCTCTCGAAAGGATCGTGGTGCATGAAAAAACCTGAACTGCTGGCTCCGGCCGGCGACCTGGAAAAACTCGCGACCGCCCTGCGCTTCGGCGCCGATGCCGTCTATCTCGGCAGCGAACGCTTCGGCTTGCGGGCTCTCGCCGGAAATTTCGACCGGGACGACCTGCGCCGTGCCCGCGATCTCTGCCGCGCGGGCGGAAAAAAACTCTATCTCACCCTCAACGCCTTTTTGCGTACCGAGGAATTTTCCGATCTGGAAAGCCTGCTCGAGGAACTGCGTCCCCTCGACCTCGATGCCTACATCGTGGCCGACCCCGGGGTGGTCGCCACCGTGCGCCGGGTGGACCCCGCCCGCTGCCTGCATCTCTCGACTCAGGCCAACACCACCAACGGCGCCGCCGCCAATTTCTGGGCCGCGGCCGGGGTCGGCCGGGTCAACCTGGCGCGGGAGCTGTCGCTGGAGCAGATCGCCGCGGCTCGGCGCCAGACCGCCGCCGAACTCGAAGTGTTCGTGCATGGCGCGATGTGCGTGGCGTACTCGGGACGCTGTCTGCTGTCGGCCGCCCTGACCGGGCGCGAGGCCAACCGCGGGCTGTGCGCCCATCCCTGCCGCTGGGGCTATGCGCTGATGGAGGAAACCCGGCCGGGGCACTACTTTCCGGTGGAGGAGGATGGCCGCGGCACCTATGTGCTCAACAGCCGCGATCTGTGCCTGGTGGAAAACCTTCCTGCCCTGGTGGCGGCGGGGGTCGACAGCTGCAAGATCGAAGGGCGGATGAAGAGCCTCTATTACGTCGCCGCCGTGACCCGGGTTTACCGCGATGCGCTCGATCGCTGTTGCGCCGATCCGCGAGAATTCCGGCCCGATCCCCGCTGGCGGGAAGAATTGGACAAGGTCAGCCACCGTCCCTACGGAACCGGACTTCTGCTCGGGGCCGAGGATGCGGGGGTGCACGGCGCCGATTCGACCTACGTGCGCTCCTGCGATTTCGTCGGCGTGGTGCAGGCGGACGGCAAGGGTTTGCTGGTGCAGGGGCGCAACCGGTTTCTGCCCGGCGAGGTGCTCGAGGCGATCGGCCCCGCAATGCGCACCCGCTCGTTTAGCGTCGGTGAGATTCGCGATCTGGACGGGCAGGTTCGCGCGGCGGCTCAGCCCAACCTGCTGGTTCGTCTCGAGCTGCCCGCCGGCACCGAGGCGGGGGATCTGCTGCGCCGACCGGTGACGGAAAAAACCTGAGCGCTACCCGCGGCCGCCGAAGAAGACAAACTTCTTGCGGCGCCCGTTCTGGCGTCTTGCCGACCAGCACTGTCCGTTCTTCACATCGCAGCAGGTCAGGGTTCGCCCGTAGACCGCGCCGGTGTCGAGGCCGATTTTCCCCGGTTCGATCAGGGGGCCGTCCTTTTGCGGGGTGTGGCCGAAAACCACGGTTTTTTCCCAGTCGTAGTCGCTGTAAAGAAAATCCCCCCGAATCCAGAGAAGATCCTCCTCGACCTGGTCCTGCGGCGCGATCCCCGGCCGCAGGCCGGCGTGCGCGAAGATAAACCCCTCGGTCTCGAAATAGAGCCTGAGGCCCGCGAGAAAGTCCAGATGACTCTCGGGCATCACCGGCGCGTCTCCCTGCTGATAGCTCTCCAGGGTGGTGTTGCCGCCGTTGAGCAGAAAATTGAAACGATCGCGGTCGGCGAGGTAGTCGAGAAACATCGCCTCGTGGTTTCCCTTGAGAAAGACGGTCCGGGGAAAGCGCCGGCCGAACTCGATCAGGTCGTCGATCACCCCCTTGGGGTCGGGGCCGCGATCGACATAATCGCCGAGAAAGACCACCTGGTCGTCGTCGCCCGGCGCCACCTGGTCGAGAAGATTCTGCAGTTCGTCGCGGCAGCCGTGAATGTCGCCCACCGCCAGCAGTCGATTTATGGACTCCGCCATTTTCTCATCTCCATCTCATTACAATTTTACGAACAGAGAAAGGTTTTGTCCAAGGGCCGGCCTGTGGCATTTTTTGACAAGGGTGTCCTTTTTGCGCCACAAAACCCCGAAAACTTTTCCCCGTACCGCACAGGAAGAATTAGAAAAACCTTAGTGTTCTTTGCCAATTAGTCGAAAGGAGAAAAGTTGGCACTGTTCTGGAATAAGAGTTCTCTAACTCTTTGATTCTTCGCAAACCACCGGGCGCACAGATTGTAGAAGAGACGTGGGACAATGCGGCAGATTCTGACATTATTGGTAGCGAGCCTGGTCCTTTTCGCGCAACCGGCGGGCGCCGCAGGTTGCGCGGATGGTTCCAATCAGTTGCGAGAGCTCAAAATTCTGGCCTGCCCGCTGCCCCTCGACAATGTCCGGGGGGATGAGGCCTCCGGCCGCCTGCTGCACGACGATATCGCCGCCGAGCGGTTTCTGGCCGCTATCCGCCGGGCCGGCTCGCTGGGCGAACCGGCCGCTGAGGACATCGATTTTCGCCTCTTTCCCGGCGAGGAGCTCGAAGACCCGCCCCTGCTGCTTATTCCCACCCGCTCCGCCCGGGTCAATCTGAAGATCGACTCGGAACTCGCCGATGCCCCCCGCCTGACCTTCAGCATCGATTACTGCTGGTAGCTCAAATCTGGCCGACCGCTCACGTCCTGCGCCCCTCGCGCACCCTTACCGCAACCACCCGCACGCAGGCTTCCGGTCCGGCGAGATCCCGGTAGAGGCGCAGCAGAAACCGCACCGTCACCAGTTTGTGGATCGCCGCCTGGGTCATACGGTAGAGCCAGCGCCGCCAGGCTGCGGGCTTTTCATTGCCCAGCAGCAGCGGGCAGAAATCGGAGAGCCGCAGCGTCACCTTGAGTCCCTCGCCGGTTTTCTCCGTCACCAGTTCGAGCTGGCCCCGGTCGCACATGGCCGGCTGCACCAGAAACCCGCCGCAGATCTGCAGTCGCACCCCTTCGACTTCTCCCTCGGAAAAATATGTCGGTCCCGTGAATTCGAGCAGGGCAAGGTTGCTGGGCCCGAGGCAAAAGGCCATCCGCCCCTCCAGCGCCCGCGGCTGCACCAGGGCCAGGGTAAAGCGGCGGATGTGCTGCCGGTAGCGCTCGAGGAGCAGTTCGGGGGTGATCCCCCGGGCGATTGCGGCGGGAAGAACCAGCCATTGCACCGAAAAGACCGAGGCGTCTTCCGTCAGAATCTGCTGGCAGGCCAAGGGCCTGGGTTGGTTGGCGCCGGGTTTCATGAGACTCCTTTCGCGGCGGGAATATGGCTTCATTCATAGCACAGAGCACCGGCGCCGGTGGTCAATTTCCGGACGGGGCCGTATTTTTTGTTATTTTCTAAGTAGTCCTTTTCCGCTCGATTCTCAGCGCGGCGCTCCTGCTCGGAGCGCAGCAGCAGGCGGTGGGCGAATTTCCGCTGGCGTCGAGATCACCGTGGACGGCTATCTCGGCATCGTCACGGTGAACGAGGACCTGAGAGAGGGAAAGCCATGAGTAGAAACAGACTGGTGGTCATCGGCGGCGATGCCGCCGGCATGAGCGCCGCCGCCAAGGTCCGGCGCCTCGATGAGCAACGCGAGATCATCGTGTTCGAGCGCAGCCCCCACACGTCGTACTCGGCCTGCGGTCTGCCCTACTATATCGGCGGACTGGTGGAGGCGGCCGACGACCTGGTCGAGCGTACGCCCGCGACCTTTCGGGACAAATACCGCATCGATGCCCGCATCCGGCACGAGGTGATGGAGATCGACCCGGGCGGCGGGCGGGTGCGGGTGCGCGACCTGGAGGCGGGCAAAGAGTTCTGGGAGGGCTACGACGATCTGCTGATCGCCACCGGCGCTCATCCCCGCTGCCCCGAGGTTCCGGGCGCCGGCGCCCGCGGCATTTACGGTTTGAACACCCTGCAGAGCGGCATCAATGTCCACCAGGCCCTCGCGCGCGAAGCTCCCCGGCGGGCGGTGGTGGTGGGCGGCGGCTATATCGGGCTGGAGATGGCCGAAGCCATGATCGAGCGCGGCATCGCGGTGTCGCTGGTGCAGCGCGGACCCGAGGTGATGTCGACCCTCGACCCCGATATGGGAGCGCTGGTCTCGCAGGCGCTGCGCGAGGTTGGCGTCACCCTGTACCTCAAAGAGGTATTGACCGCCTTTGCGGTTGCGGGCGGCAGGGCGACGGGCGTCATCACCGACCGGCGCACGCTGGAGGCGGACATCGTGTTTCTCGGCATGGGGGTGCTCCCCAACAGCCAGTTGGCCGAAGCGGCGGGACTGCCGCTGGGGGAGAAGGGCGCGATCCGGGTCGATACCCGCCAACGGACGCCACGGGGGAGAATCTGGGCGGCGGGGGACTGCGGCGAGACGGTGAATCGCATCACCGGGAAACCTTTTTACGTCGCCCTCGGTACGGTGGCCAACAAGCAGGGGACGGTGGCCGGCATCAACCTGGCCGGGGGCGATGCGACCTTTCCCGGGGTGGTGGGAACGGCGGTGAGCAAGATCTGCGCGGTCGAGGTCGCCCGCACCGGCCTGCTTGAGCGGGAATTGCGCGAACTCGAATGGGACTACGCCACCGCCGTCATCGAGAGCCGCACCCGCGCCGGCTACTACCCGGGCGCGGGAAAGGTTACGGTCAAGCTGCTGGCGCAAAAAGGCAGCGGGCGCCTGCTCGGGGGACAGATCGTCGGTCGGGAAGGGGCGGCCAAGCGCATCGACGTGGTCGCCACCGCGGTCACCGCCGGGATGACGGTGCAGGAGGTGATCGACCTCGATCTCAGCTACGCGCCGCCCTTCTCCCCGGTGTGGGACCCGGTGCAGATCGCCGCGCGCCAGCTGGTGAAGAAGGTGTAAAAAAAACGGTACGGCTCCTCCCGGGAGCCGTACCGCGTCGATTTTGGGCTTGCCGTTCGCTTACCAGTTTTCGCCCAGGATTTCGAAGTGAGCCTTGGGATGGGCGCAGGCGGCGCAGGACTCGGGCGCGCTCTCGGCCGTGTGGAGATAGCCGCAGTTGCGGCAGCGCCAGACGGTCGGTTCGGCCCGGCTGAAGACCTGGTTGGTCTCGATGTTTCTCGCCAGGGCGAGGTAGCGCTTTTCGTGCTGCTTTTCCGCCACGGCGATCGCCTCGAAGACCGCGGCGATGTCGTCGAAACCCTCTTCGCGGGCGACGCGGGCGAAGGACGGGTACATCTCGGTGTGCTCGTAATTCTCGCCGCCGGCCGACTCCTTCAGGTTCTCGACGGTGGTGCCGATTTTGCCGGCGGGAAAGGCCGCCTCGATCATGACCTCGCCCCCCTGCAGCATCTTGAACAGGCGCTTGGCGTGCTCCTTCTCCTGGTCGGCGGTTTCCTCGAAGATGTGGGAGATCTGAACGAAGCCTTCTTTCTTGGCCTGGGCGGCGAAGTAGGTGTAGCGGTTGCGCGCCTGGCTTTCGCCGGCGAAGGCGGTGAGGATGTTCTTTTCGGTCTGGGTTCCCTGCAGTTGCGCCACGGAATCGTCCTCCTTGATGAGATGGTGAAAAGCGCGGGCGGCCGACATCGGGCCGTCCGCGCCGGTTACGTCGAACGCGTGGGGCAAAGCATAGCACAGTTTCTGCCGCGGGGGGAACTCCTACCCGAGCGCAGCGATGATCTCGCGGCAGAAGGCGGGCAGGTCGGCGGGGACCCGCGAGGTGATGATGTTGCCGTCGCGCACCACTTCCTGATCGACGTAATTGGCGCCCGCGTTCTTCAGGTCGTCCTTGATCGCGTGGAAGCAGGTGACCTTTCTGCCGCGCACCGCATCCGCCGAGGCCAGCATCCAGCCGGCGTGGCAGATGGCGGCGACGATCTTGCCCTTTTCGTTGGCCTGGCGCACCAGGTCGACCATCGCCTGCGAGCGGCGCATGTGGTCGGGGGCGTAGCCGCCGGGGATGATGACGGCGTCGAAGTCGTTGGCGCTCACATCGCTCGCGGCCAACTCGGCCGTGACCGGATAGCCGTGCTTCGATTCGAAGGTGCCGGTCTTGGGCCCGACCACCGCCACCTCGGCTCCGGCTTCCCTGAAGCGCAGCAGGGGATACCAGAGTTCGAGGTCTTCGTAGATGTTTTCCGCGAGAATCGCGATTCTCTTGCCTTTGAGTTCCATGGATGCCTCCTTTGTGTTTTGAAATGATTCCAGGATTTAACGGAGAGGCGGAGAGATTTCATTCATCATTCGTGTTCGATTTTCTTGGCGCCCTTGGTGGCAAAAAAGTTTTTTCGGTTAAAAAACTCTCCGCTCTCTCCCTCTCTGCGTTGAACGACTTTCCCCCTCAACTTTACCGCAAAACCACCTCCATGCCGTCATGCGCCACCTCCACTTCGCCCCCGCGCTCCTCGGCGTAGGCGATGATCCGGTCGCGGATGCCTTCCCCCTCGCCTTCGACGATCTGGCTGCCGCAGTGGGTGACGAGCATCCTCGGCACCCCTTCCTTGCGGAACCAGGTGAGTTGGGTGCGCACCGCGGCGAGCAAGCCCATGTTCCGGTTCAGCATCCGGGGCCGCCCCATTCCGGTCGGATTTTGAAAATGTTTGGAACTTCTTTGGCGTGTGTTTGAATGGCAGCGGTGGACGAGTCGAAGGGCTATCCCTTTTCCTGGTATTTTTCCAGGTAACCCGCGAGCGGAAATTTCCTGCCCGTATTCTCCGAGCTCATATACCGGATCTTGCCGAAGATCGGCCGCTCCTGCCACGGCCGGTCGTAACGGCCGAGGCACCAGAAGATGCCGCTGTCGCTGTTGGGGTCGCGGCCGTCGAGAGCGTACTTGTTGTTGAGCTCGATCATCACCGCGAGCGCTTCGCGGGCGTTGCGGCTCCATTCCAGAATTTTTTTCCCCCACAGCATGCGCAGGTAATTGTGAATCTTGCCCTCGCGCAGCAGTTGGCGCTGGGCGGCGTTCCACAGTCTGTCGTGGGTTGCGGCCCGCTCGAATTCCTCGAGGGTGTAGAGGTAGGGGCGGGGGTCGTCCGCGTGCGCCTCCAGGGTCTTGCGGACCCACTCGGGCAGCGACCGGTAGCGATCGCCGTCATCGCGAAAGGCGCAGAAATTGTAGCCGAGCTCGCGCCAGGTGACCACCTGGTCGAGAAACGCCTCGGCGGCGCGGGTCATCCCCCACCAGCCCTCGCGCTTGCCCCTGGTGTCGGGTCCCAGGTCGCCGAGCGTCCAGTTTTCTTCGTCGGCGATGCGGGCGAAGATCTCGTGGGCCGAGATGTGGCCGAAATGGAGGTAGGCGGAGAGCTCGCTGGTGACCTCGCGCTCGGGCTGGTTGCGCAACTCGGCATAGTCGGCGAGGCGCTCGTTGACGAAGCGGGTGAGGCGCTGGCGGGCGGCAGTCGTGCCGCCGGTGATCGGGGCAATGGCGACCCGGTGATCGATGGGGAGCGCGGCCAGCGGCTCGGCGCCCTTGGTTGCGATCAGGTCGAAGGCGGCGGGCCATGGTCCGGTGATGGTCTGCGGCAGGCTAGCCAGCGTGGGAAGCGCGCACTCCTTGAGTGGGTCGGGGTGGGGCGGCTCGCCGAGGTGGCCGGGGAGGTTCTTCTGCAGAAAGCGGCGAAAGGCGTAGGCGCTGGGATAATCTTGTTCGGCGGCGCGCAGGGGGAGCAGGCCGTTGCTGTCGACGGCGGTAAGACGCGCGCCGAGCTTTTTGCCCGCGGCTGCGACCATGCGCGGCAGGAAAAACGCGGGAAAGTCGTCGGTCACCACCAGACAGGCCTTTTGCGCCAGGGCTGCGAGCAATCCGCGGCCGCCGCCTTTCTCGCCCTCGACATAGGGATGGTAGAGGGCGGGGCGGCTTTTCAGGCGGCGGGCGTTGTCGGCCATGCCGTCGAGAATGAAGCGGTGCAGCCGGTCGCTCGCCCAGGGGTAGTCGCAGCGCAGCGCCTCGAGAATCACCAACGGCTTGGCGAGCCGCTCGGCTTCGGCCACCGCATGCTGCAGGGCGAAATTCCACCCGCTGCGGCGAAAGGCGATCATCCAGTAGAGGACGTAGTCGCCGTGCGGATCGACCGGGGCTTCATTGATCCGACTCAACCGGATCGGGGGAACGGGTTCCATCGTCTCGCCGCCTTTGGTGATCGCCAGGTCACAGCCATTTCTTCTTTTTGAAAAAAAACAACAGCCCGATCCCGGCGACGATCATGACCGCCCACACGGCCGGATAGGCCCAGCGCCAGTGCAGTTCGGGCATGTACTCGAAGTTCATGCCGTAGACCCCGGCGATGAAGGTCAGGGGGATGAAGATGGTGGCGATCAGGGTGAGCACCTTCATGATCTCGTTCATGCGGTGGCTCACGCTCGAGAGATAGAGGTCGAGCATGCCGCCGAGCAGATCGCGGAAGGTCTCCACCGTGTCGATGACCTGGATGGTGTGATCGTAGACGTCGCGCAGAAAAACGGTCGTGCCCTGGCTCACCAGGGGCGTCTCGTCGCGGGTCAGGCTGCTGACCATCTCCCGCAGGGGCCAGATCGACTTGCGCAGCAGGATCATTTCGCGCTTGAGGTGATGGATCCTGTCGAGGGTGGCGGGGGTCGGGTCGACGGAAAGTTCTATTTCGAGGAGTTCGATCTGGTCGCCGATTTTTTCGAGGATGGAATAGTAGCTGTCGACGATGGCGTCGAGCAGGGCATAGGCGAGGTAGTCCGGACCCAGGAAGCGGATGCGGCGCCCGGCGCGCAGGCGCTCGCGCACCCCCGCGAAGACGTCGCCCTGGCGCTCCTGAAAGGAGAGGACGAAGTGCTTGCCGAAGGCCAGGCTGACCTGCTCGGTGCGCACGTCTTTTCGCTGCTCGTCGTAATCGAGCATTTTCACCACGACGAAGATGAAGTCGTCGTAGACTTCGACTTTGGGACGCTGGTCGGTGTTGAGGATATCCTCCATCACCAGCGGATGTAACTTGAAGCACGCGCCGAGGGTTTCGGTGACCTCCACCCGGTGAATGCCGTCGACGTTGATCCAGGAGACGCTGCCGGTGTCGCGCAGCGGGCAGCAGTCGGCGATGTCTTCGACCTCCCGCTCCTCTATGGTGTCCTGATCGTAGTCGATGACCCGGAGGCGGACTTTTTCGGTTTTCTGCTCGCCGATATGAACCAGGGTGCCCGGCGGGGCGCCCACTTTCTTGTTGCGCTTGCGCACGAGTTTTTTCAACCCGGGAGCGAAGTGCGGAAGGGGCAGCTTTTTTTTCTTCGCCATGTCTCCTCCTGGAAAATTCCGGTGATCTGCTAAACTATAGACAATTTACCAAGGGATATCCGCACCTTCCACAACCTGATCGGGCGAGAGTGAAAATGAGCGAAAAAATCCGTATCGGCATCAGCAGCTGTCTGCTCGGGGAAAACGTGCGCTACGATGGCGGCCATCAACTCGACCGGCTGATCCGCGATTTTCTCGGCCGGTACCTCGAATTCGTGCCGGTCTGCCCCGAGGTGGAGGTGGGGTTGCCGACGCCGCGCGAGACCCTGCGCCTGGTGGGCGACCCGGAGCGACCGCGACTGGTTTTTTCGCGCAGCGGCGAGGACATTACCGAGCGCATGGAAGCCTGGGCCCGGCGACGGGTGCGGGAGCTGGAAGCGCAGGACCTGTGCGGCTTCATCTTCAAGGGACGCTCGCCGTCGAGCGGCATGGAGCGGGTCAAGCTCTACGGCACGAGCGGGGTGCCGGAGAAAAAGGGAGTGGGGGTATTCGCCCGCGTCTTCATGGAGCATTTTCCCGAGATTCCGGTGGAGGAGGATGGCCGCCTGCACGACGACCGGCTGCGCGAGAACTTCATCGAGTGCATCTTCACCTTCAAGCGCTGGCGCGAGGTGGTGGCGCAGGGGAAAACCCGCGGCGGGCTGGTCGATTTTCACACCCGCCACAAGCTGCTGCTGCTGGCCCACAGCCCCGAGACCTACCGCGAGATGGGCAAGCTGGTGGCGGCGGCCAAGGAACTCGCCACCGACGAGCTCTACGATCGCTACCTGGGGCATCTGATGAAAGCGATGCGGCGCAAGACCACGGTGCGCAAGCACAGCGACGTGCTCCAGCATCTGCTCGGCTACTTCAAGCGCGATCTCAGCGCCGATGAAAAGCAGGAGATGCTGGAGACCTTCGACCATTACCGGCAGGGTCACGTGCCGTTGATCGTGCCGGTGACCCTGATCAATCACCTGGTGCGCAAGTACGACCAACCCTACCTGCAAACGCAGTACTATCTCAATCCCCATCCGCTGGAGCTGCAGTTGCGCAACCACGTGTGAGCAGGGCGAAAGCCGGGCGCTGAGGCGCGGAGCCCCTGTCGGGCCGGTTATTCGGTCGTGATCACTGCCGCCGGCAGATCGGCGAACAGTTCGGCGGCCGCCAGAGACTCGGTGGCCGAACCCGCGCGGCCGCTCAGTTTCTCCCGCCAGGCCCCACCCCACGGCTGCGGCAGCACGATCGCCGTATCCCCCCAGACCTTCTCTCCGAACGGCCAGTGGCCGCTCTCGACCAACCGGCTGAAGAAGCGCGGCACCGCGACCACCACCCGCTGATCGCCCAGGGTGCGGGCGAAGGCGAGCAGATGCCGGGCGCGGCTGCCTGTGACGTCGAGGGGCCGGTAGTCGCCGTCGCGCCACAGCTCGGCCATCTCTTTTCGCACCTGCAGCGCCCGCCAGACGAGGAAGAGTTTTATCCGGCCGTCGCGCCAATCCCCGCGCAGTTCGCGCAATAGGTCTGACACATCCTTTTTTGCCGCCTGTTTCAGTTTCCCGAGGTGCTGGCGGCGCAGGCCGTAGTCGACCGGCCGGCGGTTGTCGGGGTCGACCAGGGAGAGGTCCCAGAGCTCGGTCCCCTGGTAGAAGTCGGGAAGCCCGGGGGCGGTGATCTTGAGCAGGGTCTGAGCGAGGGAATTGAGCATGCCGAAAAAAGCGATCTTCTCCTGGAAGGGACGAAATTCGGCGAGAAAGGGGTTGTCGCCGTCGGCCAGCAGGGCGTCGACGAAAGCGAGATAGGCGTCTTCGTAGGCGCTGTCGGGCTTGAGCCAGCCGGTGTGCACCTTGGCTTCGCGCACCGCCTTGACCGCGTAGTCGTGAATGCGCCGGCGGTAGTCGGCGAGATCGCCGGCATTCAGGGGAAACGACCCGAGCAGAGTCTGATAGAGAAAATATTCGTCGTTCTTGTCCGGCACCTGACGCCGGTTCACCCTTTTTTTCAGCGGCCGGTTGAGCCGGCTCCAGCTGCGCAACTGCTGTTCCCATTCCTGCGGCATTTCCGACAGAGCGTTGATGCGGGCGCGGGTGTCTTCGCCGCGTTTGGTGTCGTGGGTGGCGCTGGCGTTCATGGTGTGGGGCCAGTGACCGTGGCGGCGCTGGACAAAGGCGTGGAACTGCTCGGCGCTTAAGCCGAATTCATCGGGAGCGCCGCCGACCTCGTTGAGGGAGACCAGGCGGTTGTAGACGTAGAGCAGGGTGTCCTCGAAGCCTTTGGCCATGAGCGGCCCGGTGAACTGCTGAAAGCGCATGACGAAGTGCCGCCAGGGCTCGCGGTCTTCGCTCGGCAGGGTCTTGTCCAGCTCCAGCGGCAGGATGCGCGCCAGAAATTCGAGTTCGTTGGCCAGCCCCGGATTTTTGCGGCCGGCGCGGCCGAGGGCGCTGCGCAGATAACGCCGACCCTCTTCCGCCCGCCGGCGGGGAGTGAGGTAGGTACGGTAGACCGGAAATTCCACCATGACCTCGATCAGGGCCCGGCGCAGCGAATAGCGGGTGAGGTCGCTGCCGTAGCGGTAGCGGCTGGCGAAATTCTTGATGAGATGGGCGAGGTTGTCGACGTCGCCCATCATGTGGCGCTCGATGATCAGGCGCTTTTTTTCGTAGGCCAGCTCGCTGCAGCGGGCGCTGCCGGGGCTGAAGCGGTTGTAGATGGCGCTGAGGCGCCGTTCGTTGCTCCTGTCCACGAACAGGCCGTTGACGGCGTTGAGCATGTCGTAGCCGGTGGTGCCGGCCACCGGCCAGGTGCGCGGCAGCGGTTCTTTCGCCTCGAGAATTTTTTCCACCACCAGGTAGCAGCCGGGGGCGGCGACGCCCAGGCGCTCGAGGTATTGCTGGGGATCGTAGAGGCCGTCGATGTGGTCGACGCGCAGGCCGGTGACCTGCCCCTGGCGCACCAGCTTGAGAACCAGGCCGTGGCAGTGGTCGAAGACCTCCTTTTCCTCCACCCGCAGCGAGATCAGCTCGTTGATGCTGAAAAAGCGGCGGTAGTTGAGCTCTTCGGTGGCCACCTTCCAGAACGACAGGCGAAAGAACTGGGCGCCGAGCAGGGTATCGAGGAGCTGGAAGCTGACCGCGTCGCCCGGGGTGCCGTTGAATTCGGCGAGGGTGGCGTCGAGCTGCTCCTGCAGGAGGCCGTTTTTCCGGTAGAGGCTCCACAGGGTCTGCTTGATGAACTTGATCTGCTCGTAGCGCTCGCGCGAGGGCCCCGGCGCCAGGGTCTTGAGAAGGTAGAGCACGCCGAGAAACTGGACGTGGTCGGGATGGTCGCTGCCGAGTTTTCGGCGCAAGGGGCCGTGCATCTGGTTGAGGATGTCGAGGTAGGTCTCGATGCGCAAGGCAAAGCGCAGGTCGTAATAGCTCGCGTTAAAGCCATCCTGATCGTAGTTGAGGCGGATTTCGCCGTTTTCCAGGGCCCGGCCGTAAAAGCTGCCGAGAAAGGGGGCCAGCACCCGCCCGTGCAGCCCCTCGTAGAAGTGTTCCCAGTCGATGTCGAAAAAACGGAAATAGCGCGAATTCGGTCCGTTCTCGAGCAGGTCGACCAGCAGTGGGTTCTGCCCGTCGAAGGCCATGTGGTTGGGCACGATGTCCTGCAGCCAGCCAAGCCCGGCGCGACGGGCCTCCTCAGTGAGCAGGGCGAAGTCGTCGGCGCTTCCCAGTTCGGGGTTGAAGGCGTTCATCTCGACCACATCGTAGCCGTGCTCGCTGCCGCGGCGGGGGCGGAAGATGGGCGAGGCGTAGATATGGTCGACCCCGAGTTCGGCGAGATAGGGGACGATCTCCCGCGCCCCGGCGAAGGTGAAGAGCGGGGTGAACTGCAGCCGGTAGGTCGCCAGCGGCGTGGCCATCAGATCATCCCCACTTTGAGGGCGAAGCCGAGCTGGCGAAACTGCTCGAACCACTCGGTGAGATTGCGGTCGCCCGCCTGCAGGGCGTCCTGGATGGTCGGACACAGCCGCAGGCAGATGTCGTAGTAGACATTCTGGGCGCGCCACAGGTCGATGTCGATGGGCAGCCGCAGCAGCAGCCCGACGGTTTCGTTGATCGTAATCAGAAAGGCCAGGTTGTACGGCGTTCGCGCCAGCTTTTCCATGTGCCGGGCGAGTTTGCGGCCGGCGGCGAAGCCGAGGGTGGCATCGTCGAAAGACAGCTGGAGACGCTCAACCTCTTCCACCAGTTGCTCCAGCTCAACCAGTTCGTGGGCCGGCGACTGGAGCAGTCGGTGCAGGCGGGCGGTGGTCACCAGCTCCACCGGCGCGGTCAGGGCCCGCGGCGCCGGCACCCCGATGCCGGTGAGAAAGCGCAGCAGGGGGAGCTGGTTGTCGTAGATCTGCTGGTAGGTGAGGTTGAGATCTTCCAGGGGCTTTTGCAGGATCTGGCCGATGACCTTGCGCTGCTCGTCCTTGAACAGGTGCCACAGGGTGTAGTTGTGCTGCTCGAAGTGCCGGTCGATCAGGCGGATGACCTCCGGCAGGTCGCTGCGCTCGAAGGCGTTGTGGAGCTCTCTCTGCATGATGGCGAAAGGCTCTTCCCCGCGGAAGTCGCGCACCCCCGCCGTCAGGTTGTGGTCGCCGAAATGAAGCACGGCAAAGGAGAAATCGCCCTCGTTCCAGGTGATGTCCGAACGCACCTTGGTGCGGCCGGTGGCGAGCTTCACCCGGCCGGCGTGGTAGGCGTCGTAGACCAGGTTGTGCGCCCGGTAGGCATAGACCTGGTGGGGCTTGTGGTTGCCTTCGAATTCGGAGGAGATCGCATGATGGGCCGCAACCCGCTCGAGATCGAGTCGGGTCGGCTGCACCTGGCGGCGATAGACGTTGGCGGCGTGGCCCAGGCTCTCGACGTTGCTCGGTACCTGGGCGAGGCGCTCGAGAAAGGCTTCTTCGAGGTCGGTGCCCGTCGCCTCTTCGGCCAGCTGAAGGGCGCGGCCGGCATAGGCCATGATCTGCACCGTCTCGATTCCCGACACCTCGTCGAAGAACCAGCCGCAGCTGGTGTACATGAGCAGGGCGTGGCGCTGCATTTCGAGCAGGCGCAGGATGCGGGTTTTCTCTTCCGGCTCCAGCTCGCGTCCGCACAGTTTCTTGAGGAAGCGCTGGATGCTCTGTTCGGAACGGTCGAGAATGACCTCGATGTAGGCGTTGCGCGCCGCCCAGGGATCCTTGACCCAGCGGTTCATTTCGGTTTCGAACAGACGCCCGAGTTCGTCGCGCAGCCAGTCCAGGGCCTCGCGCAACGGTTGGCGCCAGAGCTGGTTCCAGCCGGGGCGGCCGCCGCTGCAGCCGCAGTCGGCGCGCCAGCGTTCGATGCCGTGGGCACAGCTCCAGGAGGAATTCTCGTGAATCTGCGCCTCCCAGGTGGGGGGGTGTTTCTCCAGGAATTCAGCATAGATGGTGAGGTCGACCTGCTCGTTGTGTGCGATGGTGCGCAGGCAGTAGGCCAGCGCCATGTCGCCGTGGCGGTGATGGTGGCCGTAGCTCTCGCCGTCGGTGGCGATGTGGGAGAGCTCGGGCTTCTGTTCCTCGGAAAAGGTACCGAGCAGGCGGTGGGCAAACTTCTCGCCGTTGTCGAGCAGCTTGCTGAAGGCCACCTCCTGCGAGACGGTGCCGTCGTAGAAGAACAGGGCGATGCTTCTGCCCGAAGGCAGGGTGCAGGTGTAGGGAATCCGGGTGTCGAGCTTGCCGTCGTTGACCCCGCGCCAGGTTTTTTCGCCCTGGCGTCGCACCGCCTTGGCCTGGCGCGGAGCAAGCACGGTGAAGCGGATCCCCTCGGCCGCCAGCACCTCGAGGGACGCGAGATCGACGGCGGTCTCGGGCAGCCACATCCCTTCGGGTTTGCGTCCGAAGCGTTTCTCGAAATCGCGAATGCCCCAGCGAACCTGGGTCAATTGATCGCGCTCGTTGGCCAGGGGCATGATCAGGTGGTTGTAGGCCTGGGCCATGGCCGCGCCATGCCCGGAGAAGTTCTCCCGGCTTTTGTGGTCGGCGGCGATGATCGCCCGATAGGTCTCCGGGCGGTGGCTTTCGAGCCAGGACAGCAGGGTGGGGCCGAAATTGAAGCTGATCTTTTCGTAGTTGTCGGAGATGGCGACGATCAGGTTCTGATGATCGAGGATACGCGAGGCCGCGTTGGTCTGGTAGCACTCGGTGGTGATGCGCTCGTTCCAGTCGTGAAAGGGAAAGGCCGAATCCTGCAGTTCCACGTCCTCCAGCCAGGGATTTTCCCGGGGCGGCTGATAGAAGTGGCCATGGATGCAGACGAAGCGTTTTTTCATAAAGGATAGACTCCGGTTGAAGGCTCGCGATTCGCAGAGAGAAGGGAGGCGTCTCTCTCGCGAAGGAAAAATGTCATGTCTCCCGGCTGTAAAGGGCGAAGCTCAGCGGTGCCAGCCGGACCTTGCAGCGGGATTCGATCAGGGCGGGCAGCTCACTGCCGGGGCCGTGCCACTGGCGGTCGGCGGAATCGAGCACTTTGCGCCAGCGCCCCTGGCGGCCGGGAAAAGGCGAGCAGACCTCCTGCCGGTTGAAATTCATCAGCACCCAGATTTCATCCCGGTCGCGCCAGCGGCGCAGCCACAGCAGGCGCTCCTCTTCGAGCCCCCACCCTTCGAGATGGTCTTTGTCGCGGCGCGCGAGCACGGGGTGTTCGCGGCGCAGGCGCAGGAGTTCGCGGTAGAAATCGGCCATGGCGCGGTGGGAACCCCGCTCGCGCTTGTCCCAGTCGAGGCGTGCCCGTTCGAAGGTGCCGACCGCCTGCGGATCGGGCGGCTCGCCGGCCCCATGAAAATGCCGGAATTCCTCCCGGCGCCCGCGGCGCACGCCCTCGACCAGATTTTCATCCTCGAAGCTGACGAAATAGGGAAACGGGTTGTCCTCGCCGTATTCCTCGCCCATGAACAGAACGGGGGCGAAGGGCGACAGGAGCACCGCCGCGGCGGCAAGCTTGGCCCCTTCGAAGCCGGCCAGGGCGATCAGGCGCTCGCCGAGCATGCGGTTGCCGACCTGATCGTGGTTCTGCGAACAGACAAAGAACTGGTGAGCGGGCCGGTCGGCGCTCGACGAGCCATGGCGGCGCTTGCGGTAGGTCGAGTAGCGCCACGAGAGCACGAAGCCCTCGCGAAAAGCCTTGACCAGATCGCCGGTGCGGCCGAAGTCGGCATAATAGCCGAGATTCTCTCCGGTGAGAAGGGTGTGCAGCGCGTGGTGGAAATCGTCGCTCCACTGGGCGTCGAGACCGACGCCGCCGGCCTCGATCGGGCGGATCAGGCGCGCGTCGTTGAGGTCGCTCTCGGCGATCAGCAGGCACTGGCGGCGGTTGCCGAGACAGAACTCGCGGGTCTGTTCGGCGAGTTCCTGCAGAAACGGTTTGGCCGAGAAATCATTGATCGCATGGACCGCATCGAGGCGCAGGGCGTCGATATGGTAGTTCTTGAACCAGTGCAGGGCGTTCTGCAGAAAGTAGCGGCGCACCTCGTCGCTGTGCGCTCCGTCGAAATTGATCGCCTCGCCCCAGGGGGTGCGGTAGCGGTCGGTGAAATAGGGGCCGTAATCCCACAGATAGTTGCCTTCGGGACCGAGGTGGTTGTAGACCACGTCGAGAACGACCGCGAGCCCCGCCCGGTGAGCGGCGTCGACCAGCTTTTTCAGGCCGTGGGGCCCGCCGTAGCTGTTCTGCACCGCATACGGCTGCACCCCGTCGTAGCCCCAGTTGCGCGAGCCTGGAAACTGGGCCACCGGCATCAGTTCGATGGCGGTGATGCCCAGCTCGCGCAACTGCTCCAGGCGGGGAATCGCGGCCTCGAAGGTGCCAGCGGCGGTGAAGGCGCCGACATGCAGCTCGTACACCACCAGCTCGGCCAGGGAGGGGACGCTCCAGCCCTGATCGCTCCAGGCGAAGCTGCGATGGTCGACCACCGCCGAGGGGCCGTGCACCCCGTCGGGCTGAAAATGGGACGCGGGGTCGGGGCGGCTGCGTTCGCCGTCGAGGAAAAACTGGTAGCGGCTGCCCGGCAGGACGTTGTCGGCAGTCGCCCGCCAGTAACCCCGTCCCTGGCGGACCATCGGCAGCACCCGCTCCTGCGGGGCGAAAAGCTTCAGGGAGACCTCCGCGGGCTTCGGCGCCCACACCAGAAACTCGCAGCGTCCCCCCTCAAGGTAATTCGCGCCAAGTTGCATGGTTCAGCCCTCGCCCTTGTCGGGCTGCTCGGCGAGGATCATCTCGATGCCGCGCAGGGGCAGGAAGATCCACTCGGGGCGGTTGTTGAGCTCGTAGCCCAGCTCGTACACCGCCTTCTCCAGCAGGAAGCAGTGCAGCAGGGTGGTCTGGTGGCGGCGGTCGCGGGGGATGAGCTGCGAGTCGCCGAGCCGCTTGATGTAGCCGCGCAGGAACAGGCCGCCGACATAGGCGTTCCAGGCCTCGAGCCAGGGGGTGAGGAAGGCTTCGTCCACCGGATGATCCTCGGTGTGGCGGCGCAGGGCGCTCATGGCGGCGTAGTGAAAGGAGCGGATCATGCCGGCCACGTCGCGCAGGGGCGAGCGCTTCAGGCGCCGTTCGGAGAGGGTGCGCGCCGGTTCGCCCTCGAAGTCGATGATGACGAAATCCTTGCCGGTGTAGAGCACCTGACCGAGGTGGTAGTCGCCGTGGATGCGGATCTTCATCGAGCTGATCTTCGGCCCCATGATGCGCGACAGCCGGATCAGCACCTCGCGCTCGCGCGCCATCACCGCCGCGACCTGCTCCCGCTCGCTTTCCGGCACCCCCGCCAGGTTCTGCTGCAGCAGGGTGAAGGTGCGCCGGGTCAGGGAACGCATCGACTGGTAGACCGAACGCTGGTAGAGGGTGGAGAACTCCTCCGGGCGCCAGGTCGCATCCTGCACGTTGCTCGCCAGCGCCTGGTGCATCTCGGCGGTACGCTGGCCGAGAAGTTCAACCATCCCCAGGTAGAAGGGACCGAAGAGGCCGGCCAGCTCTTCGGGAATCTGGTCGCGCTCGACGTCGAGCAGCCCGGGCAGGCGCTCGGGCAGCCGGGGCAATTCGCTGCGGTGGGTGAACAGCCGCTCGATATAGCTCGAGAGCACATCGAGGGTGAAGGTCCAGGCGTCGCCCTGATTGGGGACCATCCCCATCATCAGCCCGGCCGCCATCGGTTCGCTGCCGGCCCGGCGGTACTCGATGGCCCCGGCGAAGGCCGGGGTGTGTTCGAACTTCACCTTCTCGGTGAGGAAGCGGGTGATCTCCTGGTCGGGGTTGGTGCCGTTTTCGAGCATCCGGTAGAGTTTGAAGAAGAATTTGTCGCCATAGAGAACGGCGCTGTTGCTCTGCTCGGCCTTGAGCACCTGCGACAGCAGCACCTCGTCGCGCTTTTCGGCGAGCGCCCGCAGGCGACTGCCGGGCAGCCCGACCAGTTCGCCGGCATCGCCCTTGTGGCGACGGCGGCCCTTGATCAGGGCGAACAGGGCGTCGCGCAGGGCCGGATCGTAGATGGCGTCGTAGAGCAGCAGATCGTCGTCGCCGATCTTGAGATGGGCGATCACCGCCTGCGGGTGCTGCTCCTGCAGCTGGTGGGTGGAGCCCTCGGGCAGGGCGCCCAGGGGCAGCAGGTAGGTCTCGGGGTTGCCCTCGGTGTAGACCACGCTGAACAGCAGCAGGCGGAACTCGCGTCCGTCGGCCTTGAGGGAAATGGTGTCGGTCAGTTCGATCTTGCGCAGGGTGCGCGCCTTGGCCCGGAACCAGCGCACCCGGGCGAGGTACTCGGGCAGCACCTGGTCGGCCAGGCGCTCGCCGTTGCGCCCGCGCAGGATCTGGTCCCAGCTCTGGCCGGCGCGCAGCCGCAGGCGTGTCGCCTGGTCGGAGAGGGCCTGGCCGCGTCGCTCGGGGAGCAGCCGGAACCAGTAGTAGTCGTGAAAGCCCAGGGTCAGCAGGTACGGGGTCTCGCGGATCATCGGGAAGCGGTTGTGGCTGAAGACCTCTTCGGGGATCATCCCGGCGAAGCGCGACAGGTCGAGTTCCACCGGCTGCGAGAAGCGCGACAGGTTGACCACCACCAGCACGGTTTCGTCCTCGAAGCGGCGCAGAAAGGCCAGAACCTTCGGGTTGTCGGGGAGCAGCATCTCGATGGTGCCGCGGCCGAAGGCCTTGAAGCGCTTGCGCATGGCGATCACCCGGCGCATCCACCACAGGAGCGAGGAGGGGTTGCGCTCCTGGTTCTCGACGTTGATCGACTCGAAGTGGTATTCGGGGTCGCTGATCACCGGCAGATAGAGCTTCTGCGGGTTGACGCTGGAGAAGCCGCCGTTGCGGTCGGGGCTCCATTGCATCGGGGTGCGCACCCCGTCGCGGTCGCCCAGATAGTAGTTGTCGCCCATGCCGATCTCGTCGCCGTAGTAGATGATCGGCGTGCCCGGCAGCGAGAAGAGCAGGATGTTCATCAGCTCGATCTTGCGCCGGTTGTTGCGCAACAGCGGCGCCAGCCGCCGGCGGATGCCGAGGTTGATGCGGGCGCGCGGGTCGGTGGCGTAGGTGCGGTACATGTAGTCGCGCTCCTCGTCGGTGACCATCTCGAGGGTCAGCTCGTCGTGGTTGCGCAGAAAGATCGCCCACTGACAGTCCTCGCGGATGCTCGGGGTCTGTTCGAGGATGTCGACCAGGGGGAAGCGATCCTCCATCTGCAGCGCCATGTACATGCGCGGCATGATCGGGAAGTGAAAGGCCATGTGGCACTCGTCGCCGTCGCCGAAGTAGGCGACGGCGTCTTCCGGCCACTGGTTGGCCTCGGCCAGCAGCATGCGGTTCTGGAACTTCTTGTCGATGTGGGCGCGTAGCTCCTTCAAGTAGTCGTGGGTCTCGGTCAGGTTCTCGCAGTTGGTCCCCTCGCGTTCGTAGAGGTAGGGCACCGCGTCGAGGCGCAGACCGTCGACTCCCATGCCGAACCAGAAGTCGAGCACCTTGAACATTTCCTTGCGCACCTGCGGGTTGTCGAAGTTGAGATCGGGCTGGTGGGCGTAGAAGCGGTGCCAGTAGTAGGCCTTGGCCACCGGGTCCCAGCTCCAGTTGGAGCTTTCGAAATCCTGAAAGATGATGCGGGCGTCGAGGTACTTGTCGGGGGCGTCGCTCCACACGTACCAGTCGCGGTACCTGGAGCCGGGCTTGGCGCGCCGCGCCCGCTGGAACCAGGGGTGCTGGTCGGAGGTGTGGTTGAGCACCAGCTCAGTGATGACGCGGATGCCGCGGTCGTGGGCCTGCTTGAGCAGCTCGCGAAAATCCTTGAGGGTGTTGTAGTCGGGGTTGACGCTCTTGTAGTCGGCGATGTCGTAGCCGTCGTCGCGCAGGGGCGAGGGGTAGAAGGGCAGCACCCAGATGGCGGTCACCCCCAGGCCCTGCAGGTAGTCGAGTTTGCTGATCAGTCCGCGGAAGTCGCCGATGCCGTTGCCGTCCGAATCGGCGTAGGCCTTGATGTGCACCTGGTAGATGACGGCGTCCTGGTACCAGAGGGGATTGTCGTCGAGCGGGGTCTCTTTTGGCGGCATGATAAAAAATCCTTAAAGCCATTGCCGGGGCGATCCTGGTGCGCGCCCGGATCTGCGGGCGAACCCAGGGGTGAGCCCCGGCCGATTACATGAAATAGTCGAAGTCCTGCTCGCGCCGCAGGCGCGGATAGAGGCGGAAGATCGCCGCCGGCAGCTGATGCGGGTCGAGCTCGATCGGGTTCCATTCGCTGTGCCAGATGTTGCGCCCCTCGCCGAGCAGGTCGTGGGCGAGAAAGGGGTGGCCCGAAGCGAGCCCCAGGCTCTCCATCGGCAGGCGGATTTTGCCGCCCTGGCGGTGAAAGGGGTCGAGGTTGACCGCCACCAGCAGAATGTTGTCGCGGTTTTCCGTCGCCTTGACGTAGCAGATGATGTTGTCGTTGTCGGTCTCGCAGAAATGCACGTTCCAGGTGGTCTGCAGCGCCGCATTGTCTTTGCGGATGCGGTTGACGCGGGCGATCACCTCGCGCATGTGGCCGGCGTTCTCCCAGTCCCACGCCTTGATCTCGTACTTTTCCGAATCGAGATATTCCTCCTTGCCCGGCAGCGCCGCGTTGACGAACAGCTCGAAGGGCGGGCCGTAGATGCCGTAGCTCGCCGAGAGGGTGGCGGCGAGGATGAAGCGGATGACGAAGGCCGGCCGCCCGCCGTACTGCAGCACCTCGGGCAGGATGTCGGGGGTGTTGGGCCAGAAGTTGGGGCGGAAGAAGTCGCGCACCGGCGGGGTGGCCAGGTCGCGCAGGTACTGTTCGAGCTCCCACTTGGTGTTGCGCCAGGAGAAATAGGTGTACGACTGGGTGAAGCCCGCCTTGGCCAGCCGGTACATGACCTTGGGGCGGGTGAAGGCCTCGGCGAGAAAGATGGTATCCGGATGCTCCCGCTTGATCGCGCCGATGGCATATTCCCAGAAACCGAAGGCCTTGGTGTGGGGGTTGTCGACGCGGAAGATCTTGACCCCCTGTTCGATCCAGTAGAGGAAGATCTCCTTCAACTCCTCCCACATCCGCCGCCAGTCGTCGCTTTCGAAATCGAAGGGGATGATGTCCTGGTATTTCTTCGGTGGGTTCTCGGCGTACTGCACGGTACCGTCGGGGCGCCAGCGAAACCACTCTTTGTGGCGGTGGACGTAGGGATGGTCAGGGGCGCACTGAAAGGCGATGTCCATCGCCACCTCGATGCCGTACTCGGCGGCGCGGGCGATGAAATGACGGAAATCGTCGAGGGTGCCGAGCTCGGGGTGGATCTCCTTGTGGCCCCCCTCGGGGCCGCCGATGGCCCAGGGTGAGCCGGGGTCGTCCCCTTCGGCGACCACCTTATTGTTCTTGCCCTTGCGGTTGGTGGCGCCGATGGGGTGAATCGGCGGGAAGTACAGAACGTCGAAGCCCATGCGGGCGATCTCGGGGAGCAGCTTCTCGCAGTCGCGGAAGGTGCCGTGGGCCCTGGGGTCGCCGGCGGTCGAGCGGGGAAAGAGCTCGTACCAGCTGGAAAAGAGCGCCTTGGGCCGCTCGGCCGTGACCCGCAATTCGAGCTCGGCCAGAGTGGCCAGTTGCGGATCGTAATGGCGGGCCATCAGTTGGGCCACCTCGTCTTCCTGCGCCAGTCGCAGCGCGGCGGCATCGTCGGGGGCGCCGCGGATGCGTTTGGCCCACTTTTGCAGGCGGGGAGCGTCTTCGTCTCCGGCGCGGGCGGCGAAATCCTCGATCAGGCGGGCGCCGATCTCGCGCTCGACGGCGAGGTTTTGGCCGGCGCCGAAGCGTTTGGCGAGGTCTTTCTTCCAGGTGACGAAGCGGTCGACCCGCCCTTCGATGGTGTAGCGATAGGCGCCCGGTTCCTCGATCTCAAAGCGCGCCTCCCAGCGGTCGTTGACCAGGAAGGTCATCGGCACCTTGTGCCACTGGCGCTCGCTCTCGTGGCGGTAGAGCAGCAGCGCGGCCAGCTCGTCGTGGCCGTCGCAGAAGACATCGGCCTGCACCACGACGCTTTCGCCGACGACGCGCTTGATCGCAAAGCGGCCGCCGTCGACCCGGGGGGTGATGTCTTCGATGACCACTCGGCGACGGCCGTCAGGGGGATAGGGGCTGTCTCCCGGTGGTGGCTGAGATGGCATGAAATCCTCCCTTGCACAGTGATGAAATTGAAATGGTCGCTTGGCGTCGAATCGGATCGACGCCGGCAAACCCTTGAAAAACTTTATCAAGAATTGCCGCAGGGGCAAGAGGGCGGGGTCGGGTAAATAAAATGGACGGCGGGAAAAGCCGCCCGAATCACAAGAGGGAATTGGGTTGGAGGATCGGAATCTCGGCCCGCGTATCTGCGTTGCGGCCGAGATGCCGAGGGTGGCCTGCAGGGCGCCGGCGCCCGACAGCGAAGCGGTTCGGATGCGCGATTGCCGCAGTCCCGGGGACCCGATTCGGCGCCGACGGGTTTTACGGGAGGAGAAACTTGCGCTTGTCGCCCAGGTGCAGCAGGAGACCGCCCAGAAAGAGCAGGCCCGAAACCCAGTGCACCTTTTTCGAGTCGATGGCCAGGCCGAGCAGGCTGGTCCCCAGGGTCGAGAGCATGGCGTACGCCAGCGCCTTGCGTTCGTCGGGAGAGAGAAGCGGTTTCGAAGCCTTGATCGTTTCCGCCGCTGGCCGGGGCAGGCCCGTCGGCAGATGTTCATCGAGCACGGCGAGAAGTCTCTCCTGCGGCAGAGTTGCGGGGTCATACCGGATCAGCAGGCTGCCGACCCGGGGATTGAAGACGGCCGCCTGAATCCCGGGCAGCTTTTCGATTTCGGCCTGCAGCGGCCAGACAACCAGGGCCTTGCGCAGGGCCGGCGCCCTAAGCCGCACTCTTCCCGGCAGGGTGTGCAGGTTCATCGACGGTCTCCTTGTGCGCCGCTGTCGCAGGCGCGGGCAGGCGCGGCGTGACGGCCCGCCGCAGCGGTCGCAGCGCATTGAAGGCCACGCCCACGGTGCTGGCGTTGTGCAGCGCGGCGGAGAACAGGGGCGGGGTCAGGCCGCTGACGGCCAGGAGGATGGCGGCGGTGTTGACCCCGACGATGGTCCGGTAGTTCTTGCGGATCAGGGCGAGACCCTCGCGGCCGATGCGGCGCGCCTCGAGAATGTCGAACAGGGTGCCCTCCATCAGCACCACATCGGCGGCTTCCTTGGCGATGTCGGCCCCGTGGCGCATGGAAATTCCCACGTCCGCCCGGGACAGGGCCGGCGAGTCGTTGATGCCGTCGCCGACCATGGCGACCTTGAAGCCCTGCTCCTGCAACTCTTTGATCAGCGCCACCTTGCGGTCGGGGAGAGCGCGGGCGTGCACCTCGTCGATGCCGAGGCGCGCCGCCACGGTGCGGGCGGTGGCCTCGGCGTCGCCGGTGAGCAGGATCACCCGGCGAAAGCCCGCGGCCGGCAGGGCGCGGATGAAATCCTGCGCCTCGACCCGCAGCGGGTCGTGGATGGCGATCAGCCCGGCGAGCTCACCGCCGATGGCGACGTAGAGCAGCGAGTGGCCCCGGGTCGCCAGGCGGGCGACGTGTTCGTTCGCGGCGGCGAGCTCGACTTTCTCGTCTTCATGCACGAAATGGCGGCTGCCGACCAGGATGCGCTCGCCGTGCAGGCGCGAGACGATGCCGTGGGCGACCACGTATTCCACCTCGGCATGCTCCTCGGCGTGCTTCAGGCCTTCCTCGGCGGCCTTCTTCACCACCGCGTTGGCCACCGGGTGCAGGAAGTGCTCCTCGACGCAGGCCGCCTGCCGCAGGATGAACGCGCGGCTGTAGTCACCGAAGGGGATGACCTCCACCACCTCAGGGGTGGCCTCGGTCAGGGTGCCGGTCTTGTCGAGGATGATGACGTCGGCCTCGGCCAGCGCCTCCAGATAGCGCCCGCCCTTGATCAGGACCCGATGACGGGCGGCGCGGGCAAGAGAGGAGACGATCGCCAGGGGGGTCGAGAGCTTGATCGCGCAGGAATAGTCGACCAGCAGCACCGAGGCGGCGCGCGCGGCGTTGCCGGTGAGCAGATAGGTGGCGCCGCTCAGTGCGAAGGAGTAGGGCACCACCCGGTCGGCCAGCCGTTCGCCCCGGCTCTGGGTGGGGGCCTTGAGCCGCTCGGCCTCTTCGATGATCTGCAGCACCCGTGCCGCACGGGTCTCGCGCCCCACCTTTTCGGCCGCCACCTGCAGCAGCCCTTCCTCGACGGCGGTGCCGGCGTAGACCGCGCTGCCGGGGCGCTTGGCCACCGCCAGCGGTTCGCCGGTCATGCTCGACTGGTTGACCATGGCCTCGCCCGCGAGCACCTTGCCGTCGACCGGAATCAGGCCGCCGGTGCGCACCACCACCCTATCGCCGGCGGCGACCTCCTCGGCGGCGATACGCTCCTCCACCCCGTCGCGCAGCACCCAGGCGTATTCCTCCTCGGTGTGAAACATCTCGGCGAGCAGCTTGCGTGAGCGGCCGGCGGTCCACTCTTCGAGGAATTCGCCGACCTTGAGCAGCAGCGAGATGGTGGAGACGGTGAGGAAATCGCGGGTGCCGATGGCGGCGCCGACCGCAGCGGCGTCGAGGACCTCGACGTTGAACTGCCGTTCACCCAGGGCGGCGAGGCCCCGGCGCAGAATCGGCAACGCCCCGTAGACCGCGAGCAGCGGCCGCAGGGGAAGGGGAATGAAGGGGCGCATCAGATAGAGGGTGCCGGCCCGCGCCACGGCTTTACGCTTATGGTCGAGTTCGGTCGCTTCGCGCCGGCGCGGGGGAATCTCCGCAGGGATGCCCGCGGCACAGCGCAGCACCGCTTCCCGGGCTGCGGGCGATCCGTCGTAGCGCACCAGCAGGCGCTGGGTGCGGCGGCTGAAGGAGACCCGTTGCACGCCGGCGATGTCGTGGAAGTGGGCTTCCACCGCCTCTGCGTCGATGGCGGGCAGGCGCGGAATGGCGAGGCGGATGCGAATCCGCCCCGGGAGTTCGTGCTCGATGGCGTAGCGCATGGGCTTACTTCTTTCGGGCGGCGCTCTTGGCGGTGCGGCGCGGCGTCGCCCCGGCCGGCTTTTTCTCGGCCGGAGCACTGGCAGTGGCCAGCTTTTCGACGATCGCCTCGATCCGGTCGAGGCGCGACTCGACCTCCTGCTTTTCCTTGACCCGGTTCATCAGGTAGGAGCCGGTGATGGCGGAGCCGATACCCAACGCCAGGCTCAGCGCCGAGCGCAGATGAAACATGCTTTTCATGGTCATGCCCCTTTCTTGCCGCCGACCTGTTCCAGCCGTGCGTCGATCAGCCGGGAGAGCTTCTCGAGAATCTCGCGCTCCCGGTCCTCGAAGGTTTCGCTGCCCGCTGCTTCGGACTGGTAGGCGACGGTGGCCTCGGCCACCAGGTCTTCGAGGTCTTCCTTGAATTTCTCGGTTCCGGTCGCCACCCATTCCTTGAACGCGATCCCTTCTTTCACCGCGCTCACCGCGGAGGGGCGCCACTTGTCGGAATGCTTGGCCAGTTCCTTGATCGCGAAGGTCGCCAGCGCGCCGCCGAGCATCAGGTAGAGGTTGCGGTTGGAGAGAAACAATCCGGACATCGACTTATCTCCTTTGTGGGGTTGTTCCGGGCGGTCTTCGTCCCGGTCCTGTTCGCTCTGGTCGCTCAACGTGCGTCTCCTTTCATCTTACTCGATAAAGAAATCCCTGTTCATAAAGTTCCAAGATAGAGTTCCTTAAATTATTGTTCAGTATAGCAGTCGAGCGGGCCGGCGAAAGGGGTGTCGCCATCTTTCAGGCAGTTCAGGCAGTCGCGCAAGGTGCACAGGCCGCACGAATGAAACTGGTAGAGAGGAATGTCGTGGCGGCGCACCGCCTGCAGCGCCTCGCGGCGGGCGGTGTGGGAAACCTTGTTGGTGAACAGGACCACGGCGTCGACGTTTTTGAGCTTCTCTCCCATTCCCCGGCTCAGGGTGTTGAAGATTTTCAATTCGATGCCGAGCTTATCGGCCTCGTGATGGTATCGGGCTTTCAAGCGGGTCATTCCGCCAACGACGGCAATGCTCATGGGGACTTCCTCTCTCGACGGGAAGGAAAGTGAAATTCCTTTTCAATTATAGCGGAAATTTTTTACCCGGTCATCGTCGCGTCAGTGTCCGCAACTGCCGCAGCCCCCGCAACCGCAGCCGTGAGGCAGGGACTGTCCGCAGCGCGGACACGCCTGCCAGGTCGGCTCGGTGACTTCGAGCTTGCAGTTGGGGCAATGGGGCGGGGCGTGGCCGTGGGATTTGTTCGACTTTTTGGTGAAGATTTTCATCGTTGCAACCTCCGGGGAAAAGCGCTTGATCCGCGCATGTCGCGAAGGAACTCGAGTCCATCCCTCAGGTTTGCTGTTTTCGTTCGATGGGGGAAGAAATCCGGGTTCGTTCGTATGCATTCGTGGACGAAAAGCCCTGTTTGTTCCTGATTTCTACATCACTAACTGCGCCAGGACCCCGCCGACGGCGAAGGCGAGCACCCAAGCGCCGGCCCAGACGGTCATCGCCTCCTTCACGCCGCGCTCCTTGAACAGGATCATCAGGCTGGCGATACAGGGGACGAAGAGGGTGATGACCACCAGCGCCACCACCACCTGCCAGGGCGAAAGGGCCAGGTCGGTGAGGCCGGCGGCGCCGAAGTCGCGCCGCACCATGCCCATGACGAAGGCGGTGGCGGCTTCTTTCGGCAGGTTGAGCCAACCTTCGGTCAGAGGCGCCACCAGGTTCTGCCAGGCCTTGAGACCGCCGCTGACCAGCAGCAGCGAGACCGCGAGCGAACCGGCGATGAACCAGATGTAGGCCTCCTTCATGAAGAACCAGGAGCGCACGCAGGTCTTGCGCAGCACGTTGCCGGGGCGCGGCAGGCGCATGGGCGGCAGGTCGATGAGCAGGGCCGAGCTTTTGCCGGGAATCGCCTTGTTGAGCACCGTGCCGAGCACCGCCAGGCACAGAAAGATGGTACCGACGTAGGCCAGGGTCAGCTTCAGGCCGACGGCGGCGAGCATGCCGACGATGACCCCGAGTTGGGCCGAGCAGGGAACGACGAAATTGAGAATCGAGGTGGCGATGGTGCGCTCGCGCCGGCTGCCGAGGATGCGGGTGGTGATGGTGCCGAGCTGCACGCAGCCGAAGCCGAGGATCACCGGGATCACCGCCCGGCCGTTGAGGCCGATCGACGTCATCATCCGGTCGACCAGGGTGGCGAGCCGCGGCAGGTAGCCCGAATCCTCCAGAATCGAGAGGGCCACGTAGAAGCCGAGCACCAGCGGCAGGAGCAGCCCCAGCAGGTAGGTCACGGTCATGGTCAGCACGCCGAACTCGCCGATCAGAATCTGGCCGAGCACCGAACTCTCCGCCACCAGGCCGCCGACCACGCCGCGCACCCAGGGCTCGTAGTAGCCCTGCATGATCGTCTCTTCGGTCAGCCCGACGACGTCGCCCGCCACCACCACGCCGATCAGTTGATAGCAGCCCCAGAGCACGGCGAGCAGGATGGGGATGCCGGTGAGCGGATCAAGGCAGAGCCGGCCGAGGAGGTCGCGCAGCCGGTGGGCGTTTTCCGCACGGCTGACCGCTGTCTCGACGATCTCGTTGACCCGCCGGCGGCGCAGGGTGTAGATCCGTTCGCGCTCGGTCAGCGGCGCCACCCCGTGGCGTTTGGCCACCGCCCAGTCGCCCTCGAGCACCAGCAGCGCCTCGGGGCGGGTGTCGATGCGGTCGAGCAGCCGGGTGACCTCCTGCTCGACCTCCGGATGGGCCTGGCCGGGACGGGCCAGATCGAGGGCCTGGTAGACGTCGCGCAGGCCCTCGCCCCTGACCGCGGCGGTGGGAATCACCGGCACCCCGAGAGCTTTTTCCAGGGCGATGACGTCGATCTCGGTCCCCTGGGCCTGGGCCTCGTCGCAGAAGTTGAGGGCCACCACCATGGGGATGCCCATGTCGACCACCTGCAGGGTGAGAAACAGGTCGCGCTCCAGGTGAGTGGCATCGACCACGTTGACCACCACGTCGGCCGACAGGATCACGTCGCGCGCCACCCGCTCCTCGTCATTGAAGGAGGAGACCCCGTAGACGCCCGGGGTGTCGAACAGGGCATCCTCGCCGACCTTGCCGCGGGTGATCTCGACGGTGGTGCCGGGAAAGTTGGAGACGTCGACGTAGACGCCGCTCCACGATCCGAAGAAGATCGACTTGCCGACATTGGGGTTGCCGACCAGAACGATTTTGCGCTTGCCCGCGGCCTCCTGCACTACAGGGGCGGCACAGCCGTGACTCATGACAGGACCTCCTGGGGGATCATGAAAAAGGTTCGGATCAGTTGCCGATCTCGATCTGGCGGGCGAGGTCGCGGCCGAGGGCGATCTCCTGGCCGCCGTAGCGCAGTACCACCGGGCCGAAGGGCAGCTTGCTGTGGCAGTTGACCCGGCAGCCGACGGTGATGCCGAAGCGCATCAATTGCACGCGCAGATTTTCCTCGGGGATGGCCAGCACGGTGGCGCTCTGGCCGCGGCGGAGTTCGTTGAGAGACATGACACCTCCAGATCGAATGGGTGAATTTGAAAACGAGATTCAAGTTAAATGAATGTCGGGCGGGGGTCAAGAAAAAAATGATAATCGTTTTCACTTGGGTGCGGAAGGGGAGGCTCGACTCGGGCTCGATCTTGGGCTAAGATGGCGGCTTGCCCGGTTTTTCAGACCAAAGCGGGGGATGTAACGGAGAGTCGGAGAGCGCCTCTCCGTTAAAGTTTTCAGGAAGGTGATTTCCATGACAGCCGTTCTGCTCGCGGCCTGGCTGGCCGTCGTCGCGTTCGAGTATGGCCTCGAGGCCCTGAACCTCCGCCATCTGCGTCGCCACGGCCACGAGGTGCCGCCTGAGTTCGCCGGCGCGATCGACGCGCAGCGCCTGGCGACCACCTGCGCTTACACCCTGGATCTCAAGCGGGTGGGGCTGGCGGAATCGCTGCTCGAAAACCTGCTCCTGTTTCTGTTTCTCTTTGTCGGCCTCGGGGTCTGGTACGACCGCTGGGTGGCGGGTTTCACCGATTCCTTCGTGTTCGGGGGCATTCTTTTTTTTGCCCTGCTGACTCTGGCCAAGGCGCTGATCGGGCTGCCCTTTGGCCTCTATCGCACCTTCGTCATCGAGGAGCGCTACGGCTTCAACGCCATGACCTGGCGCCTGTGGCTCTCCGACCTGCTCAAGGCAACGGCGATATCGGCCATTTTGCTGGCTCTTCTGGTGGGTGGGGCGTTCTGGCTGGTGCAGGCCAGCCCCGACTGGTGGTGGTTGTGGGTGTGGGCCTTTTTCGCCCTCTTCACCCTGTTTTTCATGCTGATCTCCCCCTATCTGATCGAGCCGCTTTTTTTCACGTTCGAACCGGTCAGGGAGAAGGGGCTGGAAGGGAAAATCCGCGATCTGATGGCGCGGGCCGGTCTCGAGGTGAGCCGCGTGTTCCAGGTCGACGCCTCGCGCCGCAGCAAGCATTCCAACGCCTATTTCACCGGCATCGGCCGGGTCAAGCGGATCGTGCTGTTCGATACCCTGCTCGAACAGATGAATCATGACGAAATCATCGCCGTGCTCGCCCACGAGGTCGGGCACTGGAAGAAACGCCACATCTTCAAGCGGCTGGCGGCCACCGAACTGATCGCCCTGCTCGGGGCGTGGCTCGCCTACCGCCTGCTCGAGTGGGGCGGGCTGCCCGGGCTGCTGGGACTCTCCCAGGCCTCCTTCAGCCTGCAGCTGGTCATTCTGTCCTTGCTCTTCGGCCTGGCCGCCTTTCCCCTGACGCCCCTGGCGAGCTGGCGCTCGCGCCGGCACGAACGCGAGGCCGATGATTTCGCCTGCACGCTCTGCGGCGCTCCGCAGGCCCTGGCTTCGGGCCTGATCAAGCTCTCGCGGGAGAACCTCGCCAACCTCCATCCCCATCCCTGGTATGCGGCCTTTCACTACTCCCATCCGCCGGTGGTCGCGCGGGTGCGGTCCCTGCTGCGGCGCGGCGCAAACATAAAAGGCCCGGCATCGCCGCCGGGCCTCGGTTCAGGATAAGAAACTCGTACCTCAGGGGGCGCAGCCCTCCGGGCGGTACCACAGCCAGGGGCCCTTATCGGCGCTTCGCCACTGAATCCAGCCCTGAGCGGTTTTTCCCCGTTTTCCCTGGCGGCACCAGATCGATGGTTGGGTCACCCGGATCTTCATCCAGTCGCCCTGCACCTCCAGGGGAAAGATGTCGTGGCTGGCGCCGATCCAGCCCGCCGCGGCGGTGTCGACGGAGGGGCCCCGGCGCAGGGCGTGGCGCACGTCGCTCCTGCGGTAGAACAGGGGAGAGGGCAGATCGCCGGAAAAATGCTCGCGCCACAGCTCGATTTCGACCGGAGCCGGACTGTGCTCGAGGCGACCGACATGGCTCCAGGCGGTGCCGTCGCCATGGCGATCGGGTTCGGCGTAGCGCAGGCGAAACCAGCCGTCGTCGCGTTTCTCCAGCACGACGAAGGCCTGGACACCCTCCGCCACCTCGACCATGCCGCGGGTGGTGAAGGGCTCTTTGTGCAGGGTGGGCGACTTGGTCACCAGCCAGCCGTTGACCAGCCAACCCCAGGGCACGTCGCCCGGCTGGGCGAACAGGGGGAGCAGCAGGGCGCTGGCCCAGTGGATTTTCCGGTTCGCCGGGACCTGCGCCGGACCGAGATAGCCGACGCCGAGGTCGGCATCTTCCTGCCCCGCCCAGAAAAAAACAGTCCCCGTCGGCAGGGGATTGCGCGGCTCGGGGACCAGCGCCCGGAGTTCGGCCTCGGACGCCGGTATATCGCCCGGGACGTCGCTCCGCGGGACGGGTCCGGTCGCGGAACAACCGGCGGTGAGCATCAGCAGGGTGAAAACCATTGCCATCCATCGTTTCATTGCGGCCTCCTGGTCTGCATTTAAAATGGACATGGAATCGGGAACCCGTGGAGGTATACCCCAAAGTGGCCCCGTCGGGCAAGCGCTGCGGCGGATCGCCTTGCCGGCGAGATCGCTTTATCCGGTTGGCGCAGGGAATGGTAGAATGAAGAAAAAAGGCCTGGCGATGGATTATCTGCGCGTGATTTTCTCGACCCTGATCTTCAGCCTTCTGTGGGCGGCCCCCGCCGCGGCGTTGCGTTGCGGCACCGATCTGGTGCATGAGGGCGACCACAAGATCGAAGTTCTCAACAAATGCGGCGAGCCGCTGTGGCAGGAGCGCTGGCGCGACGAGGTGTTCGAGCGCTCGTCCTTCGACACCCTGGAAAAGCGCACCATCGTCGTCGAGGAGTGGATCTACGATTTCGGCCCCACCCGCCTGCTGTATATCGTGCGCTTCAGGAACGGTCGGGTCAGCGCTATCGATACCGGCGACCGGGCCAGCCGTTTGGCGGTCGATTCGTGCCGCAACGGCAACACCCTGAACATCGGCGACACCAAGGTGGAAGTTATCCGCAAGTGCGGCTCGCCCGCCTATCGCGACAGCCGCGAGGACGAGCGGGTGATCGTGAGCGACCGGCTCAGTGCCCTGCGCGAAACCCTGCGCATCGACGAATGGACCTACAATTTCGGCCCCCGCCGTTTTCTCCTGCACCTGACTTTCGAGAACGGGCGGCTGCGCGAGATCGAGTCGGGCGACTACGGTTTCTGAGCGCAGAAAAATTCTCTTCTCGCCGATTCCGTGCTAATTTGATCCGGCCCCCTCTTCGCCGGGCCGGAGACCCCATGCCGATCATCCTTTTCACCACCGTCCTTACCCTCTCGGCCCTCTACGCGCCGCAGCCGCTGCTGCCGGTGATCATGAAAGAATTCGCGGTGACGCGCACCACCGCGGCGTTTCTGACCACCGTCTCCTTTCTCCCCCTGAGCATCGCCCCGCTCTTTTACGGCTACGTGCTGGAATCGGTCTCGCCCCGGCGGATGCTGCGCTGCACCGTCTTTCTGCTCGCCATCTCCGAGGTGCTGTTCTTCTGGGGACCGACCTTTTCCAGCCTGGTGGCGGTGCGCCTGTTCCAGGGGCTGCTGGTGCCGGCCATTCTCACCGCATTGATGACTTACGTCTCGCTGGTGAGCGAGAAGGGCACGGTGCAGCGGGCGATGGCCATCTACATTGCCGCGACCATTCTCGGCGGTTTTCTCGGGCGGGCCTTTTCCGGCTGGGTGGCGAGCGCCTTCGGCTGGCGCTACAGCTTTCTGGTCCTGGCCGCGAGTCTGCTGCTGGCCTTTTTCCTGCTCGGGCGTCTCGCGGGGGAAACCCGCCTCAATTTGAGCAAGCCGCGTCCCGAACGGATTCTCGAGGTTCTGCGCCAACCGGGATTTTTGCGCCTTTACCTGGCGACCTTCGGGTTCTTTCTGGTCTTCGCCGCGATCATGAACTTCATCCCTTTCCGCCTGACCGAAATCAGCGACCAGGCCACCGAGTTCCGCATCGGCATGATGTACAGCGGCTACCTCATGGGAATCGTCGCTTCCCTCAATGCCGTGCGCCTGGCGCGCTGGTTCCGGGGAGAAATGCCCGCCCTGCGCATCGGCATGATCCTCTACTCCCTGGCTCTGGCGGCGATGATGGTCCCGGCGGTTGCGGTTCTGTTCGCCGTGATGTTTTTGTTCTGCGGGGGAATGTTTCTGGTCCATGCCACCGCCTCGGGGCTGCTCAATCGCTGCGCCGGGCCCAACAAGGGAATCGTCAACGGTCTTTACGTCTCCTTCTACTACGCCGGCGGGGCGGTTGGCTCCTACGTGCCCGGTCCGGTCTATCGCAGTCTGGGGTGGAACGGCGTCATTCTGGGATTGCTGGTGGTGGCGGCGCTGGTGCTGGTGGCGGTCTGCGGCAAGGGTCCGCAGGCGGGCGGGGCGGACTGACGGAATGCGTTTTCGGCGCGGGGGAAACGGATGCGGGGCGCGGATCAGGCGTGGACGTTGAGGCGCGTGCCGGTTTGGGCCTTGCTCCGGGCGGAAGGCGACCGGGTGAGGGCGTCGGCGGCGATCTCGTTCAGGGCGTCGCTGCTTTCGCGGGCGATCTCCTGGCGGGCCCGGGCGGCCATTTTCATCGCCTTGGCCGCGATCGCCCGATCGGCGGCCGAGGGTTCGGCCGGGGCGAGCGCCGCGCGGTGGGTGATTTCGGCTTTCTCCAGGGTCGCTTCCGGGTCTCCGGCTACCGGTGACAGGTCGATGCTGACCTCGCCTTCCACCGCGTAGGATTGGCCGTCGGGCCCTTTTTTCAGGGTGAGAGTCGGGCTGCCCGCATGGGCGCCGCCCACCGCGGCATGGGCCCGCTCGTGCCCCCGCACTTCGCGGTCGCGGATCTGCAGCTTGCGAATCTGCTCGGCCTCGGCGCTGAAGCTCACGCGGTCGCCGCGGATTGGGGATGCGCTCTTGCCGCGCTCGCCCCCTTGCCGGCGAAACCCGTCCTCACGTGCAACCCCGGAACTCCTCGTGACCGGCTCGGTCGGGCTGAGCGGCTGGTTGGACATGCTGACGTAGCGGGCGACGAGCCCCGGATGGGCGATGCCGATGCTCACTGGCGCTCTCCTGCGGGTCTTCTTCCGGATGGGTTGGTAATATTAAGACTGTATAACACCTGCGGCTCTTCTGCAAGTGCGAAGGTGTCCGGACCGATGTCCCTGAGACCCGACGACACGACGGCCCTCTCCCGCGGGAGAAGGCCGTCGTGTCGTCGGATTGGAGAACGGAGCGCGCCGGGCGAAACGGTTCAGTGGGTGGTCTTGCCGTGAGCGGCGGGAGCTTCCTGATGTTCGTGGCCCGGGCCGGCCATGGGGTTGAGCGCCCGATCGGGAGATTCTTCCACCTTGGCGAGAATCACCCGGGTTTTCTCCTCGGGCAGCCATTCGACCTTGCCGGTGCCGACATCGTAGATGGCGCCCACCACCTTGGCCTTGCCGGTCTTGACCAGGATGCGGGTGGCGGGGCTTGCCATGAAAAGATCTTCGATTCCCTGCCAGACGTTCTCCACGATGGCCGGGGGGATGACCGCGTCGCCCTCGAGTTTGGGGTTGGCGGCCATGGTGCGCTTGACCGCCGGTTCGATGTTGTCGACCAGCGGCGGAATGTTGCGCTCGAGGGGGTGGCCGTGACCCTGCACCGCGCGGGTCACGGCGGTGACGGCGCCGCACTGGGTGTGGCCGAGCACCACCAGCACCGGAGTGTTGACGTGGGCCAGGCCGTATTCGATGGAGCCGACTTCGTCGGTGTCGCACACGTTGCCGGCGACGCGAATCACGAACAGATCCATGATGCCGGCATCGAAGATCCGCTCCACCGGAATGCGCGAGTCGGAGCAGGTGATGATAGTCGCATAAGCGAAGTCACCCTGGTTTTCAGTGCCGGCCAGAAGCAGACGGGCCGGGTCGCAGTTGGGGTTGGCCGGTTCCTGGCTGGTGAAGCGCTTATTGCCTTCCTTGAGCATGACCAGGGCCTGATCCGGGGAAGGCTTCTTGGTGGCCGCCTGAGCCGAAGGCGCCGGCAGGGCGGTCAGGCAAAGAATGCTGATCAGGGCAGTGACAACCAGTCGCATGTTTCTCCTCCTGAATGTTGAATGAATGATCGAACCAAACAGCGCGCTTTCGTTCCTTGGCCAATATATTTAATTAAAAACTATCCGCAAGCAAATATTTTCTCACCGAACTCTCATTGGCGCGGCGCGCAAAAAAAGGCCCCCCGAAGGAGGCCTTTTGGTGGCAGGACGACAAATCTTGCTCAATTACTTCTTGTGGCAGTCGCCGCACTTGGTGGGGCCGCCTTTTTCTTTGTGGCAGTCTTTGCAGGCGGCGCCGTGAGCGGCGGCCTTGTCGATTTCGATTTTGGCGGGCTCGCCTTTGTGGCAGGCTTCGCAGCCGAGTTTTTCACCATGCATCTTGTGATCGAAAGAGACCGCGCCGTTTTTGGCTTCGTACTTGTACATCTCCTGGGCGGCCATGCCGGTGGCAGCGGCAAAGAGAACGACCAGCGCAGCAACGACAAACTTCTTCATTGACTTACCTCCTGTGAAAAATAGTTAGAGAAACATCCCGGCTCTCTATTTAAATCGAAGGTCGGGATTTGTCAAGCCGGGACCTGCCCGGGCAAAAATCGGCATATCTGGTTATTTGGATATCTTGCATTACTCGCGCAGAGGGTTCTGGCGCTCGAGTCGGGAGATACGTTCTTGTTCTTTGCGGATATTTTCCGCGCAGTAGCTCCAGATATGGTAATGCTCGAGGGCCATGACCGTGATCCCGGCGGTGAAGATGGCCCAGAAATTGGCCTCCAGAGCCTTGGCGTAGTAATAGAACCCGTAAAACGCGCCGAGATAGGCGAGGTGGGACCAGCCGCGGTAAGTGCCGCTGCCGCTGCTCATGCGCGAGAGAATCAGGACCAGGGCCGAAAAGCTGTAGACGACCAGGGCGATGCTGATCAGGTTGGTGGGGGGAGCGCTGCCGAGAGTCTGGCGGATATGGGCAGGCAGCGGTGGGAGAAAGGAGGCGCCGGCCAGGGCTCCGAGGCTGATCAGTAGAAACGCCGCGAACCCCCACAGCCCTTTGCGCGAAAGAGTCTGGAGTTGCCGGATGCGCTCGCGGCTTCGGCTCTGGCCGGCGAGAGGCGGTTCGGGAGTTCCGGTGCCGGAGCGGCGGGATGAAAAAAAGCGACCAGTCATATCCACATCGTCGATCAAGGGGTCAGGTGCCGCGGGGCAGGTTGTTTTCGCGCTCACGGATTTCGCGGCTCAGTGCTTCGATCCGCTCCTGCAGCCGGTGGAGGTCGCGGTCGCTGTCGTTGCGCTCCCGGGCCAGGCGGCGAAAAGTGGCTGCCAGGCTTTCCAACTCTTCCGCGCCTCCCGGTGCGCGGACATCGAGATGGCCGTCGCTGAGCCGGTCGGCGAAAACCACCAGCTGCTTGACCGGCAGCAGCACGTTGCGGCGCAGCAGGGCGCTGACCCCGCCGACGGTGAGAATCAAAACCATCAGGCAGAAAACCGCAAGCCGGTTGCGCAAAGTGGCCAGGGAGGCCTGCAGGGGCTCCTGAGTCAGGCCGATATCCAGTGTACCGAGAATCTGCTGCTCGGGGGAATGAAAATGGCATCCCCCGCTCGAGCATCCGGGTTCATTGTAGATGGGAGCGGTGATGGCGAGCACTTCGTGGCCTTCGTCGTTGCGAAAGGTGCGGGCCTGATCCATCGGACCCAAATGGGTGGCCGGCTGCGAGCCGGTATGGCATTCGACGCAGCCCGCGGCCTCCTTGTCGACCAGCCTGTCCACCTCCGGCGGGTAGGAGGAGAACATGATGAGCCCTTTCTTGTTGAAGATGCGCACGTGCTCGACGCTTTCCTGCTCGCCGATATCGCGAATCGTCTGACGCAGGGACTCCCGATCCGATTCGAGCATGGTATAGCGGGTGGCCTTGACAATGATGTCGGCCAGTTGCACCTCGCGGCGGATGCTGTCGTTCATCATATCCTGCTTGACGAACGAGTACAGCATGATGCTGCAGACGATGACGAAGCCGGTGACGGTGAGTCCCACCGGAATCAGGGCCTTTGATGCGATATTCCTGAAGATGCTCACAACGCCTCCCTGGGGTTCGGTAATGTCTGAGGTTCATTGCAGTCGGAGGCTTCTGCCGCGGACTGCGAAAGCGACTTGCGCCGGTCGGGGCGAAGGGGCATCCGCCGCGCACCAGTATTGTCGCGAGCGCTCGATCGCGCTGATGTTTTCACCGCAGGTCGCACTCGCGGGGAGGGAGGGAGCGTTTTTTCACAAGGCGGGAAAATGCTCCCGCCGCCAGGATCAGCCCCAGCGTCAGGGGGATCAGCGCCTGCAGTGCGACGCAGCCCAATCCGACCCCGTAAAACAATGTCCCGAGAAAGTCGCTCCCCTCCGCGACCTGGCCGATGGCAGCCGGCAAGGGTTTCGGGCATGCCAGCAGGGCCACTGGCAAAAGCCCTGCCCACCGGAATCCTTTCATCTTTTCACCTCGCTGAATTTTACCTGAGCGCAAACTTGGCGCTTTGGTGTATTGAGCATCGGTTGTGCCAAAATTTTTCATGCCGCTTCGTTTTTTATCAAGTGGCCGAAAAGATTGACTTCTGCCTGCGGCGATCGCCGCAGGCAGAGGCTTGGCGAGGCGGTGATGTATAAAAAAAATGTTCTTCCCGAAGGCCCGCCAATTGCTCGCCGTCCCGGGTAAAAGAAAGAACGTTAAGCGAAATCAGCCGGTTGAAAGGAGTTTTCGCCGCTGTATGAAAAACAAATACAGCGAGAGCGGAAAATTATTTTTTTATACAAAATGACGATGGTTGTTGGGTTTAGCCGGATATTTTGGTAATATTTTGCCTATCTGGATGGTTGTCGGGACTGCCACCCCGGCGCCGTTTTGTCCTGATTGTCGAGGGCGGTTGAGGAACCTGCCGTCTTCTGTTTTTGCGGTTGGACAGCGCCAAGCGAGCTCTGGAGTACGGGAGTCGGAAGTCACGGTCCGCCAGGACCACGAGGGAGGGAGTAGGCTTTATGAAGGACGAAGCACGCATTCTGGTCGTGGACGACGAGGGGGTGATTCGCGAGGGGATCCGCCGCATTCTCGAAAACAGTGGTTTTGGGGTCGAGGTCACCTCGAGCGGCCATCTGGCCATCGAAAAGTTGCAGGAGGAAGATTTCGACGTCGTCATCACCGACCTGAAAATGCCGGGCATGAGCGGCATGGAGGTGCTCAAGGCGATCCGCATCCTGCAGCCCGACGTTCCCGTGCTCATCATCACCGGCTATTCCACGGTCGATACGGCGGTCGAAGCCATGAAGAACGGCGCCTTCGACTATCTGCCCAAACCCTTTACCCCCGACCAGATCGTCGCCAAGGTGGAGAAGGCGATCGAACAGCGGGCGGTTCTGCTGGAAAATTTCTACCTCAAGAAAGAGTTGCGCGACCGTCACGGTTTCGATGCTTTCGTCGGCGACAGCAAGGCGATGCAGAAGGTCTATCGTCGCATCATCCAGGTGGCCCCCACGGACAGCACCGTTTTGATCACCGGCGAGAGCGGCACCGGCAAGGAGCTGGTCGCCCGCGCGATTCACCGCAACAGTACCCGCAAGGATCAGCCCTTTGTCGCCGTCGACTGCACCTCGCTCGCCGAAAGCCTGCTCGAGAGCGAACTGTTCGGTCATATCAAGGGATCGTTCACCGGGGCGATGCAGACCAAGACCGGCCTGTTCAAGGTGGCCGACGGCGGCTCCCTCTTTCTCGACGAAGTCTCCAATATCAGTCTCACCACCCAGGCCAAGCTGCTGCGCGTTCTGCAGGAGCGCGAAGTGGCGCCGATCGGCGGAACCAAGCCGGTGCCCATCGACATTCGCCTGATCGCGGCGACCAACCGCAGCCTCAAGGACATGGTGGCGGAAGGAAAGTTCCGCGAAGACCTCTTCTTTCGCCTCAATATCATTCCCATCGATATGCCGCCTCTGCGCGAGCGCCAGGGCGACCTGCCGGTCCTCACCGGCTATTTTCTCCAGAAATTCTCCCGCGAGATGGGCAAGGAGATTCGCGGCCTCACCCCGGCCGCCATGACGCTGATCGAGCGCTACCCCTTTGCCGGCAATGTGCGCGAGCTCGAGAACATCATCGAGCGCGCGGTAGTGCTGGCATCGAGCGAGTTGATCGATGACCAGGATCTCGAGCTGCAGCTCTCCGGCAGCGAAGAGGAGTTGCTGCACGACAACTACGTTCCGCTGACCGCCGAGGAGCTGAAGGAGGCCAAGCGCCATTTGCGTGAGCAGGCGGTGGTGCCGGTCGAGCGGGCTTTTGTGCTCAGCGCGCTCAAGCGCAATGACTGGAATGTCACCCGCGCGGCGGAAGAGGTGGGGATGCTGCGGCCGAATTTTCAGGCCATGTTGAAAAAGCAGGGCATCTCGGTGCGGGAGCACTCGATGGGGTAAATGGTTGGCCCTTGGGAGCGAAACCGAAGCAAAAAGGCCACCGGGTTTTTCCGGTGGCCTTTTTGTCTTCATGCGGATTCCGCCGTGGCGGCAAGATCCTGCGGTGGTTCAATCGGCAGGATGATGGTGAAGGTCGTCCCTTCCCCCGGCCGGCTCTCTACTTCGATATCGCCGCCGTGGTTCTCGATGATGCCGTAGGAGACCGACAGGCCGAGGCCGGTGCCCTTGTGTCCCTTGGTGGTAAAGAACGGATCGAAGATCTTGCCGAGGCTCTCCGGAGAAATGCCGCAGCCGCTGTCGCTGATCCGGATTGAAACGCTCCGGTCGGCCTCCAGGGCAACCGTCTCGATGGTCAACCGTCCGCCCCCGTCCATCGCCTGACTGGCATTGATCAGAAGGTTCATGAAGACCTGCTCGAGTTGGTTGGGGTCGGCCTGAACCGCGGGAAGTTGACCGTAGATTTTTTCGACCCTGACGTCGTGAAACGAGCTGTGGTGCTCCACCAGCGCCAGGGTCTGGTCGAGAATGGTGTCGACCGAACACTTCTTTTTTTGCGGGACCGATTCCCGGGCGAAGTCGAGCAGGCCCCGCACGATTTCCGCGCAACGCTGGGTTTCCCGAACGATCGTGTCGAAATCGGGTTTCAGCGCCGGGTCGAGCCGCTTGTCGCTGGCGATCATCGACGAGAACATCAGCACGCCGGTGAGCGGGTTGTTCAGTTCATGGGCGATGCCCGCCACCAGTTCGCCCAGGGAGGCGACCTTTTCCGAGCGGATCAGGCGTGACTGCATTTCCTTGATTTCCCGGGTCCGCTCCTCCACCTTGGCCTCCAGCTGGGTTCCCCAATGGGCCAGTTCGTCCTGGGCGTCGTGCAGGTTGCGGATCATTTCGTTGAAGGCGCCCGCCAGCTCGCCCAATTCGTCGTTGCTTTTGAGCTCCACCGTTCCCCATTCCCCGTGGGCGATGCGATAAGTCTGGTCGAGCAGTTTCTTGAGCGGCAGGTTGATGAATCTCTGGGTCAGCAAGGTCAGGCAGGTGGCCAGAATCAGCAGCAAAATAAGAGTCAGCGCGATGATGTTGTTGCGGTAGGTCGCGGTCTGCAGCCGCATGCTGTCGAGAGACACGATGACGTCGAGAATCCCCAGCAGCTTCGCGTCGGGGGGATGAAAATGGCAGGCGGCGGTGGCGCAGCTCTCCTGGTTGTAGATCGCCTTCGCCATCCCCAGGACTTCCTCGCCGGAGCGGTCCTGAAAAATGCGGCTGCGATTCATCGACGAGGCGTAAGTCAGGGGGGTGTCCCTGGCGTGGCAGACGTTGCACCCCTCCGTGCTTTTGTCGAGCACTTCGCCGATTTCCGATTGCTCGGTGGAAAAGATGATCTGGCCGTCCTTGTTGATCATGCGGATGTGCTCGATGCCGCGCTGGGTGCCGACCTCCTGAATCATCTGGTAGACGCGCTTGCGGTCATCCTCGAGCATCTGGTAGTGGGCGGAGCGGATCAGTGTTTCGCTGAGGTTGTCGACATCGTTGATGGCTTCTTCGAGAAAGATCTTTTTGAGCGTGGCCACATTGATCAGAGCGAACAGCACCATGACGCTCAACAGAACCGCGCCGGCTACCAGGTTCACTTTGGTGATGAGGTTTAAGCGCAAGTCCAACCTCCTGGGGTGAACGACCCCGGCAACCCTGCTTGACGTGCGAGGGAATGTAGAATTTCCCATTTTTGTCGATCATTAGATCATAGTTTGCGGACAAATGGTGTCAATTCCCATATCGTTAGATATGTCTTATCTTGAGGGGCGAATTCGTTCGGAGTTTCCGGATAAATGGACCGGGCTTGAGGCGCTTTCTCTGGTTGACACTTCGGGGGGCTCCGGGGTATTAGATGGTGACCTCGGCCCGGGCAGAAATCGCCCGATGTCCGGGCCTCGTATGCCGTGGATCAATTCAGCGCCGCTTTTTGTGCTTTTACCGCTTTTTCCAGGAAAGGATCGATCAATGAAAAAATTTCTGGCATTCGTCTTCGTTTCGCTTCTGGCGGCCGCGCCCGTGTCGGCCGCAGAGGACAGCACCTTCAAGTCCGACCAGGAAAAAAACTCCTACGCCCTGGGCCAGCAGTTGGGCAAGGATTTGAAAAAAGGGGGCGTCACCATCGACTCGGCCATGGTTGCTGCCGGGATCAAGGATGCGCTTGCCGGCACCTCCCGCATGGATGAGGCTGAGATCGCCGCCGCCATGGAAGGGCTGCAGAAAGAGATGATGCAGGCGCAGATGGCTGCCCGCGAAGAGATGGCCGCGGAAAATACCAAGAAGGGCAAGGAATTTCTCGAAGCCAACGCCAAGAAAAAAGGGGTCACGACCACCAAGAGCGGTCTGCAGTATGAGGTGATCGAAAAGGGCAAGGGGAAAACCCCTGGTGCCAATGACAAGGTCACCGTCCATTACCGCGGCACCCTGATCGACGGGACCGAGTTCGACAGCTCCTACCAGCGCGGCAACCCTGCGACCTTTCCGGTTTCGGGCGTGATTCCCGGGTGGACCGAGGCGCTTCAGCTGATGAAGGAAGGGGCCAAGTACAAACTCGTCATCCCGTCTGAGCTCGCCTACGGTGAGCGGGGTGCCGGCCAGGTCATCGGCCCGAACGCCCCCCTGGTCTTCGATGTGGAGCTGATCAAGGTCGAGCCCGCCGACAAGAAATAAATAATAGACATCAGCGACTCTCCGGCAGGCCTGGATTCAGGATTTTTTCCCGAACGCCAGGCCTTGCCGCTTGCTGGAAATTTGTATACAGTATACTTTCGCGGGAGGGCGCTTCGTCTCCGGAATGAGCGATTCGCCGCTGAGAAAAAAATACAGACAGGCCGCAGCCGGGGATAGACATGCCCCGGTTGTTTTTGCTACTATTCGGCAAAATTTTTCCGCCCTGCGCAGGTCTGGCCTTTGGGGTCGTTGCGCAATGCGTTTTTCGGGCTGCCGTTGACCTCCTGAGAGGGGTGGGTTTTTAATTAACAGAGTTGGAGAGATAGGAGGAAGAACCGCATGAGAACATCAAACAGGTGGCAGTGGAGTCTTTTCGTTGCCATGGCCGTCCTTGGAGCGTTGACCTTTGGCGGGGCCGTGACCGTTCAGGCCGTTTCCCTGGAAAATACCGACTGTGCCAAATGTCACGATGCCCAACCGCAGCAGATTGAAGCCAACGGCGGCAAGCACAAATCGGCCGTCGGCTGTACCGACTGCCACATCGGTCATCCTCCCAAAGTGTCGGACAATATCCCCCAATGCAGCATGTGCCATGCCGGCGAGCCCCACTTCGCGCTTGCCAACTGCCTGGGATGTCACACCAATCCCCATACCCCCCTCGACATCACCCTCGCCGGCGAACTGAAGCCCGAGTGTCTGACCTGTCATGGCGAGGTCGGCAATCAACTGAGCGCCAAGCCGAGCAAGCACACCGAGCTGTTCTGCAATTTCTGTCATGCCGACAAGCACGGCGCTATTCCCGAGTGCAGCCAGTGTCATGAGCCCCATTCCGCCGAGATGGCCGCGGTGGCTTGCGGCAGCTGCCACGGCAATGCCCATCAGCCCCTGGTCGTGACGTACGCGGATACGACGCCCGATTCCTCCTGCGCAGCCTGCCACGGCGACATCGCCCAGACCCTCAAGGCCAGCAAGTACAAGCACAGCCAGGTTTCCTGCGCCACCTGCCACCAGGAAAAGCACAAGATGATTCCGGCCTGTGCCGATTGCCACGGCGTGCCTCATCCGCCGGAGATGCTGCAGAATTTCAAGAGCTGCCTTGAGTGTCACCTCAATCCGCATGATCTGTACAAATAAGCGGTTCGCCATTGGAATAAGGAGGAAAGTGTAAAATGCGCCAGAAGAATTCAGGTCTTAAGAGATTGTCCCTGATGGGACTGGTATTGTCCGTTTCAATCGCGCTGGCTGCCTGCGTGGCGAGCTCACAGGACGTGAAGTCGGCTCCGACGGCCCAGGCCGCCCCTGCATCGGCCGCCAAATCGACGGCTCCGGTGGTCGCGGCCAAGGCGGAACCTGCTCCCGCCCCCGCCCCGACGACGGGTGCTGCGCTTTACGAGATGGAAGTCACGCCCCTGACCCCGGCGGACTGCGCCCGTTGCCACACCACCCAGTTTCAAGCGCTGAAAACCAGCGACAGCAAGCATCGCTTCGAGTGCCAGGGCTGCCACGAAGTCTTCCATGCCTACAACCCGACCAAGAACAACTGGAAGCAGATCATGCCCCAGTGCAGCAACTGCCACCAGTTGCCCCACGGACAGAAATTCACCGACTGCGGTTCCTGCCACCAGAACCCCCATTCGCCGCTGAACATCCCCTACAGCGGCGGAGCTCTGGTCACCAAGCACTGCGCCGACTGTCACGGCTCGCCGGCCAGCCAGGTGAAGCAGTTCCCCAGCGCGCACACCGAGGTGGGCTGCACTAACTGCCATCACGACAAGCACGGTTACGTGCCTTCCTGCTTCGAGTGCCATGCGCCTCACTATCCCGAGCAGCCCCTTGAGGCGTGCACCGAATGTCACCCGGTGCACAAGCCGCTGCAGATCGCCTTTACCGCCACCACCGGGGCTCGCACCTGCGACGGTTGTCACAGCACCGTTTACAGCCAGTGGAAGAACACCCCGAGCAAGCACGGCCAGGTCAACTGTACCGTGTGCCATACCGAGCATGGCCTGATTCCGCAGTGCAACACCTGTCACGGGAAACCGCACAGCGACAACCTGCTGGGCAAGTTCCCGAACTGTCTGACCTGCCATCTCAACCCGCACGACCTTCCGGTCAAGCGCAAGAACTAGGTCGACAGCAATCCGAACAAAAAGAAAGGCGCGGTCGTGACGACCGCGCCTTTCTTTTTGGCGCTACCAGCGTAGCGGGGGGCGGCCATGGCCGCCCCCCCGCTACGCTTCTTTCATCTTTTATTCATGGCCTTCGGTCTGGCCAGCCGCGGCTATTTTTTCTCATCCAGAAATTTGACCAACGCCGCGAGGTCCTCTTCCTTGAGGTGCCCATAAGACGGCATCATCGACTTGGGATTGAAGCTCTTCGGTTCGGTGATGTGCTTTTCGATTTCCTCCTTGCTGTAGCGCTCTCCGAGGCCGTCGAGGCTCGGGCCGAGTTTGCCGCCGGCGCCGTCGATCTGGTGGCAGCCTTTGCATCCCAGCGAGTTGATCAGTTCGCGACCGCGGGCCTCGTCGTCCGCGGCCAGCGCGCTGCTCGCCAGCAGGCACAGGACCGAGGCGACGGCCATCCCCCGAACCAGGTTTCTCAATTCATCGGCCATAAAGAAAATCTCCTTTCACATGACGATTGCGGAAGTGTTCGCGAAAACGATTCCTTTATCTTAGCGAAAGCCTTGGCAAAGACAACCGGCAGGGGTGAAAATGGTTGAAATCTGCCCTGTTGGCCGGTAACCTGTTGGCGCTCGACCAGCGCAATGAGTTCGTGCAAGGAGCCCGCAGTGAATATTCCCCTGTCCCGGCGCTGCCGCGCCGTCACGCCCTTTCTCGCCATGGAAATCATGGAGCAGGCGAAAGCGCTCGAGGCAGCCGGGCGCGACATCATCTATCTCTGTCTGGGAGAGCCCGATTTTCCGACCCCCGAACCGGTGACCAGGGCGGCGGCAGCCGCCATTGCCGGGGGCGAGACCACCTACACCCACTCCTTGGGACTGCTCGAATTGCGCCAGGAAATCGCCGCCTGGTATGGGGCGCGTCGTGGCGTGGCGATCGATCCGGGGCGCATTATCGTCTCCTCCGGAACCAGCCCCCTGTTGCTGCTCTTGTTCGCTGCGCTGCTCGAGGAGGGGGACGAAATCATCCTGCCCGATCCGAGCTACGCCTGCTACCCCAATTTCATCCGGTTTTTCGGTGGCCGTCCCGTTTCCCTGCGGACCCGCCCCGAAGACGGTTTCCAGCCCCGGCCCCGCGAGGTCGAGGCGTGCCTGAGTCCTCGCACCCGGGCGCTGCTGGTGAACTCCCCCTCCAATCCGACGGGATCGCTCCTTGCGCCTGCCTGGCTCGAGCAGCTCGCGCGGCTGCCGGTGCCGGTCATTTCCGATGAAATCTACCACGGCCTGACCTACGAAGGGGAGGAGCGCAGCATTCTCGAGTTCACCAGCGACGCCTTCGTGCTCGGTGGGTTTTCCAAAACCTTCGCCATGACCGGCTGGCGCCTGGGCTTTCTGATCGCCCCCGCGTCATGCATGCGCGCCCTGCAGAGCCTGCACCAGAATTTTCTCATCTGCGCCAACCACTTCGTGCAGCGTGCGGCGATTGCCGCCCTGCGCGAGGGCGGTCCCTATGTGGCGACCATGCGCGAAGCCTACGACCAGCGGCGCCAGGTGCTGGTGGAGCGCCTGCAGGCGCTCGGGCTTGCGCCCGCGGGGCGGCCCCGGGGGGCCTTCTACGTTCTCGCCGATGCCCGTCACATCGACCCTGATTCGCGGCGACTGGCTCTTGACATCCTGGAAAATACCGGGGTGGCCCTGACCCCCGGAATCGATTTCGGCCCGGCGGCCGAGGGCTATCTGCGCTTCTCCTATGCCAACTCGCTGGAGAAAATCAATGAGGCCTGCGACCGCCTTGCCGGCTATCTCCGACGGGCGGAATCGGTCCGTCGCCAACCTTGACCCTGACCCGGCAGGAGGCCGCCTTCCCCTCGCGGGGAGTGTGACGCTGCCTCGGCTCACCACCCAGGAGATTTGATTCATGCTCATCGTAATGGAACACAGTGCGACCGCGGACCAGGTGCGTGCCGTTCAGGAGGCGGTTGAGGCCATGGGGTTGCAGGCCGCGCCGATCCCTGGCCGGGAACGCACCGCCATCGGGGTACTCGGCAATCAGGGTTATGTCGACGACACCACCATTCGCAATCTGGCGGGGGTGCGCGAATGCATCCACGTGAGCAAGCCTTACAAACTGGTCTCGCGCGATTTTCATCCCGATTCCACCATCGTTGCGATCGGTGATCTGCGCATTGGCGACGGCATGCCGCCGGTGGTCATCGCCGGGCCCTGCAGCATCGAGACGCCCGAACAGATGCAGTCGGCGGCCCGCATGGTGAAAGCGGCAGGCGCCAATGTTCTGCGCGGAGGAGCGTTCAAGCCTCGCACCGGACCCCATTCTTTTCAGGGGTTGGGGGAAAAAGGGCTGAAATACTTACGGCAGGCGGGAGACGAGAACGGGCTGCCGGTCATCACCGAAGTCATGCGCATCGAGCAGTTGGAGGCGGTCTGCCGCTACGCCGACATTCTGCAGGTCGGCGCCCGCAACATGCAGAATTTCGACCTGCTCAAGGAGGTGGGCAAGACCGGTCACCCGGTGTTGCTCAAGCGGGGGATGAGTGCGACGCTGGAGGAATTTCTGGCCGCGGCCGAGTACATCGTGGCCGAGGGCAACAACCGCGTCATTCTATGCGAACGCGGCATCCGCACTTTCGAGCGGGCGACCCGCAACACGCTCGACCTGTCGGTGGTTCCCCTGATTCGCGAGATGAGCCATCTGCCGATCATCGTCGATCCCAGCCATGCTACCGGCAGACGTTCCCTGGTGCCGGCGATGAGCAAGGCGGCGCTGGTGGCCGGAGCCCACGGCATCATGGTCGAAGTTCATCCCGATCCGGCGCGGGCGCTGTGCGATGGGGCGCAGAGTCTCGATGGCGGCGGCTTCGACCAGTTGATGGACCAGGTTCGGGGGCTGATGAATTACCTGGGGCACTGACACCCCGCGGTCTCTTGCCTATACTGCCCCGGCATGGATCTCAAGCAGGGTGATTTCCGGCGGACAGAGAAAGCGCACCGGAAAGAGGCTGGTCCCGACGCCGCGGCTGACGTAAAGGGGGGTGCCGGGGCCGACATGATAAAGGCCCGAGACGAAGGGGTCGGAGAAGCGCGGCAGGTAAAAAGGGTGAATCAGCGGCAGGCGCACCTGGCCGCCATGGGTGTGCCCCGCCAACAGCAGATCGATGCGCCCGTCGAGGCGGTCATGGTCGAAGGCGGGAACATGGGACAGGAGCAGGTTGACACGGGCGGAGTCGGCCTCGGCCTGGAGTTTCTCCAGCGCATCGGCGGAGGAGGGGTAGTCGAGACCAAGAATCGAGAGGGGAACGCCGCGGACTTCGAGGTCGTGGCGCTCGTTGATGAGCAGGGTGGTGCCGCGGCGGGCAAAGGCGCTGCGCAGATTCTCCCCCTCGACCCGGGCCCAGTATTCCCAGTTGCCCTGCACGGCGAAGACGCCATGGGGGGCATCGAGCATCGCCAGGAATTCATGCACGGCATTGAGGTTGCGGCGGCGCTCGAGGAAGTCGCCGGTAATGAAAATGGCATCCGGCTCCAGTTCGGCGACCATCCGGGCAACTTTCCGGTAGTAGGCGTGGAGTCGCCGAATATGCAGGTCCGACAGGTGTACCAGTCGCAGCTGGCGGCCCGGAGGGATTTTAACCAGGGGCAGCTGCAGGGTCTCAACCCTGACCGCCCGCGGTTCGTACCAGAGCCCTTCCCCCACGGCGACCGCGCAGGCGGTCACGCCGGTCCAGGCGAGAAACGAGCGGCGCGAGATGCCGGGATTTTTCGATTTTTTTTGCGAATCGTTGCCGTTCATGACCCCTTCAGACGGAAAGAATCGACACTATATCATTGCCGGCAGGGACGTGCCTACCCCTGGTCGGCCGCCCGCCCGCTGCACCTTGTCAACGGCGGGCGGACCGTTTATAGTTTACTGAAATTGTCAACCATTGCCTCTCGCCCGCGCGCGGGAATCTTGCAAGGAGACGTTCCATGTCGAGTTCTGCCGAAATTCGCCCCGATATTTTCTGGGTCGGTGCCCGTCATCCCGAACTGGAAATTTTCGACGAGTTGTTTCCCACCCGCAACGGCACCACCTACAACGCCTATCTGGTGCGGGGATCGGAAAGAAATGCCCTGATCGACACGGTCAAGGCCCCCTTCACCGACGAGTACCTGGCCAAACTGGAGCAACTGGTGCCGATCAGCGAGATCGACCTGGTGGTGGTCAACCACAGCGAGCCCGACCATTCCGGCGCGCTCGGTCGCCTGCTGGAAATCAATCCCGACATCGAGATCTATTGCACCCGGGCCGGCGAGAACTTTCTGCGCCAGCTCTCCGAGATGCCTTTCTCCGCCCATGTGGTGAGCGAGGGGGAGGAAATCAGTCTTGGGGACAAGACTCTGCGCTTCATCCTGGCGCCGAACCTGCACTGGCCCGACACCATGTTCACCTATCTGCCGGAGGAAGAACTGCTCTTTTCCTGCGACGCCTTCGGCGCCCATTTTTGCGGCGACGGCCTGTTCAACGATCAGGTCGAGGATTTCTCCTACGAGTTTCACTACTACTTCGATACCATCATGCGCCCCTTCAAGTCGTTCATCCGCGACGCGGTGGCCAAACTGGACGATCTGAATATCACCCTGGTCTGCCCCTCCCACGGGCCGGTGCTGCGGCGCGACCCGGAGGCGGCGATTGCGGCTTACCGCGAGTGGTCGGCGCCGCCGCCGGCGACCGCGCGCCCCCAGGTGCTGCTGCTGACCCTTTCGCCCCACGGCAACACCCGCCAGATGGCGAGCAGCGTCCGCGAAGGTCTTGAAGAGGGCGGAGCCGACGTGATCGAAGTCAACATCGTCGAGCTCGACGAAAATCTTCTGCGCGACGAGCTGGAAAAATGCGACGCCCTGGTGGTCGGCTCCCCCACCATCAATCGTGACGCGCCGCCGCCGGTCTGGCGGACCCTGTCGCTGCTCTCCTCAGTGACGCCCAAGGGGAAGGTCGGCGCGGTTTTCGGCTCTTTCGGCTGGAGCGGTGAGGCGACCAAGCTGCTCGAAGAGCGCCTGCGTGGCCTCAAGTACAAATTGCCGGTCGAAGGCCTGTCCTTCCGCTTCTCGCCCACCGAGCGCGACATCGCCGCCTGCCGCGAATTCGGGCGGCAGATCGCCGCCAGCCTCGACCTGTAATCCGCTTGATTTGAACTCCACGCCCTCCCGGTCGTTTATCCGCAGCCGGGGGGATTTTTATGTGATTTCCGTTCCCAGGAGGTAAAGCATGGATTTCGCTCAAATCATGGCTGCGGCCAACAGTTTCGTCTGGGGGCCGGTGATGCTGGCCTTTCTGGTAGGGACCGGGATTTTTCTCTCCCTGCGGCTCGGGTTTCTCCAGTTTGTTCAGCTGCCCCGGGCGCTGCGTCTGGTCTTTCGCCGCTCCCCGGTCGAGCAGGCGGAAGGCGACATCACGCCTTTTCAGGCCCTGACCACGGCTTTGTCGGCCACCATCGGTACCGGCAACATCGCCGGGGTCGCCACCGCCATTTTTCTCGGCGGTCCCGGAGCCATTTTTTGGATGTGGGTGTGCGCCGTCTTCGGCATGGCCACCAAATACGCCGAGGCGGTGCTGGCGGTGACCTACCGCAAACACCTGCCCGACGGCACCATGCAGGGCGGCCCCATGCGCTACATCGCCGAGGGCATGGGGCTGAAATGGCTCGGTTGGCTCTTCGCCCTGATGGGGAGCATCGCGGCCTTCGGTATCGGCAGCATGGTGCAGTCCAATTCGGTGGCGGTCGCGCTCAAGGAAACCTGGGGCGTGCCGCAGGTCGCCACCGGTATCGTGCTGGCCGTGCTCACCGGGATCGTCATCATCGGCGGCATCCGCCGCATCGGCAAAGTGACCGAGAAGCTGGTGCCGGTGATGGGGGTCTCCTATGTCCTGGGTGCTCTGGTGATTCTGGTGATCAATGCCGGGCAGGTGCCCGCGGCCTTTGCCCTGATCTTCACCCATGCCTTCTCGCCGGCCTCGGCCGCCGGCGGATTCGCCGGGGCCGCCGTGTCGGCGGCGATCCGCTTCGGCGTGGCGCGCGGCGTCTTCTCCAACGAAGCCGGCCTCGGCAGCGCTCCCATCGCCCATGCCGCCGCCAGAACCAACAGCCCGGTGCGCCAGGGGCTGATCGCCATGACCGGCGTCTTCTTCGATACCATCATCGTCTGCTCCATGACCGCCCTGGTGATTCTGTCGACCGGGGCCTGGACCAGCGGCGAGACCTCGAGCGCCCTGACCTACCTGGCCTTCCAGCAGGGGCTGCCCGGGCCGGGCGGGCTCATCGTGACCATCGGTATCGCGGTCTTCGCCTACTCGACCATGATCGGCTGGGCCTATTACGGCGAGGAGTGCATCGAGTACATTTTCGGGATGAAGGCGCGCACCCCCTACCGCTGGGTTTTCTGCCTGGTCATCGCCCTCGGCGCGTTCCAGAAGGTGGCCTTCGTCTGGGATTTCTCCGACACTATGAACGGCGCCATGGCGATTCCCAACCTGATCGGGCTGCTGGCCCTCTCCGGCGTTGTCGTCAAGGCCACCCGCGACGCCCTGGCGCGACCCAGGGAAATGCTTTGACTCCCCAGCCCCGCGCTCGCCGGTCGCTCCGGTCCCGGGCGCGGGGCTTTTCACTTTTCCCGGTTTCAGAGGCCTGGCCACCGCCCCCATGTCGTCATTGATCGCCACCGTCGCCGTCGCCGCCCCCCTCGACAAGCCCTTATCCTACCTGGTCGCCGCGGAACAGCGGAGCCTGGTGCGCATCGGGATGCGCGTCCGGGTCCCTCTCGGCCGCCGCCCGGTCGTCGGCTTCGTGCTCGACGTGAGCGAAGGGGCAGGGGAGGGGCTCAAGCCGATTGCCGAGGTCCTCGACGCCGAACCGCTCTTCCCGCCGCAGCAGGTCGCCTTCTTCCAACGTGCGGCCGCCTATTACCACCACCCCCCGGGAGAGGTGATCCGCACCGCCCTGCCCGCCGGCCTGTCGGGAGCGAACCAGCGGGTGACCATCGCCCGTGAGCGCAAATATGTCGCGCTGCCGGGGGCGGCTCAGCCCGCCGGCGCCCGCCAGCGCGAGATTCTGGCCTGGCTGCGGGGGCGCGGCCTGGCTTTTTCCAGCGAGATCGGCCAGGCGTTTCCCGCCCCCCACGCGGTGCTCAAGCGCCTGGTGGGCCTCGGGCTGGTTGCGGTCGAAGAGGTCGAGCGCCGGCGCGACCCCTTCCTCGACCAGGCGGTTCCCGCCGATTCTGACCACAGCCTTACCCTTGCGCAGGAAACCGCTCTCGCCGCCATCGCCGAAGGTGTCGTCGCCCGGAGCTTCGTCCCCTACCTCCTGCACGGGGTGACCGGCAGCGGCAAGACCGAGGTCTACCTGCAGGCCATTGCCAATGCCCTGGAACAGGGGCGCCAGGCCCTGGTCCTGGTGCCGGAGATCGCCCTGACGCCGCAGTTGGTGGCGCGCTTTCGCGGGCGCTTCCAGGGCTCTGCCTGGCAGATTGCGGTGCTGCATTCGGGGCTCTCCGACGGGGAGCGCTATGACGCCTGGCGCGCCATCGCCCGGGGAGAGATCGCGATCGTGATCGGCGCCCGCTCGGCGGTGTTTGCCCCGTTGCCCGATGCGGGCATCATCGTCGTCGACGAAGAGCACGAAGCCAGCTACAAGCAGGCCGAGGGCTTTCGCTACAACGCCCGTGACCTGGCGCTGCTGCGCGGACAGATGAACGGGGCGGTGGTGGTGCTCGGCAGCGCCACCCCGGCGCTCTCCACCTTTCACCGCACCCGCACCGGCGCGACCCGCTACCTGCCGCTGGCGGCGCGCATTCTCGGGCGTCCCCTGCCGGAGGTGACCCTGATCGATTTGAGCGGCCAGCATCTCGACGGCAGTCTCTCGCCCCAACTGGGAGAAGCCCTCGCGCAGAACCTGGAGCGCGGCGAGCAGTCGCTGCTGCTCCTCAACCGGCGCGGCTTTGCGCCTTTTCTGCTCTGTCGCGAGTGCGGGGCGACCTTTCGCTGTCCCAACTGCGCCATCACCCTCACCTACTACCAGTCGCGCCGCCAGCTCTGCTGCCATTACTGCGACCATCTCGAGCGCCCGCCGGAGCTCTGCCCGGGGTGCGGCGGCCGCAGCCTCGAGCCGGAAGGAGCCGGGACCGAGCGGCTCGAGGAGGAACTGGCCCAGGCTTTTACCGGGGCGCGCATCGCCCGCATGGACCGCGATACCACCACCCGCAAGGGCGCCCACCAGAAGCTGGTGGAGGCGATGGAGCAAGGTGCCATCGACATCCTGGTCGGAACCCAGATGGTGGCCAAGGGGCTCGATTTTCCCGGGGTGACCCTGGTGGGGGTGGTCGGAGCCGACACCTCCCTCAATCTGCCCGATTTTCGCAGCGCCGAGCGCACCTTCGCCCTGCTCACCCAGGTGGCGGGCCGCGCCGGTCGCGGCCCGCGACCCGGCCGGGTGCTGATTCAGACCTACGCGCCCGAGCACCACGCCCTGGTCTGCGCGGGCCGCCACGATTACCTGGCCTTTTACGAGGAGGAAATCGCCTTTCGCCGCGAGCTCGGTTATCCCCCCTTCGGCCACCTGGTCAACCTGGTGCTGGCCGGCAACGATCCCGAGAGGGTCGCTGCTGAAGCCGAGACCCTGGCCGAAGCGCTCCTGTCCCGGGCCGGAGAAGTCGAGGTGCTCGGGCCCGCCCCCTGTCCCCTGTTTCGCCTGCGCGGCAAGGCCCGCTATCAGCTGCTGCTCAAGGCCGAGCACCGTCCCCCCTTGCATCGCCTGCTGGCGCTGGTCGACCAACACCAGAAGAAAATGTCACGCACAGTCAGGCTCTCCCTCGATGTCGACCCCCTCGATATGCTCTGATCCCCTTGATTCTCGATGCCCGAAGAAAAGGGCCGCCGTGACCCCTGGTGGTGATGTAGTTATGGACTCAGTTTGTGTGCCTTGAGTGCTCAACTTTTTTTGGTGGTGAAAAATAGGGCATGTGATTGTCTTTTCTGTTCAATATGTTGGCAGAAAAATTTAATCTGGTCGAAGTATGGACTGTCTCTTGCTACAGGCCTTTCCTGGTGTTGGCGAAGGAACGTTCGCTACTGATCGTGGTAAAAAAATAGGCAATTGATTGTTGCCGCCATTCCCCCAGGAGGATTCGAATCGTGACCGTTCATCTGGACGAAAAAGTCGAACCGATCTATCAGGAAGTGCTGCAGCGCAACCCCGGCGAAACCGAGTTTCACCAGGCGGTGCGGGAGGTGCTCGAGTGTCTCGGCCCGGTGCTGGTGAAGCATCCGGAGTTCACTCATCACAAAATCATCGAGCGCATCTGCGAGCCCGAGCGTCAGATCATCTTTCGCGTGCCCTGGCAGGACGACCGGGGCGCGGTGCAGATCAACCGCGGCTTTCGGGTGGAATTCAACAGCGCCCTGGGGCCGTATAAGGGGGGCTTGCGCTTTCACCCCTCGGTCTACCTGGGGATCGTCAAATTTCTCGGCTTCGAGCAGATCTTCAAGAACAGCCTGACCGGGTTGCCCATCGGCGGCGGCAAGGGCGGCTCCGACTTCGACCCCAAGGGGCGCTCCGACGATGAGATCATGCGCTTCTGTCAGAGCTTCATGACCGAGCTCTACCGTCACCTGGGCGAGTACACCGACGTTCCCGCCGGTGATATCGGGGTCGGCGGTCGCGAAATCGGCTACATGTTCGGCCAGTACAAGCGCATCACCAACCGCTACGAGTCGGGCGTGCTCACCGGCAAGGGGCTCGACTGGGGCGGCTCGTTGGTGCGTACCGAAGCGACCGGCTACGGCGCCACCTTCTTCGTGCAGGAGATGCTCAAGGCTCGCAAGGACAGTTTCGAGGGGAAGACCTGCGTCGTTTCCGGCTCAGGCAACGTGGCCATCTACACGATCGAGAAGATTCACCAATTCGGCGGCAAGGTCGTCGCCTGCTCCGACTCCAACGGCTACATCTACGACGAGAAAGGCATCGATCTGGAGCTGCTGCAGCAGCTCAAGGAAATCGAGCGCCGCCGCATCAAGGATTACCTGAACTACCACAAGGATGCCAAGTACGTGCAGGGCGGCAACATCTGGTCGGTTCCCTGCCAGGTGGCGATGCCCTCGGCCACCCAGAACGAGATCAACGGCAAGGATGCCGCGCTGCTGGTGAAGAACGGCTGCATGGCGGTGGGGGAAGGGGCCAACATGCCGACGACCCCCGAAGGAGTGCGTATTTTCCTCGAATCGGGGATCGCCTACGGTCCCGGCAAGGCGGCCAATGCCGGCGGCGTGGCCACCAGTGCCCTGGAAATGCAGCAGAATGCCAGCCGCGACAGCTGGACCTTCGAATACGCCGAGCAGCGCCTGCAGCAGATCATGAAGAACATCCATGACCTGTGCTACGAGACCGCCGAGGAATACGGCACGCCCGGCAACTACGTCAACGGCGCCAACATCGCCGGCTTCATCAAGGTCGCTCAGGCCATGGTGGCTCTGGGTCTGATCTGATTGGTCTTTTCACGTCGCAACGCAAAAAGCCCGGCCGTACGTTGGCCGGGCTTTTTGCGTTGCGACGGTGGCTGGCGCAGCTCAGGGAAGCCGGCAGAGCAACTGCTGACTGACGACGTCGGCCAGCAGCTGCATCCGCCCCGCGGGCAGGCGGCACACCTTGACCACTTGCTTGAAGCGGCTGCTGGCGGGCATCAGGCCCTCAAGGGCGTTGGGCCGGTTTTCCAGCCAGGCACGGTTGAAGAAAACATTTTTCGCCTCCGGAAAAAGGGCCAGGTAGAAAATGTCCGATTCCACCAGATCCTGGAAAAAATGGGAGCCGAAGGACAACTCGGGCATCAGCCCCTCGGCGCAAAAGGCGACTTCGGCCAGCGCGACCATGTTGTTGATTTCGGCGAAAGAGATGGGGACTCCCAAAGCGGGCGTGCTGGTGCCCCAGCGGCCGGGACCCATGAGCAGGGTCGGTTCGGCGGCGCGGTGAGTGATGCGGCGATTGAGCCGGCCGATCAGGCGCGCGACCTCGTATTTGTCGGTCAGCGGCAGGCGGCTGTAGGCTTCGGGCGCAACCCAGATCACCTGGCTCAATTCGAGGCTGGCGTTGCCCCCCATGAACTGGCCTTCGCTGCGGAAGAGCAGGCGCTCGTCGGCGATCCGCTCCGGGAATTCGACCCGCTGGCGCTCGCCGCGGGTCTGCAGGGGGCGGCATTGCACCACGTTGATGCGCGGCGCGGCGGCCGCAGTGAAATTGACGGTGAATTCCACGTCGACCGGATATTCATAGGCCTGCTCCAGGGTTTTGAGCAGGCGCTGCATGGTGGCGCAGAATGGTGTCGCGGACAGCAGCCTGTCGAAGGTCAACAGCCACGCCTTTTCGTCTTTGCGGCCGCGCTCCTGCAGTTTGCGGGTCACCTCGTCGTCGCGCACCGCCACCAGGTCGAGGGGCAGCTTGCAGTCGGCGTTCGCCACCTGCAGCAAAGAGACGGTCTCCAGCGCGTTGCGGCTGATGTCGAGCAGGTCGATGTCGCGCTGGGAGAAGCGGCGGGCATCCGCGAAACCCTTGTGCGGTTGTTTCAGGGGGGCATCGAGGGCCACCAGGCGGGGGTAATCGCCCTCGACCCGGTCGACCGCCCGGGTGCCGAGGCCCATGACCAGCCGCAGCATGCCGGCGCGCGGGTCCATCTCCTTGTCCCAGACGAAGGTGTTGTAGGAGACGCCGACCCCGGCCAGTTCGGGAAAATACCAGTTGTCGCGGTAGCCGCCCGAGACCCGCTGGACCAGCAGCGCCATCTGCTCGTCCAGGTGCTCGAGGCCGCGCTGGCGGCGGTAAGTCAGGGCGTCCTCGCTCATGGCGCTGGCAAAGATGCGTCGCACCGCATCCTCGAACTGGTTCAGGCGCTGCTCGGGGCTGCCCTGGTTGACGCAGAAGAAACTGTCGTACTTGCCGGCGAAGGCGTTGCCGAACCCGTCTTCGAGCAGCGAGCTTGAGCGCACGATGATCGGGTACTGGCCGAAGTACTCGAGCATCTGCTGAAAGCCGGCGCGGATCTCCTCGGGAAACGACCCCTCGAGCATCTTGCCGCGCAGCTTGGCGCCCGCCTCGAAATAGCCCTCCGCGGTCTTCTGTCGCATGTACAGGGGCCACCAGCCGTTGTGCACGATGTACGAGTAGTAGACGTTGGAGCCGACGAAGAAGGAGTCATGGGGTTCGAGATGCTCCGACCAGTCGAAGTCGCGGTCCCGCAGCAGGATGTCGCGCGCCAGCAGCATCCCCACCGCCTTGCCGCCGATGTAGCCGGTGCCGATCATGCGCGATTTGATGGCGAGCAGGTCGGCGAGGGTGAAGTTGGCGGTCGCCAGGGCGAGCATCCGCTCCTCGCGCCCCACCAGATGGCGGCAGAGATGGCGCACCATGTCCTGCTTGTCCTGCTCGGCGTCGGGGGCGGTCATCAGTTCTTCGGCCTGCAGGAACAGGCGGTACCAGTGATCGAGATGGCGTCGGGCGGTGTCGGAGCTCGCCGGGGAGAAGCGGCTGAGCAGGCGGGTGGCTTCGTAGCTGTTGGCCAGGGGGACGAAGTCGTCATCGGCCATCAGGTGCGGCAGGAACATGGTCGGACTGTGCCGCTGCCAGACCTTGAGCGGATGAATGTGAATCCGGCCCTCGTCATCGAGCACCTCGAGCAGCACCTGAGTGGTGTCGCGGATGCGGGCGATGGTCTTGAGCGAGTGGCGGTCGCGGATCAGGGCGAAGTAGGCGACGGTGTCGAGTTCGAACAGGTAGGGACAGGTGACCCAGAAGAAGTTGCCCACCATCTGGTCGGTGGCCCAGGCGGAGAGCAGGTCGGAGAGGGAATCGAAGACGTAGAAGGCGCCGCGGCCGGCCGCGGTGATGATGGCGTGAATGCGGGCGGCGAAAGATTCGAAACCGGGGCGGGGGTCGAGATGGTGGATGGTCAACCCCGGTTGCGCGGCGAGCAGGGCGGGGTGGCTGCCGAAGCGCAGGTAGATGACCTGGCGCCCCTCGGTCAGCGCCCGCTCGACAAAGGGAGCGACGAATTGCCGGTAGTCTTCGATCTGCTCGACACTCCAGACGACGTTGTCGCCGAGCCGCAAGCCATCGAGAACGGCATCGAGGCGGGGCAGGCCGGTGGTGACTTTTTGGGCCTCCGTCATGGACTCTCCTTGGGATGATAGAATTGTTTACAAAATGAGCACTTAAAAGATTTTCTGAGTTGTTTTTATTCAATTTCGGCTTATAACATGGCCGATCAGGGCGGGCAAGGACTTTCGTCTTGGTGCGAGTGTGGTTATTTTGTGGGCATTATTCGCGACCCTCAGATCGTGCGTACAGGAACGTTCGGGCGAGATTGTCCGCTTGGGAGGAATCGGGAGAAGGTGGTACAATTTCTTTCTGTCCGCGTGAATTTGACGGCTTCAGGGAGTGACTATGACGTTTCGGTTTTTGCTGCCCGCCCTCTGCGGGGCTCTGATTCTGGGGGGCTGCCCCCCTGCACCGCTGGAGAAGCCACCCGCCTCGGCGCGGGTGGCGACCACCTACGACCGCATCGACGGCTGGGCCGAGGGCGATCCGCGGCCCGGCTTCGAGGTCTTTCTCAAGAGCTGCCAGGCCGTTGGCCGGCGCGAGCAGTGGCAGGCCGCCTGCGAGGCGGCCAAATGGGTCAACCCCGGCGACCGGGTCGAGGTGCTGCGGTTTTTTCACACCCGATTCGTCCCTTACCGCCTGCGGAAACCGGACGGCGACGTTGCGGGCCTGATCACCGGATATTACGTGCCGAACCTCGACGGCCGCCGCACCCCCTCGGGGGAGTACGTCTGGCCGATTTACCGGGTGCCCGATGATCTGCTGGTGATCGACCTGCGCGCTCTTTACCCCGCCCTGGGCGACTACCGGCTGCGCGGCCGGGTGCAGGGGCGCAAGGTGGTCCCCTATTTCAGCCGGGGGGAGATCGACAGTAAAAAGCAGCCCCTGAAAGGGAAAGAGCTGGTGTGGGTGGACGACCCGGTGGAGCTCTTCTTCCTCCACATCCAGGGATCGGGGCGCATCCAGCTCCCCGACGGCGACGGAGTCATGGTGCACTACGCCGACCAGAACGGTCATCCCTACCGTTCCATCGGCAAGCTGCTGCTCGAGCGCGGCGAGATGACCCGCGACCAGATGTCGATGCAGAACATCCGCGCCTGGGCGCGCAAGAATCCCGGCCGGGTGCGGTCCCTGCTCGACGAGAACCCGAGCTACATCTTCTTCGAGGAACTCGAAGGCTCGGTGGAAAACCCGCCCGGCGCCCTCGGCATCCCCCTCACTCCGCGCTTCAGCCTGGCGGTCGACCCCAAGTACATCCCCCTGGGTGCGCCGGTGTTTCTTGCCACCGACTGGCCCGGTGAAGAGCGCTCCTTGCGCCAGCTGATGGGGGCGCAGGATACCGGCGGGGCGATCAAGGGCGAGGTGCGCGCCGATTTTTACTGGGGATTGGGCGACGAGGCCGGCAGCTACGCCGGTCGCATGAAGCAGGAGGGACGCCTATGGCTGCTTTTGCCCAGAGACGATCTTGCTCTGACACCCAAAGAGAAGCCATGAGCAAGGGCGGGGGGAGGAGTCGTTTTTTCGGCGGTATGGTCGTGCTTTTCGTCTTGGTGCTGGCTGTTGCGGGTGGCGCGGCGGGGGAAACGCCGGAGCCCGGCACTTTTGTCGTGGCGCGACCCGACCTGCCCGACCCCCGTTTTGCCGAGAGCGTGGTACTGCTGATCGAGCATGGCCCCGAGGGATCCCTCGGGCTGATCATCAACCGCCCGAGCAAACTCAACCTCTCCCAGCTGATTCCCCAGATCGAAGACTACGCCGATATTCCCGACCTCTTGTTCTACGGCGGGCCGGTGGCGCCGAGCAAGTCGTTGGTGCTGCTGCGCAGCGATCAGCCCCCGGCCAGGGCGCAGGCGGTCTTCGACGACGTCCACGTGCTCGCCCTGGGCGATCTGCTGCTTTTTCTGATGGGGGATGACCTTGCGCAGGGAGATGCCGTGCGCATCTATTTCGGCTATGCCGGGTGGGGGCCCGGCCAACTCCAGCGCGAGTGCGATCGGGGCGACTGGCGGGTGGCGGCGGCCTCGGCGCAGACGATCTTCGCGCAGGACGCGGACGAGATCTGGCCGAGTCTGCGCGAACGGCTGCCGCCGCTCTTCGTGGAGCAAGGGAGCGTACGGCCGGTTCAGGCGGGCCCGGGGAGCTTTGCCAGCTCTGCGGCGATCAGCGCGGCGGTCTCCTCCACGCCGCGCTCTGCCGCCGCGATGACGACGTCGGCGTACCGGCGATAAAGCGGCAGGCGGCGCCGGTAGAGATCGGCCAGAGTCTCGCCCGGGTCGATGACCAGGCCGCGGCTGTCCATGTCCTGAATGCGCCGCCCCAGTTCGGTCAGCGCAACGTCGAGAAAGACCACCACCCCCTGCTCCGCGAGCGCGGCCATCCCTGCCTCGCTGTAGACCGCCGAGCCCCCGGTGGCGACCACCGTCTCGCTCACCTCGAGCCGGCGCAGCGTCTCCTCCTCGATCCGGCGAAAGCCGTCCAGCCCCTCGCGTTCGATGATTTCCTGCAGGCGGCGCCCCTGGTCGGCCTGGATCAGCAGATCGGTGTCGATGAAGTTCTTGCCGAGCCGCTTGGCGAGGACCACGCCGATAGTGCTCTTGCCCGCGCCCGGCATGCCGATGAGGACGACGTTGGAGCGTCTCATGCCGGTTTCTCCGCGGGCGACAGCCGGTCCCGGTCGAAATGGGCCTGGTGGTGCATGGTGACGTGTCTCCGGAAAAAAGGGTGAGTCCGCTGGGGGCTCACCCTATGGGGCACATGTCCGACGCGAAGGACGAAAGTCAGGCGTCGGCGATCTTCAGCACGATCTTGCCGAAATGCTTGTCCTCTTCCATCATGCGGTGGGCCTCCGCCACCTGGTCGATGGGGAAGACCTTCTCGATAATCGGCACGATGCTGCGATCGGCGAATTTCGGCAGCGCCCGGCGGGTGAACTCGGCGACGATCTCGCCTTTTTCGGAAACCGGGCGCGAGCGCAGCACCGAGCCGATGATCTGCTGGCGCTTGACCATCATCAGCGCCAGGTTGAGCTCGGCCTTGATGCCGCTGATGACGCCGATGACCACCAGGCGTCCGCTGTAGCCGAGGGATTTCATGTTGGGCTCGAGATACTTGGCGCCGACGTGGTCGAGAATCAGGTTGACCCCCTTCTTGCCGGTGAATTCCTTGATATGATCGCTGAAGTCGGGAGTCTGGGTGAAATCGATCACCAGATCGGCGCCGAGTTTCCTGACCCGCTCGAGTTTGCTCGGGTGGGCGGTCACCACCAGCTTGCTGCTGGGGGTCAGCGCCTTGGAGAGCTGGATGCCGGCGGTGTTCACCCCGCCGCCGCCGCCGTGCAGGATGGCACTCTGGCCGTCCTTGAATTCGCCGATCATGAAGACGTTGAGAAAGGCGGTGATGTACGACTCGCACACGCAAGCCGCCTCCTCAAAGCTCATGCTCTCGGGAATCCTCATCAGGTGCTGGGCGTAGGCCACGGCGTATTCGGCATAGCCGCCGCCGCCCACCAGCGACATGACCCGGTCGCCCTTGCGCCAGCCGGTCACCCCGGCTCCGAGTTCTTCGACGACCCCGGCCACTTCGAGACCGAGAATCTCCGAATCGCCGGGCGGCGGGGGGTATTTCCCCTCGCGCTGTACCAGGTCGGGGCGATTGATCGACGTCGCCACCACCTTGATCAGAACTTCGCCTTCCTTGGGCGAGGGCTTGTCGATCTCGCCCACTTTCAGGACATCGAGCCCGCCGAAACCATCGAGCGAAACAGCTTTCATCAGCAATCCTCCTGGCGGAATCAGACGGTGTCCGGTTCCGCATTCAATGTTTACGGTTGGGTAAAACGGTGTGTCGATTATAGGAAATCCTGCCGGTCATGCAACCGGAAAAACCGGAGAAAACCTGACCTCGCGCGGACCGGTCCGGTTTCCGCGGGCATATTTTCCGGCAAGGGGCTGGCGAATCCTTACAATTATGATATTAATTAACAATAAGTCTGGTATGTTTTCGGAGGGGACGATCATGAAGCGAATTTTGGTGGTCGATGACCAGATGACCGTCCGCCGGCTGGTGGAAATGGCCCTGGCTGCGGCCGGGGTCGAGGTGGTTCAGGCCGAAAGCGGGGAAAAGGCTCTGGCCATCGTGCGCGAGATGTGCCCCGACCTGATCATCATGGATATCATGATGCCCGGCGGCATGGACGGATTCGAGGCGGTGCGGATTCTTCGCGCCCAGCCCGAAATCTGCGATTGTCCCATCCTCATCCTGACCGCTAAGGACCAGAGGCCCGAGCGGGAAAAAGCCTTTGCCGTCGGTGGCGACGATTATCTGGCCAAGCCCTTCAAACTCAACGATCTGATTGAAAAAGTGCAGAATCTCCTCGATAAAGCGCCCGCCAAAGGTTGACATGGGCCGTCGGATTTTGAATAATTCGAAACTTCTTTCGTAATAAATTGCCACCGATCGCGGAGCGCCGCGGTCGGTGGCTCATTTTTCAGGGAGTCGATTATGAAAAAAGACATTGTCGAAAAGGGCGCGATCATTCAGCGCGACAAGGAAACCTACGCCATCGCCCCGCACATTCCCGGCGGTATCACCAACGCGGCGCAACTGCGCAAGATCGCCGATGTGGCGGAGAAATACAACGCCCAGGCCCTCAAGATCACCAGCGCCCAGCGCATCGCCATCGTCGGTTTCGACGACGAGCACATCGATGCCATGTGGCAGGACCTGGGCGAGAAGCCCGGTGCCGCCATCGGTCTGTGCGTCCGCTCGGTCAAGATCTGTCCCGGCACGACCTTCTGCAAGCGCGGCCAGCAGGATTCGGTGACCGTGGGGTTGGCCATGGACGAAAAATACCACGGCCTGGAACTGCCCTGGAAATTCAAGATGGGGGTTTCCGGCTGCATCAACGACTGCGCCGAGGGATGCGTCAAGGACGTTGCCCTGATCGGCACCCCCAAGGGTTGGAACGTGATGGTCGGCGGCAACGGCGGCGGCCAGGCGCGCCTGTCGCACAAACTGATGGAGCACCTGCCGACCAACGAAGAGGCCCTGCAGGTGGTGGACTACCTGGTGAACTGGTTCATCAAACAGGATCGGCGCTGCCGCCTCGGCAAGTTCATCGACGAAATGGGGATCGAGGCGTTTCGCGAGGAGATTCTCTCCGGGTTCAACGCCCAGAAATAGTTCCGCAAAAAACGCAAACTCACCCCGCGACGAAGCGATAGCCCCGCCCGCGCACGGTCCGGAAATGGACCGGGCGGGCGGGGTTTTTTTCGAAATACTTGCGCAATCGCACGATGAAATTATCCAAGGTGCGGGTTTCGGTGTCGGGGGCCATGCCCCACACCTTTTGCAGCAACTCGGCCCGGGTCACCACCTGGCCTTCCTTTTCGATCAGGACCCTGAGCATTTTCAACTCCAACTCGGTCAGGGCGATCTCTCCTCGCGCTGTTTGGGCCCGGCCCTGAGCAAGGTCGATGCGGTTGTCGCCGAAGCGAAAGCCCCCTTCGGGGGACGGCGGCGACGGCGGGCGCTGCACCCGGCGCAGAACCGCCTTGACCCGCAACAAAAATTCCTCGAGGTTAAAGGGCTTGGCCAGGTAGTCATCGGCCCCCTGTTCGAGACCGGCAATGCGATCCTGGTCATCGGCCAGGGCGGTCAGCATCAGGATCGGCAGATGAGGGTAGCGCTCGCGGCTGCGGCGGCAGACCTCGAGGCCGCAAATGCCCGGCAGCATCAGGTCGAGCACCATCAGGTCGCAGGGCGCTTCGGCCAGCAGTTCGAGAGCCTCTTCGCCGCTGTCGGCATGACGCACCTGGTAGCCCTCCTGCTCGAGGTTGAAGATCAGGCCCTGGGCGATGTGCGGTTCATCTTCCACCACCAGCAGGTGCGCCGGATTGTTTCCCTTTTGGTTCATGTCCTGTCCAGTATTCGCGGCAGCACGATATGCACGGTCGCTCCGCTGCCGGGCCCCTCGCTTTCAAGCCAGATTTTGCCCCGATGGCGCAGAATGACGGCGCGGGCGATGAAAAGTCCGAGACCTGAACCCGGGGTGCGCTCGTTGCCGCGCTGCCCCCGGTAGAACATGCGAAATACCTTCTTTTGCTCACGGGGATCGAGCCCGCGCCCGCGGTCGGCGATGGTGAGATGGCAGGCCCCGCTGTCCGCCTTCAATTCCACCGTGATGCGGGGCGGGCCGTCGCTGTAGAGGCAGGCGTTTTCCAGCAGGTTGCGCAGCACCACTTCCAGCGATTCCGCCTCGAAACGGCTCTGCAGAGCGGGCTCGATCTGCACCTTCAGATGCGTGTCGGAAGGAAGCTGGGGGCGGTGTTGCTCCAGATAGTCGCGCAGAAAGGCCGACAGGTCGCCCGGGCGCAGCACCAGGCGCGGCCCCTTGAGCTCGATGCGGTTGGCGGTCAGCAGGTTGTTGATCAGGCGGTGCAGGCGCTGGGTGTCCTCGAGCATGGTGTCGACGAACCCTTCCAGCTTTTCCGGCGGCGGGTGCCGCAGGCGGATGGTTTCGAGGTGCAGCTGCAGCGAGGCCAGGGGCGATTTCAGCTCGTGGGTGATCTGGGAGATGAATTTTTTCTGCTCGCGATAGAGCGCCACCTGGCGGCGCCAATAGATGAAGATGACATAGACCCCTCCCAGGATCAGCACCAGCAGAACCAGGCCTTCGGTCAGCAGCAGCCAGTCGAAATTGCCCTGCAGCAGTTCGGGGCTGTATTTTTCTGCCAGGGCCCGCAGTTTTTCCTGACTGCCGAGGAACCAGCGGATCCACACCAGCACGACCAGCACCCAGGCGAACTGGATGCCGATCAGGGCGATCAGGGGATTGATGATTTTACCGAAAAGTTTCATGAGCTTCTTTGCCCCGGACTCTCCCCGCCGCCGGGGTTTTACGAAAGTATTACATTTTTCATTCGGAGATTTTGATAACCTGTGGAAAATGTTATCTTAAACCTTCCGGGCAAGGAACCGCAATGAACAAAACCCTGACCATCGGCAAGCATCGTGTCCCCTACCCCCTGCTGCAGGGCGGCATGGGCGTGCGCGTCTCTGGCGCCAGTCTCGCCGGCCACGTCGCCCGTTGCGGCGGCGTCGGTATCGTTGCCACGGCCGGTATCGGTCTGAACAGCCCCCATTATTCCGGCAAGAATTATTTTCCGGCCAACGCGCAGGCGCTGCGCGACGAAATCCGCAGGGCTTATGAGATCGCCCCCGACGGGGTGATCGGCACCAATTGCATGGTGGCCGTCACCGATTATGAAGAATTGGTGCGGGTCTCCTGCGAAGCCGGGGCCAAGGTGATCGTCAGCGGCGCCGGCCTGCCGCTTAATCTGCCGGGGTTGACCGTCGATTTCCCCGACGTCGCCCTGGTTCCCATCGTCTCCTCGGTCAAGGCGGCCGAATTGATCGCGCGCAAATGGAAAAAAGGCTTCGACCGGCTGCCCGATGCGGTGGTGGTGGAAGATCCCGATACGGCCGGCGGCCACCTGGGCGAAAAGCTCGAAAACATCGGGCGCGGCGATTACGACCAGTATGCCACCGTGCGCGGCGTCAAGGCCTATTTCCGCGAGGCGTTCGGCGTCGATGTGCCGGTGATTGCCGCCGGCGGCATCTGGGATCGGGCCGATCTGCTGCATGCCCTGGAGCAGGGGGCCGACGGCGTGCAGATGGCCAGCCGTTTCGTCTGCACCGAAGAATGCGACGCCGCCGATTCCTTCAAACAGGCCTATCTGCGGTGCGGCAAGGAGGATATCGGGCTGATCATGAGTCCGGCTGGTCTGCCGGGGCGGGCGATCAAGGCCCACATCGACCGGGTGCGCGCGCGCGATGTCGAACTCGATGTGCGCTGTCCCTCGGGCTGCCTGAAAAAATGCAGTTACAAGGAAGGGCAGGAGCGCTTCTGTATCGTCCATGCCCTCGACCGGGCCCAGCGCGGAGACGTCGACACCGGCCTGGTCTTTTGCGGCACCAACGCCTGGAAGGCCGACCGCATCACCACGGTGCAGCAGGTGTTCGACGAACTGTTCGACCTCGCTGACGGCGTGCCGGCGAACCATGCGGCCAACGGCTGAGTCGCCGCACAACGATGACCACGCAAAAGGGCGGTTCCCAGGGGGATCGCCCTTTTTTTATCGGGTCTGTCCCGTCAGGCCGAAGCGTTGCTCGATGGTGCGGAAGATATCCAGATAGCGCTGGTGGACGATTTCGCGGTCTTCTTCGACGGGGAGGGCCTCCCGGCCGCCGCGTTCGATCATCGCCGCCTGGCGCAGCAGCGGCTGGCGCTGCTCCTCGCGATAGGTCTGGGCGATCACCATGGCGATCATCTCCAGCAGGCGGATGGTGACGGCCGCGTTGTCCCGCCCGCTCTGGCGAATCTGATCGAAGCAGGCGTCGACCACGCCGGCAAAGGTCACCGGGCGCCTGACCAGCCGCAACTGCTTCTGGTCATCGTAGCGGCAGCGCGACGGTTCGGCGCGGGTGGCCAGCCGCGAGAGGGCGGCTCCGAGATGGTCGATGCAGGTGATCGCGGTAAACGGGTCGTTGACCCCCGGCGACAGGGCCCGCAAGGCCACCTCGACCAACTGGTAGACGAGATACTCCATGTCCTGTTCCGAGCTGCGGCGGGGGCCCAGAATGAACGCGGCTTCGATGCGCGGCGCCAAATCCTTTTGCGCGATTCTCTCTTTGGGCCAGACCCGCATCATCATGTCCCCCGGAATCAGAAACTGCCCCGGGTATTTTTCCAGGTAAAGAATCAGGTCGTGCTTTTTGGCCAATTCGAGGAGCCCGTCTTCGTCAATGGCCTGCAGGTAGCCATGGCCGGCAGCCTCCACCGTGGTCGCCTTGCCGGTGAAATCTCCGGGCATCTCCTCTCTTTCGGCTTCGTCGCGCCAGGCCGTTGCCCGGCTGAACGCCGCATCGGGAAATTGGCGATCGATAGAGCTTTGCAACTCGCGGCTCACCTGGTCGATGATCGTCATCGCCTGAATGGAAAGGGCCACGTGGTGGATGAAATAGATGAGAACGGCCACGCTGAAAAGAGCCAGGAAAAAGCCCGCCAGCGCCGAAATCTGGGGGGTGAACCCGGCCTGGGCGCCCGAGCGGATCGTCGCCAGGGCGAGCAGGCAGTAGAGGTAGGTCGCGATGAAGACGCCGAAGGCGAACTGGTTGGTGCGATCGCGCATGAAGTTGTTGAGCAGGCGCGGACCAAACTGTTGTGAAGCCAGCGACAGGGCGACGATGGTAATGGAGAAGACCACGCCGGTCACGGTGATGGTGGCGCCGGCGATGGTCGAGAGAAAGCTGCGCGCGCCTTCGGCCTCAAAGGGTGTCAGCCATGAGAATTCCTGCGGCCACCGGCCACTCAGCCGCTCGTCCAGGCGAACCGCGGCGAAGGCCAGAATCATCGCGCCCAGCGCCATCAGCGTCGGCATGAACCAGTAGCTTGAGCGCAGCCTTTCCCAGCGGTTCAGGAGACGGGTCTTCATCGTCGGGACTCCCTGAAAGATTTCTATTAAGAATATCAGGCGACTGACCAAACGCACCTGCGATGCCGGGGAGAACTTGCAGCTCGGGGAGCAGGCGGGAATCATTACTCTGAAAAGCCCTTAATTCTTGCCATCGACCGCGGGGCTGGGGTAAGATTTGACTCACGCCGGGCGGAAAAGCCCGGCATTTGTCTGAAAAAGGAGAGGTGATGGCTGCTGCAAGCCCGAAAGAAGAATTCATCCCCAAGTGGATCGCCTGGGAGACCACCCAGCGCTGCAACCTGAATTGCGTGCATTGCCGCTGTTCGTCGGACATGCAGGCGTCCGAAGGCGATTTCACCACCGACGAGGCCTTTAAACTCATCGACGACATCTGCGCGGTCTCGACTCCGGTGCTGGTCCTCTCCGGCGGCGAGCCCCTGCTGCGTAAGGACATCTGGGAGATCGCCCAATACGGCACCGGCAAGGGCCTGCGCATGTGCATGGCCACCAACGGCACCCTGATCACCGACGAGGTGTGTGCCAAAATGAAGGAGGCCGACATCAAGATGGTCTCCCTGTCCCTCGACGGGTCGAGCGCAGAGATCCACGATAACTTCCGCAACTGCCCCGGCGCCTTCGAAGGGGTGGTGCGCGCCGCCGAGACCATGAAGCGCAACGGCATCAAGTTTCTGATCAACTCCTCCTTCACCAAGCGCAACCAGCACGACATCGGGGCGACTTTCAAGCGCGCCAAGAGCCTCGGCGCCACCGCCTGGTACATGTTCATGATCGTGCCCACCGGCCGCGGCGAAGAGATCATGAACGAGTTGATCTCCAAGGAAGACTACGAGGAGATTCTTTCCTGGCACTTTCAGCAGGAGCGCATGGAGGACGACATCCTCATGCGTCCGACCTGCGCCCCCCACTACTACCGCATCGTGCCGCAGATGGCCAAGGCCGAAGGGGTCGATTTTCAGCGCCGCTCGCTCACCTTTTCCACCGGCGGCGGCAAGGGGTGCATCGCCGCCCAGACCATCTGCCTGATCGATTGCTTCGGCAATCTCAAGCCCTGCTCCTACTTTCACTCGTCGGTGGGCAACGTCAAGCAGGTGCCGTTCAAGGATCTGTGGTTCAACAGTCGCGTCTTCAACGACCTGCGCGATTTCAAGAAATACACCGGCAAGTGCGGCGAGTGCGAATTCATCAACGTGTGCGGCGGCTGCCGCGCCCGCGCCGACGCGGTCTACGGCGACTACATGCACGAAGAGCCGTTTTGCAGCTACATTCCGGCGCGCACCCGTAAACGCCTGGAAAAAGAGGCGGCCGAGAACCTGACGAAATAATATCTGACAGGATCGGGGCGGATGGCGGAATCCGACTTTTTCACCCGCTCCTGTCGATCCCATTGATTCTGTCGGTTTGGAATTTAAAAAAATATTAGGAGGCTATTTCCGATGTCCGATTACCGTTTTCTCAAGGCCTGCTGGGGCCAGCCCGTCGACAGAACTCCGGTATGGCTGATGCGCCAGGCCGGCCGTTACCTGCCCCAGTACATGGAGGTGCGTAAAAACGTCAGCTTCCTCGAACTGTGCAAAACCCCCGAACTGGCCGCCGAGGTCACGATTCAGCCGATCGATTACCTGGGCGCCGACGCCGCCATTCTCTTCTCCGACATCCTCACCCCGGTGGAACCGATGGGGATGAAGCTCGACTTCGTGCCCGGGCCGGTGTTCGAGAACCCGGTGCGCTCTCAGGCCGACGTCGATGCGCTGCGCATCCCGGTGATGGAAGAAGACGTCCCCTACGTGCTGGAGACGATCAGGATTCTGCGCCGCGAGTTCGAGGGCCGGGTGCCCCTGATCGGTTTCGGCGGCGCCCCCTTCACCCTGGCCTGCTACATGGTGGAAGGCAAGGGGAGCAAGGACTTCGCCCACATCAAGCGCATGATGTACTCTGCCCCCGAGCTCTACGCGGCGTTGATGGAAAAGGTCACCGAAATGGACCGCCAGTACCTCAACGCCCAGATCGCGGCCGGGGCCCAGGCCATCCAGATCTTCGATACCTGGGGCGGGATTCTCGCGCCCCACGATTACGAGAAATACATTCTGCCCTACACCACCAAGCTCATCGACGGTCTCGACCGCACCGGGGTGCCGGTCATCCATTTCGTCAAGGGCGCGGGAACCATGCTCGATGTGGTGAAAAAGGCCGGCTCCGACGTGATCGGGCTCGACTGGCACATCGGTCTCGGCAAGGCGCGCACCCTGCTCGGTACCGAGGTCGCGGTGCAGGGCAACCTCGATCCCACCGTGCTCTACGCGCCGCCCGCCCACATCGAGCGCGAGGTGCAGCGGATTCTCGACGAGAACGGCGACCGACCGGGGCACATTTTCAACCTCGGCCACGGCATCCTGCCCAACGTGCCGCCGGAGCACGCCAAGTTCATGGTCGAGTGCGTGCACCGCCTGAGCGCCAAAGGTTAAACGCCGCGCGATGAAAGACGACAACCCGCAAGGTCCGGTCGGGATCGTCCTGCTCAACATGGGCGGTCCCGATTCGCCGGAGGCGGTCGCGCCCTTTCTCTACAACCTCTTTGCCGACCGCGATCTGATTCAGCTGCCCCTCGGGTCGTTGCTGCAGAAGCCTTTCGCCCGACTGATCTCCCGCCGCCGGGCGAAGGCGGTGGTGGAGAACTACCGCGCGATCGGCGGCAAGTCTCCGCTGCTGCGCTGGACCAGGGCCCAGGCGGAAGGCATCGCCGAGCGGCTCGGGGCGCGCTTCAAACCCTACGTGGCGATGCGCTACTGGCATCCCACAGCGGAAGAGGCCCTGCGCCAGATGGCGGCCGATGGCGTGCAGCGGGCGGTGGTCTTGTCCATGTACCCCCATTACACCGGCGCCACCACCGGCAGCAGCGTCAAGGATTTCCGCCACTGCGCGGCAGCGGTGCACCCCCAGCTGCAGTTCAAGGTCATCGAACAGTGGTACGACTGGCCCGGGTATCTCGATGCCCTGGCGGCCAGAGTCAGAGAGGGGCTGGAAAAATTTCCCGAAGAGCTGCGGCCGCGGGTGCAGATTCTCTTCTCGGCCCATGCGCTTCCGCAGAAGTTCATCGATCGCGGCGATCCCTACCTCGAACACGTGCTCGACACCACCCGCGGCGTCATGAAGCGCCTCGGCAACCGCTCCTGGCGGCTGGGGTTCCAGAGCCGCAGCGGCCCGGTCAGGTGGATGGAGCCCGATACGGTCGCGGTGCTCGATCAGTTGGCCGAGGACAAGCGCAACGCGGTTCTCATGGTGCCGGTCTCCTTCGTGTCCGATCACATCGAGACCCTGCACGAGATCGACATCGAGTACCGCGAGCATGCTCACCACAAGGGCATCGACCATTTCGAGCGCAGCCCCTCGCTCAACGATCATCCCGATTTTCTGGGGGCCATGGCCGAGCTGGTGCGAAAGACGATGGAGGGCTGGCGATGAAAGAGTGCAAGGTCTGCAAGCAGAGCTTCGATCCCGATGCGCCGATGGATGATCCGGCGATGCAGGCGGGGGCGTTCATGGCGACCCAGGAATGGGGTGATGCCGGCGAGCTGTGCCCGCGCTGCCTCGGCAGCCGGGGACTGCTGGGGATGATGTACTGCCGCGAATACGACGCGTAAGAAGCGCAACCGCCGCGCTCTTTTCGGTGGTGGCTGAAATACGGACGACCGGGACCACCCTGTGAGGAGGCCCCGGTCGTTTGCGTTTCAGGCCAATGCCGCCGGTATTCTTAAAGCCCTTCCTTTTTCAGTTTTTCCAGGAGGTTTTTCTGCTTGTCCGTCAGCTTCTGCGGCACCGCGACCTCGATCACCGCGTAGAGGTCGCCCTGGGGGCGGCTCTTATGGGCCGGGACGCCGAAGCCCTTGAGGCGGATCTTGCCGCCGCCCTGCATGCCGGCGGGCACCTTGACCCGCTTGTCCCCCTGCAGGGTCGGCACGCTGACCGAGGTGCCGAGGCAGGCGCCGCTGTAGGGAACCTGCACCCTGACCAGCAGGTCTTTGCCCTCGCGGGTGAAAGTCGGGTCGGGGCCGACCTCGATTTCCAGAAAGAGATCGCCGGGCGGGCCACCGGCGGGACTGGGGCCGCCTTTGCCGGGAACGCGCAGGCGGGTGCCGGGCTCGACTCCCGGGGGAACCCGCACCTGCACCGACTCGTGCTGCCCGTCATGGCGGTATTCGATGCGCCGCTCGCCTCCCTGCACCGCCTCGCGAAAGGGCAGGTTGAGGCGCAGGGTGTAATCGCTCCCCTTCATCTGGCGGGGGCGGGCGCCGGCATGAAATCCTCCCCGCGTCCTGGCGCCGGCCGCGCCACCACCGCCGCCGAACAGGTGGCTGAAGATATCTTCGGTGCCGAAGCCGAATTCGCGGAAGATGTCGCCCACGTCGAAGCCGCGGAAGATGTCTTCCTGGCTGTAGCGCTGGTGAAACCCGCTCTCGCCGAACTGGTCGTACTGCTTTTTCTTTTCGGGGTCGCTGAGAACGGCGTAGGCCTCGGTGATTTCCTTGAACTTCTCTTCGGCTTTCTTGTCCCCGGGGTTTTTATCGGGATGATACTTCAGCGCCGCCTTGCGGTAAGCCTTCTTGATTTCGTCCGCGGCGGCGTCTTTCTTGAGCCCGAGGACGGCGTAATAGTCTTTGGCCATGAGTTGAATTCTCCAGGTCTTTCCGGTCTGCTGAAAATATAAACAGGGGAGGAGGCAGCGTCAAGGGACGCTCGGTTCGGGCGCAGTCTTCTTACCACTTGCCAAAAAATACTCCTCGGGTAAACTAATCTCAAGTTCTAAGTTCCTGATCACAGAGGAGGAATTTTCAATGGCAGAAAAACGTTCCTGGATTCTCGACATTCGTATCTGCTGGGTGGTTCTTTTCTGTTTTTCCCTGCTCGCCCTGATTCCGGCCAATGGACAGGCGCGGCTGGTGGAGAGTCGCCTCTCGACCGGTGAAGTGTCGTCGTTGCGAGCGCAGGAGATCGAAACGATTCGCCAGGCTCTCGAATCGGAGCTGGTGAGCCAGCGCCTGGCCGACTATGGCCTGAGTCCCGAAGAGGTTGCGGCCAAATTGCCGACCTTGAGCGATGAACAGATCCACCAGTTGGCCGGACTGTCTGACAGCCTCGGCGAGGGAGGCGTCCTCGGGGTGATCATCGCCCTGCTGGTAATCGCTTTGCTGGTGATCCTGATTCTTAAGGTCTCGGACAAGCAGGTTATTGTCAAGTAGGACAGTTCCCTTGATTCTTCGGCTTCTCTCCCGCCTCTTGCCGGCCAGGATTGTTCTGCCGGCAGGGGCGGTATTTGTGTTCTGTGCCCTGGTCGCCTGCTCGCCGTTTCAGCGCGACGCCTGGAGCCCGGGGCAGTCGGGGCTCCAGGTGGTCGAGGGCGTGCCCTTTTTCCCGCAGCAGGAGCGCGACGACTGCGGGCCGGCGGCGCTGGCGGCGCTGTTGGCCCATGGCGGACGGCCGCTGCCGCCGGCAGAGGTGCGCGCGGCGGTTTACGATTCGCGCCTGGGCGGCTCTCTGCTCCCCGACCTTGAGAATTTCGCCCGGTCCAGGGGGTTTGCCACCCGTTCGGGGCGCGGCGACCTGCGTCTTCTGCGCGAGCGAATCGATGCCGGTGTGCCGGTGCAGGTTTTGATCGAGGCGGGAGGGGGGCCGCTGCGCCGCCCCCATTACCTGGTGGTGTTCGGTTACGACGAACGCCGCTTCCTGGTGCACAACGGATTGGAGGCGGGGGTTTTCATTGCAGCGGACACCCTCGATCGGCGTTGGGCGGCGATGAACCGACTCTACCTTTTTCTCCCCGCAACCGACCTGCCATAACCCGGAGCTCACCCTGCCGTGATGAATCTTTGGCCAAGACGTCTCGTTGTCGCAACGGCTCTCTTTCTGCTCTGCGGCTGCTCCATGCCGCGTATCATCGTGCTCAACGACCCGCTCGATGCCCGCCAGCACAACGATCTCGGTGTTGCCTACGAGCGCCGCGGCGAGCTCGACCTGGCGCTGCGCGAATACCGGCGCGCGGCGGACCTGGACGAGGATTGGGCGCTGCCGCTGGTCAATCTGGGCAATGTCGAGGCCGCGCGGCAAGCCTGGCGGCAAGCCGCCGAATATTATCGCGAGGCGTTGGCGCGGGAGCAAAACGACGCCGCGGCGATGAACAACCTCGCCTGGGCTTTGCTGCGGCAGGGCGAATTCGAGGAGGCTCTCGGCTGGAGCCGCAAGGCGGTGGCCGAGGCGCCCGCCGACCCGGCGATGTGGGCCACCCTGGCTGAGACCCGGTGGGCGGGGGGGCAGCGCAAGGAAGCTCTGCAGGCCCTCGATCGCGCCCTCGCCCTGTCGCCGCCTGGGGACGAGCGGGCCCGGCTCGAGGTGCTGGGGCGCCAATGGCGGGGCGGCGGCGATTAACCAGAGCGGGTTTTTCGCCAGCATGATCACGGGGCCAGCGGCAGGGTGACGGTCACCTTGGTGCCCAGCGCCGGCCAGCTTTCGACCCGGATCTGCCCGCCGTGGTCCTCGATGATCATCTTGGCGATATTCATCCCCAGGCCCAACCCCGACACGGCCGTATTGGAGGTGTCGGCGCGGTAGAATTTATCGAAGACCCGCTCCACCTGGTCGGCGCTCATCCCGATTCCTTCATCGGCGACGGTGATCCGGCAAACGTCCTCCTCCATACCAGCGATCACCTCGATTTCTCCCCCACCCGGAGAGTATTTCACCGCATTGCTCAGCAGATTCTCCAGCACCTGCACGATCTTGTTCGCGTCGGCAACCACGGCGATCGGTTCGGCCGGCAGCGCGAGGGTGAAGCGGTGGCCGGGGGCTTCGGTGCGGTATTGCGCCACCTGGTTTTCGAGGATGGTGCGCAGGTCGAAGGGGGCTTTTTCCAGATGGATGGGCCGGCCCGATTCGAGGCGGCTGAGATCGAGCAGGTCATCGACGATCAGATCGAGATGCTCGGCCTTGGCGAAGATGTGCCGGGCGCATTCGAGTTGTTGCTCGCGCGGCAGGTCGGGGTGGCTTATCAGCAGCTCGGAAAATCCCATGACCGCCGACAGGGGGGTGCGCAGTTCATGGGCGGCCAAGGAGATGAACTCGCTTTTCAGCCGCGCGATTTCGCGCTCGCGGGTGACGTCGCGCAAAATGGTGATGGTGCCGGAGCGCTGTCCGTCGCTGCTGGTGACCGCCGAGGTCCGCGCTTCGATGGTGCGCACCTCCTTGCGGCCGCGGTCGGTCATCTCCAGGTCGAGGATGATTTCTTCGGCTTCGCCGGCAACCACCCGCAGGTGCTGCTGCAGCAGCAGTTTCTCCCTCAGAACCTCGCCCAGGTGCTGCTCCCTGACCTCATCGAGAAGAAGCCCGAAAAAGTCCTCCGCGGCGCGGTTCATCAGAATGATGCGATTCTGGTTGTCGGTGACCAGCATGCCGTCGTTGACCGATTTGAGGATTGCGGCAAGGCGGTCGTGGGTCTCTTGCGCATCGTCGAGGGCCCGCCGCAGGTTCATCTCGGTTTCCTGGCGCCGGGTGATGTCGCGCACGATGCCGAGATTGGCGATGATTTTTCCCTTCTCGTCGCGAATGCCGATGCCGAGGATTTCCACGGGAAAGGTTCTGCCGTTTTTCCGGCGGCCGATCGATTCAAAGGCCTTCCATCGCTCACCCTTGCCGCGATGGCTGAAGAAGTGGCGTCCCGCGCGCTCGAAGTCCGCAGCTTGATCGTACAGAAGGCGCGTGCTCTGGCCGACCACCTCCTCCAGTTCATAGCCGAAGGTTTCCCTCAGCGCTGGCTGATTGGCGGCGAGAATGCGGCGCTCGAAGTCGGTGACGACAATGACATCGCGGATGCTGTTGAACAGGTGCTGGTAGAGAGCCGGCGATGGTGCCGGAGGGCGTTGTTCGTCCATCATCGTTTTTCTCCGGCGGCCGAGGGGATGGACTGCGCGCTGGATAAGGGCGTCTTGCCCGGGAAAACCGCCGCGATCGGATCGCGAATGCCTGAAAGAGCGCGGTGGCAAGAGAGGTCGATCATGCGGTGGCACCTCTCACGAAAAGTCGACGTCGGCCAGCACGTCCGATGGATTATTCCGCAACATCTCAAGGTAATAACTACGAATTTAACCGATCGGGTAGAAAAATCAAATTAATTGCCTGTCGGCGCTTGACGGGAAATGTTGAGTTGGCTAATAATTAGGTATCCTAACTTTATGGAGAGCAAATCGTGACCCAGATTGAACGGATCGCCCGCCTCTACCCTCTGCTCATGGGCCGCATGGGCCGTTTCCGCACCCTGGTCCATGAAGGGCTCGATCTGACCTACAATCAGTACAAGACCCTCCTCACCATCGCCGACCGCGGCGAATGCACCCTGGGCGACCTGGGGCGCGAGCTCGATGTCGCCATGAGCAGTGCCAGCCAGATGGTCGACCGGCTGGTCGGGCAAGGGGTGGTCAGTCGCGAGCAGGATGCCGGCAACCGCCGCCAGGTGGTGATTCGCCTGACCCCCGAGGGGGAGCGGCTGCTGGCCGACCTGCAGCATACGATTCTCGCGGGTTACCGCAAAATTCTCGACCAGCTCTCCGGCCAGGAGCAGGAAGACCTGGTGCAGTCTTTCGAAACCATTGCCCGCATCCTGGGCAAGGTCAGGGGCAAATGACGACATCCACGTCTCATGCCCCCTGGCCCTATTTTCCCGCTCGTCTGAAAGGAGCTTGCAGATGACCCGCGTCGCTATTATTGGAGCAGGTATTTCCGGTCTTTCCACCGCTTTCGTCCTCGAGCAGGAGGCGACCAAAGCCGGAATTCCCCTGGAGATCGTGGTCCTGGAGAAAAACGACCGCCTCGGCGGTAAGATCTGGAGCATCAAAGAGGAGGGTTATCTGTGCGAGTGGGGGCCCAACGGCTTTCTCGACAGCAAGCCGTGGACGCTCGAACTCTGCGACAGGCTCGGCATCCGCGACCAGTTGCTGCGCTCCAACGACAACGCCCGCAAGCGGTTTATTTTCAGCGGCGGCATACTCAACCGTCTTCCTGAGAACGGCCCGATGTTTCTCAAGTCGAAGCTGATCTCGTGGCCGGGCAAGATCCGGCTTGCCTGCGAGACCGTGATTCCCGCCAAGCGCGACGGCGAGGACGAAACCCTGGCCAACTTCGGTCGGCGACGGCTCGGGGCCGAGGCCCTGGACAAGCTCATCTCCCCCATGGTCTCGGGCATTTTCGCCGGCGACCCGGAGACCATGAGCCTCAAGAGCTGCTTTCCCCGCATCCAGCAGCTCGAGCAGGAATACGGCGGGCTGATCAAAGCCATGGTGAAGCTGGCCAAACAGAAAAAACAAGAGCGCAAGGAGGGCAAGGAGGTCGCCAGCGCCGCCGGACCGGGCGGGGTCCTCACCTCTTTCACCGGCGGCATTCAGGATCTCACCGAGGGCATCGCCGGCGGGGTGAAGGGGGAGATCCGCAAGGCGGCAGGCCTGGATCGCATCGTGCGCAAGCAAGGGGGCTACGAGTTGCATTTCGAGGGCGGCGGAACCCTCGATGCCGAGGTTGTGATCAGCGCCGCACCGGCCCATGCCCTGGCGCAGATGACCGCCGCTCTCGACGCGGGCATTTCGCAGCTGCTACAGGCGATTCTCTACGCGCCGATGAACGTGGTCTGCTTCGGCTACGAGCGCGACAAGATCGCCCGCGACCTCGACGGTTTCGGCTACCTGATTCCGAAAAAGGAAGGGTGCAGCACCCTGGGAACCCTGTGGGATTCGAGCATCTTCCCCAACCGTGCACCTGAAGGCAAGGTGCTGCTGCGCTCGATGATGGGAGGGGCCGCCAATCCCGATGCCATCGAATTCTCCGATCGCGAGGTCAGGGAGCGCACTCTCGCCGACCTCAAGGCCGCCATGGACATCGACGTCGAACCCGATTTCGTGCGCATTTTCCGCCACCCCCGGGCGATCCCCCAGTACACCGTCGGCCACAGCAAGCGTCTGCTCGCCCTCGACGAGAAGCTGGAGACGTTTCCCGGCCTCTATTTCACCGGCAACGCCTTTTTCGGCGTCGGTCTCAACGACTGCGTCCAGGCTTCCAATCAGATCGTCGCGCGGGTGATCGCGCAGCTCAAGTAACTATTCACCCTGGTCCGAAAGGGGGCGCGCGGCATCCATGGCGAAGGTCGCATGAACCCTTCNNGCGCCGGACACCTTCGCCATGGACACCGCGAGCCCCTGAGCTGAATAGTTACCAGTTCAAACAATAACCGGGGGGGGGGGGTAGATGGGGCGGCGGGGCGATGGAGGGAGGGGTGCCGGTTATTTTTTCCGGCGGAAAATGTCGGTCTTGAGATTGGACACCCGGTCGAGGAAGAGCAGGCCGTCGAGGTGGTCGATCTCATGCTGAATCGCCACCGCCTCGAAGCCGCCGGCGCGGATGACCCGGTCGCGGCCGGCGCGGTCGAGAAACTGCACCACCACCGAGGCGGCGCGGGTGACGTTGCCGGTGTAGTCGGGCACGCTCATGCACCCCTCGCGCATCGATTCGCTCCCCTCCTGCTCAATGATCTCGGGATTAATCATGACCAGTTGACCGTGGTTGTGGTCGCGGCCGAGTTTGCTGTGGGACACATCGACCACCACCACCCGCCGGCTGACGCCGATCTGCGGGGCGGCGACGCCGACGGAATGTCCCGCGGCGTACATGGTGTCGAGCAGGTCCTGCACCAGGGCGTCGGCGTCGGCGTCAAGGGCGCTCACCGCGGGGCAGACGGTTTTGAGGATGGGGTCGGGGTAACGGACGATATCTTTGACGGCCATGGAAAATTACAGTTCCACCGGGGTAATGGAGCGCAGCGAGATGTCGACCTGCATTTCGCCTTTGAGTTTTTTCAGCACCTCGCCGAGCTCCTCCAGGCTCAGTGCGGGGGGAACCACCGCCTCGATCATCATAACGTAGACCGGGCGGGCGTCGCTGCCGACCAGCTTGGTGTTGAGGTCGGTGATGTTGACCTTGCGCTCGCCCAGCTCTCTGGTCACCCGGTAGACGATGCCGGGTTGGTCGGCGCCGTAGACCGAGATCAGACACAGCTCCCCTTCGAGATGGGGGGCTTTTTCCCCGCCCGGTTTGAGGGTGCGCAGAAAGACCGAAAGGCTGTTCTCTTCCAGGGAAGCAAAGGCGTCGCCGAAGCTTTCCCGATCGCTGAACTCGGGATGGGCGATGATGAGGATCATGGCGAACTGTCCCCCCAGAATCGAGCAGCTCGAATCGGCGATGTTGCACCCCTGACGGTAGAGAATTTCGGTCACCTGCGATACGATACCGGGCCGGTCGCGGCCGATGATGGTCAGAGCAAAATAGGCCATGGCGAGATCTCCTGTGGCGGCTGGAACGGGCGGGAAGCGCCCCGTTGCAAAGACAAGCAAAAGTCTTTTTACCACTGCGCCAACAAAATTGCCACCCTCAACCCGCCGTTCTGCCACGGCGCGATTGAAAATCGTCCTCATTAATGGTATGAAGAGGATGTCTCTTTCGCTTCAAGCTCAGGACGATGTCAACGAACCGCCATGAGGCCAGTTTTGTACGATTCCATGGATTGCACTCTTTCCGAAAAGCGCGAGAAAGGTTCCATGCGCAAAATCAACCCCGCGGATAAACGGCAGAGGGTGCTGCGCAGCGCCAGGAATCTTTTCGTCAAAAACGGTTTTCACAACGTTTCCATCCCGGCGATCGTGCGCGCCTCCGGCGTCAGCACCGGGGCGATCTACAGCTATTTCCCCACCAAAGAGGCTCTGGCGCGCCATATTCACGAGCAGGCGATGGGAGAATTTCACCGAAACTTCATGCTCCGCCTCGCGGGCCGAACGAATTCGGAGGAAAAATTGCGGGCCTTTGCCGAAACGGTCTTCGAGACGACGGAAAGCGATCCCGATCTGATGGAATATCTGCTCTTCATGCGCCACGGTGAATTCATGCAGGATACCGCGCCCATCTGTTTCTCCGAACCCTTTCGCCGCGTGCAGGAGATTGTCAAGGACGGGATCGCCAACGGAGAGATCGCCGCCGCCGATTTCTTCATCGCCGGCATCGCCTACACGGGTGCTATTCTGCGTGCCGCCGAGCTTCGTCTGCAATGCGTCCTCAAAACTCCTCTCAACGAAATCGCCGACCGCCTCATCGCTCATGCCTGGGCCTCCATTCGGGGCTGATCTCCCGTTTCCCCTTCACTCCGCCCGATTTTTCTGCCCGTTGGTCCTTTCCGGCGGAAACGCTCCGAGTCGTCATCGGAAAATAAAATAAATGTAATGTGTATTTCCTATTATCAATATGGGATAAGCTGTGCTATGAAGTATTGGAAAGAACATTCGTTCTTTTTCGACCTGACGCAACGCCACTAGCGAGGTCGGTCGTTTGAAGGAAGGGAGGTGAGCAGAAGAGGGGACGTTCCAGCTAAAGGGAGAAAGTTTTTTCAAACCCATGGAGGCAAGTTATGATTCGACACCGGTTGTTTTACGGCCTGGTTGTCGCCGTTTGCACCGCGGCTCTGTTTCTGACGGGCTGCAGTGACGATGACGACAATCGGGCTGCCCCTCCTCCGCCCGCGGGCGGGGTGAGTGGAACGAGCGATACGGTCAGCCAGGAGCTGACCGAAATCGCCGCCCATCTGGATTTGGTGCTGGCCCTCGGCTACAACACGACCAATCCCGATGCTCTGGCCAAGCTTCTTTTCGACCAGAACGCCACCAACGACCCGTTCATTCTCGACACCCGCGAACCGGCCGACTACGCCGCCGGCCATATTCCGGGCGCGGTGAACATCCCGCTGCAGGACCTGCCCCAGGCGCTGCTCGACGGCACCTCCGGAATTCCTGCCGACCGCGAGGTGGTGGTCGCCTCGTACTGGGGCAACGACGGCAACATGGCCAGCCTGCTGGTGAACGCGGCCAGAATTGCAGATCCGGCGGCCCAGAAGGTCGCCCTGGACGCCGGCGCGACTCCTCCCTATCCGAAATCGACCGGCCTGTTCCAGGGGATGACCTCCTGGTCGTTCCGCCGGGCTCTGGTCCCTGCCGGCACCCGTTTCGACGATGCGGGCGCGGCCGGGGTCACCGTCCAGAAGGCGACCGTGCCGGGCGCGGTGAGCGCTACGCAGCAAGACGCCTATCCGGCTTTCACCGCGTTTCCGGTCGAGGCGGATACCGTCATTGAGAAGATTCTCGTGCGGGCGGACAACTACCTGAACGCCGTCGCCAGCCAGCTCGACCTCCAGGTTTACCCCGCCGATCTGGCGGCCAACCTGGAAGACGGCAATGCGGCCAACGACCCGCAGGTCGTCAGCGTCCGCAGCGGCGCCCACTTCGCGCTCGGTCATGTCCCCGGCGCGATCAATATCGCCTATCAGCAGGTCGCGAAGCTGGCCAATGCTGCGCTCATCGACCCCGCTCAGGCAACCGTGGTCTACTGCTACACCGGCCACACCGGCTCTTTGAGCACCATGGCCCTGGGCATCCTGGGCTATCCGGCGAAAAATCTCCTGTACGGAATCAACGGCTGGACCACCGACGCCGCCATCGCCTCGGGCCAGCTGAAGAACTTCGATCTGATGAAGGCCTGGGATTTCCCGGTCAATGACGGCGATGTCGACGACCTCACCAGTCTGGCCGATTACGTGCCCCCCACCGGCTGCGTCGAGTGCCATACCAGCCTCACCGCTATTTTCTATGACCGCGAAGTGGCCGATCCGCCGGTCGCGGCCGTGGAGGCGCCTTCCGAAGGCGAAGGCTGAGGCGGCTCTGTGACGCCCGTGCCGGCGTCAAAAAAATTCTGGATCTTCAACGGTTCCGTCGAGCAGTATCCCTCCGTCCTGTCCAACAACAGCGTCCATTTCGGGCGCACTTGCCTCGCCTGCCACAGCGGCGATGATACCGTCAACTCCCGCAGCCTGGCCCACTCCGGCGGTTTCGTCGCCACGGCCACCGCCGAAACCTGCAATGCCTGCCACCCCGGTATCGTCACGAGTTCGGCCAATGGTTTGCACACCACCCTGGGCGGCTACAATGCCGTCCTGATGCAGCGCGGGTTTGACATGAGCGATCCCACCAGCGCCGAACGCTTCGAGACCCAGTGCACCAAATGCCATACCGCAACGGGCACCGGCGCGACCGTCGCGACCGCCTGCGGCCAGTGCCACATCTCGGTGCCGGCCACCGCCGGCGGCGGCCTGATCAGCGGCCACAGCTTCAATAAGACCCCGTCCATGGACAACAACTGCACCGCCTGCCATGGCTCCCGGGTCAAGGACGAATACTACGGCCTGAACAACGAACTGCTCGCGCGCAACAAGGCCGCCTTCGCCGCGGACAGCCCCTGGGGCGGCGGCTTCGAGTTGGTGCCCGACGTCCACAAAACGGCGGGACTGACCTGCATGAATTGCCACAGCGACGCCAGCCTGAGTGGCGATGAAATGCACGGGGTCGGTCATCCGTTGCCCGATCTGGGTGACCGTTACGATGTGACCACGGTGCCCGACTGTAGCGATTGCCACGGCGGCGCCCAGGATACCGGTTTCGCCAACGTCGGTCTGCATTCCACGGCGCATCTGAATGCCATGGACTGCCAGATCTGCCATGCGCAGCCCTACAAGAACTGCTTCAGCTGCCACACCGATGTGACCCCCGAGGGTCTTGGCTTCTTCCGGATCAACGGCGAAGACCCGACCCTCGCCGATCGCCGGGTTGCCGCCCCCACCGCTGCGCCCGACGGTCTGATGACCTATCGGGCGGGTCATAACCCGCGTTTCGGCGAGCCGGGCATGAAACCGTATGCGGTGCTGCGCCATGTGCCGGTGGACAAGGACGTGTTCCGGTATGCGGATGCGAATGTCGTCGATGGGATCATCCCTCCCACCGACGGTGATCCCAATACGCCGGATATGGGGTCGCTGGCGACCTGGAAATACGCCACCCCGCACACCATCGTGCGCTCGACGCCGATCACCGGCGCCTGCGGCAACTGCCACGGTGCGGACTACAGCAAGTTCTGGCTGACCGATCCTGTCGACGCTGCCCAAGGCTGGGTTCCCGACGGCACTGACGGACGCCCTGTCTCCCCCTATCTGCAGGGCGAGCAAGACGCGAACGCCGATATCACGATGCCCGCCGCACTGCCCATGTAGGGCATCTGGTTGAACGACATTCTTTGCTATGATGCCTGCCACGGCCCGGGCTTTGCCCGGGCCGTTTTTTTCGACAACCTCGCTCCGGCACGCCGCCTGGTTGGCCGGGCCCGGCGGCCTTGCGCTCGTTGACACTTCCCCCCCCTCTGATAAGTTTTTACCATCGGTTCGGCGTGGATGAATTTCCCCTGGCCAGCTGACGGGCAAGGCCTGAAAATGATCGAGCCACGTCCGTGGCCGGGCATCCGAGCAGGGAACAGACCATGGGTAAAGGAGGAGTTGATGCAGAAAGACCGGCACCCCAAAATCGACATGATCGGGCGCCACATCCCCGAATTTCCCGGCTACCAGGCGATCAACTACCGCGAAACCGATCGCCAGTTGCGCCATTTTCTCCAACGCCGACTGGCCGAAGTGCGTGACCGTCTGGCCGATTTCGTTGCCGGTTTGCCCGAAGGCGGGGCTCCGCGCCGGAATCTGGGCCAGCTTCTGCGCCGGCTCTCCGATTTACGCGAAAGCCTCGCTCCCGACCTGCCGCAGCCGCAGCGGCCCGCAACGCCCGCTCCGGACCACGAAGAGGCACTGCTCGATTTCGATCTGAATCTGCTCGACAAATCCGCGGCGCTGGCGGCTGCGGTCGAAGGGCTCGACCGCGAAGGGGGCGGTCCGGCGGTTCAGTCGCTGCTCGCCGGTTTGCTCGACGACCTGGAGGCGCTTTGCGCCAAGCGCAAAAAAGTGCTGGCCGGCATTGTCGGCACCGGTGAGTGAGATCGATGGTCGAGGTGCGCATTCTCAACCAGGAAGACCCTTCGCAAGCCCTGCCCGACCTGGAGGTCGCAGCTCATCGGCGCAACGACATCAACCGGCTCAAAGGGGAATTCTACGACCTCGAAAAAGGGCGGGTCGATTATGCCGCGACGGGAGCCGGCGAGGCGTATGAGCGATATGTCGCCGATACGGCGCTGCTGCCCGATGACGACCTTCTGACCCTGAAGGAAGCGAAAGAGACTCTGGCCTTCTGGATCAATCTCCACAACACCCTGGTGATTCACGGGGTCATCGATCTGCTGATCCGTTACCGCGACCATGGCGGAGAAAAAGATTTTCTCCGCGAACGGGGGCTGGGGGCGGATGTGGAATGGAAGGCTTACGACTGGCGGCTCAAGCAATGGGCAGAGGGGAGCTTATGATTTCGCGAAACACCCTCGGACGCACCGGGGTCGAAGTCACCCGCCTGGGCCTGGGGGGCGAGGGGGTGTTGCGCACCTTCGACCGCGAGAGCGAGGCGGTGGCGGTGATTCAGCAGGCTCTCGACCTGGGCATCAGCTATTTCGAGTCGGCGCGGGCCTATTCGGGCAGCGAGGCATATTACGGCAAGGCTCTGGGGGCGCGGCGCCGCGAGATCTTTCTTACCAGCAAATCCCATGATCGCAGCGCCAACGGCGCGCTGCAGCACCTGCACACCACCCTGGCCAACATGAAAACCGACTGGCTCGACCTGTGGCAGGTGCATGACGTGCGCACCCGGGGCGACCTCGATCTCATCTTCGGCCCGGGTGGAGCCATCGAAGCCTTCGACCGCGCGAAGCGGGAGGGCAAGGCGCGCTTCATCGGCATTACCGGCCACGAGAACCCCGATATCCTGCTCAAAGCCTTCGATCTGTACGATTTCGACACGGTGCTGCTGCCGGTCAACCCGGCGGAGCCGGTTTATCGCAATTTCATGACGACGGTCCTTCCCGAGGCCCAGTGCCGGGGCATGGGCATCATCGGCATGAAGGTGCTCTGCCGGGGGCTGGCGCTGCGGGTGCCCGAGCACGGCGCGGTTGCGCCCTGGATTCGCTACGCCCTCGCCCAGCCGGTCTCGACCATCGTCATCGGCTGCGACGATCCCGGCCAGGTCGGGCAGAACGTCGCCGCGGCGGGCCAGACTCCGCTCGATCCCTCCGCGCAGCGGGCCCTGGAGAGGGCTGCCGCCCCCTTCGCCCGCGACCTCATGTACTACAAATAGTCCGAATCACCCCCCGGCCTCCTCCTTTCTGGCCTGCTCCCCATCTGTCGCAACGTCTTTCCCGCCGACCTGTCCTTGCGCCGTCCGTTTCTCAAGGTTCGCCTGAGCTCTCACCGGTATTTTCCGGGCGAGGTCGGGCGCGAGAGATTGCCGCGACCCAGTCGAGCAGACCCTCTTCCGCCGCGCTGGCGTGGCGGCGGCAGAGATCGCTCAGACCTTCACCGAAAGCGAAATCGACGGCGGGAATTTCAGCCAACCAGGCGCTGGGGGCCCGTCCGTAGAGCTTCTCGGCAAGGGCGAGCAGTACCCCGGGGGTGAGGTGATGGCCGCTGGGGACTGGCTCGTCGCTGCCGGAGAGAGGCCGCAGTTGGAAGGAGGTGGCTGGCTTCTCCCCTGCCTGGGGGTCTGTCGCGGCATCGACGAAGATCGCGGCCTCGACCTCCGAAGCGGAGAGTTCCGCGGCCAATTCCGGGGTCAGCTGATGACAGCAGAGGGCGCGCAGATCGGCGCGCCCCACGCGCTCGGCGACGCGGCGCACGACCATGGGGCCGACCCCGTCGTCGCGGCGCAGGGTGTTGCCGTAGCCGACGAGCAGGATCATGGGTGGCCGGCCCCGCGACTGATCCGCTCGACCAACTCCCCTTGCGGCCCGACCAGGTCGATCTGAAGCGGCATCTGACCCACCGCATGGGTGGCGCAGGACAGACAGGGATCGTAGGCGCGGATGCCGTGCTCGATGCGGTTGAGCAGCCCCTCGTCGAGACTTGCCCCGCCCGGATGGCTCTGGGCGATCTGCAGCACCGTGCGGTTCATGGCGAGGTTGTTCTGGCCGGTGGCGATGAGCAGGTTGACCCTGGTGAGCAGGCCGTCGGCGTCGACGTGATATTCGTGGAAGAGGATGCCGCGCGGCGCCTCGACCACGCCGATGCCGACCCGCTGGTTGACCCGGGCGTGGGCGCGCACCCCGCCGTCGGTAAGTTCGGGCTCGGCGAGGAGCTGGTCGATCGATTCCAGGGCGTGGAGAATCTCGATGAGCCGCGCCTGATGAAAGTGGAAGCTCGAATGGACCGGCGCGCCGTTCTGGCCGTAGTGGCGGAAGCGGCCCAGTTCGCGGTCGGCCAGGGGGGTGGCGGCGAAATCGGCGACGTTGAGACGGGCCAGGGGGCCGACGCGGTACATCCCCGCGCCGTTGTCGTAGCCGCGCGGCCGGTAGAAGGGGAACTTGAGGTAGGTCCAGACTTCCTCGCCTTCCTGCAGCACCTCGTTGAAACGGGCCGGGTCGAGGTCGTCCTCCAGCGGCCGGCCCATTTCGTCGATCATGCGCAGGGCGCCGTCGTAGTGCTCCAGGGCGCCGTCGCGGCCGACCAGGCCGAGATAGAGGCTGGGGAAGTTGCCGCAGCGCGCGATCTCCCGGGCGTGACGGTCAAGGAGTTCGTGTCCCAGGTTGACGGCCTCGCGGGCGATGCCGAGCGCCTCGGGGAGCATGGCGGCGATCCGGTCGCGGGTCTCGGTGGTGAGCGGTTCGCGCACCCCGCCCGGCACCGCCCAGGCCGGGTGGACGCTGCGGTCGCCGAGCAGGCGGATGACCTCCTGGCCGAACTGGCGCAGGCGAATCCCCTTGCGGGCGAGGTCGGGGTGCTTCTCCAGCAGGCCGAAGATGTTGCGTTTGGCCGGCTCGCTCTCCATCCCCAGCAGCAGGTCGGGGCCGCTCAGATGAAAGAAGCTCAGGGCGTGGCTCTGAACGATCTGCGCCCAGTTCATCAGGCGGCGCAGGCGCGCGGCCGCCGGCGGAATCTGCACGCCGAGGATGGCGTCGCCGGCCTTGGCCGAGGCCAGCGAATGGCTCACCGGGCAGATGCCGCAGATGCGCGCGGTGATGCTCGGCATCTCGCGGAAGCTGCGGCCGACGCAGAATTTTTCGAAGCCGCGGAATTCGGTGACATGGAAGCGGGCGTCGGCCACCCGGCCGTCCTCGCCGAGCTGCAGGGTGATTTTGGCGTGCCCCTCGATGCGGGTCACCGGTTCGATGGTCAGAGTCTGGCTCATGGTCAATCCTTTAGGAGAAAAATCAGCCGAAGCTGCGCTGCTGTTCGCTCAGGTTCACCGCCTCGCCGCGCAACAGCGCGGAGACCGCCGTCCAGATGCGCTCGGCGTCGGGGGGGCAGCCGGGCAGATAGGCGTCGACCTCGACCACCTGGTGCAGGGGCAGCACCCTGGGGAGCAGGGCCGGCAGCACCTTGACCGCTTCGGGGCCGTGGGGGGCGGTGCCCGGCCCGGCGTGGTAGACCTCGGTGAGCAGGTCGTTGACCTTGAAGAAGTTGCGCAGGCTGGTGACGTTGCCGGTGACCGCGCAGTCGCCGAAACTCACCACGATGCGGCTGCGATTGCGGATCTTCTCCAGCAGTTCGAGGTTTTCGATGTTGGTGACCGCTCCTTCGACGAGGGTGACGTCGACGTTTTCGGGAAACTCCTTGGCGTCGACCAGCGGGCCGTAGACCAGCTCGGCCCGGTCGGCCAGCTCGATCAGGCGCTCGTCGAGGTCGAGAAAGCTCATATGGCAGCCGGAGCAGCCGCCCAGCCAGACGGTGGCGAGGCGGATCCTGCCGGCGGATGGTTCGGTGGGGGTCATGACGAATCGTCCTCCGTTGCGACTCAGGGCTTGCGCCGCCGGTCGAGAATGCGGGTGAGGAAGGCTTTTTCCTTGATCATCTCGCCCACGGTCGCCCCTTTCTTGAAGAGGGCGCCGGTGGGGCACATCTGCACGCACTTGCCGCAGTCGGTGCAGCTCGAGCTCTCCCCCCAGCAGCGGTCGAGATCGGCCACCACCCGGCTGGTGGCGCCGCGGCCGGCCATGTCCCAGGTGTGGGCCCCCTCGACGCTGTCGCAGACCCGGATGCAGCGGGTGCAGAGCACGCAGCGGTTGTGGTCGAGGGCGAAGCGCTCCTGGCTGGTGTCCATGGGCAGGGGCGGGCTGAGGTAGTCGTAGCGCACATGATCGACGCCGAGCCTGGCCGCCAGCCCCTGCAGCTCGCACTGGCCGTTGAGCACGCACACCGCGCAGGTGTGGGTGCGCTCGGCCAGCAGCAGCTCGATGATGGTGCGCCGGTAGGCGCTCAGCCGCTCGTTGTCGGTGGTGACCACCATCCCCTCCTGGGCGATGGTGGTGCAGGCCGGCATCAGCTTGGGCGAGCCGGCGATCTCCACCAGGCACAGGCGGCAGCCGCCCCATTCCTCCAGCCCGTCCATGTGGCACAGGGTGGGCAGGTCGATGCGGTGTTCGCGCGCCACTTCGAGCAGGTTCTGCCCGGCGCGGGCGCTGATCATTTCGTCGTTGATGGTCAGAGTGATGACCGGCATCAGCACACCTCCCCGTCGAGACGTCCGGCCGCGATGCGGCGCAGCAGTTCATCGCCCATGCGGGCGAAGGGCATTTCGGTCATTTTGCACACCCCCGCCGGACAGCGCCGCTCGCGGATGTGGGCGAGGTATTCGTCGCGGAAGTAGTGCAGGGTGTTGAGCACCGGGTTGGGAGCGGTGGCGCCGAGCCCGCACAGGGAGGTGTCGCGTACCATGGCGCACAGCTCTTCGAGGTGCGCCAGGTCGCGCTCGGTGGCGCTCCCCTCGCAGATGCGGCTGAGCAGGCGATGCATCTGCACCGTCCCCGTCCGGCAGGGCACGCACTTGCCGCAGCTCTCGTCGAGGCAGAACTCCATGAAGAACTTGGCCACGTCGACCATGCAGGTTTTTTCCGCCATGACGATGAGCCCGCCCGAGCCCATGATCGAGCCGAGCTTCTGCAGGCTTTCGTAATCGACGGGGGTGTCGAGATGCGCTACGGGGATGCAGCCGCCGCTCGGCCCGCCGGTCTGGGCCGCCTTGAAGGCGTTGCCCTCGGTCAGCCCGCCGCCGATTTCCTCGATGATCTCGCGCAGGCTGATCCCCATGGGCACCTCGATGAGGCCGTTGTTGACCACCTCGCCGCACAGGGCGAAGATCTTGGTGCCGCGGCTCTTCTCAGTGCCGATGGCGGCGTAGTTCTCCGCCCCCTGGCCGATGATGGCGGCGACGCTGCCGAAGGTCTCGACGTTGTTGAGCAGCGTCGGCATCCCCCACAGGCCGCTCTGGGCGGGGTAGGGAGGGCGCGGCACCGGCTGGCCGCGGCGCCCCATGATGGAGGCCATAAGCGCCGTCTCCTCGCCGCAGACGAAGGCGCCGGCGCCGATGCGGATGTCGATGCGGAAGCTGAAGCTGCTCTCCAGCACGCGGCCGCCGAGCAGCCCCATCTTCTCCGCGTCGCGGATCGCCTTGCGCAGCCGCTGGGCGGCGACGGGATATTCGCCGCGCACGTAAATATAGCCCTGCTCGGCGCCGGTGGCGTAGCCGGCGATGGCCATCCCTTCGAGGATGCGGTGCGGGTCCGACTCCATCAGGGTGCGGTCCATGTAGGCGCCGGGGTCCCCCTCGTCGCCGTTAGCGACGACGAACTTGCGCTCGCCGGGAGCCTTGCGCACCAGCTGCCATTTGAGGCCGGTGGGATAGCCGCCGCCGCCGCGGCCGCGCAGGCCGCTCTGGGTCACGGCGTCGCAGACATCTTCGGGGGTCATCTCGTGCAGCGCCTGGGCCAGCGCCGCGTAGCCGCCGGAGGCAACGTAGTCGTCGATGTTCTCCGGGTCGATGCGGCCGCTCTCGGCCAGCACCACTCGCTGCTGACGGGTGAAGAAGGGGAGGTCGGCGGGCAGCCGGCCGGCGGGGGCGTCGCCCTGGCCGCTGCCGTGGTGGACGACGATCTCGCGCGCCCGCTCGGGGGTGACGTTTTCGTAGATCGTCTCCTCCCCCGCGGGGGGCACGACGGTGACCAGCGGCCCGCGGCTGCACGGGCCCATGCAGCCGGTGGCCTTGACGGCGACGGGCAGCTCGGCGCCGCTCTGCGCCACGGCCTGCTCCAGCGCCTCCCTGATCGCCGGAGCGCCCGACGATATGCACGGCGTGCTGTAACAGACCCGCAGCACGGTGGGGCCGGTGCGACGTTGCTCGTGCAACTCCGCGGCTCGAGAGAGCAATTCCAGGCGGTTCATGCGGTTTCCTCCTCGTTGCAGCGGTTCACTCCGGCGGCGACCAGCTTCTTGAGGCGCGCGACGACCCGCTGCGGCGTCTCGCGGCCGAGAACGACGTCATCGACGGTCAGCATCGGCGCCAAGCTGCAGTTGCCCAGGCAGCGGGCGGTACCGAGGCTCAGCCGGTCGTCGGCGGTGGTCTGGCCGGCCTTGACGCCGAACGCCTCTTCCACCGCCGTCACGATGTCGCCGGCGCCCTTGACGTAGCAGGCGGTGCCGGTGCAGACGATGCAGTTGTGCTCCCCCTGGGGACGCAGGGAGAAGAAATGATAAAAGGTCGCCACCCCGAACACCTGACTCTCCGGCAGGTTGAGCCTCTGCGCCACGTAGTTCAGGATCTCTTCGGAGAGATGACCGTAGGCCTCCTGGGCGGTGTGCAGCACTTCGATTAGAGCGTCGGGTTGATGCTGAAAACGTTTCAGGGACCGGTCGACAAGCTTGAGGCGCGGGTCCTCATGGCCTGCTGGCGCGGGCGCGCCGGGTGATTGTTCTGCCATCGCACGCTGTCCTTCCTTGGGGGTATGGTCGAAGTTTACAATATCGCCGTGGGTAAACAAGAAACGTGCCTGTTTTGTTTTTTTCGTAAATTCGAGGATTTGAGCGCAAAGGTGGGGGCGGGGGGCGAATCGCTGACAGTCGGGGTTTTGAAACGAAGGTGTTTACGTCATGCGCTGCGCGGCAGTGGTGGTCGTCCCCGCGAGAGGAGGCGGCGCGAGGGCTAAAAAACGAGGTGGTCGGCAAGCAGTGCCAGAGTGGCGGTCAACATGACGCTGTTGATGCCGATGAAAAGGGGGCGAATGCGCCGGGCGTTTCGTCGGGGAAGGAAGCCGCTGAGGGCCATCGTTGCCAGCAGGGCCGTGCCACCGAGATAGGGCGCGATCAGCCCGGGCTGGCGCACCAGACCCAGGGCCGGCGGCAGCAGCAGAGCGGTGGCCAGTGCGAGCATCCACAGGGCGATCAGGCGATCGGCCTGGCGGGGCGAGAAACGGTCGAAAAAGTTGGGCAGGCCGGCACGTCGGTAATCCTCGCGATAGCGCGACAGCAGCAGCCAGAAATGCGGCATCTGCCAGAGAAAGAACAGCATCGCCAGGGTAACGGCGCGAAAATCGAGGGGGTTGCCGCCTGCTGCGATCCAGCCGATCAGCGGGGGAATGGCGCCGCACAGGGCGCCGGGGAGTACGGCGAAGGCGCAACGCTCCTTGAGCGGGGTATACACGGCGTTATACCAGATTACGGCAAACACCCCGAAGGATGGCGCCGGGCTGTTCCCGATCTGCATGAGGAGGAACAGACCCGCCGTCAGCAGGAAGGCGGAGATGACCAGTCCCGTTGCCGCCGACCAGCGCCCGCTGGCCAGAGGGCGCTGGCGGGTACGCGCCATCCGGGCGTCGCTGCGCCGTTCTTGCACCTGATTGAGGGATGAACAGCCGCAAGCCAGCAACAGAACGCCAAACCCCGCCGGCGCGAGTTCTCTCCAGCTTTCGGGGGGATGGTGCAGCACCTGCCCGGCGACGGCGGACAAGGCCACGAACAACGACAGGGGCAGCCGCACCAGGCGCAGAAAAAGTTTGACTGGTTCGCAAAAGGTCATGCTGCGCCTTTGTCGGATAGCCCGTTCCACCGGGCTATTTGAGCGCCTGTAGGTAATCGACGATGGCCTGCAGCTCTTCTTCGGTCAGGTCGGGATAAGCCGGCATGATCGGAGGGTATCCCTTGACCACCTGGGCCTGGGGGTCGGTGATCGAGTTGCGAAGATAGAATTCGTCGGCGGTCACGGTTTTTTTCTCGCCGCCTTCCTCGACCTCCACCTCCTTGCCGTAGAGCCCTTTGAAGGTCGGCCCGGTTTTTTCAGTACCGTCAGTGCTGTGGCAGCCGACGCAACCTTTTCTGGCCACCAATTCCTGGCCTCTCCTGGGTCCCGGCGCCTGCACGGCTTCGGCTTTTTCGGCCTTCGCCTTTTCCGTTTCCGCCTTCTCGGCCTCGGGCTTCTCCGCCTTCCGGGCGGGGGCTTCTTCGTCTTCCTTGACCTCCGGCTCCCCTGCCGGCATCTGGGCCTGGGTTTCGAAGTATTCGGCGATCTCCTCCGCCTCATGCTGCGTCATGCGGTCTTGGTACGAGGGCATCACCGCCGGGTAGCCGACCACCACGTCAGCATTGGGTTCAAAGATCGAGCGCAGAATGTACTCCTGGTCGACGGTCAGAGTGCGTTGCTGGCCGTCGGTTTCGACTTGCACCTCTTTGCCCCACAGCCCCTTGAAGGTCGGGCCGGTCTTTTTCGAGCCGTCGAGGGAATGGCAGCCGATGCAGCCGTACTGATTCAGCAGCTTTTCCCCCTCGCTGATCTCGTCGTGAGGTTTTTCCTGCTGCAGCCATTCGGTGAATTCGTGCGGGGGGAGGGCCTGCACCGTGGTGATCATGTCGGCATGGCCGGTGCCGCAGTACTCGGCGCAGAAGATATGATAGCTCCCCGGTTCGGTGGCGTTGAACCAGACGTAGTTGTCCATTCCCGGCACGGTGTCGCGCTTGATCCGGAAGGCAGGGATGTAAAAAGCGTGCAGCACGTCCTCGGAAACCAGGTGTACCCGGACCGGGCGGCCCGCCGGCACGAAGAGCTTGTCGCTGGTGCGGCCGTTTTCGTAGGCGAAGGTCCACGACCACATGCGCGCGGTGGCGGTGACCTCCATGGCGTCCTTCGGCACGTTGCGCAGCGCCAGGTAGCCCGACCAGCCGTAGTAGAACATGGCGAGCACCAACAGGGTGGGAATCGCCGTCCACAGAATCTCCAGCGGGATGTTGTAGCGTACGTCGGAGGTCGGCGCGGGATGGCGCTTTGAATTGTAGCGCACGATGAAATAGACCATGGTCAGGGTGATGCCGACGAGCATCACCAGCGATATGCCGAAAATCAGTATGAAAACCGGGTCGACAGCCTGCTGGGTATTGAGAGCTTGCGGATTCACGCGATCGCCTCACCGATAAAGAATGTCGAAGAAGGTAAAACCGATAAAGGTCGCCAGGGTCGCCAGGGCGCAGAAGAGAAAGCCCTTGAACAGGAGGCTTTCGTATTTCATGTGCATGAAAAACGCGATCACCAGCCCCGATTTGACGGCGGCGATGGCCAGCGAGACCCAGACGTGGGCTGCGCCCATCTCGATATAGCCCACCGCCACGGTGGTGGCGGTCAGGGCGATCAGGGCGATCCAGACCAGGACGAAGGTGCGGTAAGGGACGATGTGCTGCTGTGCTTGGCTCACCGGCAGGCTCCTTACAGAATCAGGTAATACAGGGGGAAGATGAAGATCCAGACCAGGTCGACCAGGTGCCAGTAAAGCCCGGAGTTTTCCAGGGGGACGACGTTGTCGTGGTCGATCGAACCGCGCGCCACCTTGATCATGACCCAGGCGAGCAGGGCGCCGCCCAGGATGACGTGCAGACCGTGCAGCCCGGTGGTGAAATAATAGAGGCCGAAGAAGATGATCTTGCCGTGCGCCTCTTCGTTGAGGGTCGGCGAGTTGGGGTAGAAGCCGCGGTGAATCTCGTGGCTCCACTCGAAATATTTGTTTACCAGAAAGATCAGGGCCGAGCCGATGGTGGCGGCCAGCAGCCCCAGGGTCAGCTTCTTCTGCCCGCGCTGTATCGCGCTGGTCGCCATGGCCACCGCCAGGCTGCTGGTCAGCAGGATCACCGTGTTGGCGGTACCGAAGATCACGTTCATCTCGCGGCCCGCTGCGGCGAAATCTTCCGGGTAGCGGTTGAGGTAGACCGCGTAGAGAATGAACAGGCCGCCGAACAGGATCAGCTCGGTGAACAGGAACAGCCACATGCCGAGCTTGGCGCCGGTGTCGTCTCTGTGTTGCGCCCCGCTCATGTCAGTCCCGCCTCCTTGAAGTCATAGGGTCCGTGGGTCACCACCGGGATCTCTTCGAAATTTTCCGTCGGCGGCGGCGACGGCGTGGTCCACTCAAGCGACGCTCCGCCCCAGGGATTGTCGCCCGCCGGTTCGCCCCAGAAGGTGCCGCGGATGATGTTGACGAACATCAGGACCAGCCCGACGGCGAGAATCCACGAACCGACGGTGGCGACCACGTTGAGGGTGGTGAATTCGGGCACGTAGTCGTAGTAGCGCCGCGGCATGCCGCGCAGGCCCACCACCATCATCGAGAAGTAGAGGATGTTGAAGCCGACGAACATGATGCCCCAGCTGAGGTTGGCCACCTTCTTGTTGTACATGCGGCCGTAGATCTTGGGAAACCAGTAGTGCATGGCGGCGAAGAAGGCGAAGCCGGTGCCGCCGAACATGACGTAGTGAAAGTGCCCGACCACGAAGTAGGTGTCGTGCACGTGGATGTCGGTGGCGGGCGCTCCGAGGATCAGGCCGGTGAGGCCGCCGATGGAGAAGAGCAGCACGAAGGAGAGCGCGAAGAGCATCGGCGGGTCGAGATGGATCGAGCCCTTGTACAGGGTGGCCACCCAGTTGAACACCTTGATCGCCGAGGGAATGGCGACGATGAAGGTCAGAAAGGAGAAAACCAGGATGGCGGTGTCGCTCATGCCGCTGGTGAACATGTGGTGGCCCCAGACCAGCGAGCCGAAGGCGGCGATGGCGAGGCTCGACAGCGCGATCGCCAGGTAACCGAAGATCGGCTTGCGCGAGAAGACCGGGATGACGTCGGAGATCACGCCCATGCCGGGGAGCACCATGATGTAGACCGCCGGGTGCGAGTAGATCCAGAACAGGTGCTGGTACATGATCGGATCGCCGCCCCTGGTCGGGTCGAAGAGGCCGGCGCCGAAAATGCGCTCGAGAATGATCAGGGCCACCGTGATGCCGAGGATCGGGGTGGCCAGTACCTGGACCCAGGCGGTGGCGTAAAGCGACCAGATGAACAGGGTCAGCCGCCGCCAGGTCACGCCCGGCGCGCGCAGGCGATGCACCGTGGTGATGAAGTTGAGGCCGGTGAGAATCGAGGAGAAGCCGAGGGTGAAAACGCCGAAGGCCGCCAGCGACACATTGGCGTTGGTCTCCAGGCTGTAGGGGACATAGAAGGTCCAGCCGGTGTCGGGCGGGCCGCCGCCGGTGAAGAGCGAGGCCACCGCCATCGTTCCCCCGATCATGTAGAGCCACCAGCTGAAAAGATTGAGCCGGGGAAAGGCGACATCCTTGGCGCCGAGCTGGATCGGCAGGATCAGGTTGCCGAAGACCGCCGGGATGCCGGGGATGATGAAGAGAAAGATCATGATCACCCCGTGCAGGGTGAAAACCGCGTTGTACATCTGCGCGCCCATGATCGTCTCCCCCGGCGCGATCAGCTCGAGGCGGATCGCCAGGCCCAGCGTCACCCCCACCAGAAACAGGGTGAGAATGGCGTACATGTACATCAGGCCGATGCGCTTGTGGTCGGTGGAGAAGATCCAGGAGAGGATTCCGGGAAACCTGCCCCGGTCACCGAGAAAGCCCCGGTAGCTGTGATCGGCGGTATGGATCTGCTGTGACATAAGGCTCCTCAACGATTCTTCGGTCGCCGTCCGCTGATCAGCAGGAAGGCGAGAAATCCTGCGGCGGTCACCATCACCACGGTGGCGGAAACCCGCAGCAGGTTGAACACGTAGGTCTTGTTGCGGGGATCATAGCTGAAGCAGAACTCCAGCATTTTCTTCACCGTGACGCCGACCTTGCCCTGCGCCCCTTCGAGCAGGGCCAGGTTCAGGTTCATCGGCAGAAAACTGGTGCCGTAGAGGTAGCGCACGATCTTGCCGTCGGGCGCGACCACCGCGACCGCCACGGGATGGAGAAAGTCGCGCCCCTGGCGCTCGAAGCGATAACCGATGGCCTGCATCAGCCGGTCGATGTTCTCCTTGTCGCCGGTGAGAAAGCGCCAGGCTTGCGGCGGAAATTCGTTGTTCATCGCCGCCATGTGGATGCGCTTGATGTTGCGCGCCCAGGCGGGATCTTCCGTCTCGTCGAAACTCACCGAGAGCACCTGGAAATCCTCCCCCGGGGTCAGGCTCACGTTGGGCAGGGACGCCGCCAAACCCTCCTGCAGAAAATTGCAGACGTTGGGGCACTGGTAATAGACCGGGGCGATGATCGTCGGCGCGTGAATCAGTTCGCCCAGGGTCACCGTTTGTCCTTGCTCGTCGCGAAAGCTCAGGCTCAGGGGGATCGTTTCCCCGAGTTTTTCCGTGACCCCCACGTTGCCGGGCCCGCCGGTCGTTCGGTCGGCGGGATCGGTCACCGGCGGCAGGATGAATCTCTCCGCCGCTTCCTGGCTGCCGCCGGCGCTCGCCGCGATCAGCAAAGAGAGCATGCATAGGACAAGATACGGCACGAGGGCAGGTTGGCGGAAGCGGTCAGTCTTCATGCGGTCCGGTTGAAACATAGCGGGGGTTTTTGTCGTATGCTGAAAAAATAAGGCGAAAACATTCTTGAAAGAATACCCAGATTGTCGCAGATTGCAATGGCGTGAGTGCCCCCCAAATCCACCGCCTCTGATGCCTGAGAGTTCCGGCGCCCCGTTTTCGTGGGTCAATTTT
>NPIF01000699.1_pt1 | contig 111472 bp, 84 predicted proteins | sample 8637461 | NCBI WGS metagenome assembly NPIF01 (sample SAMN07420641, study PRJNA396082) | bioreactor metagenome | isolation source: sample BR12 brine-fed electro-methanogenic bioreactor BR | place: Japan: Kochi | collected 2016-12-09 | reverse complement strand
GTGGGAGCCATCGTAGGAGTGGGTGTGCCGGTTCTCTGGGGTCGGTTTACCTCCAGCAGATCTGTATAGGTATCTGCCCATGAGGTGCTACTGCTGTTAGCTCCTGAGGTGTCTGGGCTGACGTAGATAATAGCTCCTTCCGCCACAAGGGGGAGGCTGCCGCAGAGAGTACAAAGAAAAACAAGAGATCTCCAGGATTTGAGGAATGTCAAAGATTGAGTCTTTTTCTTTATCACGTTACCATCTCCGTCTCTCTTTTCATTGGTTTTTCTGAAAAGGTTTTTATGAAAATTCTTTTTTGAACCTGAATGATTTACGAGAACCGTGCGAGAAAGCCCACTACTTCAGTGGTGGGATGAGAACACGGGGTTCTAGTTGATGTTTAGCACATGCCTTCTCATCTGTCATAATAGATATATGGCACATACAAGATGGACATACTCAAGAACATGCGTCTACAACATAGGCTATCACCTCATTTGGTGTCCCAAGTACCGTCTCGCCCGGTACTGAGCATGGATGGTGTTTCGGAGAGGCTTCGGGAACTGCTCCATGAGGTGGCGGAATCTCACGGATGGGAGATTGCGACCCTGGAGATCATGCCGGATCACGTGCATCTCTTCGTGAAGGTCTCTCCGGTGGATGCTCCTCATTATGTGGTGCAGCAGTTCAAGGGACTCACCTCAAGGATTCTCCGGGAGGAGTTCCCGGAGCTTGCCACACAACTCCCCTCTCTCTGGACACGCTCCTACTACTGCGAATCCGTGGGACATATCTCGGAAAAGACCGTGAAGAAATATATCCGGGATCAGAAAGGCAAATAGGAAGGCCCCATGCGGACATACAAATTCAGGCTCTACACCAGCAAAAATAAGAGGCTGTACAAAACCATAGATACGGCGGGGAGAATCTACAACCACATGATTGCCCTTCACCGCCGCTACTATCGCCTGTACCGCAAGAGCCTGAATGTTTTCCGTCTCCAGAAGCACATCACGAAGCTCAAGAGGACGAAAAGATACGCCTTCTGGAATGCCCTTGGATCCCAGTCCATTCAGGACATAGCGCAGCGTATTGACCGGGGATACAGGCTTTTCTTCCGGAACCGTGCCGCTGGGATCCCTTCACGTCCTCCGGGATTCCGGAAGGTGAAGAAATACCGCTCCTTCACGCTGAAACAGGCGGGATGGAAGCTCCTTGAAGATAGCAGGATCCGCATTCTTGGATCCACATACCGGTTTGTTCAGTCCAGGAAGATTCCCGGGGAGATCAAGACCGTAACAATCAAGCGGAATGCCCTTGGGTCTCTCTGGATATCCTTTGCGGTGGAAGAAGAGAAAGTCCTTCATCCCTCCTGTACCATGACGGGTAAGATCGCAGGTATGGATTTCGGGTTGAAGACCTTTCTCACCCTGGATAACGGAGAGAAGGAACCCTCTCCTCTCTTTTTCAAGCAAGGTCCCAAGCGTATTGCCAAGGCAAACCAAAGTGTCAGCAGGAAACAGCGGGGTTCGAAGAACCGCAGAAAAGCACGACTGAATCTTGCCCGGGAACACTGGAAGATCGCATGCAGGAGAGAGAATTTTCAATGGAAGCTGGCACTCTCCCTGGTGTGTTCCTACGACATTCTCTGTGTGGAGGATCTGAACATCAAGGCCATGCAGAGGCTTTGGGGCCGGAAGATCTCCGGCCTGGGCTTCTCGGATTTCATCAAAAAGCTCAAATATCTGTGTGCCCGGGAGGGCAAGACGCTTGTCAGGATAGATCGCTGGTATCCCTCAAGCAAAACCTGCTCCTCCTGCGGATCCGTCCTGGGAACCCTCTCCCTCTCGGAGAGGAAGTGGACCTGTCCAGAATGTCACACACACCATGATCGGGACATCAATGCTGCCGTCAATATCCGCAATGAAGGACTGCGTATGCTGTCCTTGAATTCGGTGGGGGCATCCACCGATATGCCCGAAGCCGTAAGACCGGAGACCTCCGGCGTGCTCCAACGGGCCTAGAATCCCACTACTTTAGTGGTGGGAGTATGTCAAATGACACATTTTTCCTTCTTTAAAATTAGGCCCCTTCCTTGGGTTCCCTGGAAGGATCCCGTAAATGAGCAGCATACCCAAAGAGAGATTTCCCCTCCAAGCTTTTGATGCTTCCGTGAAACCTCAAAGTAGCGTAAAAGGAGAAAAGAAGGAAGGGTGATCTATCTCACCCCTCCCTGTCCCGTTTAGGGATGACATTATTCCTGTCCCGAATCCCGAAAACCGGGGTTGCGGTTTTTCCATAACCCCGCTATGCTGAATAGTCGCTTCGCTTTTCTGAAGAAAGCGCCTTTTTTGAGACTTGCGGAAACCTGGGATATCTCTGGATCTATGGAGGAGAGGACGTACTTAATGTTTAACGAAGGAGCGAGACGAATGGATGTATGGTTGACAGTTCTGGTGGCGATCCTGATCGTGGGAGGATTGACCTTGTGCGGCATGGCCCGGGCCGACGAACTCCGTCCTCCCCGGATCCCCCTGGAGGATTTCTTTCGACTTCCCGAAAAGGCGGGATTTCAGATTTCCTTTGGAGGGAAGCACTACGCTTTTCTCCAGCCCTGGAACGATCGGCTTAACATTTACGTACAGGCCCTGGAAAGTTCGGAGGAGCCCCTGCGGATCACCTCGGTGGAGGAGCGGGATATCCGCAGCTACACCTGGGCCAACGATGAACGGCTTCTCTATATGCAGGATACCGGAGGGGACGAGAATTATCACATCTTCGGAGTGAACCGGGATGGCTTCAATTTCAAGGAGCTTACTCCCTTCGAGGGGGTGCGCACGGGAATTCTGGATATCCTCAAGGATGATCCGGAACACGTGCTCATGGTAATGAACCAGCGGGACCGGCGCTTTTTCGACGTGTACCGCATGAACGTCTATACCGGAGAGCTTGTCCTGGTGGAGGAGAATCCCGGTACCATTGCGGGGTGGGGAACGGACCATGACGGTAAGGTGCGCATAGCCTACGCCAAGGAGGGGCTCCAGCGGAGCGTGCTCTATCGGGATGAGGAATCCCAGCCCTTCGAGACCATCATTACCACGAATTTCACCGAAAAGGTTCTTCCCGTGGGATTTACCTCGGACAACCGGAATCTCTACGTTTTTTCCAACCAGAGCCGGGATACCCTGGCGCTTTACACCTTCGACCCCAAGAAGCGGGAACTCGGAGAGATACTCTACGAACATGCCGAGGTGGATCTGGAGAGCATTCTCTGGTCCGATGCCAGAAAAGAGCTTTTAGGGGTTTCCTATTACAGCGACAAGCGGCACCGGCACTTTTTCGACCCAGAAACGGAGCAGTTTTTCGAAAAGCTGCAAAAACGCTTTCCCGGCTATTCCGTGGGAATTTCCGATACCAGCCTGAATGAGCGGAGGATGATTATCGCCGCAGGGAGCGACCGCATGCCCGGAAGACTCTACTACCACGATCTGGACAAGCCCGAGGAGTTTATCCTTCTGGCGGATCTCTATCCATGGATCAAGGAAGAGCATATGGCGGAGCGGCGTCCCGTAACCTATACCAGCCGGGACGGTCTTACCATTCACGGCTATCTCACTCTTCCCCGAGGAGTGAAGCCCAAGGATCTTCCCGTGGTGATCAATCCCCACGGGGGCCCCGAGGCCCGGGAAACCTGGGGATACGATCCGGAATCCCAGTTTCTCGCCAACCGGGGCGTGGCGGTCTTTCAGATGAATTTCCGTATTTCCACGGGATACGGCAAGTCCTTCTGGATGGCGGGATTCAAGGAGTGGGGGAAAAAACAGCAGGACGACATTACCGACGGCACCCGGTGGCTTATTCAGGAGGGCATAGCGGATCCTGAGCGCATCGCCATTTACGGAGGCTCCTACGGAGGATATGCCACCCTCATGGGGCTTATCCGGGAGCCGGATCTCTATGCCTGCGGGGTGGATTACGTGGGAGTGGCGAATCTCTTTACCCTTCTGGAGTCCATTCCTCCCTATTGGGAGCTGGAACGGCAGAAGATGTACATTACCATCGGAAACCCCGAAACCGAGGCGGATCTCTTCCGGGAGATTTCTCCGGTCTTCCATGCGGAGAAGATCAAGGCCCCCCTCTTCATCGCCCAGGGGGCTAACGATCCCCGGGTGAACAAGGCGGAGTCGGATCAGATGGTGGAGGCCCTGCGACAGCAGGGTGTGGAGGTTCCCTACATGGTGAAGGAGAACGAGGGGCACGGTTTCGCCAATCAGGAAAATCGGTTCGATTTCTATCGGGCCATGGAAACCTTCCTGGGAGAGTGCCTGAGCCTCGATATTTCCTCTCCGGAGGAGGAGAGCCGGTAAGATGATTTTTTCCGGAACAACCTTTCGGGTTTCCCGGGAAGAGCGGAAAGGATCGTTCAGATCATGAAGTGGCGTGCCATTCTTGCCCACCCCCGGCTTCGGGGGTGGGTTTTCTATGATGTGGGAAACTCCGCTTTCGCCACTACCATCATGGTGGTGCTCTATCCTCTCTTCTACCAGAACGTGCTGAGTGCGGGAATGGAGCCCTCTCGTTCCGCCGCCTATTGGGGATACGCCTCCGCTCTGGGACTGCTCTTCGCCGCCTTCGGAGGGCCCTTTGCAGGAGCCCTGGGAGATGCCTGGGGGAGGCGCAAGCTCGGCCTGGGGATCATGACTGCCCTGGGCATCGGTGCCACCGCAGGCATGGCCTTTCTCCGGGAGGGACAGTGGGGGCTGGGACTGTTTCTGCTGGTGCTCGGCTCCGGGGGGTTTGCTCTGGCGAATATCTTCTACGACTCTCTTCTCACTCGCATCGCCGCCCCCTGGCGCATCCCCGCCATCTCCTCCGCAGGATATGCCTTCGGCTATCTCGGCGGGGGGGCTCTTCTGGTGGTCAATGCCCTCATGGTTTTTGCGCTTCCCTCCTGGGGGTTTCAGCTCTCTTTTCTTTCGGTGGCCCTCTGGTGGGGACTCTTTTCCATTCCCACCTTCCGGTATGTGCCGGAACCTCCGGGAGAGGCGGGAGAGCCTTTGGGGAAATCTCTTCGCCGTCCTCTCCAGACCCTTCGACTTATCCGCACCAAACCGGAGATCCTGCGCTTTCTTCTCGCCTTCTGGCTCTACAACGACGGTATCGGCACCATCATGAAGATGGGGGTCATTTTCGGAAGCAGCATCGGTGTGCCTCCCCTCTATCTCATAACCGCCCTCATCCTTACCCAGTTCGTGGGAATTCCCAGCACCCTCGCCTGGGGGAGTCTGGCCCGGACCTGGGGATTGAAAAAGAGCCTGGTGGCTACTCTGGCAGCCTATGCGGTGATCGCTCTGGGGGTCTACCTGGTGCGCACTCCCTTTCACTTCGCCCTCCTGGCTGTTTCGGTGGGGCTCTTCCAGGGAGGCGCCCAGGCCCTCTCCCGGGCTCTCTTCTCCCGGCTTATCCCTCCGGAAAAGACCTCGGAATTTTTCGGTTTCTATGACATGTCCAGCAAGTTCGCCGGGGTGGCAGGGCCCTTTCTCTTTGGCCTGCTCACCCAGGTTACCGGTACCGTTCGGGCGGGAATCCCCATGTTGTTCTTTTTCTTTATAGGGGGGATCCTTCTGCTCCGCAAGGTGCCGGAGAAAAGGCCCGTTTCTTTGTAAACTTTCCTCGGAGGATACGAAATATCCGCAGATAAGGCGGAGCCGCAGGGGTTTTTCTTCTCTCTCCCCATGCGGCTCCGCCTTATCTGCGGATTTTGTTGGCAACTCTCAACCGTCGAAGGTCTTTTTTCGCTCTTGCCCTTGTCTTTGCCTTCCACTAGATTCTTACTCCGCTCCCATCTCCCGGATCCGCATTTCCAGCTCCTTGAGAAGGGTTTCCCTTTTAGCCTTGGCCGAAAGATCTTCGGGGAGATCCTCCGGATGCAGAAGGGAGCCGAAGGTTATCCGCAGCTTGGTGGGTTTGGGGAATCTGGTTCCCCGGGGGAGAGAGCGATGGGTTCCCTCCAGATAGATGGGGAGGATGGGGGCTCCCGTCTTGAGGGCCAGCATGGCCACTCCTCCCTCGAATTCCTTGAGCTTGCCGTCCCAGGACCGGGTGCCCTCGGGAAAAAGAATCACCTGTTTTCCCTCCTGAAGAAGCTTCAGGGAGAGTTTGAGCATTTCCACGGCGCTTCCCGCCTTGTCGTGGGTGATGGAAATGGCTCCGAGATGGCGGATGCAGAAGCCGATGAAGGGAATACGAAAGAGGTAGTCGATGGCCACGAAGGTGAGCCTTCCGGGGTACATGGCTCCCACCATGGGGGGGTCCAGGTGACTGGCGTGGTTTCCTGCGAGAATGCAGGCTCCTTGGGCGGGGCAATTTTCGAGGCCCCGAACCTCCGCGCGGTTGTAGATAAGAAAGAGGACTTTGAAGAAGTTTTTCGTCAACCAGTAGAACATCAGGATTCCCCCTGCTTTCAAGATGATCCTATGGTAATACAAAGAGAGACTAGTGGCTAGTGCATCATTCCTGTTTATATTTTGTGAATTCGGGTGAACTCCGAGAGCCGGAGCTTATGTCTCCCCGGCAGCGACCATAGCGGTCGGTGAGCGGAGTTTTGCGTCGCGGAGGGCCGATGACGGCAGAGAAGGTGACGGCCCGCCGCCTCCCTTGCATCATCGTGAGCAGGGGAGGCGGCGGGCCGAAGTTATACAACTAAGGAGCGGTTCGACTATGCCGAATGCGGAAAGGCTTCATAAGCCATATGAACGAAAGCTCCCACGAGAAATTTCGGAATGCGGTTTTTGGAAAATTTCTCTAATCCACCTGTACGGGATCCCTGGGGAAAAGGCTCATGGGAGTGCAGCCATCCTCGGTGACCACCACGATGTTTTCCACCCGGATGCCGATCTTGCCGGGAATGTAGATCCCCGGTTCGATGCTGAAGGCCATCCCCGGCTGGAGAAGCTCCGTATTTCCCCGCATGATGTTCGGGGCCTCGTGAACCGCCATGCCGATGCCGTGCCCCAGGCGGTTGTTGAAATACTCCCCATACCCCGCATCTTCGATAACCTTCCGGGCTGCCATATCCACGGATTCCGCGGCAACTCCGGGATGCACCGCCTTTTCTCCCACCTCCTGGGAGTGCTGTACGATGCGGTAGAGCTTCAGGGCTTCTTCGGAGGGCTTTCCCACGAAAAGGGTGCGGGTGGTGTCCGAGCAGTATCCCTGGTAGCGGCAGCCGTAGTCGATGAGCACCGTGTCCTGCTCCTGGACGACGCCGTCTTCCCGGGTGTAGTGAGCCATGGCGGCGTTTTCCCCCCGGGCCACGATGGGAGTGAAGGAGGTGGCATCCGCTCCCTTTTCTTCCAGCAGGGCCAGAAGTTTTCGCTTGATTTCCCGTTCGGTTTTGCCGGGACGAATGAAGGGCAGCAGGGCTTCCAGGGCGGCATCCGCAATTTCTCCGGCCTTCTTGAGCTTTGCCACTTCGCCGGCGGATTTGATGGAGCGCATGGCATCCAGATAATGCCAGCCGTTTATCAGGGTCATCTTCTCTCGCTGCATGATCTCCACCGCATCCACCGCCCGGACTCCGTCGTTCACCGCCAGAGTTTTTCCCTTGAGGCCGTAGGCTTCGAAAGCCTCCGAAAGGGTTCCGTAAAACCAGTCTTTGTCCTGCCAATCGAAGACGGGAACGCTCTCGGGCATACACTCCCGAAATTCCTGGGTGCTGATGCGGGGGCAGATGCAGAAGGTTTTTCCGTCCCGAAGAACGAAACATCCCTTGAACCGTTCGCAATCCTGCAAATGCAGACCGCTGAGATACTCAAGATCCGACGTGGGGCCCAAAAGCAGGGCTTCGACTTCGCTTTTCTGAAGCAGCTGCGCAATTTGGGCGACTTTCTCTTGCTGTAACATACGCACACCTCCTGGGGGGATAGAGAGCAGAAAAACTCCATGGATGTATTCATATATCTAATATATGCCAAATATATTTATAGGCCATAGTTGCCGGGAGGTCAAGGGAAAATTCTGCATTTTCTTGCGAAATGAAAAAACGGATCTCATTAAAGGAGAGATGTAGAAGCACGATAGTGCTATTTGCTGAGAAATTGAGAAAGTTTTCGACAAAGAGCTTTTTCTAGAGTATGCTATATAGAATATAGCGTAGATATTTTTGCTGGTCTACAGAATAGGGGTGGATGCGGTGGTGCCGTTTGATTCTTCTAAGTTGGTCTCCCTGAGGGAAGTGGTCTATAACTATCTGCGGGAAAAAATGAATACCGGTGAACTGTTGCCCGGATCGTTCTTTAACCTCCGGGAGATCAGCGAGGCTCTTGGGATCAGTACCACGCCCCTGCGGGAAGCTTTGGTACAGCTGGAAACCGAGGGATTTATCACGATTTTTCATCGCCGGGGGGCCATGGCCAATGCCTTGAGCCCTAAAATAATCCGGAATATCTATACCATCATCGGTGCCCTGGAGTCTGCGGCGCTCATGTCCGCCGCATCCCGAATGGACTCGGGAGTGGTGGATGCCATGGAGGAGCATACGGATGCCATGGTACGGTACCTGGAAGAAGAAAATTTCGACGAGTATCTCTCCCGGAACAATGAATTTCACAAAATATATATCAATCTTTCGGAGAATGAAGAGCTCATCCATAGGCTGGATATCCTCAAACAGCGGCTTTACGATTTTCCCCGAAACAACGATATCATCTATGCCTGGGAAGAAGCGGGACTCAAAGAGCACCGGGATCTGGTGCGAATTTTGCGAGCCCGGGATTTTGCGGATGCCGCCCGGTATATTCGGGAGGTGCATTGGAATTACGATGTTCAGGAAGATTTCGTTCGTCAGTTCTATGCCAAGCATCTGGAGGCGGTGGAGCGAAAAAAGGCGAAACTGCGGGGTTGATCGAGTTTTCCCGAAGGCCCTTTTTCGGTTTTCACAGCGGTGTTTTTGCGGAAGAAATGTACGTTCTCTCTGGGAAAAGTGCATTTCTTCTTTTTTTTGTGTTTTTCCGGCAGAAAATCCCTCCGAATGAAGAAAAAAATCTAGGGATACCTTTTCTTCTGGTTTATACTAGATATGCGGGACCATTCTGGACGATTTTCCTTTCCCCTGAGAGTTTCTCCACGGGGGAAAAAATCCGGAAGAACGATTTGTTTGCACGCGGAAAAGGAGTGAAGCCGATGATGCGGTGGTGGTGGAGGCTTTTTATTTGTGTGTCCGTCCTCTCCCTTCTGGGAACTGGCATGGAGGGAAAGGCTTCGGAGAATCCCCTTCAAGGTTTTCTCCGCTATCCCATATCTACGGAAATGACGAACCTGGATCCCCAGGGGGCTACCTCCGCTCTTGTCTTTACGGTGGGAGAACATCTCTGGGAGGGACTTGTGCGGCTTTCCGGGGGAGGTATCGCTCCGGGGGTGGCTCATGAGTGGACTCTTTCGGAGGATGGCACCCGGTACCGGTTTTTTCTGCGTCCTTCCCAGTGGAGCGACGGCACTCCTTTGGAAGCCCTGGATTTCGTATATGCCCTGGAGCGGCTCCTGGATCCGGAAAGAAAAAACCCCTATGCTTTTATCGCCTACGGCGTGAAAAATGCCCGGGCCTACAACCGGGGAGAGATGGATTTCTCTCAAGTGGGAATCAAGGCTCCGGATCCGCATACCCTGGAGTTCCATCTGGAACGACGGGATGGCTCCTTTCTTTCCCGGTTGGGGCTCCTCCCCTTCTTTCCCGTGCCTCGGCATTTTCTGAAGACTCTCGAAGAGAACGACTATGCCCAGACCTCTTCTTCAATCCTCTCCAACGGACCTTTTGTCATGGAGAGCTGGATTCCGGAGAAAGAGATGGTGCTCCGTAAAAACCCTCGGTATTGGAATGCTGCCGCCGTACGCCTTCCGGGAGTTCTCGTTAGCACCGTTCAGGATCCCGAAGAGATTCTGGACCGTTTCGAAGCGGAGGAATTCCATTTCTGTCATATCCCGTCATCCAGATATGTTTCCTATGTGCGGCGAGGAAAGGGAGAGCTCCTCCTCTCGGGTGCAGTGGATTGGATCCGTTTCAACTGCCGGGAACGCCCCGAAGCCCCCTGGGGAGCCAATCTCAACTTTCGCCGGGCCCTGGGATATGCTCTCGATAGAAGCACCTATGTGGAGAGAGCTACCCGAAGGCTCTACTTTCCCCAGACACGGTATGTGTTCCCTTTGCTTCAGGGCGCTTCTCGCCCTTACGGGGATGAATATCCCCTGATCTTCTACCCCCCCGAAGGAGATCCCGAAAAGGCCCGGGAATATCTTGCCAAGGCCTTGAAAGAGCTTGACCTGGAAAGCCCCCGGGACATATTGGTCTCCTTTCTCATTCAGGATAACGAGGAGTGCCGGGCCATAGCGGAGGAGCTTAAACGCCAGATGGAATCGGTGCTGGGCATCTCCTTCACTCCGGTGTACGTGAGCCGGAAAGAGCGAGAGGTGAGGGAATACGAAGGCTCTTTCGATCTCGTTTACGGAGGATGGATTCCGGATTATAACGATCCCATGACATATCTGGAAATCTGGGAGAGCTTTCAACGGAAAAACAGCGGAGGATACTCCAACCCACGATACGACGCGTTTCTCGAAGAAGCTCGGGAAGAGGGCAATCCTAAAAGACGGATGGATCTTCTCTTCGAAGCGGAGAAGCTTCTTCTGGAGGATGCTCCCATGATCCCTCTCCAGCTTCGCCGGAAGGCCTGGATATGCAGCCCCAAGGTGCATAATATGCAGCACTCCTTTATCGGCACGGAGTTTTCGTTTATCTTTACGTGGATAGAACCCTAGATTCTCCCTTGGAACAGACGAAGCCCATATGCCGCGTATGCCCCGAAGCGTACGCAAGGGAAGGGCAAGGACGATGAGGAGGGATGTTCGTTGCATCATGCCGGAATGATAGGCGGCAGAATAGAGCGGAACGATGCCTGGGAAAAGCTTTCGGGAAAGGCGAAGTATGTGGATGATCTTTCCTTCCCTTTTATGTGGTACGGAGGAACTTTCCGTTCTCCTCTCTGCCGGGGGAAGATCCGGCAGATCCGCCGCAATCCTGAATTCGACTGGTCCTCGGTGGTGGTGGTAACCTCGGAGGATCTTCCGGGGCCCAACGAGGTGGCCATGGTGGAGATGGATCATCCAATTCTTGCGGAAGGGGAGGCCCGGTTTTTTGGAGAACCCCTGGCCCTGGTGGGAGCCCCAAGCAAGGAACTTCTGAAAAAAGCTCTCGAAGCCCTGACGGTGGAGATGGAAGAACTCCCACCAATTCTTGATCCTCGAGAGGCCCTGAAAAATCTGGATATGGTCCGGGGAAAGTCCAATCTTTTCAAGGAGTATGCCTTTTCCAAGGGAGATCCCGAAAAGGCTTTTTCCGAGGCGGAGCATGTGGTGGAGTTGGAGTGTACCACCCCACATCAGGAACAGATGTACCTGGAACCTCAGGGGATGATCGCCGAGCCCCTGGAGGATGGAGGTGTGGCAATTTGGGGATCCATGCAGTGCCCCTACTACGCTTTGGGGGCTCTCTGCCACGGATTGGGGCTTCCTCCGGAAAAGGTGCGGGTGCGCCAGACCGTAACGGGGGGAGGTTTCGGAGGCAAGGAGGACTATCCTTCGGTACTGGCTCTTCATGCGGCTCTCCTGGCCCGAAAGGCCCAAAGACCCGTGAAAATGGTTCTTGACAGAGCGGAGGACATCTCCTGCACCACCAAGCGTCATCCCTCCCGGAGCCGCCTTCGGGCGGGTTTTTCCGGAGAGGGGATTCTCCAGGCCTTGGAGGTGGATCTTCTTCTCGACGGAGGTGCCTATACCACCCTCAGTCCGGTGGTGCTCTCCCGGGGAGTGTTGCATGCCACCGGAGCCTATGGGGTGGAGCACGTTCGCATCCGGGGGCGGGTGGTGGCCACCAATTCCCCTCCCAACGGAGCTTTCCGGGGGTTCGGAGCTCCCCAGATGCTTTTCGGAGTGGAACGCATGATGGATGCCGTAGCTCGGGAGCTTTCGCTGGATCCCGCAGAGGTGCGGCGGCGGAATATTCTGAGGCCCGGGGATACGCTTCCCTGCGGCCAGCAGCTTCGGCAGCCCGGAGCATCTCTTGTATTGCAGCGGGCTCTGGAGCTCTCCGGATACGAAGAAAAGCGTAGCAAACCCCGGAACATTTCGAAAAACCGTTTTCGGGGTCTGGGAATTTCCCTCTATCTTCACGGAGGAGGATTTACGGGTTCCGGAGAGGAGGAGATTGGGGGAAAGCTGCGCCTCGAAGCTTCCCGCAAGGGAATTCTCACCATTCGTAGCAGCAGCGTGGAGATGGGCCAGGGGGTTTCCACGATTTTCGCCATGATCGTTACGGAGCTTCTCGGAGTTCCCTATGAAAAGGTGCTCTACGGAGTGCCGGATACCCGGGAGGTTCCCGACAGCGGTCCCACCGTGGCATCCCGGACCACCATGATAGTGGGCAAGATCCTCCAGCAGGCCTGTGAAGGCCTTGCGGCGGAGCTTCTCCAAAGAGGACGGACTCTCTTTTCGGAGCCCCGGATACGATGGGAAAACCGACAGTATGTCCTTCCGGAGGGAGAACCCCTCTCTTTTCCGGAGATGCTTGAAAGGGTGCTTGCCTCCTCGGGGGAGGATCTTCTCGCCTGGGAGAGCGCCTATACGCCCATTCCGGGAATGGGATGGGATGCCGAGGCCTGCCGGGGAGATGCCTATAAGGATTACTCCTGGGGGGCCAACGTACTGGAGATCGAAATCGACGGGGATACTCTCGAAATTTCTCCCCTCCGGCTCACGTCGGTGGTGGATGTGGGAACGCCCCTGCATCCTCTTCTCGCGGCGGGGCAGGTGGAGGGAGGAGCCCTCCAGTCTCTGGGCTACGGCTACATGGAAGACATCGGCTATCGGGAGGGGAAGTACACCAAGCATCGCATGGCCACCTACGCCATCCCCACCATTCTGGATACTCCCGTCATGAAGGTTTCCTTCGACGGAATTCCCTTCGAATACGGCCCCTGGGGAGCCAAGGGCCTCGGCGAACTGCCCATGAACGGAGGAGCCCCCGCCATGGCGGGGGCCGTGGAGGACGCTCTCGGCATCGTTCCCAGGGATCTTCCCCTCACGCCTCAGGAACTCTTCCGACTTCTCGCAGAAAAGAGGGAAACCGCATGAAACTCGGATTTTACGTCAATGGGCTTCCGGTAACCGTGGATACTCCCCCTCTCCGGAGCCTTCTGTCCATTCTTCGGGAGGATCTGGGCCTTACGGGAACCAAGGAGGGATGCGGAGAAGGAGAGTGCGGCGCCTGTGCGGTGCACCTGGAGGGAGAACTCGTGAAATCCTGTATGGTTCCGGCCTTCCAGCTTTCGGGACGCTCCGTGGTGACCATCGAGGGAATCAGCGCCCAGGGGCCCACGGGACTTCAGGATGCCTTTCTTCAGGAGGGGGCGGTGCAGTGCGGTTTCTGCACTCCGGGCTTCGTCATGGCTTCGGAGTACCTTCTGCGGAACGACCCCGCTCCGAACGAGGAGGCCATCCGAAAGGGTCTGGCGGGCAATCTCTGCCGCTGTACCGGTTACGGAAGTCTCCTCCGGGGGGTTCAGCGGGCAGTGGCGGAAGGCTATACTCCCCGCAATTTTCCGCCCCTCTCGGGAGAACCCTTTCCGGAAGATTCCGAAATGTCCCGAAAATCCCTTGAGGAAGAGGGAATATTCCTCCCCCGTACTCTGGAAGAGGCCTTGAAAATATTGGAAACTCACGGAGAAGACGTTCTCTCCGTGGCAGGGGGTACGGACATCCTTCCGGATATGGTCAAGGGCGTTCGGAAAACTCCTCGAAAGGTGATGAACCTTCGAGGACTTGCGGAGCTGGAGAAACTGGAATACCAGGAAGAATCCGGAGCCCTGGAGATCGGTGCAGGGGTTACCTTTGCCCGCATCCGGGAACATTCCCTGGGGGCCCGGCATCTCCCCGCCCTTCGGGAAATGGCCGCCGGAGTGGGGGCCGTGGCAATTCAGAACATGGCCACCCTGGGGGGCAATCTCATGACCGCCTCCGCCGCGGGAGATGCGGCGCCCTTGCTTCTCGCTCTGGAGGGAGAGGCGGTCTTTGTCTCCTCTCGGGGAGAGAGGGTGGTGCCCATGGAAGATCTCTACCGGGGGTATCGAAAAACCGCCCGGCAGCCTTCGGAGCTGCTCCTCAAGGTGCGGATTCCCTCCCGCGTTTTTGGAAGTTCCCAGAAATTTTTCAAGGTGGGTACCCGGAAAGCCCTCACCATCTCCAGGCTCTCCCTGGGATGCAGCGTCATCGAAAAAGCTCCGGGAATCTTCTCTCGGGTTCGTATAGGAATAGGGAGCGTCACTCCCTGCCCCATGCTTCTTCCCCGGGCTTCGGAATTGCTGGAAAATCGCCATCTTTCCATGGAATATGTGAAAGAGGCGGCGGCACTTCTTGCCCGGGACGTGGTACCCCGAAAGGATACCGCCTACCGTCAGGAAATGATCCGAAATCTCATCTGTCGTTTTTTTGCGGAGCTCTTGGAGAAGAGAGTGGTACAATCATAAGATGAGAAAGGGATTTCCCCGGGAAAAGCTAAAAGAGGTGAATTTTACATGAAAGAGTCCTTCCGTGTCATCAAAGGAATCCTGAGTATGGAAGAACAGGAGCCGGAACGCAAGAAGAAAGCCTATCTCTATGTGCTCTATGGAGATCGGCGAGTCTATGCCATGGATTTCCGCTTTCTCGAGGGACGGGATGCACCGGTGGGATTGACCACGGAGTGGGCGGAGTTCGCCTCCTATGTGGCGAGTTCCTGGAAGGAGCCCGAGGCGGAGTACGTGCCCCTGGTGAAGGAGAAGTGTGGGCACTTTTTCGAAACCTCCCGGCTGAAGGACATTTTCGAAGGAAGCCGGGACGGAGAGCGGGGGTTGGAACAGCGGCTCAACGCCATTCTGGAAAAGGCTCTGGGTTTTCAGGTGTTCTCGTTTCTCAAGGTTCAGAAGTGCAACCCCGCCATGGTCCGGGATTTTCTCAAGCAGTTCGGGGATCCTTCGGTGCTGGAGCCTCCGGAAGAAGAGGCTGCCGAGGAAAGCGACGAACCCAAGGGTATGCCCCTGGAGTATATTCCCTGCGGCCCCGAAATCGATCCCATCCGGGGACGGAGCGTGGGCTCCCTTGTGGAGGGGGATCGCATCATGGTGAAACTTCCCCCGGAAACCAAGCTTTACAAGGTTCTTACCCGGGCGAGGGAAGGCCATTTCGACGGAGCCGTACCGGGGACGCTTCTTCGGATGGAAGAAAAGGGACCGGATCGGTATCTTCTGGAAATCGGCATTACCGAGCGTATTCGGGGGCTCCTCATCCTTCAGAAGAGCCTGCGTCTTCGTCCCGAGGAATACGAGATTGGAGAAGTTCCCATAAAGACCGCCAAAAACCTTATCACCGGGCCCTGGGCTTCTTGGCTGGTGGGAGGAGCAGTCTTCGTTGGGGTGGGACTTCTCCTTCTCTGGCTTTATCGCTTTCTTCTCCTGGATCTCTGATCCGAAAAAGACTTGAAATATTTTTCGTATAAAAATAAAAACGTTTTCTGCTGAAAGGGGCGAAGGGCTTTATGGATATGGTTTTGCGCAGCATGGATACCTGCGATGTGGTGACCGTTTCGGGGCGTATGGATGCGGTAACGGCTCCGGAGTTCGAAAAACAGTGCCTGAACTGGATGGAGGAGGGGCATAAAAACTTTCTTCTCGATTTCTCGTCTCTGGAATATATCAGCAGTGCGGGGCTTCGCTCTATTCTCGGAGTAGCCAAAAAGGCAAAACCCCTGGGAGGAAAGGTGGTGCTTTCAGGTCTTTCGGGGGTAGTGGCGGAGGTTTTCTCCATCTCCGGATTCGATGCCTTTCTTCCCATCGTGGAGACTCCGGAAGCGGGGAAGGGGCTCTTCTGACATGCCCTTCCTGCCCGTGGAGAAACAGCGCACCTTCGAGGCCCGGGTGGATTTGGTGCCTCGGATCGTGGAGTGGATCGAAGGCGTGGCGGAAGAGGCGGGCCTGCATCCCCGGCAGCAGCAGCATCTGGCTCTCTCCACGGAGGAAGCGGTGATGAACATCTGTTCCTACGCATATAAAGTCCCGCCGGGAGAGGTGGCGATTCAGGTTTCTTCCACCCCCGAGCGGTGCCGGGTAATCTTCCGGGATAGAGGAATTCCCTTCGATCCCTTTTCCCTGGAGGAGCCCGATCTCGGTGCGAGCATGGAGGACCGGGAGATCGGCGGTTTGGGCATTCTTCTCATGCGGCGGGTTATGGACGAGGTGCACTATACCCGGGAAGGAGATGAGAATCTTCTCCGTTTTGTGATTTACCCTCGGGAGCGGGAGTCATGATTTCCGGAAAAGGTGCGAAGACGGGCCGTTCCCTCCCCGGAAGGGCCCTGGTTTTTCTCTTGCTGGTATTTCTCCTCTTTCCCGGCGAGGGAGGCGCTTTCTCCTTCACCCAGATCTTCGTGCTCCCTCAATGGTCCCCTCAGTCTCAGTTCGCGGGCATCTACGTGGCCTACGAAAAAGGAATCTATCTCCGTCATATGCTGGACGTCACCATTCTTCAGGGAGGGGCGGATGCGGATCCCTGGGAATATCTCCGCAAGGAAGAGGCGGATGTGGTAACCCAGTTTCTCTCTTCGGGGCTGGAAGCCCGGGATAAGGGACTTCCGGTGGTGCTTCTCGGCCAGATGATGCAGAAATCCTCTCTTCTGCTGGTGGGGCGCAAGGATCGGGGAATTCTCACTCTCCGGGATCTTTCCGGGCAGGGAGTCTCTATCTGGGACAGCTCCTTCCGTCTGGGGTTCGACCTTCTTTTTGAGAAGGAAGAACTCGTCCCCCGGATCTATCCCCAATACTATTCGGTGAACCTTTTTCTTCGAGGCGTGGTGGACGCCTGTGCCGCCATGTATTATAACGAATATCACATGCTCTATCAGGCGGGGTTCGACTTCGAAGAGCTTTCGGAGTTTTTCCTGGAGGATTACGGACTCGGTTTTCCCGAGGATGGCATTTACACCTCCGAAAGTTTTTATCGGGAAAATCCCGAGGCATGCCGTGCTTTTGTGGAGGCTACCCTGGAGGGATGGCAGTACGCTCGGGAACACCCCGAGGAGGCTCTGGATGTGGTGATGCAGTACGTGGGCCGGGCTCACGTGCCCACCAACCGGGGACATATGCGGTGGATGCTGGAGACCATTCTCCCCTGTATCTTCCCGGATTCCGGAGATGTCTGGGAGCCCGGGGTGCTTTCCCGGGAAGACTATCGGAAAACCGCCGAGGCCCTTCTGCAGGGAAAGCTTTTGGAATCCTTTCCCCCCTACGAGGAGTTTGTAATTCCCCGGGAGGTGCCTCATGTTCCGTAACCTCTCTCTTGCCTGGCGCATGGCTCTGCTTCTTCTTCTCGGAGGGGGATGTATTCTCGGTGCCGTGGTGGGGTTTAGCTACGTCTCTTCCCGAAATCTCCTGGAACGGGAGCTGGCGGACGAGGCCCGGGAGACCGCCCAGGCCATAGCCTGTCAGGTGGAGTCCGTGGCGAAGGCTTTGGAGCAGACCGCCAAGGGAGCGGCTTACGCCATCCGCCGTTTCGCTCCGGGAACCGAGGGAATTTTCGGCCTTCTCGAGGAGAGCCTGATAAACAATCCCGAGGTCTTCGGCATGGCGGTGGCCCTGGAACATCCTTCCTGGTACGGCGTGCAGGGGGTTCCCTACGTGCAGCGTCAGGAAGAGGAAGTTCTCTTCAAGAATCTCGCCAAGGACGGAGAATCCTTCCGGATTGCCGATTGGTACAGTCTTCCGAAATTTGCCCGGCGTTCCCTCTGGACGGATCCTTACTTCGATGATCTGGGGGGCCAGGCGCTCATGACCACCTACTCGGTGCCGCTTTTCTCCGGAGAAGGAGAAAACAAAATCTTCGAGGGAGTGGCCACGGCGGACATGTCCCTGGAGTGGTTTTCCCGGATTCTGGAGGATCTCTCCCTGGATGAGGGGGGGTTTGCCTTCATTCTCGCCAGAAACGGACGGTTCATTTCATATCCTGAAGATGCCTGGATTCTTCGGGAAACCATTTTCAGCATCGCCGAGGAGTATGGACATCCGGAGCTTCGGGAGTTGGGGCGCCGGATGATTGCGGGAGAGACGGGATTTGTCTTTTTGGAAGATTCCGTGATGGGTTCCGAGGGATGGGTGGCCTACGTTTCCATTCCTTCGGTGGAGTGGTCCCTGGGAGTCTTTTTTCCCCGGGAGGTTCTGGTGGGTAAAATCGCCGCCCTCACCCGGTATCAAGGATTTCTGGGGATGCTGGGCTTTGCCTTTCTTCTGGGGCTTATTCTTCTGGTTACCCGGTCCATTACCCGGCCGCTGGTGCAGCTGGAGCATGCTACCCGGAAGCTCGCGGAGGGAGAGCTGGAGATCCCCCTTCCTCACATCCTCGGAGAAGACGAGGTGGCCCGGCTGGCCCAGTCCTTTGAAGTTATGCGGCAGCAGCTTCTCGTGCAGATCGACATTCTCTGCGCCACCACCGCCGCCAAGGAACGCATCGAAAGCGAGCTGCACATCGCCCAGTCCATTCAGATGAGCCTTATTCCGAAGACCTTTCCTCCCTTTCCGGAGCATGAGGAGTTCGATCTCTACGCCCTGCTGGAGCCTGCCCGGGAAGTGGGAGGAGATTTTTACGACTTCTTCATGGCCGACGAGCAGCATATCTGTCTTCTCGTGGGAGATGTGTCGGGCAAGGGGGTTCCCGCGGCGCTCTTCATGGCAGTGACCCGGACCTTCGCCAAGATTCTTACTAAAAACTCCCTGGATCCCGGAGAAATACTCTTCAAGCTGAACAACGAACTTGCCCAGGATAACGAATCCTGCATGTTCGTTACCATCTTCTGCGCCATAGTGCATCTCCCCTCGGGAGAGTGCCGCTACGCCAGCGGCGGGCATAATCCTCCCTTTTATCTTCCCGCCCAGGGAGTGGTGACCATGCTTCCCCAGGTAAAGGGCCCTCTGGCGGGGGCTTTGGAGAACATGGTCTTCGAGGAAGGAACCTTTACCTTCTCCCCCGGGGATACTCTCTTCATGTACACCGATGGGGTTACCGAGGCCATGAACAATCACGAGGAGCTCTTCGGGGAGGAACGTACCGCCCTGGCTCTCAACAAGCTTCGGGGAAAAACGCCGGTGGAGCTTATTCGGGAACTTCGAAAAGTTCTGGGAGATTTTGCGGAAGGGGCGGAACAGTCCGACGACATTACCATGATGGCCTTCACCTATGGGGTGGATCGGAAGCAATAGGGCTTACTGCCGGGGTACGATTGAAAACGGAGAGAGCGAGGAGAACGTGCACCTTCGTATCCAGGCGTTTTTGGAACAGTAAATTTTTGCAAGGGTTTGCAAAAATATAAAGAAGCGCTGTCCCCCCGATTCCGACGCCGTGTCCCGGAAAAGGGGGGATTTTTTTAGAAAGCTTTTCGTGTGGAGGGAATTAGATGCCGGATCTGGACATTTTCGAACGGTATACCAGGAAAACCCCCGCGATAGCCACGGTGCCTCCTCCCAGGGTAAGAAGGGAAGGAATTTCCCCCAGCCAGATCCAGGCGATGCCCATGGCGATGACCGGATTGAGATAGAGCATGGAGGCCACCTTGGAGACCTTCATGTGGGCGATGGCGTAGGACCACGCCACGATGGAAAAGGCGGCGGGAACCATGCCCAGATAGATTACCGAAAGCGTGGATTCCAGGGGAGCCCGGACAAGGGTGGTGAACACTCCCGGAGCGAAGGGAAGCATGCCGAGAGTTCCAGCCACCACCGCATAGGTGGCGAAGCGTACCGCTCCGTACTTGGCAAGAAGATCCTTCTGCAGCACGAAATAGACGCTTTCGCAGACCGCCGCAAGAAGAATGAGGAGAGCCCCCGCATTGAAGGAAAAGGCGTCTCCCTCTCCGAAGGCGATGAGGGTGGCTCCGGCAAAGCTGATGCCCATGCCTATCCATCCGAGCGGAGGAAGCCCCTCTCGCAGGATAAAGAGCGCAAAGAGAGCCGTAAAGACCGGTACTGTGGCGATGAGCAGGCTTGCGGCTCCTGCGGAAACCGTAACCTCTCCGTAGTTGAGAGGTACGTGGTAGAGGGTGATCCCCATAAACCCGAGAAAGAGAAGCCGGGGAACATCCCGCAGATCCGGCAGCCCCATGCGGGTAATTATACCGTAGAGAATCAGGGCTCCCGAGGCGATGGCAAAGCGTACCAGGGCGAGATGCCCCGGGGGATAGCCTTCCAGGGCCGCCCGGATGGCGGCAAAGGCGGAAGCCCAGGGAACCAGGGTGCAGAACAGGGCGAGGGCGAGTTTTTGTTTTTCCGTGAACATGAAGTATCTCCTTCCGCGATTCATTGCATGCATAACATTCCTCGCGTGGTAGCATACCCTTGAGGAAAATTTTTGGCAATTCCCTGGATGGTACGGCATTCCTTTTTTGGCCCTCTAAGGAATTTTTTCGAAAAAGAAAGAGGGATGATACACTTCTATCAGAAGATATCCGAAGACGGAGGCCTTTCGTATCCGGAACTTTTTGGAGGAATCATGAAAGATATAGAGCAGATTTTTTTTCTCCCTCCCTCTCCCGGAAAGGAGCTTTTGGACGGTTCTCCCGGGAAGGATATGGCAAGGATGATAATGAAGGAGCTCCCTCCGGGGGAGGAAGAAGAGTTTTTCGAAGCCGCGCTTCTTCAGGGGGATCGAAAGCTTTTGTGTAAAGCCCTGGAGGCTCGGGAATTCCGGGAAGAAGACTTTCCCCGGGGAGCTCCGGATCCTCTGATATTGGAAGAACGGCTTCGGCGAAACGCTCCTTTCCTGGAATATCCTCTTCCGTACCGGGAAAGCTTTTCTTCCGGTTCCCTGGGAACCGCGGCCCTGCTGGGAGGGTTTTTCGGATGGATCGCCGCCCTGCTCCTGGGGGGCGAAAGTTCCGCGGCTTCTCTTGCGGGGGGGGCTCTCGGAGCGGGGGGGGCCTTTTTCGTAGTTGAAAAACTCCGGTCTTCTCCTGGGTTGCGCCGGGCTCTGGCGGGGCTTTTCGGAGTGGGAGCCCTGAGCGAACTTCTGAGGATTCTTCCCTCTTCCGGAGGGTGGTTTGGATTGCTGCGGCATTCTTCCCGGGGCTTTTCTCCCCTTCGTTTTTTGGGGATGCTTGCGGCAATTCCCCTGGTACGGGGATGCCTTTCCCGAAAAGAGGTGGACCGGGAGATCCTGGAGCTGCAGCTCGAAAAGTTGCTGGCCCAGCGATACTCCTTCTACCGCCTCGCCCTCCGGGGAGAGTCCCTTTTCGAATACTACCGGCAGAAGGGGCTGGAGCGGCACCCGGATTCCCCGGATCTTTTCACCCTGGCGGCTCCGCTGTATGCCTTGGCGGGGGCCTCTTCGGAAACCCTTCCCGAGGCGGCGGAGGAGCTGCTCTTCGCGGCCCGGGAGGCGGGATTCGAGAATTTGCCTCTTCGGAAGTCCGGGAAACCTGCTACACCTTCCGAAGATCTTCCCCGGTACTGGAGTGAGGAGCTTTGCGAAAAATATGACACCCTGGGCTACCTGGAGCCGGGGGAGCCCGTGCGGGTGGAGCGCCTCCCCGCCTATCACCGGGGAGTGCTCCGGGAAAAGGGACTCCTGCGGCGGAACAAGAACTCCCGGGAAAGGAAGCTCTCATGAGCCGCCGGGTTCTGGCGGTGGATTTCGGCACCAGCACCTCCCATTTCGCCTTCTGTCCCGGAGACGAACTCCTCCCGTCCTCTCTGGCTTTCGATCCCAACGCCCTGGGAATGGAATCGGCAGTGCTTTTCCGCAGCAATCGGGAACCCCTGGTGGGGCGCATGGCCCTGGATACCTGGGGAGATGCCTTCGAAGCCGAGCGTAAGGAATACGATCTTCGGATGCACTTCAAGCCCGATATAGCTGCCTCCTCCAGGGCCTGGGAGGCGGGTGCCGCCTTTCTGAAGGGGGTGCGTCGGGAGGCGGAGAGAATGTACCTTCCTTTCCGGGAGGCGGATCGGGTGCTCTTCGGCGTGCCCAGCGAGGCGGGGGAAAATTGGCGGGAGGCCCTCCGAACCCTGGCCCGGGAAGCGGGTTTCGGAGATGTGGGGCTGGTGGATGAACCCGTGGGGGCCTTGCTCTATCATCTCTCTCAAAAGGATCTCAAACCCTCGGAATCCCTGGAGGGAACCCTGGTGGTGGATTTCGGAGGCGGCACCTGCGATTTTGCCTGGATGGAGCGGCTCGATGTCAGGGCTTCCTGGGGAGAGATGCTTTTGGGAGGGCGGCTTTTCGACGACCTTTTCTACCAGATGCTCTGCGAGGAAAATCCGGGTATGGAAAAAATGCTGGAAAAGGAGGGCGCGGCGTACTACGTGCACTGGTACGAGTGCCGTCGGATGAAGGAGAGCTTCTCTCTCGCTCTTTCCAGGAACCTCCAGGAGTTCTGGAGCGGCCGAGCGGGAAATTACGGAACTCTTCGTAATCTCTCCTGGGAGGTTTTTCTGGAACGGGCTTCCCGGTATCGTCCCACTCCTTCCTTTGGAGAGCACCTCCGCCGGGTGGAGGGACGGAGAGCCTGGGAGAATCCTCTGGACTTGGTAGGGTGGTTTCGGGATTCTCTCCGGAACGGGGTGGTACGGCACGGCTTGCGCCCCTCGGATCTCGGCAGGGTTATTCTTTCCGGAGGAAGCAGTCTTTGGCCCTTCGTGGTGCAGGTGATCCTGGAAGAACTTTCTCTTCCGAAGGAAAAGATTCTTCGCAGCAGTCGTCCCGGAGCGGTGATCGCCGAGGGAATATCCCTTCTTCCGGCTTTACGGAAACGGTACGGAGTTCTTCGAAAAAGGTTGGAGGAGGATCTTCCCCGTTTTCTTGGGCAGGAAGTCCGGGAGGTGGTGAACCGCCTGCTCCAAAGCGGTGCCGAAGAGGTGGCCCGAAACTGTGAAGCCGCTCTTTTCCACGGCAGTTTGCGCGGCCTGGTGGAAAATTTCCGGGAGCGAGGGGGTAGCCTGGAAAATCTCCGGGAAAATCTGAAGGGCTGCATGGAAAAAGAGGAACCCCGGATTGCGGAAATAGTGGAGCAGGAGATGCGCCGGGTATTCACACTCCTTCCGAAGGAGATAGCCCTGGCCCTGGGAGAATGGTTTTCTTCCAGGGGTATTCGCTCTCTTCCGCCGCATCTCGAAGGAGAGCATTTCGGAGACGATTTTTTGAAGGGATCCCTAATGAACTTCGCTCCGGAGAGCCTCTACAGGAACAAAATGAGGTTTTTCGAAGGATCCCTGGCAGTGATGACTTCCGCCGCGACGGCTTCGATTTGCGGCGGTGCCGGCATGGCCCTGGTATTTTCGGGGCCTCTGGGACTCGTGGTGGGAGGTCTGGCGGGGCTTCTCGCCTATGGAGCCCTGCGGAAGGAACTTTACCGGGTACGGTTGCCTTCTCCGGTGACAAAGCGTATGATCTCCCGGAAACGAATGGAGAGAGTGCTTTCCCGGGGAGGCCAGGCCTATCGCGACAAGGTGGAGGAGCTTTTTCAGGAAGCCTGGAAAGAGCGGGAGCCCGAACTGCTGCGGCAGATCGAGGCTCTGGTGGCTTCGGAAGTGGCTTCCCTTTCGGCGCTTCATACCCTGTAGCGACAGAGAGAAGAAAATGGCGGTGATGAAAGGATGAAAAAACGTATGCTGTACGGTGCACTTATCGGTTCCATACTGTTCTGCCCCGGCATGACCGCGGGAGACGTCCAGACCCTTCCGGAACGGCAGGAGATGGATTCCGCCTATCAGTGGCGGCTGGAGAATATCTTTGAAAATGATACCTCCTGGGAAGCGGCGTACAAAGAGGTTCAGGAGATTCTTCCCCGGCTCGGGGAATACCAGGGAACCCTCGGAGAATCTCCGGAAAAACTTCTCGAATGCTTGGAACTGGAGGATTCTCTGGGAATCATCCTGGGCAAGGTCTACGCCTATGCCCACATGCGAAGCCACGAAGACACGGAAAACGATCACTATCAGGGCCTGGCGGACCGGGCCACCACACTGGCGGTGGAGGCCAACGGAGCCGGATCTTTCGTTACTCCGGAAATTCTCGCCATTCCCGAGAAAACCCTCGAAGAGTTTCTGGCTCGGGAACCCCGGCTGGAACTCTACCGTTTCGCCCTGGAGCAGATCACTCGGGTGCGGAATCACGTGCTTCCCGCAGAACAGGAGCTGCTGCTCGCCCGGATGGGCGGCCTGGCGGACGTGCCTCAGAATGCCTTCTCCATGCTCACCAATGCGGATCTCAAGTTCCCGGTTATCCGGGATGAAGAGGGCCGGGAAGTGGAACTTTCCGAAGAGCGCTACGGGAAATACATCCACTCCCGAAATCGGGAGGTTCGCAAGGCCGCCTTTATGGGGCTCTTCAAAACCTACGAACGATACAAAAACACCCTGGCCGCCACCTATGGAGGCAGCGTGAAGAAGGATGCCTTCTTCAGCCAGGTTCGTAACTACGAATCCTCCCTTCAGGGGGCTCTCTATCCCGATGCCATTCCTCTGGAAGTGTACGACAAGCTCATTCAGGCCATTCACGAAGGCTTGCCGGAGCTGCACCGGTACATGGCTCTCAAAAAAGAAGCCCTGGGGCTGGAGGAGCTGCACATGTACGACCTTTACGCCCCCCTGGTGGAGGAGAGCCGGAAGGACATTTCCTATGCCGAGGCCGTGGAGGATGTGCGCCAGGCCCTGGCGCCCCTGGGAGACCGTTACCTGGAGGAGCTTGAAAAGGGGCTCACCGGAGGCTGGATCGACGTCTATGAAAATCGGGGAAAGCGGAGCGGAGCCTACTCCTGGAGCACCTACGGAGCTCATCCCTACGTGCTTCTGAACTACAACGGCACCCTTCGGGACGTCTTTACCCTGGCCCACGAGATGGGGCACGCCCTGCACTCCTCCTTTACCTATGCGGTACAGCCCTACGTCTATTCGGGGCACGATATTTTCACCGCCGAAGTGGCCTCCATCACCAACGAAAATCTCCTGCTGGATCATATGATTTCGAAAGCCGCCAGCCGGGAGGAGAAGCTCTACCTATTGAACTATGCCCTGGAGCAGATTCGCACCACCGTCTTCCGGCAGGTGCTCTTCGGGGAGTTCGAAAAGATAGCCCACGAAAAGACCCGCCGGGGAGAGCCCCTGACACCGGACGTCCTCTGCACTCTCTGGAAAGATCTCAATACGGCCTACTACGGAACGGAAACGGTGATCGACCCGGAGATCCATATCGAGTGGGCCCGGATTCCCCATTTCTACAGTGCCTTCTACGTCTACCAGTACGCCACGGGATATGCCGCGGCGGCCTCCCTGGCGGAACAGATTCTTACCGAAGGGGAACCTGCGGTGGCCCGGTATCTCGCTTTTCTCGAAAGCGGGGATTCTGCCTATCCCATCGATTTGCTCAAAAAAGCCGGAGTGGATATGACCTCTCCCGAGCCTGTGCGGGCGGTGCTGGACCGTTTCTCCCGATGGCTGGACCAGCTTGAGCAGCTTCTCCGGGAGTAGGGGAAAAATTCATGGTTCGGGGAGGATAATTTCATGATGCTGTTACAGAGGATGCGACTGCGAACCTTCCGGAGCTACCTGTGGGCCAAGACAAACTGGAGGGATCTTTTTATCATTGCCCTGGGCACGGTGATGATAAGCCTGAGCTACGTGCTTCTCATCATTCCCCACACCTTTCCCGCCTCGGGGGTGAACGGCCTGGCGGTACTTACCACCTATGTCTGGGGAATTTCCCCCGGCTGGGTGATCGGCATCGGCAACGGAGCGCTTCTTTTATGGGCCTGGCGGGAGCTTTCGCCTTCCTTTGTGGTGAAAACCGCCTTTTCCGTGGCCCTCATGACGGTGCTTCTCCGGGCCCTGGTGATACTGCCGGTGCCCGCCATCAAGGACTCTCTCCTGATCGTGGTCTTTGCGGGGATCATCAACGGACTGGGATCGGGGCTCATCTTTCGGGCCGAGGCCTGTACGGGAGGCACCGACGTGGTCGCCATGGTGCTCCGGAAGCGCTACGGCATCGAACTGGGGATCTACAGCTTTCTTCTCAGCTCTTCGGTGCTTCTCCTGGCGGTCTTCGTGGTGGGTATCGAAAAGAGCCTCTATGGAGGGCTGCTCCTTTACATTTCGGGGCTCATGGTGGATAACACTCTGCGCTCCTTCGATCGGCGCAAGCAGATTCTTCTTATTACCCGGTATCCCGACGAGATTTCTTCGTTCATCCTTCACGAGCTGCATCGGGGGGTGACGAGGCTCAACGGAGAGGGCGGGTTCAGTAAACAGCCTCGCCCCGTACTCCTTACCTATCTCTCTCCGGGGCAGGTGGTGAGGCTTCGTCGTTTCGTGCTTTCCCTGGATACCAACGCCTTCATGTCGGTTTCCGATGCTTCCGAGGTGCGGGGGCAGGGGTTCAAATCCTGGAAAGGTCTGTAGATACGAGGGTTTCTCCGAGACAAAAATATCCGCAGAGTACGCAGATTTCACAGATTGTGCGTGTGCCTCATAATCTGTGATCGTCCGTGTGCTCTGCGGATTTTTCCCGGTTTTGCTCCGGAGATGGTGCCGTTACTGTCGCTGCGGGAAAGGAGCGCTACATCTACATTCCCGGAAGTTCCATACGTCCGTAATCCTGGGGAACCGAGAAAAGGCTGTCCGAAAGAGAGCCCTGGTTGATGTTGTTCATCTCCAGAGTGGTTTCTCCCATGGGGGTCTGGGTGACCACCTTTATGGGAGTTTCCAGCTCCCGAGAAATCCAGAGAGTGGAGTCTCCTCGAAGGCCGTCTTTATAGGTTACCTTGAAGATCCGGCATGTAACGCCGTTGACGGTTTCCATCCCCAGATCTTCCGCCGTGGCCATATCCCGGTTGGCTTCCAGAAGATCCTCCGCAGAATCCACGTCGTACTGCGCCTCTCCCTGACTTTCATCTCCCGTCATATCCGGAATCTCCATATACATCTTCTGAGCATGCATGAGAATGAGGGTAATGCCGGTTTTCTCGTCGATGATAATGGTCTGTTCCTGTCCCTCCATGGTCATATCCTGGCGGAAGAGATTTCCTTTCACGTAGAGCTTTCCCGTGGTAGTTCCCTGGGGCCCCGTGGTGGTCATATCCGCGGTATACTCCGCACCGAAGGCGGTGCAGGCGAAAAGAACCACCAGGATAAAAATTCCCGAAAAGAGTACACTCCGTCTCATAGCAAAATCCTCCTTTAAGTTCCTTGGTTTCCCAAGCCGTGTAATGCCGTGAAAATTCATTATACCCGGAGTGCTTTCTTTCTTCCAGGACGAAGGCTTCGTGCCGGAGGGGCGGTACGGGGCTTTTCGAAAAAACGAAATCCGGGGATGGGCAGATGTATACCCATCCCCGGAGGACAGTGCGGAAAAGCAAACTGCTTTTGATAGTTCCGTGAAACGCGGTTATTTTTTCAATACCAGGAGGGGCAGCAGGAAAAGGAGTCCCAGAGGAGCGAAGCCCAGGGTACTGCATCCGCCGCCCCCGCCGCCGGATCCCGGCGTGGGAATGGGGGTGGTGGTGGGGGTTACAGTAGGCGTTCCCGTGGGGGTCGGCGTGACGGTGGGGCCCGTATAGGGGCCCGTAAAGGCCTTGAGGGCCACGTTGGTATCTTCCTGCCCCACAATGGTGGTGATATCCGTCCAGGTGGTGCCGTTGGCGCTGATGTAGCTCTCTCCCGCATGGGCCCGGGCCTTTTCGGAATATCCCGCTATAAGGTTCTCTATGGGAATGGGCCAGTTGTATCCCGGCGTGGTGAGTTCTACCACCACGGCGAACTTCTCTCCCGGCACGAGGGGGATTTCCTCATCCAGGATGATGGTGTAGTACCCCGGAGCCGTGAATACGCTCGCCTCGGGGCCGTAGGCCAGGGTTCCCGTGGCGGGGCTTCCCGTAACCCCCGTGTAAACCCAGATATTGTACGAGGAGCCCGGGGTTGCCATATAGAAGCTTACCGCCTTCAGCGCTTCGGTGGCGGCGCTCTTCAGGGGGCCCGAGGCACTCGATCCCGTGCCGGCGGTAAAGACGTTGGCGAAATATGCCGTGGGGGAGCCGTAGCCGTAGGAGTTCGTCCAGCCCAGGGGATCGTATTGGTAGACGTACTCGAAGGTGGTGGTGTTCCCGAGAAAAACTGCGGGATATCCGATGTTGGCATCGTGGTAGGAAAGGTAGAAATAGCCGCTGTCCCCCCAGCCGGTTCCCCAGGAGTTCTTCACGATCCAGGCGCCATCTCCATCCAAAGGAACGGTGCTGAAGTTTGCCGCCGGATAGGCGTCATCCCACCCCACGACGGTGACGATATGGCCTCCCGTGGAAGCGGAGCTGGCGGCGTAGTAGCAGTTTTCGGCAGCGTTCCAGTAGGCATCGGTGACATCCATATCTCCGAGTACGCAGAAGCGGATGGCACAGGCTCCGTAATATGTAAGGGCGTATTTGACATCATCCTGGACGTAGGGGGTGCTGTCGCTTTCTCCGAGAAGAACCACCGAGGTAAGCCATCGGGCGTTGGGTTCGCTTCCTGTGGGAAGTACCGACGCAGGGGGATTCGTATCCGTATCCCAGTAGGGACAATCCGTTTCGTCTACCGCCCCGGTCCATCGGGCGAGAATTGCGGTAGCTTGCGTTACACTTGCTCCCTGATCGAAGATCTCGTTCTCTCCGGGGGACACGGCGTCCCGGGTGAAGGAGACCAGCTCGGTATTTTGGTCGGTATACGCGAAATAGGCAAGATGCCATTCGGAATAATCCGGTACCGCCGCGGCAAAGAGCCCCTGTTTGTTCCGGAGAGCCGTGGATTCCAGAGATCCCATGGCGCCGAAGGCCCAGCAGGTGCCGAAGGGATTCTGGTTGCGCACCGGAGAGACGTAGCTTACGCCGCTTACGTTACGAAGATCGTAGGTGCTTGGATAGGCTGCGGTTCGCAATCCACCGAAAATAGGGCCCCGAATGTGCGAGAGATCCACCGGGGAGGGGCGATATCCGTACAAAGCCTCTTCCCGTCCCTCCGCCGTTTGAAGCCGTTTCTGATACTCCACGAATTCCGGATTGAGCGGAGCTTTCTGCAGCTCCTGGGCACAAGTAAGACCGGAAAAGATCAGGAAAAGAGCGAAAACCAAAAAACCTAACCTAGGTAAATTTTTCCGTTTCATCACGCACTCTCCTTTCACATCGTCACTTTACTGAAGTCATGCGGCTCTGCCTGAATAGTACGACCATTTAAAAAAGATGTAAAGAGAACTGTCCTGCCCAGGTTGGGAAAAATACAAAAATAAAGGGGAATCCTTGCGCAAGGAACATAAAAAGGGGATGGGCCATCATGACCCATCCCCGAAAGATACTGCGGAGAAACGAATTGCTCTCGATCGTTCCGTGAAATGCCGTTACTTTTTCAATACCAGGAAGGGCAGCAACAAGAGCAGTCCCAGAGGAGCGAAGCCCAGAGCGCTGCATCCGCCGCCCCCGCCGCCGCCAGATCCCGGCGTGGGAATGGGGGTGGTGGTGGGAGGTGTTGTGGTAGGCGTGGGAGCCGGCTCGTCCGTTTCCACCGTGGCGGTCATGATGGCACCGGAGGCGGAAATGTTTGTAATTTTTATATTGGATGAAGTTCCATCGTAGAAGTTGGAATTCGGGTTGCTCGTAGGAGTGAACGTGCCGTTGCCGACGTAGTTCGGGTTCTCGCTGTACCAAAGCGTATAGGGGGCTCCCCGGTCGGCGTTTCCGTCGGTTTTGGCCATGTTGACGCCGTTTGCTTCCACGGCCATGCATCCCTGGTTTTGCCCCGCCACATACGCGTTAAAATCGTTTCCGTTTTCGAGGCTTCCGGATCCTATGGTTTCATCCACGTGAAGAATAAGGATTCCTGCGCCGGGCCAAATTTCATTCCGGAAGTTGCTCAACCCTTCCAATCCGGCATCCCACCCCGAAAGGGCACGCACCTCGGCCAGGAAGAATTCCGTATTTCTATGGGATGAAGAGGCGAGACGCACCGCGGGATGCGTTCCGTTATAGGGCGTACCGAAGGTTACGGTACTGCTGGAAGCTTCCAGGGCGCTTCCGCCACCGGGAGGAGTGAGGGGGGTTTCCCAGCCCAGGTAGTAGCGGCTCCACGCATCCAGATTTACCGGTTTCGATCCGGCCACCGCACTGGCTTCACGTCCCCAGGATCCTCCCGCCATGAGGGAAAAATGTCCGAGCCCCTCATTCGTATCGGTTACGTCGTACAAGTCCGGAAGCTTGCAGAACTGATGTCCCAGTTCATGACAGATTACGCCGAAGGGCATGGCTACGCCGGCATCGTAGAGCTCTCCATTCATGGCCCAATTGGTAAGGGTCTTTCCGGCAATGGTGACCATGTGATCCGCTCCGTAGCCCGTCCAGGAAGACCAGGCATGGGCCCAGACCGAAGGAGTGAGAGCCGATCCGGATTCTTCGTATCCCGCCACGATAAGATAGACCACCAGTTCGTCGGGGGTGATTCTTCCGTCCCCGTTGGTGTCGAAGGACGCGAAGTTGACTCCCTGGGCGGCGGCTTTGCTGACCACGCTGGTGATGAAGGCGACTTCGTTCCGGTGATCTGTTACGTTGTCTCCGGTGTCGATAAAGCCGTCGGGGTGATTGCCTCCGTTGGCGTCTCCCGCACCGAGGTTCACCGTAAGCACGCTGGCGCCGCCGAGAGCGGACTGAACCTGAAGAGTTCCTTTGGATTGATCCTGATAGTACTTGGCGACGGAGTTTGTGGCTCCGAAAAAGGCGTTTTCCGTGTTGGAAGCCGAGACTTCAAGAGATTGGTTGAGAAAACCCACTCGAATGGCGAGAATTTTCCGGGTTCCTGAAAGGGGGCGGGGAGTCCAGGTGGAGGCGATCTCCAAATTTTCTGAAGCCCTTTCCTGGCGGAGAGTCGCAATTTTTTCCGGAGAGGGATGGAAGCGGGGAGAAACATTTTCCGGTACCGTCCCTTGGGGACGATAGGGAATACCCGTAGATTCAAGAGTTCCTTCCGAAGCGCGGGCGTACTCCCAAAAGCCCGTGGTTTCGTTTTTGACGAGAGGATATCCTTCGGAGGTCTCCACCCAATTAAAGAATTCGTCTCCCTGGCGGAAAATTTCGATGGCTGTTCCATCGGGTTGTTCCAAAGATATGGGGAAGGGGCTCGCAGGAACTCCCCAGGCGGAGGATGTGAGTACCAGAGACAGCAGAATGAAAAGCGCACATACGGTCTTCTTCATCGAAAATCACCCTTTCTTTAGTGTGTCAGATTGTTTCTTTGGTGGTGTACCGAAGGCGTCAGTGGCAGTTGGAGGGTTTTTTATGCTTAGCCCAGCCTTCAGGGGGGGCGGTTTGAGGATTATAGATAATTCCTGAAGGAATAAGGGCTATCACCGGTTTCCATGTGGCATATTCCCAGTATCCGGTCTGGTGATTTTGAACCACGGGGAATCCCTTTCTGGTAGTTCTCCAGCGGAGGCCGTTTTTTTCCTGCCAAAGGAGGATAATCTTGGTGCCGTCGGGTTGTTCGGCTATTTCGGGTGCCACCTCAAAAGCGGGGGTTTTCAAAAAATTTTCCTTTTCGAGGATCTGAACCGGAGGCTCCTCTCCGGTTTTAACGGTAATTCCCATGGGGAAGAGACCTGGAAGATCCGTTTTTTCCTCTGCATACTCCCAATATCCGGTCTTTTCATTCTTTATGAGGGTATAGCCATCAGGAGTTTCCACCCAGTTGCATCTCTCATCTCCCTTTCTGAAAAACTCGATTTTTGTTCCGTCCGGTTGCGACGTTTCGATGGGAAACGGGCTTGCCTGCACTCCCCATGCGCAGGGAATTCCCAGCCATGCAAGAAACACCATTGCCAAAAGACAGTGCTTCATCACTATCAGCTCCTTTCTTTGTGTTTGCAAGATATTTTTGCGGGGTTTTTCCGCAGATTCGGTGGAAAATTCTCACATGTTCAGTCTCATGGTACGATTTCCCGCTAGAAAAGTAAAGAATTCCGGGGGATTTGGGAGGTGAAAATACGAAAAAAACAGGTTTCCGGCCACTGAAAAAAGAATTTTATGAAAGAGGATGAAATCCCTTTGCGAGGATTTCATCCTCAGGAATGCTTTTTGCCAAGAGAATCTTCTTATTGTCGGCGTCCTTTCGCAGCTACTTTTTCAACGCCAGGAAGGGCAGTAACAAGAGCAGCCCCAGAGGAGCGAAGCCCAGGGCGCTGCATCCGCCGCCGTCGGTGCTCCCTCCGGGAGTGGGAGTGGGCCCCGAATAGGTTCCCGTAAAGGCCTTGAGAGCCACGTTGCTGTGGGGGGTTCCCGTAGTGAGGTCCGCCCAGGCGGTGCCGTTGGAGCTTACGTAACTCTCTCCGGGGTTGGCAGAAGCCTTGTCGGAATAGCCTGTCTCACGGGATTCCAGGGGGATGGGGAAATTGTATCCCGGAGTGGTGAGCCGTACCGTCACGGCGAATTTCGTTCCCCCCGCAAGGGGTATCTGCTCGCTCAAGGGGATGGTGTGATATCCCGGAGCGGCAATGGTGCCCCCCTGGGAATAGACGAGGGTACCCGTGGAGGGATCGCCGGTGACCCCGGTGCGTACCTGGATCTGGTAGGTGGAGCCCGGGGAGACCACGTAGAAGCTTACTGCCTTCAGGGCTTCTCCCGAAGCGGTTCTGTCGGAGGCGTTCGAGAGACTCCGGCCGGTTCCGGCGGTGAAGACGTTGGCGAAATATGCGGTGGTAGAGCCGTAGCCGTAGGAGTTGACCCATCCCAGGGGGTCGTACTGGTAAATGTAGTCGTAGGTACCTGCGGGAGCTCCCGCGAAGGCGATGTTTCCTTCGATGCCCGTGTCGTAGTAGGAGATGTAGAGATAGCCCTTATCCCCCCATCCGGTGCCCCAGGAGTTTTTCACGATCCAGGCACCGTTTCCCGGAGGCTGCTGGTCCGGATGAAAGTTCGAGGCGCTGTAGTTGTCGTTCCATCCCACCGCGGTGACTCCGTGGTTCGAACCGGGAGCTCCCGTGTAGTAGAGAGCCGAGGTGGCGGTATTCCATTCCATTTCGTTTCTCCCGTAATACATGCTGTCCGGTACGTACATGCCGATGGATACCCCGCCGTAGTGCATGATGGCGTACTTCAGATCCTGGGTGCTGATGGGGGAATAGCCCCGGACGGGGGAGGGAAGGTAGTAGGCATGGGTGAGCATGCGCTGGTTTGCTTCATTTCCCGTGGGATAGGATCCGTCGTAAGGGGCGACGCTCTCCCCTACGGCTCCGGTGCCGCGTGCCAGAATGGCGGTGCCCTTCCAATCCTCTCCGCCAAGATCGAAGATATCCGGGAGATCCGCGGTGGAGTAGTCTTTGAATCCCGGCATGGAGGGGCTTTCATCGATGTAGGCGAAGTAGGAGAGATGCCATTCCGAATAGTCCGGAGCGCCGCTGCCTCCGGAAGCCACGAGGGTGTTCGATTCCAGGGATCCCAGAACCGCGAAGGCCCAGCAGGTGCCGTAGGGGTTTTGATTCCGTACGGGAGTGACGTAGTTTACCCCTCCCACGTTGCGCAGGTCATAGGCACTGGGAAACGCTGCAGCCTGAAGCCCCGAAAAGACGGGGCCCCGGACATGGGAGAGATCCAGGGGGGAGGGTATTTTCCCCAGGGACATAGGGTTTTTCCCGGAGCTTTCCTGTGGGGAAAGCTTCTCCCGGTACTCCAGAAAGGCGGGGTTCAGAGGGGCCCCCTGAAGTTCCAGAGCCGGGGCCAAGGATGGGAGCGTCAGAAAAAGGGTCAGAACTGCGAGGCATAACAAGGGGGAACGTTTTCTTTGCATAGCACTCTCTCCTTTCAATTTCTTTCCGTTCGATCGCACGTAAATTCATGTCCATGCCTTTCGAAACAGGCATTTCCATGACGGGGTGATGTGCATCATACGGAATTTCGGGCGTACCGTAAAGAACGGGCAAGGGGGAAAGTGTAAAAAATATGTAAAAAAGCCCCTCCATGGAGAGAGGGGCGCGTGAAGAACTTGGTTTGTGTATGGGAGGAGATGAAGTACAGTTCCTCTTTCTGGAAGGCTTCAGGCTGCTGCGGGGGCGGAGGGAAGGTTCTTTTTTCGGTATTCCAGAACCAGGAGAACCATCACCAGGGCCATGCCTCCCAGCTTTACCGGCAGAAAGGGGGTGAAGCAGAGAAGGGCTCCCGCAGCCAGGCCGATGCGTACCCAGGAGGGGAGAATGGAGCGGAAATATCCCTCCATGGCGCAGCCGATGGCAAGGGCCGCCATGGCTCCGCCTATCAGAGCCGCAGTATTTCCCAGGAGTCCCGCCTGGAGTATGATCCCCTGGTCGAAGCAGAAGGCGAAGGGAACGACGAAGGCCAGAACTCCGAGACGCATGGCCTGAAAGCCCGTGGCGTTGGGATGGGCATCGGCGATGGAGCTTGCGGCGTAGGCCGCCAGGGCTACGGGAGGCGTAATGGCGGAGACGATGGCGAAGTAGAAGACGAACAGATGGGCCGCCAGGGGATCGAAGCCCAGCTTGGTAAGGGCGGGTACTCCCAGGGCGGCGGCGAGGATGTAGGCTCCCGTGGTGGGAAGTCCCATGCCAAGCACCAGGGAGACCAGCATGATCAGCAGGAGCGCCAGAAAGGGAATGTCCCGGGCCAGAGAAAAGACGAGCCCCACGAACTTGAAGCCGATTCCCGTAAGGGCTACGGAGCCCACGATAATCCCCGCGGAGGCACAGGCGATGGCCACCACGGGGATGTTGAGCGCTCCGGAATAGATGGCGTCCAGAATGGTTTTGGGGCCCATGTGGCGTTTCGGATCGAAAAGAGAGACTCCCCAGGCCATGGCGATACCGATCACCGCCGCCAGCATGGGGGTGTATCCCGTGAGGAGCATGTAGATGAGCCCGATGATGGGAATGAGGTTATAGGAGTGACGGAGCACTTTCTTCCGGGACGGAAGCTCTTCCTGGGGAAGGCCTTTGAGCCCCAGTTTCACCGCCCTGAGATGCACCATGAGGAACACCGCCCCGTAGTAAAGAATGGCCGGAAAGGCTGCGGCTATGATGACCACCCGGAACTGCACTCCCAAAAGAGAAGCCATGATGAAGGCTCCCGCACCCATGATGGGGGGCATGATCTGGCCTCCCGAGCTTGCCACGGCTTCCACGGCTCCTGCGAAGGCGTTGGAGTACCCCAGCCGTTTCATGAGCGGAATGGTGAAGGTTCCCGTGCCGTAGACGTTGGCCACCGCAGATCCCGAAATGGAACCGAAGAGGCAGGAGCTCACCACGGCGATTTTGGCGGGGCCTCCCGGAGTGGTGCCCGCGAAGGCCTGGGCGAACTCCATGAAATACTCCCCGATGCCGCTCTTTTCGAGGAAGCCTCCGAAGATAAGAAAGACCATGACGAAGGTGGCGGAAACTCCCAGGGGAATGGAGAAAACCCCTTCATCGGTGAGGTAGATCTGCTCGATAACTTCGGGAAAGGTGAATTCCAGCCCTCGCATGATCCCCGGCAGATAATGCCCGAAGTACATGTACCCCGCAAAAAAACCCGCGATGATCGCCAGGGGGAGTCCCACTACCCGGCGGGTGGCCTCGATGAGCATTATGGTGAGGATAAATCCCAGAATAAGCTGGGGGGTGGTGACGGGGTCCACCTGAATGATCCGGTAGGTGATCTCCTCGTAGGTAGCCATGGCGTACAGCCCGGGAAGAACCGAGATTCCCGCCAGGAGGCAATCCCAGAGGGTGGGATGATCCTTGGGGGAGTTTTTCGTGGCGGGATAGAGAAGAAACGCCAGAGGAAAGACCCAGGTAAGGTGGATCATTCTCTGAAGATAGGCTTCGTAGGCTCCGAAAAGGGCGGTGTAAAGATGGAAGATCCCCAGAAGCACCACGTAGACGTACAAGGCTTTCGCAGTGTACCCGGTAAGTTTGCGCATGATGAACCTCCTTGTTAGCGTGTTAAAGCCAGGGGGGCAAAAAGGAGAGCGGCACTTGAAGTGCCGCTCTCAAGAGATTCAAAAAGAGTCTCTTCGTTCAGGCACGCTGCCGGGGAAATCGGGCGTGTTCCTTTCCCCTTGTCCTGCCGTTTGCTACTGGGCGGCTTCGGTCCAGAATTTGGCTGCTCCGGGGTGGGTGACGAGGGCGGGAGAAACCGCTTCCTCCACGGTCATCTCTTGAATGTCCTTCACCGCCTTGGCGAGGTTATCCTTGTTTTCCCAGAGAGCCTTGGCGAGGTCGTACACCAGGGTATCCGGGAGATCCTTGCGGATGACGATGCAGGTATAGTCGCCCACCACGGGGATATCCCCGGTGACGGATTCGTAGGCATCTTTGTCCACCAGGAAGGTGGTGGTGCCGTAGGCTTCCGCCACGGCCTGCCGGGCCTTCTCGTCCACGGGAAGAATGACGATATCCGTCTGGCTTTCGATCTTCATGACGATGGAGGCCACCCGGCCCACCGCGAAGGTGAACATGTCAAGATGGTTGTCCGCCAGAAGATTGGAGCCGTCGTCATAGGAGGAGAACTCCACGGAACCTCCCCAGCTCTTGATGTCTTCCCAGCCCACGCCCCAGCCCTTTTCGAAGATGGAACGGATGATGAATTCCGAGGCCGTGCCGGGTTTGAGAGTGGCCATCCGGATGGGGAGCTTTTTTTCTATGATATCTCCCAGGGTGGTGATGCCGTGTTTCTCCGCATAGTCCTTCCGCATGATGAAGTAGGTGTACTGCCGGTAGAGGTTGGCGAAGTTCACCGCTCCCTCCACGGGCTTCTTGAACCCCTCTTCTCCCTTTTGGGCGGCTCCCAGGACGGAGGCCACGGAAAGGCCGAAATCCCCCTTGGCACGATCCGCATTCACGATGTTGCTCACGCCGCCGCCGGTGCCGCTGGTGGTCTGAAGCACGTTTTTGGTCCACATGTCCGCCAGGGCGCCTCCGAGGGCAAACCAGTTTCCTCCGGGAGGGCCTGCCATAAAGCGAAGATGCTCCGGCCAGTCCGTCTTGTCTGTTGCTCCCGCCACGGACACGAAGCAGAGGGAGAGGAGAAGGGCCACTAAAAAGAGCGAAAATTTGCGCATAATATAACCTCCCAAGATATAGTGTGAAACTTCTTTTGACGGTTCATTTTAGGAGATCTTTCCGTGCTCTGTCAATGGTCCAACCAAGGCGCAACCCTAAAATCATCCGGGAAGCCAGAGTTCATGGGAGCCCGGAGTGTTTTATTGCTTAACGAATTGAAGGCAAATCGTAGGGAGTTACCTGATAGACGCAGTAGTTCACCCAGTTGGAGAAGAAGAGATTGCCGTGGCAGCGCCAGCGCACCAGGATTTCCCGGTTCGGGTCATCGTGGTCATAATAGTTTCGGGGCACCTCGATGGGGCTTCCCTGATTCCGATCCCGGAGATATTCCTCCTCCAGGGTGGTTTTGTCGTACTCGAAATGCCCCATCACGTAGATTTGGCGAAACTCCCGGGATGCCACGATATGGGGCCCCGCCTCGGGGGAGGACGCGAGAATCCGGAGATTTTCCTCCCTGACGATATCTTCGGGATTCACCGTGGTATGTCGGGAGTGGGGAGCGTAGAACTCGTCGTCGAATCCCCGGAGAAGGTTGGTGTACGGCACCTCCACCCGGTGAGGAAAGATGCCGAAGCACTTTTCCGAAAGCTGACGCTTCTCGATACCGTAGTGATGGTAGAGCCCCGCCTGGGCGGCCCAGCAGAGAAAGAGAGTGGAGGCGATATGTTTGTCCGCATAATCCATGATTTCTCGAAGCTCTTCCCAGTAGGCCACCTCCTCGAAGGGGCGCTGCTCCACCGGAGCTCCCGTGATGATGAGCCCGTCCAGTCCCTCTCGGGCAACTTCTTCGAAGGTGCGGTAAAAAGTGCTCATGTGATTTGCCGAGGTATTCGAGGGGGTGTAGCTGGCGGTGCGGATGAGCATGAGCTCCACCTGGAGGGGGGAGTTCGAAAGAAGCCGGGTAATCTGGGTTTCCGTGGAGATCTTCTTGGGCATGAGGTTCAGGAGCCCTATGCGCAGGGCCCGGATATCCTGATGTACCGCCCGGTACTGGGACATGACGAAAACGTTCTCCTGCTGCAGCACCTCGTAGGCGGGGAGGTTGCGGGGCACGATAATGGGCATGGTCTTTTCTCCTTGAAATAATTTTCCCTGAAACGAAAATTCAGCGCTATTCGTGGCTTGAGAGAGCCTGATCCAGGTCTTCCAGAATATCGTCGATATTTTCCAGTCCCACGGAGAGGCGGATCATCTCCGGACCGATGCCTCCTGCCTTGAGTTGTTCCTCCGAAAGCTGCCGGTGGGTGGTGCTGGCAGGGTGGAGCACCGAGGTGCGCAGATCTCCCACGTGAATCACCAGGGAGGCGAGGCGGAGTTTCCCCGTAAAGGCTTCCGCTGCGGAGCGGCCACCCTGGATGCCGAAGGAAAGCACCCCTCCGGCGCCTCGGGGGAGAAAACGTGCCGCCCTGGAGTAATCCGGAGCGCTTTTCAAGCCGGGATAGCGAACCCAGGAAATCTTAGGGTGTCCTTCCAGAAAGGCGGCGGCCCGAAGGGCGTTCTCGCAATGCCTGTCCATGCGCACGTGGAGGGTCTCCAGGGAATGATGGATCATAAAGGCGTTGAAGGGGCTCAGACAGACTCCGAGATCCCGGAGAAGGTGGGTCCGGGCCTTGGTGATGAAGGCTTTATTTCCGAAGTTCTTCCAATAGGAAAGCCCATGATAGCTTGGGTCCGGATCCACGAGCTTGGGAAATTTGCCGTTGTTCCAGGGAAAGAAGCCTCCGTCCACCACGCATCCTCCCAGGCTCGTGGCGTGACCGTCCATAAATTTGGTGGCCGAGTGGAGAACGATATGGGCTCCCAGCTCGAAGGGGCGGCAGAGGTAGGGAGTGGCCATGGTGTTGTCCACCACGAAGGGTATTTTCAGGGCCTGGGCGATACGGGCGAATTTTTCGAAATCCAGGAGGTTCATGCCGGGGTTTCCCAGGGTTTCTCCGAAAACGCACCGTACCGATTCGGGAGCCGCTGCGAGAATTTCCTCTTCCGGTGCTTCGGGATCCACGAAACGCACGGAGATGCCGAACTGCCGAAAGGTGGATCCCAGAAGGGTTATGGTTCCTCCGTACATGGAGGAGCAGGCCAGAATGCTGTCTCCCGGACCGCAGAGGTTCAGCATGGCCAGGGTGGTAGCGGCCTGGCCCGAGGAGGTGCAGAGGGCTCCCGCTCCTCCTTCCAGGGTGTTGATTTTCTTCTCCAGAGCTTCCACGGTGGGGTTCGAAATGCGGGAGTACATGTGTCCTTCCTGCTCCAAATCGAAAAGCCCCGCCACGAAAGAGGGGTCGAAATAACGATAGGTGGTGCTTTGGGCAAGAGGAAGCACCTGAGGTTCTCCTTGGGAGGGGGTATATCCTCCGTGAATGCAGTGGCTTTCAATCTTCATTGCATCATCTCCTTGTTCGGCTGAGGTGTACCGTGTCTTTGAAAGAAAAGCGCCTTCTTCGGGGCCTTTTGAGTTTTGAAGAGCAGAATTATTTTTCCTGTTTCCGAGAGAGAGCACCTCCTTTTTCCCGAAAAGCTTCGGGAAACAAAAAAGACCAGGCTCTTCCATAGTGCGAAGGAACCTGGTCTGAAACGGCCTCTTGTAACAATGTCGGATTGTGATATCAGGGGCTCACAACTCCGGGGCATACCGTTTCAGACGGTACGCCGCACATGACAAAGCAGACTGCGAGGGCCGAAAAAATTTGGTAAAATCCCTCGAACCGCCGTGCCATACAAAAACCCCCTTTGCCGAATGTCGCTTTTTGGAGGAGAAAGCCCCTCCTTTTCTGCGGCATCCTACGCCGAATAGGGAATAATGTCAAGAAGGATTCTACCGCTTGTGACGAGAAAAACATACTGCCGCCCCGGACAGAAAAAAGTTTTTCCTGAAAAATCTTCCCCCGGAAGAGCTCACCTTTTCCGGCAGTTACCGGGGGAAGATATTTTTCTTGACGATCTTTGCATATCGTGATATAACCTTCAAAATTTCGGTATCCAAGGAGGCGGAGAGTATGCGGCATCACGTGGCGAGTTTCGTGTTTTCCGGCAGTTTCATGACCTCTCTGGTCTCCATCATGATTATTAAGCGCCCGGCTCCACCTCGTGGAACTGGCGCTTAACTGCGCTGTTCCGAAAAAACGAGGTCGGGGCCCCGAGAAAAGGGGTCCCGACTTTTTTTGTACCCGAAAATTCGGGAATTCCCGGGAGAAAAGCTCCCGTAAAAAAGTCCCCCAAGGAGGAAAGTACAAATGATGCCCTATCTTCACTGTGAAACCCCCGTGGTAGAATCCGTGCCTCTTCGTGAGTGTTCCGGGAAAAAAGTTTTTTTGAAAATGGAGTGCTTCCAGCACGCGGGATCGTATAAGATCCGGGGAATCGGAAGGCTCTGTCAGGAGAGCGTAGCCTCGGGGGATCGGCATCTTGTGGCTTCCTCCGGAGGAAATGCGGGGTACGCCGTGGCCTATGCGGGGCGGCTTCTCGGAGCCCGGGTGACCGTGGTGGTACCCGAAGCCACTCCGGAAGTGGCGTGTCAGCGCATTCGGGGAGAGGGAGCGGAGGTCATGGTGCACGGAGAGATCTGGGACGATGCCAACGACCTGGCCCTGGAGCTGTCTCGGGAGCCCGGGCGCCGCTATATCCCCCCCTTCGATCACGCCTCCATCTGGAGAGGGCATGCCACGTTGGTGGAAGAGCTGGTACGGCAGATGGAAAAGCCCGATGCGGTGGTGCTTTCCGTGGGGGGCGGAGGGCTTCTTTCGGGAGTGGTGGAGGGCCTTCATTCTCAGGGCTGGGAGGATGTTCCGGTGGTGGCGGTGGAAACCGAGGGAGCCGCTTCCTTCGGAGCTTCGGTTAGGGCGGATAGACTGGTGCGGCTGGAGAAGGTGAATACCATCGCCGCCACTCTGGGAGTTCGTCAGGTGGCCTCCCAGGCCCTCGAATGGTCTCGGAAACATCCCATCTATCCCCACGGAGTGAGCGATGCCGCAGCGGTACGGGCATGCCTGCGCTTTGCGGACGATCATCGGGTTCTGGTGGAGCCCGCCTGCGGAGCCTCTCTTTCGGCCATCTATGACGGAACCCCTCTTCTCGATTTTGCAAGGTCCGTCCTCGTGGTGGTCTGCGGGGGCACCGGGGTGAGCCGGGAAACTCTTTCCTGCTGGGAACGCCAGCTGGCGAGCTGAAAGGGAAAGACGCCGAAGCAAGATCCAAAGATCCCCTGCCGGGCATGGTGTGGAGGTATGTGGAATCCTGCGGGCAAACGACGGATTTTTCGCAAGAATATTTCCTTCGGAAAGCCCGGTTCGGTCTTCGGCTAGGAGTCCTCGCCCTTGAGAAAGGGAGTTTCTTCCAGTCCCCGAAGCACTTCTTTCAAGGCATGGTTGAACTTTTCGATAAGCCGCTCCCGGTTTTCGGGATTTTCTTCTCCCTGTCGGAGGTATTTCACCAGGTTCGAGGCGTGCTGAGAGATGCGGAGAGCTCCGATGTTGGCGCTGGCTCCCTTGATGGCGTGAACCAGGTGGAAAAGAGGCGATTCCGTTCCGGCCTTCTCGAAATCCCGCATTCTTTCTATCTGACGGGGAACTTCGGCGAATTCCTCTCGGAAGATCTGCAGAAGGGTTCGGTAAAGCTCCGGATCTTCCTCGGCGATGGCAAGCCCCCGGGAGACGGAAATGCCCGGAAGGGGAGGAACCTTTTCTGAGGGAACCGGAGGGAGAGCCTGAGGGGGTGTTTCCGGAAGCGAAGGCCCAGGCCCCTCTTCCCGGAAAATCCAGTGCCTCAGAGTGCGATATAGCTCCGCGGGATTGATGGGTTTGGTGAGATGATCGTTCATTCCCGCCTCCAGGCTCTTTTCGTAATCCGAAGAGAGAGCGTGGGCTGTCATGGCGAGAATCGGAAGAGGGGAAGATCCCGGCTTCTCCTTCTCTCGAATGATTCGGGTGGCCTGGAGACCGTCCATGACGGGCATCTGTATATCCATGAGAACCGCATGGAACCTTTCTTCCTCCACCCGTTTTACCGCCTCTTCTCCGTTGGATGCGAGAGAAACCGCCACCTGTCGTTTCTCCAGAAGCTCCCGGAGAAGATGTTGATTCATGGGATTGTCCTCCACCACGAGCACCCTGCAGCCCCCGAGATCCGGGAATCCCTCCGGGGCCTTTTCCCGGGAGAGGCTGTATTCCTTGAAGAAATCTCCGTATCCCAGAAAATCCCCCAGTTTTTCCAAAAGTTCCCCCGGAATCAGAGGTCTTTCCAGGAGGATCAGATTCGTTTTCTTCTCGAGATTTTTTCTGCTCCCCAGATTTTTTCTGCTGTCTATGAAGAGTATGGGCGTTTCCGGAGCATATTCCTCCGCAAGCCCTATGCAGCGGGAGAACCAACCTTCCCGGAATCGCTCTTCCAGGACAATGGCCCCCCAGGTTTTTTCTTCCAGAGCTTTTGCAAGCTTTTTTTCGGTGTCCGCGCTGCACACGTCATATCCCGAAACCTCGAGATATCGGGCAAGACGCCGGCAGCTCCGCATGTCTTCGGAAGCCAGAAGGATTTTCTCGCGGTTTTCCCGGGGAAGCTGGAAGGCTCGGTACAGGGTTTGCCCGGTTTTCTCTCGATTGAAGGGGAGGTCCATGGTAAAGGTGGTTCCCTTGCCGGGGGTGCTGGTGACCTTGATGGATCCTCCCATGAGATGTACCAGTCCTCGGGATATGGTGAGCCCCAGCCCGGTGCCTCCGTACTTGCGGGTAATGGATCCGTCCGCCTGGGCAAAGGCATGGAAGAGTTTCTGCTGGTGCTCCCGGGGAATGCCGATTCCCGTATCCGACACCGCGATCCGGAGAAGGAGGGTCTGCCCCTCTTCCCGCAGGATCTGGGCGGAAAGGAGGATGTACCCCTCGTGGGTGAATTTCACCGCATTGCTCAGAAGATTGTTCAGAATTTGAAGAAGCCGCATGGGATCTCCCCGAAGGTTTTCGGGAATCCGGGGATCCAGATGCACCTCGATGAAGAGATTTTTTTCCTCCGCCAGTCCGTGGAGCATGGTGGCGGCATTTGACAGGATCTCCTCGATGTTCAGAGGGAGGTCTTCGAGGGCCATCTGCTGGGCCTCGATTTTGGACAAATCCAGGATGTTGTTGATGGTGGTTATGAGGAGTTGTCCCGCCCGATGGATGTTCATCACGTAATCCTTCTGCCTGGAGGATATGTCCGTGTCCAGAAGAAGATGGGCCATGCCGATCATCACGTGCAGGGGCGTGCGTATCTCGTGGCTCATGTTGGCCAGGAATTCGCTTTTTGCCTGGTTCGCCTTTTCCGCGCCGTCCCGGGCTTTTTCGAGCTGTTTCTGCATCTCCTTGAGGGGGGAGATGTTCCGGGATTCTCCCACCAGGGCGTAGGGGGCTCCTTTCTCGTCCAGAAGAGGGGTTTTCGTGGTGAGGTAGGTATGGAGCGATCCGTCTCCGTGAAGAATGAGATGTTCCAGTTTTATGGATACCAGTTTTGTAAAAGCCTCTTCATCCTCTTCGAAGGCGCAGGGGTTGGGTATGGGTTTCGTCTCCCAGATCTCCTCGTTGGTCCTGCCGATAACCTCCTCCCGGGAGACTCCCAGTTCTCTCTGGAAGCTACGGTTTGCCTGGAGGTATTTTCCGTTCCTGTCCTTGACGAAGATTACCGTCTCCAGGTTATCGAGAATCGTGAGGAGCCATTCCCGGGAGCGCCGGAGCTCCTCCTCCATGCGTATCCGTTCGGAGAGATCCCGGACGATGCCGAGAACGCATTCCCTGCCTCCGTAGGCGAAAAGGTTGAGGGATATTTGGGCGGGGAAGGGAGTACGGTCTTTACGGCAATGCAGCCATTCTCCCGAATAGCCTCCCCGGCGGCGTACCCCATGCATCAATTCCGGGAGGGCTTCCTGAAGCGGCTGGGCATCTTTCTGAAGAGGAGCGGAAAGATGGGCGGGCCCGGTGCGGCGAAGTTCTTCGAAAGACGAGAGCCCGAACATTTCCAGGGCTGCGGGGTTTCCTTCGAGAAAAAGCCCGCTTTCCATATCCGCGATAAGAATGGCATCTCTGGAGGATTCGAAGAGGTTCCGGTAGTTTTCCTCCCGCTCCTGAAGATCTATCCGCATCCGCTTCTGTTCCGTGATGTCTTCAAAAACTCCGAGTACCCCCTGAATATTTCCGTCCGAGTCCTTCAGAGGCACCTTGGTGGTCCATATCCATCGGGGAGAGGGCTCATTCTCCAGAAGAACCTGGCGTTCTCCCGTGATGACGGTGCGTTTTTCTCCGAGAAGAAGGGCGTCTTCCTCTTGAAAGAAAAGGGCGTTCGCTTTCCAGGGCATGGAAAAGTCCGTTTTCCCCAGGAGATTTTTAGGAGAGTGGGTTTTCGAAGCCCTGAGAAATGCCGCATTCCCACCAAGATAGCGGGAGTCGATGTCTTTCCAGAAAATGCAGATGGGGACGTTCTCCATCACCGTCCGGAGCATTTGATGAGCTTTCTGGCTCTCCTCCTCCATCTGCTTCTGTTCCGTAATATCCTGGATATAGCCGGTAATCCGGGGAATTCCCTCGGGGGAGAGTTCTCGCCTTCCATGGACGATCATCCATCGAAGCCCCTTGTAGGGGTTGAGTATCCGAAACTCTTCCAGCAGAAGGGAGGTATTTCCCCGAAGAACCTCCCGGTAAGCTCGTATCACCCGGTGGGCATCCTTTTCCCAGAGGCGCTCCTTGAAAAGATAGAGAATATTTGCAGGTTTCTCGGGAAACCCCAGAAGAGGATAGACGGAAGAGCTTGCCCGGGGAGGAGAGCCGTCCAGGGAAATCTCGAAAAGCCCCAGGCTCCCCGCGCTCGCCGCCAGGGAGAGGGCTTCCTCGCTTCGGGTGAGTTCCGTCTCCGCTCTCTGGCGCCGGAGTATTTCCCGGGAAAGCCGACGATTCCAGATCAAGGTTCCTCCAAACAGCAGCAGTACGATAAGCCCTCCTCCGCCTATCCAGGGAAGGGATCGTTTCCAGGGAGAAGGGCTCTCCACGGGAAGGTTGATCCAACGCTCCAGAATTATCTCTCGAGTAAGAGGATCGAGGGATCGAAGAAAACGATTGACGAGAGGGAGCAGCGGAGCCAGATCTTTCCGGAGAGCTATGGAGGGCTCTGCGGAGTAGGGAGTTTCGAAGGCCGAGGTGATGTCCGCATAGCGTTTCATTTTGCGAAAATACTGGTAGGCTCCTCGATTGAGAAATCCGTATGCCACCTCTTTCGTACGGATTCCCTCCAGCACTCCCTGGGGAGAGTCGTAAAGGCGGAAGGAGAGCCCCGGATAGGCTCGGGAGAGAAGCTCCACCGCCCAGGAAGAATCCTGGATGCCCAAAGGCGTGTTCTGGATGTCGTGAAAATCCTTGATGAAGGGACTTTCCACATGCCCCACCACCAAAGTGCTCAGGCTGACATAGGGGAGAGAAAAGAGAAGGTAGCCTTCCCGTTCGGGGCTTCTGTTGGCGGCGGTAAGCATATCCACGCCACCTCTTCGGGCGGCTTCCATGGTTTTTTCCCAACTCGGGAAGTACACCGGTCGGATGTCGATACTCAGTGTTTTTCGAAGAAGATCCACATAGCTTGCACTTATGCCGTTATGAAGGCCCTGTTTATCCAGGAACTCGATGGGAGGCCAGGCGGGATCCACTCCCAGGGAGAGGGGAGGAAGCTGGGCAAGCCAGGCTTTTTCCTCTTCGGTGAGAAAAAAGGCCGCCGAAGGTTCTGATGGTGCTTCGGGAGGGATGTTTCGAGAATTCTCCGTGCCGGAGATCCCTCGGGAGGCGAGGGCCAAAAGAAACGAGGCAGAACAAAAGGCAAGGAGGAATATCTTTGCGAATCCTCCTGGACTTGGCCCATTTATGAGGAACATGAAGAAGGTTCGGGCGGTTCTTTTCATGGATTCCTCCGCGTAAAGGACGGTGTCTGGTTACAAGCGAGCAACGGGCTGCAATGAAAAATCAGGCCAAAGGCCTGTTCTCCCCATGGGTCTTTCGTACATACTATAGTAATCTAAAGTTCCGGCTTTGTCGAAAAAACGTGGAGAAAAAAACAAAAAAAACCTGCAAAACCAAAGAAATTAAAAAATTTTCCCCGTTGCTTTCGGGGACTTTCGAATCCATCCTTATCCGCATGTTCCCGAGGAGGCCAAGAAAAAGGAGCCCCTCTTGGGAGAGGGGCTCCGGATATGCAACGGGTTGTTGTGAAAAAACCCGGAAGGTGCCTAGCTGCTTCGGTTATTTTGCCGAGTAGGCTCCCCAGGCTGCGGGAAGCTCGGTTCCCAGGCGACGGGAAAGGTTGGAAAGAATCCAGCAGAGCTCTGCGGACACTCCCCGGAGGGGAAGGCTGCGTTTCTGTTCCACCCGCTCTCCCGAAAGAGCGGTGATGGTGCCGTCCCGCTCCATCCAGTTCGCCAGGGGAAGCTGGTATGCCGCATAGTCCTCTCCCGCCTTGGGAGTGATGACCACGCAGAGATCCAGAGCCTTGCAGTCCGCCGGAGTGAGTCCCACCGAGGCGGGATCCAGGTTGACCAGCACCAGCCCCTTAAGGGACTTGGATTTCACCGAGGCTACGATGTCCGCCACAGAAGCGGTCACCGCCTTGGCGGCTCCTCCGAGATTGGAACCTTCGTAGAGAGGAATCAGCCGTTTCTGGTTGATCTGCCCCAGAAGTTTCGCCAAGGTTGCGCTCTTTTCCGGGCACGCTCCTGCAAGGCTTCCCAGAAGGGCCAGAGCCTTTCTGGCACCGCCGAAGGCCTTGGCGGCCTCCTCCAGGCATTCCCGGCTCACTCCGGTGCGCTCCGCCACCGAGGCGGCGGTGTAGCTCTTCAGTTCTTCGGGTACTTCCTTGCCCGCTGCGGCGAGGGTCAGAGCGGCGAAGCCCTTCAGAAGATCCGTCATGGATCCCTCCCGGGGCTGCAGGGAGATGGCCTCTCCCCGTTCGAGCATTCCCGGTTTGCCTCCCAGGAAGATCATCCGGGTTTTCTTGTTCCGCATTCCCCGGCGAAGCAGAGAGACCAGGGCGGGCTGTTTGGCATCCAGGTCCGCCTCCACCAGAAGCACCGCATCCGCTTCCTGAAGATCTCCATAGGTGGCACCGGTTTCAAGGCTTCCGAAAACTTCCGTCATGGCCTTCCGGGCTGGTGCGAAGGCATCCGTTCCGGCCACTGCGAAGGGGGCTTCAAGGACATCCCCCGCAAAACGTTTCAGGGCGAGATACTCCTCGTTGCTCAGAGCGTCTCCCGCGATAATTCCAGCCTTGCCGGCCTTTCCGAGGGCATCTTTCAGCGAGTCCAGAGCCTTGTTCCAGGGAAGTTCCGCTCCCTTCACCAGGGGGGCCTCCAGACGGTTTTCCAGGAGAGGGGCAAAGTCGAAGCGTCCCTTGGCGCAGGTTATGCCGCTGGTTACCGAAGCGGGGTTGTCGAGATCCGAGGTGATCCGGACGATCCGGGATTTTGCCGTATCCAGGTTGAGGTCGATCTGGCACCCTACGGAACACTGACCGCATGCGGTGGGAACCACGTTGGGCACCTCCGAATGGGGCCACCGGGGAGCCCGTTTTTCCAGCAGAGCTCCCACGGGGCAGAGCTGGACGCAGAGCCCGCACTGGGTGCATTCCGAAGCCTCGATACCGTTCCAGTAGGGGGTGTCCACGTTGGCCGCAAAGCCCCGCTTGGTAAAGTCGATGGCGTGGAATCCCGCCAGCTCGTTGCACGCCCGGATGCAGCGCCCGCAGAGAATGCACTTGTCCATGTTGCGAACGTAGTATTCGTTGACCTCTTCCACGCCCTTGAGATGTTCTCCCGCCACACGGTCGGGGTTTACCTCGTAGTCGATGGCGTACTTGCGCAGCTTGCACTCGAAAAGATCCGGGCAGCCGCACTCCATGCAGCGCTCGGCATCTTTGAGAGTCTGTTCGTGGGTAAGGCCGTGGTTGTACTCCTCGAAAATCTTCGCCTGCTGCATCCGAACTTCCGGAGCATCGTGATGGGCGAACTGGCGCTCGGTCTTTTCCTTATCCGCAAAATCCTCTGCGGTAAGATCCTTCTGCACCACGTCATACTCGAAGGGGGCCTTGGGAGTTCCCTTGGTGATGTAGTGATGGGCGGATTCCGCAGCCCAGTGACCCGTGCCGATGGCGGCGATGGCGATGTCCGGGCCGGTCTTCTGATCTCCCGCCACGAAAACTCCCGGCAGGGGAGTGGCGTAATGCTCGTCGGAGACCATCCGTTTTCCGTCCAGAACTTCCTTGGGAAGTCCTGCGGGATCAAGCTGCTGTCCGATGGCGGCGATCACCTGGTCCACTTCGAGAACGAAGGTCTCTCCCGTGGCGACGGGGCGGCGCCGTCCCGAAGCATCGGGCTCGCCGAGCTCCATCTTTTCGCAGATCATGCGCTCCACCTTGCCGGAGCCCTCCACAGCCTGGGGAGCCGCCAGGAAGACGAATTCGACACCTTCCTCCATGGCCTCTTCCACTTCGATGGGCTCTGCGGGCATTTCCGCCCGGGTCCGCCGGTAGACCACCGTGACCTTTTCGGCGCCGAGGCGCTTGGCACAGCGGCAGGCATCCATGGCGGTGTTGCCGCCTCCTACCACTGCTACGGATTTACCCACCGCAACGTCTTCGTGGCGGTTCACCTTGTACAGGAAGTCGATGCCTCCCACCACGCCGGGAAGCTCTTCGCCGGGAGCCCGGAGAGGAGAGGATTTCCAGCAGCCCATGGCGAGAATCACCGCATCGTACTTTTCCCGGAGTTCTTCCATGTGGATATCCTTGCCGAGAGCCGTATTGGGGAAAGCCTGTATGCCATGATCGAGAACCCAATCGATCTCGTTCTGGAGAATCTGCTGGGGAAGCCGGTAGTCCGGAATGCCGTAACGCATCATGCCGCCGAAGAAGGGCTCTTTGTCAAAGAGATCCACCGCATATCCCTTGAGACGCAGGTAGTAGGCTGCGGAAATTCCCGCGGGACCGCCGCCTACCACAGCCACGGAGCGGCCGTTTTCTTCGATGGCGGGAACGGGGCCAAGGTCTCCCTTATCCATGCAGTAATCCCCGATGAAGCGCTTGATTTCCCGGATGGAGACGGGTTCGTCATCCACCAGGTTGCGCCGGCACTTTTCCTGGCAGGGGGCGGGGCAGATTCGGCCGATGCAGGTGGGAAGAGCCATGTTCTTGTGAAGTACCTCCAGGGCTTCTTCGAATTTTCCCTGGGCCGCCAGATTTACGTATCCCTGCACATCTCCCCGGGCGGGGCAGGCGAGGGTACAGGGGGGACGGCAGTCTCCCACGTGATCCGAAAGGAGCAGCTCCAATCCGAGTTTACGGGTTTTGCGAACCCGGTCGGTGTCGGTCTTTACGATCATGCCGGGATTGATGGTGGTGGCGCAGGCCCGGGCGAGGGCTTTGGCGCCCTGGATCTCCACCAGGCAGATGGAGCATCCTCCGTACATGGAGATGTGGGGATCGTAACAGAGAGCGGGAATTTCCACACCGCACTCGGCGCAGAGATCCAGGAGACGCTGTCCCGGATATCCGTATACCTCCCGGCCGTTAAGCGTGATTTTAATGGTTCGTTCTTTCTGGGCCATTGTATACAAGCCTCCTATTCTACGGAAATTGCTTTTACGGGGCAGGCGGCGATACACTGGCCGCAACGGACACAAACGTCATCGTCGATAACGTGGGCTTTCTTGAGTTCCCCGCTGATGGCGCCCACAGGACAGGCCTTGGCGCATTTGGTGCAGCCGATGCACTTTTGGGCATCCACCATGTAGTGAATGAGGGTGGTACAGGCCTTGGCAGGGCATTTCTGCTCCCGGATATGAGCCTCATACTCGTGCCGGAAGTACTTGATAGTGGTCTGTACGGGGTTGGGAGCGGTCTGTCCCAGGCCGCAGAGGGAGCCGTCCTTGATCTGCACGCAGATTTCTTCGAGAAGATCCAGGTCGCTCTCCTTGCCATTTCCTTCGGTGATCCGGGTAAGGGTCTCCAGCATGCGTTTGGTGCCGATGCGGCAGAAGGGGCATTTTCCGCAGGATTCATTCTGGGTGAAATTGAGGAAGAATTTGGCCACGTCCACGATACAGGTGGTTTCGTCCATGACGATCATACCCCCGGAGCCCATGATGGCTCCCGTGGCGTTGATGGACTCGTAATCCACCGGGGTGTCCAGGAGGGACTCGGGGAGACAGCCTCCCGAGGGGCCTCCCATCTGCACCGCCTTGAAGGCCTTGCCTCCGGGGATGCCGCCGCCCACGTCGAAAATGACCTCCCGCAGGGGCATTCCCATGGGAACCTCTACGAGGCCGCCCTTGGTGATCTTTCCCGCCAGGGCGAAGACCTTGGTGCCCCGGCTGCGGCCGATGCCGTACTTGTTGAAGGCTTCGGCTCCGTGGTTGATGATCCAGGCGATATTTGCCAGGGTTTCCACGTTGTTGATATTCGTGGGTTTGCCGAAAACGCCGCTGTTCGCGGGGAAGGGCGGGCGGGGACGGGGCATGCCGCGCTGGCCTTCGATGGAGGCCATGAGGGCGGTTTCCTCGCCGCACACGAAGGCGCCGGCTCCCTCCTTGATGTAGATGTCGAAGGAGAAGTTCGTGCCCATAATGTTTTTGCCCAGGAAGCCCCGTTCTCTCGCCTGATCCAGAGCGATGTTCAGATGCTTGATGGCCAGGGGGTATTCCGCCCGGCAGTAGATGACTCCCTGGTCCGCTCCGATGGCGTAGCCGCAGATGGCCATGCCTTCGATAATGCTGTGGGGGTCTCCCTCCAGCACCGAGCGGTCCATGAAGGCTCCGGGGTCGCCCTCGTCGGCGTTGCAGACCACGTACTTATGCTCTCCCTTGGAAGCTGCGGCGAACTTCCACTTGAGTCCCGTGGGGAAGCCCGCTCCGCCGCGGCCCCGAAGGCCGCTATCGAGAACGGTCTTGATAACCTCTTCCCGGGTCATGGAGGTGGTGGCCTTTTTCAGCCCCTCGTATCCGTCATGTTCGATATATTCGTCGATCTTCACGGGGTCGATGATGCCGCAGTTGCGCAGTACGATGCGAACCTGCTTGCCCAGCATGGCGTTCTCCGGGGCATCCCCGATATTGCTGAAAATGATATGGTTCTCGAGGGGAGACTGTTTTCCCAGGTCTTCCTCCACGATCTTCTCGGCTATCTCCGGAGTCACTTCTCCGTAGATGACCCGCTTGCCTTCCCGGTCGATCTCCACGAGAGGCTCGTGGAAACAGAGGCCGATGCAGCCCACTTCGCGAAGCTCCACATCTTTCCGGTCCTTCAGGAGGGTCTGGAGACGTTCCAGTACCGGGCGGGCTCCCGCAGCGATACCGCAGCTCGCCATACCTACCTTAACGATTGTCTTTTGCATGGGCGGCTACCTTCCTTCCTCTTTTTTGCGGTATTTCTCGAGAATGCTGACCGCACTTTCCGGGGTAAGCTTTCCGTGCACCTCGTCTCCCACCATCATGACCGGGGCGAGGCTGCAGCATCCCAGGCAGGCCACGTACTGGAGCGTAAACATACCGTCTTCGGTGGTCTTTCCCTCGGGGATGCCGAGATAACGCTGAATCTGAGCTCCCACAAGGGCAGAACCCTGAACGTGACAGGCGGTACCCCGGCAAAGCCGGATGACGTACTTTCCCTCAGGCTCAAGACGGAACATGGAGTAAAAAGTGGCCACTCCGAAAAGCTCCGCACTCGGCATATCCAAGGCCTTGGCCACGAAATTCAGGGCATCTTCGGGAAGATACCCGAAACTCTTCTGGACCTCCGCCAGAAGAGGAATGGTAGCCCCCTTCTTGCCGCGGTACTTCTCCACCACCGGCATAAGTCTGGAAGCGAGATCCTGCTCCGCCGTAGCACAACATGTGCACTGTGTCATTTTCCGCAATCCCTCCCACATTGATATCTACGGAATTTTCCCGGGTTCCACTATGGAATCCGGGAAAGGTTCCTCTCAATATTACAGGTAAAATAGTCCCTTTTTGGCTGACTATTATGCTCTTGAACAAAAAAAAGGTCAACTCGAGGAGAGTCCGTCAAGGTTGAGCGTCCATGGAACGGAGGAGGGGAAAAAATAAACAGCTTGAAAAAAAGGTCATTCTTTGAGAAGAAGAATTTCTCGAAAAAAGCTCCTTCCCGAAAAGAAAAGTTTTCCTTCTTTTATTTGCAAAGAGGAGAGGAAAATTTTGTGAGATGAGGAGAAGTGAGGCATAGCGCGTGATTTTTCAAATCTTCCTGTCAAAACCATACAAATAAATACAAATAGTTTTTGAGGAACGGAAAGAAAGAGTTCTTGAAAACTAACTCCAGAGAATAAACCTTTGAAAGTTGTTAGTTTCTTTTACTCCGTAATTTTAGAAAAAAGTTTTTGTAAAGTAAAATTTTCGGAACATATAGAATTCTGGTCCTTCCGCAGTTTCAGAGAATTTTCAGACCCTCTCGCGAATTTCTTGGAAAATGTAGCTGTAAATTTTCATAAAAAAAGATTTTCTCAAATATTAGGGCGATTTACCGAAAGAACCCCTTCTCAGCAGATAGAGAAGGGGTTCCGGAAAGGGGGAAAGAAAAACCTGTGAGTTTATTGCCTGGCGAGAAAGGGGTAGGAGAAATGTCGCGGAGGATCGAAACATTCCTTCACCACCCTCATGGAAACCCACCGCATGAGGTGATGATACGATCCTACCTTGTCGTTGGTTCCCGAGGCCCGGCTTCCTCCGAAGGGCTGATGAGCTACCATGGAACCCGTAGTTTTGTCGTTCACGTAGAAATTCCCTGCCGCATGACGCAGAATTTTCAGGGCTTTCTGAACGGCGGTTCTGTCGCTGGCGAAGACCGATCCCGTAAGTCCATAGGGGGAGGTGCTGTCGCAAAGGTGGAGGGTTTCCTCATATTTTTCGGGATCGTAGAGATACACTGTAAGAACCGGGCCGAAGATTTCTTCCTCCATGAGGCGGAATTTGGGGTTTGTCGTAAGGATCACCGTGGGTTCTACGAAAAAGCCTTTGGTGTCGTCGCATGCTCCTCCGAAGACGATGGTGGCCTCGTCGCTTTTCTTCGCATATTCCAGACAAGAGGAGATGTTTTCGAAGGAAGGCCGGTCGATAACGGCGCCCATGAAGTTCTCGAAATCCTCCACATCCCCGACCTTGATGTCGTTCATCTGGCTCGCAAGTTCGTTTCTCAGATCTTCCCATAGCGTGCGGGGAATGTAGGCCCGGGAGGTGGCGGAACATTTTTGTCCCTGGTATTCGAAGGCTCCCCGGATAAGGGCGGTGGCGAGGCTTGGAATGTCGGCGGAAGTGTGGGCTACCACGAAATCCTTGCCTCCGGTTTCTCCGGCAATCCTGGGGTACGAACGATAGCTTCCGATGCGATTGCCGATGGTACTCCAAATGTTGTTGAAGGCCCGATTGGAACCCGTGAAATTGACTCCCCCCAATGTGGGTTGAGAGAGAACCGCCTCGCCGAGAACCTGAGAATCTCCGGGAACGAAGTTGATCACCCCTTCGGGAAGACCCGCTTCCATAAAGAGGTGCATTACCTGATAGGCGGAATGTACCGCCGTGGAGGCGGGTTTCCAAAGCACCGTATTTCCCATGAGTGCCGGGGCGGAGGAGAGATTGCCTCCTATGGCGGTGAAATTGAAGGGCGTTACGGCGAAGACGAAGCCTTCCAGGGGGCGATAGTCCATAAAATTCCAGGTAGCATCGGCCTTTTCCGGTTGATCGAGATACATTTGCTGCATGTTGTAAATGTTAAAACGAAGAAAATCCGCCAATTCGCAGACCGCATCGATTTCCGCCTGATGGATGGTCTTGCTCTGACAAAGCATGGTGGATGCGTTCAGCCGAAAACGATCTCTTCGGGAAATTTTCTCCGCCACCTTGAAGAAAATGGAAGCCCGTTGTTCCCATGGCGTGGCAGACCAGCTTTTCCATGCCGCATCTGCGGCTTCCACGGCTTTTTCGATTTCCTTTGGCCCGGCTTTGTGATATCGGGCGATGACTTTCTGGTGGTCGTGAGGAATACGAATCATTCCCAGATTGCCCGTACGGATTTCCTTGCCTCCGATGATGAGAGGAATTTCAATGTCTTCCTGCCGCATGGATATCAGGGTTTTCCGGAGTTCCTCACGCTCCTCACTATGGGGGGCGTATTCCAGTACCGGTTCATTGTGTGGCTTGGGAAATGAAAAAACGGAATTCATCATGATACATGCCTCCTTAATTCATTGCTGAAAAGTTATCGGGCCACGCAGCCCCGTATAATATGCAATGTAGTTGCATATTATACATAAAACTCGTATTCTGTCCACTCCCATTTGTCCATATAAAAAGCCCCTTTCTCCGCAAGATACGAGAGAAAGGGGCTCGGGCATTTCTTTTCACGCAAGGTTTTTAACGATGCGGAAGAGTTCAGTCCATGAGTTTGCGGGCCTCCAGGTAGTAGCGTTTTTCCACGGCCTCGCCGATGGAGAAGGTTTTTCGGGGATAGACCTGTTCCGCCAAAATTCGGGAGAAGAAAACGCCTTTATCCACCGGAGGAAGAATAAATCCCATGTTGCTGTCCTTCAGGCAGAGTTCGGTGACGGAATCTTCCCCGTGGATGTAGTCGATGGAAACGTCCTGGTGCTGTTCCAGATAAAGATCCAGAACTTCCTGAAGCAGTTCCACCGTGAGTTTCGAACCCTCGGAAAAGAACCGCAGTTTGCCGCGCTTGTTGCCCAGGATAAAGCCCAGAGTGTGGGTTCCTTCCCGGAAGGGCTCCGCCTCGGGAGCTCCGTATTCCGCCTCGGTTCCAAGCTGATTCGTCAGAAATTGAAAGAGATGATCCCCGTCCACGTCGAAGAGCACCCGGTGAATGGGATGGAAGACCACGCCTGGATCGAAGATGTTTTCCACCTCCACCAGAGCATACCTGGCAGGGGAGTTTTCGGGAGCTCCTGCGGTCTTTTTCTCCTCCCAGAGCTGTTTCGCCGCCGCCAGGGAGTGGTTGCCGTCTCCCACCGCGAAGAGCAGATCCCCCTGAATCAGCTTTTCCAGGGCCTCCAGCACCGGAAGAAGCCTGTCTTCCGGTACGTGCCACCCCCGAAGTGTTCCGCCTCCCTGCATAAGCTCGAAGCCATAGACTTCGTCCAGGTTTTCCCTGTTTTCGTAGAGGGGTTCGATAAGGGTTTTGCCGGGATCGTTTACAAGAAAAAGAATGTGGGGGAGATCCAGGCAGGCCCCCCGGCGGATGTCCATCCGGGGAGGAAGCCGGCGGAGAATGGTTCCCTCGGTGGGGCGGATGAGAGCCCGGCTTCCTTCGTTGAAGCTGTAGCGTTCCAGATCTACCGCCAGAAGAAGCCCCTTCCGGGAGGCTACGTGGGGGGTGGTGCGTTCTACCAGGATAAATCCCGGAGGAAGGGGAGCGAGGACATCCTTTTCCAGGTATTCCTTCATGGTTCCGTTGATGGCGGCTATGCGTTCTTCCGTGTCCCCGTTTTCGAGATAGGCTTCGGGAAGAATGAGCCGGAGTGTGGAGGGGGCGTCTCCTACGATTTCTTCTACCTTGTCCCAGTATTCCCGTTCTGAAGAGAATTGGTCACAGGCCACCACGGACCAGACGGGAAACATCTCGTCCTTTTGGGGAAGCAACACCGAGGGTATGGAAATGCCCAGGAAAGAGCACTTTTCCTGAAGATTGCTCATCATGTCCCTCCTTATCCGTTTTTAAGGGCAAATTCGTTCATGAATTCCCCCAGGGCCCTGGCCCCTTCCAGAGGCATGGCATTGTAGAGGGATGCCCGGCATCCTCCTACGCTCCGGTGCCCCTTGAGCCCCAGAAATCCTTCTTCCGTAGCCTGGCTGATGAAACGTTTTTCCAGATCCTCCGAGGGGAGCCGGAAGACCAGGTTCATGAGAGAACGGACCTCCTTGTCCACGGGGCATCGATAGAATCCCCCGCTGGTGTCGATGGCCCTGTAGACTTCCGCGGCTTTGGCGGCATTATGTTCTTCCATGGCTTTCATGCCTCCCAGGCGTTTCATTCGTTCCAGCACCAGTTGGATAATCCAGATGGCAAAGACCGGAGGGGTGTTGTAGAGGGAGTTCTTTTCTGCGTGGGTGCGGTAGTCGAGATAGGCCGTGAGAGTCTCCGGGCATCGTTCCAGCATGTCGTCCCGGAGGATGGCCACCGTAACGCCTGCGGGGCCGAGATTCTTCTGAGCGCCTCCGTAGATGAGGGCAAATTTTTCCACTGGTACTGCCCGGCTCAGGAGATCGCTGGACATATCGCAGATCAGGGGAACCGATCCCGTATGGGGCCACTCTTTCCACTGAATTCCTCCGATGGTTTCGTTGGAGGTGAGGTGAAGATATGCCGCGTTGGGATCCGTTTCGAGGGAAGAGGCTTTAGGGAGGGTGGAGTAGTTCGTCTCGGCTCCGTCAAAGATCACCCGTACCTTGCCGACTTTCTTGGCATCGTCATAGGCTTTTTTGGCCCAGGATCCGGAAAGGGTGAAATCACAGGTTTGATCGGGGCCCAGGAAGTTGAGGGGCACCATGGAAAACTGCAGTGTGGCTCCTCCTCCTAGAAAGAGGATGGAATAGTTTTCGGGAATTGCAAAAATTTCTTTGAAAAGTTCCACTGCCCGATTGTGTACGTGATCGTACATGGAGCTGCGGTGGCTCGTTTCGATCATGGAAACTCCCTGGCCTTCGAAATCCACGAACTCCCGCTGGACAATTTCGAGAACCTCCAGGGGCAGGGTGGACGGCCCCGCATAAAAGTTATATTTTCTGCTCACAACAATCCCTCCTTGACATGGTTTTCCAGAATGGCCACAATCTCATCTCCGATGCGCAGCATGTTCTCCTCGGAACTTGCCCCGATATGAGGCGCCATAAGCACTCGGGGAGCTCCGAGGAGGGGGTAGTCTTCGGACGGAGGGTCCGTGGGCCATACGTCGGTACAATACCAGCTAATTCTACCCTTTTCCAGGGCGGATAGTACCGCCTGGGGATCTACGATGTCTCCCCGAGCGGTATTTATCAGCACCGCCCCAGGTTTCATCATGGCGATGGTCTCCTCCCGAATCATTCCCCGGGTCTCTTCCGTAAGAGGGAGATGGAGAGAGACATAGTCTGCCCGGGAAAGCACGTGCCGGATATCCGAAAGCACTTCCCCCGCTTCGCTCGGCTTTCCCGATTTTCGATATCCTACCACGGTCATGCCGAAAGCCCTGGCCCGAAACGCCACCTCTTCGGCGATATTGCCCATTCCAAGAAGCCCTAAAGTCTTTCCGTAAAGCTCCGTGCGCCGCAGTTCCTTTTTTGCCCATCTTCCCTCCGACATGGTTTGATGGGCTTCCACAAGACGTGTAGGAACCGCCAGCATAAGGGCGAAAGCCAATTCTGCCACGGCGATGCCTGAAGCCTTGGGAGTATTGAACACTCGAATCTTTCGTTCGTTTGCCGCTTGCAGGTCCACGTTATCCAGCCCTACGCCCCCCCGGATGATGAGCTTCAGATTCGGAGCTTTTTCCAAAAATTCCCGGGTGCATTTTGTTTTGCTCCGAACGAGAAGAACCTGGGATTTTTCGAGGTCTTCCATATCGGAAGAAACTCTGCCGAAAGCCCGAAGTTTCTCGGTAAGAGCGGAGGAAAAGGAATCGGCCATCATAATCAACACAGGACGTCACCTCTCTAAAACAAGATTGAAGCGCTGCAATATACTGCTGATGATTTAAGTATATTACAAGTGATGCGCTATTCGGCACAATGCAAATAATACCATCAGTCTTTCCCTTTTCCAATAAACTTTTAGGGAGAAAAAGTTTGTTTTCAAGAAATCCCGTTTTTTGGAAAATATGTTATAATACGTGGCCTTTCCTTACGGTATGGGTTCTTTGAGAGAGATCTCACGGTGGCTTTTTGAAGAAAGTATGAAATCGATGGAGAAAAACTATGAAACTGGATATCGCGCATGGGTTTCAAAATCGTGGAGTTAAAAATTTTTTGCGTCCCCTTTCGGAGGGCCCCGGAAATGCCTTGGAACTTCTTGGTATCGCTCTTCCCATGGTCATTTCCCAAGCCTGCGAAACGGTGATGATGTTTACGGATCGGCTTTTTTTGTCCCGTCTCGGGGGCGTTCATATGAATGCAGCCATGGCGGGAGGGCTGACCTGCTTTCTTTTCATGACCTTTTTTATCGGTATCACCGGCTATTCCAACGCTCTGGTAGCCCAGTATTACGGCGCCGGACGGCGGGAGAAGTGTCCCCTGGTGGTGACTCAGGGGGGCATTCTCGCTCTGGGAGGAGCGGTGCTCCTTCTAGCGGCCCTTCCTCTGGGGCGTTTTCTTTTCGTCCATTCCCGCATTCCTGCGGAACAAGTGGAGCTTCAGGTGATCTACTTCAACATCGTCATGATGGGGGCGGGGTTTGGTCTGCTCCGTAACGTGCTGAGCTGCTTTTTCAGCGGTATCGGGAAGACTTCCATCGTTATGGGGGCATCTCTTTTCTCCATGGTGGTGAACGTGGGAGCTAATTATGTCCTGGTTTTCGGAAAGCTGGGCTTTCCCGCCCTGGGAATTCGGGGGGCTGCTTACGGTACGCTCATCGGTGCCGCCGCGGGGCTTCTGGTGATTCTCGGAGCTTACCTCGGCAAGGAAAACCGAAAAGCCTACGGAGTTTTCCAGGCTCTGCGTTTCGACAAAGCCATCATGACCCTGCTTCTGCGCCTGGGCTATCCCGCGGGGCTGGAGCTTTTTCTCAATCTTCTCGCCTTTACCAACATTGTTCTGGCGTTCCATTCCTACGGTCTTGAGGTGGGAGCCGCCGCTACCATCGCTTTCAACTGGGACATGGTTTCGTTCATTCCCCTGGTGGGGATGAACATCGCCATAACCAGCCTGGTGGGGCGCTACATGGGGGCGGCAAAGCCCGAGGTGGCCCATCGGGTGACCATGACGGGGCTTTGCATGGCTTTCTGTTATTCCGGGGTGCTCCTGCTGATCTTTGCCTTCATGCCGGAAGCCCTGGTGAGGGTGTTTCATCCCCGGGAGGCCAGCCTGACTTTCGAATCCATGCTTCCTACCGCCACCTTTATGGTGCGTCTCATAAGTTTCTACGTTCTGGCAGATGCGGTGGGCTCCGTTTTCAGCGGGGCTCTCCGGGGAGCGGGGGATACCTTTTGGGCCATGTGTCTTTCCGTGGGCACCCATTGGATTCTGGCCTTTTCGGTAATCGCCGCGATCCGGATTTTCCACGCTTCTCCCGAAGCGAGTTGGTCCGTGCTGGTTTTCATGGTTTTTCTCATCGGCGGAGCTTTTTACTTCCGGTACCGGGGAGGAGCCTGGCGTACTCTCCGGGTGGTCTCCTGGGAAGGAGAAGCCTGATTTTCTGCTGGAATATCCATCCGTTCTTTTCCGAAAGAGTAATGCTCGACAAAAAGAGGCGGGAACCCCTTCAGGGATTCTCGCCTCTTGTGCTTGTGCTCTGTTCCGAAAATATTGCGGTCTATACGGGATAGACTCCGTCGGTGTCGGTCTTTTCGAAACCTCCGTCGGTGCCGGTTTCCCGGGCGAACTTTTTGGGAAGAAAGTCCTTGGCTACCTGGGGGAAAATGGCGTAGCTCAGTACATCCTCAGGCTGGGTGATGTAGGGTTTGATAGCCTCACGAGCGGCTTCGAGCTCCGGCTCCAGCATCTCCCCGGGACGGCAGGTGATGGGTTCCTCGTCGCCTATGGCCTTTTTCGCCGCTTCCGGATCCACCTCTGCGGGAGGACGGCCGTAGTATCCCTGGAAGTACATCTTCACTTCCTTGGGGATCATCTTCCAGGGCTGCCCCAGGAGAACGTTCAGGGTAGCCTGGGTTCCCACGATCTGGCTGGTGGGGGTTACCAGGGGGGGATATCCCATGGCCTTACGCACTTTGGGAACCTCCGCCAGCACCTCTTCGAGCTTGTGCAGAGAATTCTGCTCCTTGAGCTGGCTCTGAAGGTTGGAGTACATGCCTCCGGGAATCTGGTAGATCAGTACGTTTACGTCCACTCCGGTCATGCCCATGATCAGATCCGCATACTTTTCCCGAAGTCCCTTGAAGTAGTTGGAGACCGGAAGAAGGCGCTCCAGTTCGATCTTGGTATCCAGTTCGCCCCCCATGAGGGCCGCCACGATGGCCTCCGTGGCAGGCTGGCTGGTGCCCATGGCGAAGGGAGAGATGGCGCAGTCCACCACGTCCGCTCCTGCCTCGAGGGCGGCAAAATAAGCCATGGCAGCCATGCCGCTGGTGTAGTGGCAGTGGAACTGCACGGGAAGACCGTCGGTATGTTTCTTGATGGAGGTGACGAGCTTCTTGGCATCCACCGGGCTGATGAGTCCCGCCATGTCCTTCACGCAGATGGAGTCCGCTCCCATCTCCTTCATTTCTTTGGCGAGCTTGCCGAAGGCTTCCACGCTGTGCACCGGGGAGATGGTGTAGGAGATGCACATCTGCAGATGGGCCCCCTCTTTCTTGATTTGGTCCGCGGCGATTTCAGCGTTCCGTAAATCGTTGAGGGCGTCGAAAACCCGAATGATGTCCAGGCCGTTGCCCACGGCGCGCTTTACGAACTCCCGTACCACGTCGTCCGCATAGTGGCGGTAGCCCACCAGGTTCTGTCCCCGGAGGAGCATTTGAAGCTTGGTTTTCTTCATGCGTTTCCGGATTTGCCGCAGCCGTTCCCAGGGGCACTGTTCGAGGAAACGCATGGAGGTGTCGAAGGTGGCTCCTCCCCATACTTCCATGGAGTGATATCCCACCTCGTCCATGGTCTCCGCTATGGGAAGCATGTCTTCCGTGCGCAGCCGGGTAGCCATAATCGACTGGTGTGCATCCCGAAAGGCGGTTTCGGTGATTCCTACCTTGCGGTGCTTGGGGGCATCATGGTTCTGCCCTGTATTTCCAGATGCCTTCACATTGTTTTTGGTATTGTCTGTAGACAACAGAAAAACCTCCCCGTTTTCCGCATAATGCGGCTCTCTTTGGTGCCCCTTCTGGGGCCTTCTCCGCCAAATTGTGTGTAAAAGCTGCCAACTTTGGGTATTCTACCATGAGTAGCTCAGGCTGCAACAAGTTTATTCCCTTTTTGAAACCGAAAAGTACTCAAGTTCACTACCGGGAGCCCAGGAGGCGAGAATTCCCTCGCAGGCTCTTCTATGGCTTATGGGAACATTTTCGGCCTCCACCAGCACTGCTCGGAGAACTCTGCGATTCTCATGTCCCTCCAGAACCATCAGAGTAAGGGCCGATGCCAGCGGTGACATGCTGGGGTTGAAGGCCGCATTTTCCGCGTAGCGTCCCGCCACGATCCCCGCCCCTTCAAGCTCCAGGGCCACCCCTGCAACCCCCCCGGAATAAGGGGCGTAGCTCTTTTCCGCCGCCTTCAGGGCCGCATCTGCCAGGAAATCTCCTGAAGGAAGCCCTTTCCGGGAAAGGAGGGTGGTCTCTTCATCCAGGAGACGTACCGATTTATGAAGATCCCCGGGGCCGAAGGCCCGGGGGAGAAACTCCGAAAGTGTTCGGGGAGCTTCACCGGGGAGGAGAATTTTCAGGGATTCCGCCCCTTGAAGTTCCATGAGAAATTGCCGGCAGAGCCCGCAGGGGGGGGCGTTCACCGCGAGATGGGTAATCCGGTGTTCTCCCTTGTGCCAGGCATGCATCACCGCAGATTGTTCCGCATGGATGGAAGAGCTCAAAGGTTCTCCGGGGAACTCCATATTTGCTCCCATGTAGAAAGCGCCGCTCTCTCCGCGGGCTACGGCTCCCACGCAGAACTTGGAAATGGGAGGTCGGGCAAAAAAAGCCGCCCGGGAGAGCAGGGGCGTCATTTGGGTGAATTGAGTGGGATTGTCTTCGTCGTGTCTATCCATAGCTATAAACCCTCCTTTACAGGGCTTCTTGCAAAATACACCAAAAGATGAAAAAACGTGGTTCTCCGGGAATTTCTCCACCCCGGTCCAGAAAGGGTGAATAGAAATATTCCGCCTCCGAGAACTAAGCTTTTTGGAAAATTTACCCGACTTTTCCCCGCAATATCCGAAAATTTTCGAAGGCTTAGTTTGTATCCATTTCCCCATGTTATCACGGAAGCCCTGAAGGTGCACGAAAAGTATCGGCCTAGGGGGATCAAAATTCCATACTGCCCTTTGTAGAGAAAAAGTATGCCTTTTCTGGAGAGCCTTTCGTAAACTAAAACCATTTTACTATAGAACATTCTAAAAAGCCATCTCTTTTTCTAAGGAAGAGTTTTTTCCGTAATTTTCCTTAGTTTCTTGAAAAACTTGACATGTCATTCTTGAAAATTTTGTGCTCGTTGTTTTTGGGTGCTTTTTGTCCCGAGGGTTAGGAATTTTTCTTCGGCTTTGAAGCGTGGAGAGGATTCCGAGAAAAATGCTTGAATGCTCTCTCCAAGGATCTATTCCTTTCGCAGAAGCCCGAGAAGTTCCTCCATGGAAATCTCGGGGATTTGTTCCCGCCCCTGGAGAATGTCCTCCGCCAGGGTCCGCTTGTGTCCGTGGAGAGCTACGATTTTTTCTTCGATGGTTCCTTCCGCCACCATGCGGTAGATGGTTACCGGCCGGGTCTGGCCTATCCGGTGGGCTCGGTCCGAAGCCTGGTCCTCCACGGCGGGATTCCACCATGGATCCAGATGTACCACGTAGTCTGCCGCGGTAAGGTTCAGCCCCATGCCTCCCGCCTTCAGGCTGATGAGAAAACAGGTGGCTTCCTCCCGCTGAAAGGCATCCACCCGTTTTTTTCGCTCCCGCAGAGGGGTGTTTCCATCCAGGTATTGGTAGGAGATACCCCGGCGGTCCAGGAAGGCTCGCACCAGAGAGAGGTGATCCACGAATTGGCTGAATACCAGGGCCCGATGTTGGTTTTCTTCGAGATCCCACAGAATTTTTTCCAGAGCTTTGAGCTTGGAACTTCCGAAGCCGCTCTCGGGCAGAATCAGCCGGGGATGGCAGCAAGCTCGGCGGAGCTTCATGATGTGAGCGAGAATGCGAATTCGTCTCTGTCCCTGGGGAAGAGTGGTGTTCTGAGCCTCTGCCAGGGCTTGCCGGCGCAGGGCTTCGTAGAGAGATGCCTCTTCCGGGGAGAGCTGTACCGACAGGAGAATTTCCGTTTTCGGAGGAAGTTCCTCCAGCACCTGGCTTTTCGTTCGTCGCAGGAGAAAAGGCTCCAGAAGCCGTTTCAGCCGCTTTGCCGCATAGGCATCTCCCTCCTTTTCGATGGGAAAGGCAAGCCGGGAGTTGAAGCTTTTGAGAGATCCCAGAAGTCCGGGGTTCAGAAAACGAAAGAGGCTCCAGAGTTCTCCCAGATGATTCTCCAGGGGAGTGCCGCTGGTGATGAGCCGAAAAGTGCCCCGGAGCTTCATGACGTTTTTCCACCGCTGGGTTCGGGGATTTTTGATGGCCTGCCCTTCATCCAGAACGATGCAGTTCCAGGAAATTTTTTCCAGGGATGCCACTTCGTTTTGCAGAAGTCCGTAGCTGCACAGAACCACATGGCAGGAACCGGGGTTGGCCAGGAGCTCCTCCCGGTTCCCCTCGCCGAGAAAACTCATGGTCAGGGCGGGGGTGAAACGGCGGGCCTCGCGAAGCCAGTTCATGCACACCGAGGTCGGAGCCAGCACCAGGGAAGGTCCCTTTCCTCCCAGATAAAGCAGTACCGCCAGAGCCTGAATGGTTTTTCCCAGCCCCATGTCGTCCGCCAGGCAGGCTCCGAGTTCCAGAGAGGCCATCCGGGCGAGCCAGCGGAACCCCTCTTCCTGGTAGTTCCGAAGCTTGCCCTGAAAGGATGAAGGAACCTGGGGAATCAGCGTAGAGACGGTTTTGAACCGTTCTATGGTTTCTATCCATTTCGGAGGGAGATCCTCCGGGGGGACTTGGAGAAAGAGAGGGTGCAGTTCCGGAACGGCGGAGGAGTGGAAAAGGAGCTCTTTGCCCTTGGGAATGCTGAAGGCTTGCAGATCCTGGAGGCGGCGGCGAAATTCCCGGGTAAGGGCTAGGAATTCTCCGTTTTTCAGAGGGATGAACTGCCCCGGATGTTTTCCCATATTTTCGAGAATCTCTTTTAAATCCAGCACGCGGTTCGTATCGATTCGAAGCATCCCCGAAAGGGCAAACCACTGTTCGCGAAAGGTTATTTTCACTGAAAGATCGTCGAAGGAGAGGGGCCTGGTGATTTTCAAGGATTCTCCCTTGGGCCACTCCACTCGGATGATTTCCGGGCATTCCCGGATCTGTACGAGAAGCTCCAGACAGTCCTGGGGGCTCGGAAGGTGCCACGACCAGGGAGATTCCTGGTATCCCCGTTCCAGGGCGGTGCAGCAGGAGAGTACCCGTTTCGCCGTTTGAGCTTCCTTTTCCAAAGATCGGGCGACCTGCCAGGTTTTGCCTTCCAGGGGAAGAATCAGCAGGTTCCCTCCCTGTCCTGGTCCATAGGCGGGGCCCTTTTCTCCTAGGGGGTATACCCGGAGCTCGCAGTAAAGTCCTTCTCCCTCGGGGAGAAGCCTCACGGAAGGACGGTGTTCTCCCTCTCGTTCCGCCGCGGTATCCGCCGGAAGCTCGCCGCCGATTTCGGACAGTATGGAAACCGTTCCCGAAAGGGATTTGAGAGCGCGCAGAAGGTTTTCCCGCCCCGAGGGAGGGATCTCCAGCTTCGGAGAGTCTCCCAGGATTCCCAATATTTTCCGATGTCTTTCGGAGAGAACGAAGAACATGAGGGATCCCGGATGTTCTTCCAGAAGAACGAATCCCTGCTCTCTCTCCTCTTGGGAGGGGAAGGGGCGAAGCTCCAGGGTGAATCCCCGGGCATGCTGGCGTATGTGCAGTTCCGGTTCGGCTCCTCGAAGTTGTAGTTGTTCCCGGGGATCCTCCTCCGAAAAGATGTGGTGGTGTTCCCGGAGAGCCGAAAGAGCCTGCAGAAACGAGGAATGTCGCAAAGGAGTCTTTCCTCCTCGGGGGGCCTGTTCTTCCAGGGTGTTCAGAACGGTTCTGTCCTGGGGAGAGAGAAGGGAGCGTTCCCGATCCTCTTCGAAAAGTTTTTTTAGGGTTATTTCGGCGCCGCTGCTCCAGCCTCCCCGGGAAAGTCGTTTCTGTATCCAGGGGGTGATTTTTTGCACCTTGGGGCGCTGGGAATCCCGGTGTTTCAGCTCTATCCGCCAGGTAAGCCGCTCCTCCCGAGGAGAATTTGCGGGAGGGGCTTCTCTCAGATTTTCCAGAGCCTCCAGAACGCGCTGCCACTCTCTCTTCAAGATCATGAAGGTGCGAAGGGGAGGATTCCCGAGATTTTTAAGAAAAGAGTCTCCCCACACAGCCATATCCTCGTATCCCCGGGGCTCGCCGGCATGAAGCAGCCCCGCACACTCCGCTCCCAGGCGGTGGAGTGTGTGCTCCCGGCAGTGGCGGTAGAGGTCTGCCAGCTCCTCGCTCCGTCGGGGCAGATGATCCGGAGAGATCCAGAAAAGGGCGAGAAAGAAAAGGGTTCGGGTGAAGGGGTGCTTCCGGGCGAGCCGGGAAGGAGGAAAGAGCCGTTCCACCTGCTCCGCCTCCTGCTGAAAACCCCGGCGGAACGCCAGAAGACGGAGCAGAATGTCCCGATCCTCCGAAGGCTCCCGTTTCACCGAGCGCCAATGCTTGAGATATTCCTGGGCTTTCTCCCAGAGGCGGCGGTCTTCCTGAAGCAGAAGAGCGAGCACGTAGAGGGAGCTGTATGGAAAGGGAAGAATTCCCTGGGAGTTCTGGGAAAGCCGCTTTTGCAAAGCCTCCTCCCAAAACAAGAGACTCTCCGGGATATTTCCCGAAAAAAAGGCTTCGCAGGCTCTGTGGACTTCGAAGATCCATTCTTCGGGAAGGGGGGCGAGGCCCTTCAGAATTTCGGGGTTTCCCGAAAAAAGGAGATAGTTGTGGAGCATGGAGAAAAAAGGAGCGTACCAGCTCCGGCGGAGTTTCTCCGGAGCTTCGGGAAGTCGGGTGAGGATCTTTGTCAGGGTTTGCCACAAGGCATTTCCCAAAGAAGAATCTTCCTCCGTATAGAAACGGGATTCCAGTTGGGCAAGCACCCGGAACACCATGCCTGCGGGAAGGTGTTCGCAAAGCCAGGAGCCGTCGAAGGGAGAGGTGCAGATATCGAAAAGGGGATCCCTCGAAAGTCCTTCGGGAGGAGTGGCGGAGAAGATTCCTTCGTACAGGGAGAGTTCTTTCTCCAGATCGTTCCAGTTACCTGAATAGAAGGATATCCGGATGGAGCGGAAGAGCTTCCATCCCTCTTCCCGGGGATAGCCGATGTAGGGGCTGAACCGCTGGAGGGGAAGCAGGGCTTCCCCCGCATCCCGAAGGGGGGCATAGCGTTTTTCTTCCAGGGCTTCTCGGGTAACGAACTCCCGGATCTCCCGGGGAACCGAGAGAAAATCCTCGAAGGGGGGAGGAATGACGAGAAGCTCCAGATGGTGCAGCGTTTCCAGGAGAGAGAGGATTTTCTCCGGGGGATTTTCCGGCAGGAGGGCCATGCATCCCGAGAGAAGCGTTTCCCGGGGAACCGGCTCCGTAAGGATCGCCGCAAACCGGAGAAGCTCGCGCTCTTTCGGAGAAAGAGCTTCGTACCGATGTCGCAGTATTTTATGTGTTTCTTGGGAAAATCCGGGCTCTCTCATGTACTCTCCCTCCCTTCCCCTCAAAAGGGGAGCCTCGGAAGGGCCCCCCCGAATTTCGGGGTAACAACCCATGATACCATGTAAAGGGACACAAAAGCCGAAGGGCAGTGACGTGTATCCGCCGCTGCCCTTCGGCTTCAGGTTGTAACCGGGAAAACTGTGTCGTACAGCACTTCCAGGCGTCGGAGCCATCCTCCGAGAAAAACCCGGTAGATTTCGGGGGATTTCCGGGCGAGAGTTCCGTAAAACCGCATCCGCTCCAGTAAAAGCTCCTGAACCCCCAGGCGGTGCCAGAAAGCCCCGGAGCTCCGCAAAAGGAACACTCGTTCCAAAGTGCGGGGCCCCACCAAGCCATCCGTCTTCAGAGGTTCTTCCTCGGGATAGAGCCGGTTCAGGCTCTCCTGCAGCAGCTTTCCGGCCCGATCCACGCCGCAGTGCACCGCTCCGTCGAAATGGGCCAGGCTCAGTGGATAGGGAAGAGCGGAACATCCTCCGGGAAGATAATAGAAGGCGTAAAAAATTCGGGAAGCCTCCCGGAGAGAAAGATCCTTCAGGGATTCGGGAAGCCCTTCCAATACCTTCCGAGCCTTTTGCAGGCTTTTTTCGGTAATGCCGTACCGGGTGGCTCCTCCGGGATCTTGCGGATGGTGCACGTAGCCTCCCTCCACCTTCAGAATATGGGAGAGAAACGGAGCGGGGAGCTCTTCCCTCTCCTTCCAGGTTTCATGGTGCAACGTGGCGGGAATGTTCGCATGCATAAGCCATACCTCCCTCAGAAAAATTTACGGCTCCTCGCCGCTTCTGAAGGGAGCATACGAGCTTTTTTCGAGAGCTTCAAAGAACGGGTGGTTCTTCGAAGCGGAAATAACGGAAATTGCCTCCGGGAAAAAACGTTTCATAGCGTCCGAGCCTTGATTCTGGTAGACTCGAGGCGTTGCCGTCGTCATTTCCCTTAAAGGAGGTTCGGGAATGAAACATCCCATACATGCTCTCATTCTTGCGGGAGGAGGAGGTACCCGCCTCTGGCCTCTCTCTCGGGAGGAAGTGCCCAAGCAGTTCCTCTCCCTCGGAGGAAGCGAAAGCCTTTTGCAGGAAACCCTTCGTCGTCTGGATCGCCTCTGCGGTTCCCGGGTCCGGGTGGTGGGAGGAGAATGTTTTCGTTCCCAGATATTGCACCAGGCCCGGCAGATCGGACTTGAACACGAAGAAGAAATCTTTCTTCTCCAGGAACCTCTGGGGCGCAATACCGCTCCCGCCATCGCCCTTGGAGTGGGCACACTCCTTGAAGAGGGGCTGGATCCAGAAACTCCCCTCCTCGTATGTCCCAGCGATCATTCCATGAAGGATGAACAAGCCTTTCGGGAGGCTGTTTTTCAGGGGCTTGACGCTCTCGAAGCGGGGCGTCTGGTCACTTTCGGTGTGGTTCCCACGGCCCCGGAAACGGGATACGGCTACATCAAGACGGGCCGGAACCGAGGAGGATGGTACGAAGTGGAGGCCTTCGTGGAAAAGCCCGACGCGGAACGTGCCCAGGAATATATCGACTCGGGAGAGTATCTCTGGAATGGGGGAATCTTTCTTTTCCGTCTGGGAGATATGGCAGCGGCCTTCGATGAACATCTTCCAGAGATCGGCCAGCTCCTTCGCCAGGGGAGAAAAGCGCTGGAGGAAGCCTTTGAAGAGCTTCCCTCCCTTTCCATCGACTTCGGCATTATGGAAAAGGCGGAGAATGTGGGCGTGGTGCCCCTCCATGCGGAATGGACCGACCTCGGAAGCTGGGACGCCCTTTACGACGCCGCCCCCAAAGACGATCATGAAAACGTCTTGGAAGGAGACGTCCTGGCGCTTGGTTGCCAGAACTGCCTGATCAAGGGCAGCGGCAGACTCATCGCCGCTTCGGAGGTGGAGAACATGCTTGTGGTGGATTCTCCGGATGCCCTCTATATCGCTCCTCGGGGAAAATCTCAGGGAGTGCGGCACATCGTGGAAGCTTTGAAAAACCAGGGACGCCGGGAGCTTTGGCAGGCTCCGGAAAGCGCCCGGCATTGGGGAGAGTATCGTATTCTCTACGAGGCGGAAGGAATAAAGATCAAACGCCTCCGGGTGTTTCCCGGAAAAAGCCTCAGCCTTCAGTACCACCACCACAGGACCGAACACTGGATTGTCGTTAGCGGTACCGCCCTGGTGCGGCAGGAGGAGAGGGAATACTTTCTTCACGAGGGGCAGAGCGCCTTTATTAACAAGCACGAGGTCCACCGGCTCTCCAATCCGGGAAAGCTCCCCCTGGAGATCATCGAGGTCCAGAACGGACCCTATCTCGGAGAAGATGACATCGTACGTTACGGTGACGAGAATTTCAGAAAAAACGTTCCCGACTTCCCGGAGAAGGAGCCTTTTCCCAGGTAGCTTTTCCATTTTGAAAAACAACGAAAGGACGCCCTTCAAGGGCGTCCTTTCGTTGTTTTTAACGGGGAGCAACAACTTTTCTCGCATATCGAAAGAGGGAAAAGAAGAAGTCCGAAATGCCGATGTGCCGGTGATATGACGAAAATCTTTTTTCTCGGAGTCCTTTCCGTAGAATCGGAAAAGCCGAAGTTCCCTCTGCGAAAAGCTCCCTAAAGCTTATGCGCGCTTCTCCATTCCGGCCCGAAGCCAGGTATGAAGATCCCGGATGGCCTCTCCCAGAGATTCCAGGCGCTTTTCCATGCGTATAAGCAGGTATGCCGCCACCGCCACGGAAAAACCGCTCTGGAGGGCGCTGTTCAGAAACTCCTCCATGGATGATCCTCCTCTCAATATTTTTTTCATAAAGTCTTGTTTGCATTGCATTTCGAGCGCTTTTTTCAAGAATAGAAAAACTCCCCGGAACCGGAAGCCTCCGAATCCGGGGAGAACGCTTCTGCCCTCTCGGGGGTTATGCGGGTTTACTCGATCTCCGTAACGGTGCGATCCACGATATCCGCTCCCTGGAACGAGTTGGGATTCTTCAGGAATACCCCGGCTCCGATGATGGCGTTTGCGGCGGCGGTGGCCTCCGCAAGGGTAATGGTTTCCTTGGGATACCGTACGGAAAGAGTCCAATCAGTACCCGAAGGGGTTCCGAAATGAAGTCTCAAAGTCTTTGCCATGAAATTCACCTCCTCTCTTTATCCTTCTTCTTTCCGGAATTTCCGGAAAAGGGTGATCTCTCCGGTCTGGAAAGATGCGCTAGATCACCATGTCGGTGGCGTTCTTCTGAATCTCCACCAGGGGAACCGAAAGAAGCCCCTCCAGGGCCGCCGCTACGGCGTCGATGTTATCAGCGGTAGCGCTGGCACTCACGCCCCCCCAACTGAGAGAGCTCAGAACCGGATCGCCTTCGGGAGTGGTTCCGGTCTGCACACGCAAAGCCATGCGGGTACTCTTGTTACTGAAAGTCGCCATGTATTTCACCTCCTTTCCCGTTGGGTTCTTTCCCCGGGAGTTCTTTGTGTGAGTTCTCCTCCGGGAAAGTGGCTGTTACGGGGATCATGATACCCGCGCATTTAACCATTTTCAAAGAACTGCTGGTTCTACCCTTTTCAGAGGAAAGATTCCTGGAACTATGCCTCGTACATCCACGAAAAAGAGGCCCCTTCTCATAAAGAAAGGGCCTCGGAAAAACGCTCTCCCAGGAGTTGGGCTAGGGAGATTTTTTTCTGAAAAGAAGTACCGATGGAGGAATTCCAAGAGCCTTCGCCAGAAGAAGAAAGACCTCCAGAGAGGGCACGCGACTGCCTCGTTCAATGGCGGAAAGATACTCCTGGGTGATTCCCGCTTTTTCTGCAAGCTCCTTCTGGGTGTGACCCCGCTGCATCCGGAGATGACGGATGCGAGTACGGTGAAGAACGTACATGCCAGCCTCCTTGTTGTCTGTAATATGCCTTGGAAGGGAGTCTTCCGAAGGCGGAAAAGGGGCGAAGGGCGGAAAAACGATTTAGAACCTTTCCGATGGGGGAAGAAAGGCTTCTAAAAGTAAAGCAAACTTTACCAAATGCGTCAAGGGGATAGGGTGCTTAGGAATGTTTGGGGATATTGCACGGAGGAAAAATTCTTTCAAGAATGGTTCAATGGTTCTGTTTTTTGTCCCTCCGGAAATGTCATGAAAATACGACTCTCTTTTTCTTTGTTGGCATGCCGCAGGGGAAGTGTAGAGGCCTTTGAGAGTCTCCGGTTTTTTTCTTTCGAGACCTCCTTTATGCTGAAATAAAGTGTATAATCAAAAAAAGTGGAATTTTTTCATCCATTAAATTTTAGTTCTATTCCTGAGATTGGGCGGAGAAGCTTATTAAGAAGTGTTTCCTTGTGTTTTGAAAGCATGAAAAAACCGACGGGGCAAATACGGCGATTTGTCCCGTCGGTTTTTATGTGAGCTTTTATGGCATGTTCTTATACGTCTTATACGTCCAAATTCCGCACGTCCCGGGCGTGTTTTTCGATAAAATCCCGTCTTGGTTCCACCTTGTCTCCCATGAGGATGCTGAAGGCCTCGTCCGCTGCCACGGCATCGTCAATCTCTACCCGTTTCAAAACTCGTCCTGCGGGATCCATGGTGGTTTCCCAGAGCTGTTCCGGGTTCATTTCTCCGAGGCCTTTGTAACGCTGAAGAACATATTTTTTCCCCTCCAGGGGTTCCGTGATTTCCCGGAGCTGTTTCTCCGTGTAGCAGTAGTTCACGGATTTTCCCACCTGGATCCGGTAGAGGGGAGGCTGGGCTACGAAGAGGTGTCCCTGTTCGATGATTTGGGGCATGAACCGGAAAAAGAGGGTTAGCAGGAGGGTGCGGATATGAGCTCCGTCCACGTCTGCGTCGGTCATGATAATGGTGCGGTGGTATCGTAGCCGGGTGATGTCGAACTCGTCTCCCACGCCGCAGCCGAGAGCCTGGATGATGGTGCGGATTTCGTTGTTGCTCAGGGCTCGGTCCAGGCGGGCCTTTTCCACGTTGAGAATCTTTCCCCGCAGGGGGAGAATGGCCTGAAAGTTGCGGTCCCGGCCCTGTTTGGCGCTTCCTCCGGCGCTGTTTCCCTCCACGATGTAAATCTCCGAGTTTTGAGGATCCTTGCCGGAGCAATCCGCCAGCTTTCCCGGAAGGTCGAAGCTGGAAAGGGCGGATTTGCGCCGTACCAGCTCCCGGGCTTTCTTGGCGGCTTCCCTGGCCTGACGGGCCTTGAGAGCGTTGTTTACGATGGGTTTGAGAGCTTCAGGGCGATCCTCCAGGAGGTTGAGAAGGGAGTCGTAGACGATGGAATCCACGATGCCTTTGATTTCTCCGTTGCCGAGCTTGGTTTTGGTCTGTCCTTCGAACTGGGGATCCGGAAGTTTTATCGAGATGACCGCAGTGAGTCCTTCCTTGAGGTCTTCTCCGGTCAGGTTGGGTTCTTTTTCCTTGAGCAGCTTCTCCCGCCGGGCCATTTCGTTGATGCCCCGGGTGAGGGCGGTACGGAATCCCGATACGTGGGTGCCTCCCTCGATGGTGTGGATAAGGTTCGCAAAGGGAAAGAGCCGCTCCATGTAGCTGTCGTTGTATTGGATGGCCACGTCCAGGAGCACGCCGTCCTTTTCTCCCGACATGGAAAGAGGAGGGGCGAAGAGGGTTTCCTTGCCTCGGTTCAGATGCTCCACGAAGGCTTGGATTCCTCCCTCGTAAGCGAATTGGGTCTCTTTCTCCTGCCGCTGATCCCGGAGAGTGATGGAGATTCCCGGGGTGAGGAAAGCCAGCTCTCGAAGGCGGGAAGAGAGAATGTCCCAGGAAAAGTTGATTTCGGGAAAGATGAGGCTATCCGGAAGAAAGTGAATCTTGGTTCCTCGACGGGTGGTATCTTCTCCGGGAGTGAGGGGGCCCACGGGAAGGCCTCGCTGGTAGGACTGCTTCCACTCCTGTCCGTTTTTCCATATGGTAAGCTGGAGCCACTCCGAGAGGGCGTTTACCACCGAGAGTCCCACTCCGTGAAGTCCTCCCGAAACCTGGTAGGTTTTGTTGTCGAACTTGCCCCCCGCATGGAGTACCGTGAGCACTACCTCTGCGGCGGATTTGCCCATGGTGGGGTGTTCGTCCACGGGAATTCCTCGTCCGTTGTCTTCCACGGAAACGCTGTTATCCGGATGGATGGTGACTTCCACGTTGTCGCATATTCCCGCGAGAGCCTCGTCCAGGGAGTTGTCTACGATTTCGTAAACCAGGTGATGCAACCCCCGGCTTGCGGTGTCTCCGATGTACATTCCCGGGCGTTTGCGTACCGCCTCAAGACCTTCGAGAATCTGTATATTTTCTGCGGTGTACTGCTGGGAGGCAGTGGCAGCGTTCATTCCTCGTGTTCCTCCTTACGTCGTGTTTCCATGCGCACATGGGGCTGTGGTGCCGTTTTTTCGTTGTTGGCTGTTCCTTGTCGGATAAGGGCCGCCAGAAGCGCATCCCGTTTGGCGATGGTTTTTGGGGTTATATGTACGGTGTATACCGAGCGATTTCTCAGGTAGGCCCGGGTGTGTTTTCCTTCCCGGACAAAGGCTACCACTTCGGTGAGGCTGAGGGGCTTTCCCGTTTCCAGAGCTATAATCATGGTCCTTACCTCCTTGCATAAAGGCAGGAGTACAACCTTACAGAGTATACCAGAATTCCTTCAAAAACAGACGTTTTGAGAAGTCTTTTGGACAGAAAATCTTTTGAGGAACAGCAAGAAAGAAGCGGGAAAAATACACATAAAAGAACTCTCGGGAGAGATGGAGCCTTCCCGAAAGAAGGGGTTGAAAAAATGCCTTCCCCCTGGAAAGCTCCGGGGGGAAGTGCAGAAAACTGTCATTTTATTTTATGGAAAAAATCTGATCCAGCCGGGTGAGTTCGAAAACTTCCTTGACGCTTCCCCGCAGGTCGTGAAGAACCACGGTTCCCCCACGTTTGGCGCAGCGCTTGTAGAGCGAAATGAGAACCCCCATGCCGGCGCTGTCGATGAACTGAAGTTCTCCCATGTAAATCTCCACATGGGAAACCATCTCACCCATTTTTTTAATGGCCTCTTCCCGGAACTGGGTGGCATCTTCCACGTACATATACCCCGAAAGGCGAGCTTCCATTCGATTCCCCTGTACATTCAGATTCATTTTCATGGCTGAACTCCCTCCTTGAATGTTCGCTTGGCCCTTTGTCAAGCCGAAACCTCTCCAGGGCCTTCCTTAAGAATCACAGTCATGCAGATGGTTCCGGGTTTTGGAAAGGAGAGTCGATCACAGCATCCCTCCATAATTATAAAGCCTCTTCCATGCTCCGAAAGAGGATCCGCATCCTCTCTTGACCAATGCCGCAGAAACATGTCCCGATCCAGGCGGTTTCCCTCGTCCTGAATGAAAACCCGAAGCTCCCTGCCGTGCCGAAGGATACGGAGAGATACCGTTTTTGAGGAGTCGTTTTGATTTCCATGAAAGAGGGCGTTGTTCACCGCCTCGTTGATGGCCACGAAAAGAAGATCGCAGCTATGGCAACCCTGGGTGGTGAGAAAATGCCGGATCATACGAACATGCAGCTCGAATTCTTTTCGGGAATGGAAATTCTTTTCCAGGCTTTCCATAGAGTAGCTCCTTTACGGGCAGACGAAGATTATTCCCGAAAAATCCCTTGTAACCTGCTGGGAAGAGTTTCTCCTTTGAACAGATCCAAATAATTGTACCACGTTATTGCTTTTCGGAAAGCCTCAAGAAATCTGCCCGAGCCAGAGGGAGGCCGCTCCGAAGAGGGGGGCTTCCTTTCCCAGGGAGCTTATACGGAGATTCAGTACTTCCCGAAAGGGGAGTGCCAGAAGGGGAAGGATTTTTTCCTCCAGAGCGGGCACAAGTCCCGGGGCCCGGCTGATGCCTCCGCCAAGCACCACTACCTCTGGATCCAGAAGGTGCATAACGCTGGCGATGGCTCCTCCCAGGTGTGTGAGAATGGTTTCCCAGGCTTGAAAAGCCCGGGGATCTTTCTCCCGGAGGGCCCAGAAGTTTTTCACGTCTCCCGGAAGGTCAAGGCTCCGGGCGGTTTTCCCGATGCCATCCGCTCCCGCAAGAGATTCCAGATGTCCCTTGCCGCCGCATCCTCCTGCGCAGAGTCGTTCATGGTTTGTCCAGATGTGGCCGGATTCCGCTCCCATGCCGTGAAAACCCGTAATAAGGTGTCCTCCGCTCACCAGACCTCCTCCTATACCCGTACCCAGAGTGAATACCGCATAATCCGTCATACCTCGGGCTTCTCCCGCAAAGCCCTCTCCCAAGGCGTAGCAGTTGGCGTCGTTTTCCACCAGCACCTCTCGGTGAAGCTCCTTTTGCCAGAACTCTTTAAGAGGTACGCTGCGCCAGGTGGGGAAGTTGGGAGAGCTTCGCAGCACCTCCCGGGGAGAGTCCAGAAAGCCCGGAACACCGATTCCCAGGGGGGCTTCCGGGGCCCGGAACCGTTCGAGAATTTCCCGAATTTGCCGGGTTACCGGGGCAAGTTCCCGAGAGGGAACCGTATTCTCTTCGAGAATTTCCCGGATACTTCCTCCTTCCACCAGAGCCGCCGAAATGGTGTGTCCTCCCAGATCGATGGCCAGGGCTGTGGTGTGTTTCATAATCCCCATCCCTCCTCTTCTCGGTTTTTACGGCTGGTTCTTTTCCAGTTTTCATTAAATTTTTTCATGCATTTTCGGGAGATTCATGGTGCAGTTCCGGATGGCTTTCCATGAACTCCAGAAAAATATCCGTATAGGTTGCGTCGAACTGGATCCCCCGATAACGCCGGATTTCCTCGAAAGCCTCTTCCGGAGAGCAGGCTTTCTGGAAGGGGCGATGGTTGATCATGCAGGTGTAGGCATCCACCAGTGCAAAGAGGAGGCAGGCCGTGGGTATTTCTTCTCCCTGGATGCCCAAGGGGTATCCCTTGCCGTCTGAGCGTTCGTGATGCTTGAGAATCCACTCCGCCACGGGAGCGAGTTCCGGCGAGCTGAGAGCGATGCGGTGCCCGATTTCCGGATGCCGATAGATGATTTCCCATTCCTCACTCGTAAGAGGCCCGGGCTTTCCCGCAATTTCAGGAGGAATGCCGATATAGCCGATGTCGTGAAAGAGGGCGAAGAGTCCTACGTTGGCTTCTTCACTTTCGGGTTTTCCCAGATGCTTCCAAAAGGCAAGCATGATGTCCCGGGCGTGGTGCTGGTGCCCTTTGGCGTTCGGCATGGCAACATTGCAGAAGTTGGTATGCAGTTTTTCCACGAAGTTTTTCCGTACCCGGGCGCTCTGGCGCAGTTTCTGCCGGTACATTTTGGAATCCGCTTCGTTCATTAAAGTTTCCACAGAAATCGGGGCGGCCTCCTCTTTGGAGGTTTCCCGGCAGGTGCTCCCCACGGAGAGGCTGAGGGGAATGGCTCCGGATCCGGCGTTATAGGCCTCCATGTTTTTTTGAAGCCTTTCGAGGATGTGATGCATTTGCTCTTTGGGACACTGAGGAAGAAGTACCGCGAATTCATCTCCCCCGATTCTGGCAATGATGTCGGAACTGCGGAAGGTTTGGCGCAGAATGCAGGCCGTGGCGATAAGAAGCCGATCTCCCGCGGCGTGTCCCATGATGTCGTTTACCAGTTTGAGCCCGTCGAGATCGCACATGACGGCTCCCAGAGGGTCGAAACGCCGGGTTTCCATGCGGTGCATCTCCTCCTCGAAGAAGGCCCGGTTGTAGAGCCCCGTGAGAGAATCGTGCATGCTGAGGAAACGCAGTTTTTCTTCCATGGTCTTTTGAGCCGAAAGATCGATGATGATTCCGAGAACCCCCTCGATTTCTCCCATCTGCCGCACCGGGTTGATGTAGAGCGCCGCAGGAAAGGTCTTGCCTCGGGCGGTACGGGCGTTGAGTTCCGTGGAGATTTCCCGGTCCTCGTCGAAGAGGCGTTTCATACAGCGCCGGGCGGTAATCTTGTGGTCTTCTTCGAAAAGATCCAGCCAGGAAAGCTGCTGGTGTTCCAGATCTCGCGGAAGATAGCCGAAACTCGCAAAGCCGTTACGATTCATAAAACGGACGATTCCCTTGAGGTCCGTTTCGAAAATGGTTTGGGGAAGGCTGTCCGTAAGTTCTTTGTAACGGTTTTTTTCTTCCTGCAGGTGCATTTCTGTTTTTTTAAGCTCCGTCATGTCCAGAATGACCCCGTCTATGAACCGTTCTCCCGTGGTTTCATCTCGGGTCACCTGGCCGCAGTCGTGTACCCAGATGTACTTGCCGTCGCTCCGGAGAATGCGGAAATGAATGGAAAAGGTTTCCTGTTCCTCGATCTGTTTCCAGAAGGTGGTGAGAAGATAGACCCGATCTTCCGGATGGGCGATGTCCGTGATGGTGATGCGGTGATTGCCCAGGATGTCCTTGACTTTGTAGCCCGTGAGGGTCTCGAAATTCTCGCTCACGAAAATCTTGGTGAACTGTCGGTCCACCCGGCTCCGGTAGACCGCTCCGGGAATGTTGTTCGCCAGGGCCAGAAGCTGCTGCTCGTTCTGGCGTTCTTCCCGCCGGATCTCTCCAAGGGTATCCAGAAGGGTGTTGATGCCTTGTTCTACCCTGCTGATTTCATCGGTTCCCTTTGAAACCAGCCGCTGGGGAGATGGAGCGAAACGGCTTTCCTGAACGAGGGTATGGAGAAAGCCGGCAAGCTTATGGAGTCTTTGGATGATCAGCCGATGAAGAACGAAGGCGATGAGGAAAAAGAGGCTTATCCCCAGAATAAAGAGTAAAATCCCATGGAAAATGAGAGTTTGTCTGATTTGAGAGTTCCGGCCCGGAGAGGAGGGGGAGAAGCTCAGAAGAGCCTGGGGTTTTCCGTCCCAGCCTCGGAGCAGAAAAGAGCTTCGGCCTTCCTCTCGGGAAAAAAGCTGGAGCAAGGAGCTTCCGGAACCGTCAATTTCGTGTACAATAGCCAGGTCTTTCGGGGAGATCCTTGAAGATTTCTCGGTGAGAAAAAGGCATTGAAAGGCCCAGGGGTTATGAGGACTTCCTATGGGTTCCGAACAGGGAAGAAGGGTGCGGAGGGTCTTTCCCAGAAAGAGCATGGCCTCGAAACCCTCCTCTTCGGCTTCTTCGGAGGAGGAGGGCGGAGTTCCCGCCAAAAGAAAGGTTTTTTCTCCGGCAGTTGCCAAAAGAAAGGCGTCTTCCGATGCCGGAGGGTTGGTCAGGATTTCCAGGGGGGGGAGAACAAGGGGTTCCTGCGGGCCCAGCCCTTCTTGCCAGAGGATTTCTCCCCGGGAATCCAGCATGAGAACGAGATCCCCGTGGAGAAGCGCTTTGCTGCGCCGGTGCTGAAGGCGTTCCGCAGAGCACGCGTTCTCCGGATCTTCTCTGAGAGTCGTAAAAAGGCCCCGGGCGGTTTGCCGCAGTGCCGTTTCCTGGGATCGGAGAGAGTTCAGTACCCTCTCCCGAAGAAGAAGGCCTTTATGCCGTTGGGACTCTTCTTCTATCCGAAAAATGGCAGCCCCCAGGAACATGCCCAGAATTCCCGTAACCGGGATGAGCACCAGGAGAAGCATGAGAGTTGTCTTTAATCGCAAACTCAAGGGTAACACATCCTTGCGGGGATTTTTCACGATAAAACGAAAAAATTAACGAAAAATACGGAGGCATCTCGAATATCATTATACTATAGAACTCCCGGGTTTCGGGAAAAGGTGTTTTTCCTTCGGAAGCAAGGCGAAGATTGTCGCAAAAACCGAAACTCTTTCGCGTAATCTGTCAAGGAGGCTGAAAACGTATGAAGATAGTGCGATTCGCGGTGCCCGGAGAAGCCTCTCCGGGCTGGGGAATTCTTGAAAATTCTCAAGTTCGGAGAACTTCCCGCATGGGAGGCGAGGAGACCGGAGAAGTGGTTCCTGCGGAAAAGATACGTTTTCTCGCTCCCGCGGAGCCCTCTAAAATCGTTTGTGTAGGCCGGAACTACCTGGAACATATCCATGAGTTGGGCAACGAGATTCCCGAGAACCTGGGACTTTTTATCAAGACCCCTAATTCTCTGGCGGATCCCGGAGAGACGGTACCCTACCCCTTCTACTCCGAAAACTTTCATTATGAGGGTGAGCTCGCTCTCGTGATGGGGCGCACGGCCCGGCAGGTTTCGAAGGAAGAGGCCCTGGATTACGTATTGGGGTACACCGTGGGGATCGACTTTACCGCTCGGGATGTGCAGCGCAAGGATCTCCAGTGGGTCCGGGCCAAGGCGGCGGACAAGTTCTGTCCCCTGGGGCCCTGGATAGAAACGGAGCTGGATCCCTTCGATCTTCAGGTGAAAACCCTGGTAAACGGCGAGGTGCGCCAGGACGGGCGTACCAGCCTCATGATGTATCCCGTGGATTACATCGTGAGTTACATTTCGGCCTTCATGACCCTGCTCCCGGGGGATGTGATTCTTACGGGCACCCCCAAGGGCGTGGGTTCCCTGGAGCGGGGGGATCGTATCGAGGCCTGGGTGGAGGGAATCGGCACCCTTTCGGCGCAGATTTCCTGATTTCTTCGCATGCCTTCCACAACGGCCCGGAGAAAATCGAAAACCTGATTTCCCCCATGGACCCATTGCCGGAAGGGCTTGGAAAAAGCTCTTCCGGCAGCGCTTTTTTCGGCATATTGTAGTAACATGGGGGGGGCTTTTCCACGAGCCTGGTTTATGTGTCCTTATTCTCGTGATATGCAAAGGAGTTGAGCTCTATGAAGTGCCATCTGCGAAGGGGAGTCTTCATGCTGTCCGTATGTCTGGGAATCTTCCTGGGGTCTTCCGCTTGGGGAGCCCAGCCGATTTATCCCTATCCCATGGTGACGAATACGGATATTTTCGGGGCCGGGGGAGTTTTCGGAGAGGATCGCCACAATGCCTTCCGGCACGACAGTTTTTCCATGGCCCTGAATGGCGCGTCCTGGAGGGTGGATTTCGGCATCCTTTCCCCGGATGCCCAGGCCCTGGATCTTCTGCTTCTGCGAACGCTCCATCCCCGGGGAAGCTGGCTCCTCTCCTTCACCCATGAAGGCCCCTTGTTGGGAGCCCAGGATGTTCTGGAAATTTCTCTGGAGGGGGATCTTCTGACGGCTCCTCCGGTGCGCCTCATTTCGGGGGATGTGACTCGGGATATCCCCTTTTCCTGGAATTTCGGCAGCGAAACCCAGGGTATCTCCCGGGCCGTTCTCAAAGGGGCCTACTACACTCTTTCGGGAGATCAGGAGACTCTCCAGAGCGAAGCGGAGATGGCCTTTTCCCTGGCTCTGGTGACGGAGCCCGATACCTTCGTTCTGGGATACGCCGCCGGAGCGGACGATCCTCCTCCTTCGGCGTATCGGTACCTCACTCTCTCTTCTCAGGAGAGCGAAGCCGTGAGTATGCACGTTTTCGCCACCACCACGGATACCCTCTGGCTTCGCTTTCTGAACATGGGGAAGAACGGGGTTCGTTTGAGCGCTCCCGGTTTTGCCAGCCAGGAAATTTCCTTTGCCGGAGGGGGATCCGCCGGAGCGGGAGTGTTTCCGGGATATCTGGAGCTTCTGCGATCGGATCTTATCACGGGAATGACCTTCGATCTTACCGTGGCGGGGGAGGGAGGATATGAATTGCAGCGGCGCTATCCCTGTTCGGTGACGGTGGTGCCCTACTATCCCCTGCCTCTTGCGACGGGAGACCCCTTGCAGGATTCTGCGGCAGGGGCGGCGATCGTTCCCGCTCAGATGGAAATGCCCGAAGGCATGTCCTCGGTGGAAGCCGCCCAGATCGGCACGAACAACCGTTTCGGCGAAGCGGATCCTGCGGCCTATGCGGAACTCGTTCCCGGAGCTTTCCGGGCATGCTATTTCGATATCGGAGCGCAGCGCTTCGATCCCGAGGATCTCATCGGGCTTCCCCTGGTGGTGACCTGGAAAATTACCTCCGAAGATTTGGGGCTTTACGGAGGCCTTTCGGGATCCCAAATCGCTTCTTTCTTCGATTCTCTCAAGGCGCCGAAAAATGTGACCGAGAAAATCTTTACCCATCTTCGGCCCTTCAAGCAGTTCGGCCATACGGGAACCGCGGACTTTGCGGATAAAGCGGGAACGTACTGGCCCTTCTTCTTCGAGACCGGTTACAACCCCCAGGAGGAGAGCGTGACCGTGCAATTCCGGATGGTGCTCCTGGATGACGAGCGATCGGGGGTAACCCTTGCCAAAAAAGGGCAGATAGGATTCTTTCCCCTCTTCGACGGTGTCCGGGACGGCGTCTTTCGGGATCCCCTGGCGCTCTCCTACCGGAGTGCGAATCTTTCGGTTCCCGCCGGAGCGGAGGAGCTGGGAGATCTGCCGAACCCCCTTCCCACGGGAACCATCGTTCCCAGCAGCCCCACTCCGGGAGCCTCCGGAAGCGGTGGAGGCAGCGGCTGTAACGGAGGGTTCGGGGGGGCCTTTGTGCTGCTCCTTCCTCTGGCCGTTCTTTTTCGAAAGCTTTAACCATTTTTTCCGGGAGCGAAAAGAGAGCTGCATGAGGCTGTCATCTCAGGCCGGGCGGACCTCCGGGTCTGTCCGGCCAAATTACAAACAAGAACTAAAGGAGCGATTTTCGTGGGATACATACTCGTGAGCGGAGGAGCGGGGTACGTGGGAAGCGCCGCGGCCCTGGCTCTTCAGGATGCGGGATATTCCGTGGTGGTGCTGGACAACTTCGTGAAGGGCCATCGGGATATGGTCTTCGGCGAGCTGGCGGAGGGGGATCTCCGGGATGAGGCCTTCCTGAAGGAGCTTTTCGCACGGTACTCCGTGGAGGGGGTGTTGCATTTTGCCGCCTTCAGTCTGGTGGGAGAGTCCATGAAGGAGCCCGAGAAGTATTATGCCAACAATGTGGAGGGCACTCTCTTGCTCCTCCGGGCCATGCGTGCCGCGGGGGTGAGCCGTTTCGTCCTTTCCTCCACCGCCGCGGTGTACGGAGAGCCCGAAAGAATCCCCATCCAGGAGACGGATCCCCTGGTTCCCACCAACGTCTACGGAGAAACCAAGCTCTTTCTCGAACAGGTTTGCCGCCGTTACGGAGAGGCTTACGGCCTTTCCAGCGTGATGTTACGCTATTTCAACGCCGCCGGGGCGGATCCCCGGGGGCGGGCGGGAGAGGATCACGCTCCGGAGACGCACCTCATCCCCCTGGTACTGGATACGGTGCTGGGGCGCCGGAAGAACATCACCCTCTTCGGCTCGGACTATCCCACTCCCGACGGAACCTGCATCCGGGATTACGTGCACGTGGCGGATCTCGCTTCGGCCCATCGGGGAGCCCTGGAATCCCTTTTCCGGGGCGAGGGAGAAGGGCGGTGCCGGAAGTACAACCTCGGTAACGGCAAGGGTTATTCCGTGTCGGAGGTGATCGCTGCGGTGGAAAAGGTAACGGGAGCCTCCGTTCCGGTGGAACGGGGAGAACGTCGCTGGGGAGATCCCGCGGTGCTGGTGGCTTCCTCGGAGAAGGCGGAGCGGGAGCTCGGCTGGTGCCGGGAGTATTCCTCCCTGGAGAGCATAGTGGAAACCGCCTGGGAATGGCATAAGAGGCGGTTCGCATGAGCGGCGGCGCTCTTCGGGGGCTGGCCCTTTTCGATTTCGACAAGACCTTGAGCGATCGGGATACCCTTTTCGATTTTCACTGTTCTCATTTTGGCAAATCCCGGGTCTACGCCTGGGCCCTCGGGCACGGCCCTTCCCTTTTGGGGTGTCCCTTGGGATGGACTCACCGGGGAAGAATCAAGGAGGCTTTTCTTTCCCATTTCTGGAGAGGGGTTCCTTACGAAACCTTTGCCCGGGCCGCCCGAACCTACTCTCTGGAGCGAATTCCCGGAATACTGCTTCCTAAGGCCCTGCAAACCCTGGAAGAGCATGTCCGGCGGGGAGACCGGGTATTGGTGATCTCCGCTTCCATTCGGGAATGGCTGGAGCCCTGGTGCCTTGCAAGAGGCGTGGACAGGGTGCTCGCCACGGAGATGGAGGTTCGGGAGGGAGTTCTTTCGGGGCGCCTGGCCACTCCGAACTGCCGGGGCCCCGAGAAGATCCGCCGCCTTCGGGAGGTGCTCGATCCGAAGGACTATTCTCCTCTCTACGCCTACGGGGACAGCGAGGGGGATCGGGAGATGCTCGCCCTGGCGGATCATCCCGTGTATCGGTGGCGCATCGGATCATGACCTTCCGGGATCTGGCGGGGCTCTACCGGATTCCCCAGTGGGGGAAAAATCTTTTCGTTCTGGCTCCGGCATTTTTTGCCTTCCGCATGGATGAGCCCCTGGTAGCCATGCGGGCCCTGGGGGCCTTTTTCGCCTTCGGTTTCACCGCCAGCGGGGTGTACGTGCTCAACGATCTGGCGGATCTTGAATCCGACCGCAAACATCCGGAAAAGCGCTTTCGCCCCCTCGCTTCGGGGAGAGTCTCTCCCTCTTCGGGCATGGTGGCGGGAGGGCTGGCCCTTTGCGGGGGATTTCTTGGGGGAGCCCTCTTCGGGGTAGAAGCCCTGGGACTTCTCGTTCTCTATGGGGGGCTCAACGCCCTCTACTCCTGGAAGCTCAAACATGCGGCTTTACTGGACATCTTCTGCATCGCCCAGGGTTTCGTGCTCCGGGTGCTCTTCGGAGGTCTTGCGGCGGGAGTTCCCCTTTCGCGATGGATCGTGATCATGACCTTTCTCCTGGCCCTCTTTCTCGCCCTGGGAAAGCGCCGGGGGGATCTGGAGATGGAAGAGGAAATTCCCGGCCTGCGCCCCGCCGTGGAGGGGTATTCCCGGATCTTCGTGGATGCCTCCATGATGATGCTTTCCGGAGTTACCCTGGTGGCCTATCTCATGTACTGTCTCTCTCCGGAGGTGATGACGGCCTTCGGAACCACCCGGGTCTACTATTCCTTCGTCTTCGTGCTCTTCGGTATTCTCCGGTATCTGCAGAACGTCATGGTCTTTCATCGCACCTCTCCCACGAAAATTCTCTATGGAGATCCTTGTTTCCAAGCTCTTCTGGCAGGATGGATCGGGTTTTTTCTGCTTCTCTTTCTGCTGCGGTAAAACCAAAGGCGAGGACGGAAAGCGTAGATCCTTTTCGGACCGTTTTCTGGTTCTGGCTTTTGCTCGTGACGTTGGTTTTTGCTTTTCACCGCACGTTTTGCTTCTCACGTTTTCCTTCAAACTTGCCTTTATAAAGGAGTGCCGCCATATGACCGTACACGAAAAGCCCCGGGTTCTGGTTACCGGGGGATCGGGGTTTCTCGGAATTAACCTCATCCGATATCTCCTCGCCCGGGGGTACGGAGTGACGAACATCGATTTCGCCCCCTTCACTTACGGGGACTGTAATCACAAGATCCGCATGGTGGACGGAGATATCCGCAATCCGGAAAGAGTCCGCGCCGCCATGGAGGGAGCGGACATGGTGGTACACTGTGCCGCCGCGCTTCCTCTTTACACGGAGGAGGAAATTTTCTCCACCGACGTGGAGGGAACCCGGAACATACTTCTGGCCGCCCGGGAGGCGAGGGTAACTCGGTTCGTGCATATTTCTTCCACCGCAGTCTACGGAGCTCCCGAGCGGCATCCTCTTTACGAAACGGATTCCCTGGTGGGGGTGGGGCCTTACGGAGAGGCTAAAATCCTGGCGGAAAAAGTTTGCCGGGAGTTCCGAGACGAGGGGATGGTGCTTTCGGTGCTCCGGCCCAAGTCCTTTATCGGTCCCGAGCGATTGGGAGTCTTTGCCCTTCTCTACGATTGGGCCTATACGGGGCACAACTTTCCGCTTCTCGGAGGAGGAAACAACCTTTACCAGTTTCTGGACGTGGCGGATCTCTGCGAGGTTATCGAAAGCTGTCTCACTCTTCCGGAGGAGAGGGTAAATGGGGTGTTCAACATCGGAGCCGAAGTTTTCGGCACTCTGAAGGAGGATTTTCAGACGGTGCTCGACGAAGCGGGAAAGGGGAAGCGTATCGTCTCCCTTCCCGTGGGGCCCGCCCTGAAGCTGTTGAAGCTTTTGGAGAAATTCGGCCTCTCTCCCCTCTACGAATGGATTTACGATACCGCCTACCGGGAATCCTTCGTCTCCGTGGACAAGGCTCGGGAGATGCTGGATTACGCTCCCCAATACTCCAACCGGGAGGCCCTTCTTCGGAACTATCGGTGGTACGTGGAGCATTTAGAGGATTTTCGGAACGCCTCGGGGATCTCCCACCGGGTTCCCTGGAAACAGGGACTTCTGCGGCTGGGAAAGTGTTTTTTTTAGGTTTTTCTCACCCGCCGAAGAAGAAACGCATTCTCAAAAGGATATAGTGTCAGCCGCTTCCCCTGAGAGGAGGCGGCTGATTTGTCGTTTTTTCGACAGAAAGTGGCGAGGAGTCTTTACTCGAGATCCCCCGAAAGAGGGCCGATTTTTTCGAAAATGTGCACCGTCGGATGGTCATAGACCCGAAAGGATTCCTCCGCCGAAGAGTCGTCGAAGGTGACGCTCCAGGGCCCCAGTGTAAGGCGGGGAAAGGAGGTGAAGGTACGTATTTTTCGGAAAGGCAGCTCTCCGGCGAAGAGTTTTTCGTAAAACCGGCTCATCCGGGGATACTTCGCCGGCACCTTGGCTATGCTTTCGTATCCTCGACCGCTGGAGAGCACCAGATAGTCCGCCTGGGCGAGTTTTGATTCCATATCTCGCCATTTGGAGGTGCTTGTATCGTCATCGAAAACCGGAAGCCCCAAAAATTCCGGGTTCTTCCAGGGCATTCCGGAAATTCTCAAGGGAAGGGCATCGTCCCAGATTTCATAGGTGATCTTCGCTCCGGGAGATATGGTTTCCAGAAGCCACCGGGAGGCGGCTACCCGGGAATGTTCCCGGGAGTAGATCTGCACGAAGGCCAGGGGCCAGAGAAGGAGGAGTATCAGGAGGCTTCCCAGGACAAGCCGCCGCCCCGGAAGGGTACGAAGGCGCTCTTCCAGGGCCGCCAGGGCATAGCCTCCTCCGAGGGCGAGAAGGGGATAGGCGAAAAGGACATAGCGCATGTACTTGGTGAATTCCAGAGAGTGATAGATAAAGAGGGCGATTCCCCAGAGCAGGAGCAGAGGCCCTGCGACGGCAAAAAGGGAAAAGCCCTCTTTACGCAGTTTGCTCGTCCAGGTTCTGCCGAGAAGAAGGAGTCCCCCCAGAGAGAAAAGTCCCAGCGGAATTCCCAGGCCGTAGCGGATAAGCTGTTCCAGAGGATGCCATGCCGAGGTGCCGTGCCATTGAAGGGATGGGGGAAACCATGCGTGCCCCGAGTGCAGGAGGAGCATGTCCTGAAAGTGTTTCAGAAAGATGGGCGAAAGCCGGAAATCCAGAAAATTCCCCGAGGCGAAGTAGAAGGGGCTTCCCAGGCGCACCCCCGCATAGGCGGCGAGGAGAAAAAGCCACGTTTCACCCAGGCGTCTTCCCAAGGAAAGAGATTCCGATCCTGCCGGCAGAAGCAGGAAAAGAACCAGAAGAGGGAGCAGGGCGCCCCCGGTGATCTTGCACGCCATGGCAAGGCCCATGCACAACCCCCCGCAGAAGATGCCGGGAAGGGCCATATTCGCAAACTTCCGGGAGAGCAGTATCAGTACCAGGGCTCCCCAGGCAAAAGCGTTCTGAAAGGTGTCCGCCGCAAAGAAGTGGGAAAGCTGTACCGGCAGGGGAGCCACGGCGTAGAAGAGCATGGCGAAAAGGATTCCCCGAAGTCTTTGCTTCGGATTGCCCGGAAGGAGCAGAAACCCCAGGATGCCAAGAAGGCCGAGGGCCAGGAGATCCGCCCCGGAGCTGAGAATACGTCCGGGAAGAAGAAGTTTGGAGTATCCCGAATGCCCCGTGAGTTTTCCCGTGAAGTACAGAAGATTCGGGGGAAAGGTGCCGTAGACGAAGGCGGGATGTCCGATATTGGCGGGATTCATGGGAGAGAGGGCGGGATCCAGGTATTCCCGGAGGTTTTCGGGAGTTCTCATATCTCCGGTAACCATTACAAGAAACCGCTCGTCCGGATGCAGATAATGCCCCTGGTCCCAGAGAAGGCCGTATCCCCGAAGGAGAAGGGCCAGGAGGAGTACCAGAAAAAAAGGAAAAACTGTTCCGAGCTTCGGAAGAAGGCGTTTCCGGAGAAGCACGGCTATACTTCCGTTTCCCCTTCGGCGGGAGTTTGCCGCTCCACGATGTACCGGGGGCGGTTTTTGGTCTCCTCGTAGATCCGGGCGATATACTCTCCCAAAACTCCCAGGAGAATCAGAGTGACCCCGTGGAAGAAGAGGCTCATGGTCATGAGGGAGCTCCACCCTTGCACGGTGCGATCCGTAAAGAGCTTTTCCCACACCACGTAGAGAAGCATGAGAAAGCTCATTCCCGAAAGGAAGAATCCCAGGTATCCCGCCAGCCGGAGGGGTTTGTAGGAAAAGGAAGTTATGGCATCCAGAGAAAGATTCACCATTTTCCGGAGAGGATACTTGGTCTCTCCCGCAAAGCGCCCTTCCCGAACGAAGGTTACCTTGGTCTGCCGGAATCCCACCCAGCTTACAAGGCCCCGAAAGAAAAGGCTATGCTCCCGAAGACCGCAGAGCACGCTGCACACCTGCCGATCCATAAGGCGGAAATCCCCGGTATCCAGAGGGATGGGGATGTCGCAGAGGGCGTTGAGCACCCGGTAGAAGGCCCGGGAGGTGAATTTCTTGAAAAAGGTTTCCTTTTTACGTTTCTCCCGCTGCCCGTAGACCACGGAATATCCCTGACGCCATTTTTCCGCCATCCGGGGAATCACCTCCGGGGGATCCTGGAGATCCGCATCGATGATCACCATAGCCTTTCCCCGGGCATGTTCCAATCCCGCCATCACCGCCGCCTGCTGGCCGAAATTCCGGGAGAGGGAGATCATCCGGATCCGCCGGTCCCGGTCTGCGGCGGCGTCGATGAGGGCTGCAGAGCCATCGGTGCTGCCGTCGTCGATGAAAAGGAGTTCGAAGGGTTCTCCCATCTCCTCCATGACCTTTATCAAACGCCTGCACGTTTCGGGAAGCACCTCCTCCTCGTTGAGAAAGGGGATGATGATGCTGAAAATCGGGCTCATTCGCGCCGTTCCTCCTTAATCGTTATTCCGCGAGATCTTTCGAAGAATTTCCCGTACCTTTCACCCTTGTGTCGACATATGTATCCCCGCTATCCGTCGATTCCCGTCTGCGGAGGTCTCCGTTCGATGATCCGGGTTTCTCCGGCTTCGAAAACCCTTGTTCCCAGGCTTTCAAGGCCCTCTTCGTCGAGTTTGGGGTAGCGTTTTCGCTCCAGGGGACTCAGGATGATGTACCGGATATCGTAGCGATCCCAGAGTTTTTCCGCCTTGCTCCCCCGGGGGGCATTGTAGAGAATGTTTACCTCCTGCCGCCGGGTTTTGGGTATGGAACTGTCGTTTCGCCAGAGCCATTCATGGACGTACCACCCCAGGAGGGTGGGAAGCCCCGTGGCCATGGAGATGCGGCCGTATTCGGAGTAGCTGTCTCCCTCGGCCTCTAGAATGGTCTCCTGGGAGGATGCGTGTTCTCGAAGCCACTGAACCGCCTCATAGTCCCCGGAACTCAGGAAGTCCATGCCTCGGAGATCTCGGGAAGTTCGAGTCAGGGGATAATATCCCGGTACCGCATGGAGAGGATAGCAGAGAGGCGCCGCAAGAACCAGAAGGAAGAGGCCGCAGAAAACGATTCTCCGCAAAAGATCCCGGGTGGCGCTCAGAATCCGGCACATGGCGTATCCCGAGGCGATGCCGAAAAGGATGAAGGCCTGGTATCCCAGCTTGAACATGGTATTGGATCGGTGATAGGTCGCTCCGTAAATGTCTTTCACGTAAACCAGCTCCGGAAGCAGCACAAGACCCAGGGCCCCCAGAAAAAGCCCCGCCGCGAAAAGGTCGCTCTTGGAGAGCCGGCGCCACCATCGGCCAAGGCCTTTGAGAAAGCCCTCTCTCTTGCAGGCTCTGAAGAGAAGCACTCCGAGAAGAAGGGCAAAGCAATAGGCCATGAAAAGTTTGTCTCCCCAGAGAACGAAAAGCTGCCAGAGGGCGGAACGGCTCATTACCGGGTGAACTCCCTGGGAGAAGTTCTGGAAATGCAGCAGAAAGGGAGCGGCGGCTCCCAGGGCGGAGAGGCCTCCGAGAATTCCGAGAAAGGCTCCCTTGAATATCCCCGAAAGGAGGCTCCCTCGTTTCCAGAAGTACCATACCATGGCCCCCCCCCAAAGGGTGAGGTAGATGGGAAAGTCCCAGGCGTTGGTCATGAGGGTTATGCCCAGAAGAAGCCCCGTGAGGAGCAGGTGGAGTATTCCCGGGCCCCGGATAAAGGCGCTCAGGGTAACTCCCAGGGAGGCAAGCACCACGGGAATATTCGAAACGTGTCCGTGAAGATCCGCCACCACGAAGGAGTAGATGGGAAATTCGTGAATGGTTTTATCCTTGGTCTCCGGGTTGTGCCCCACGTACCGGGTGGCATCGGGATACCAGTAACTCGTTTTTACGGTGCTCTCGAAGTAGGTGGTTTTGTGGATCCTCGGAAAAAGCTCTCCGAAGAGAAAGGCATGGAGATTTCCTCCCAGAGTGACCAGGGTGGCTGCAGCGAGCCCCGCCGCCAGGGCTCGAAGGCGTTTTCTGGTGAGTCCCAGATCTCCCCTGGGTGCGGGGATGCGCATGCCCAGGGCCGCACCCAGGGAAAAGGAGCCCAGTCCTGTAAGAGCGAAGAGTGTGGCGATCATGAGGTTATAGCCGTACTCCGGAAGCACCCGGCTTCCCGCGATGAGATAGGCGCAGATCACCTGGCCGAAGTAGTAGTAGTTCACCGCTTCTCCGGCGAGCCACATATCCGTGGGAGGCATACTCTCTGCCCGGAGCACCGCGTTGACGAAACCGAAATCCATGAACTTCTCCAGTCCCTGGATATCCGGCTGGAAGCTTCGGATAAAGGCCCAGCCTGTAAGGGCCAGGAGAAAGAAGATTTCTTCCCCCGCAAGAATCTTCCAGGGAAGTTTTTTGGAAAGAAGGGGATCATTCTTTCGGAAGAAAATCTGTACGGCGATCCCCGAGAGAAGAAGCCCCCCCAGGCTCCAGGGAAAGGTGAAGAGACCGAATTTCAGGGAAGATCCCATCCAGAGCAGCCAGGAGGGGAGGAGGATTCCCAGAATTTTGGCAAAGGCGTAGCCCCGGTCGAAGGCGAAGGGAAAAAGCCTTCGTCCCAGGGGATAGAAGAGGATTCCCGAGAGAAGGAGGTAGCTCCACCATTGAAGAAGAACGATCATATTCGGAGAGCCCAGGAAGGCGGCAAATTCTCGGGTGAAATGCAGTATAAAAGGAAGGTTCATGGTTTTTCTCCCTCGAGATCCAGAATCTGCGGGGCCCGCCTTCCCATGGCGATGGCGTAGTTCTGCCCCCGGTCCTCGGGAAAGATCTGGTCCATGCAGGCCAGATAAAGCCCGGATACCGAGGTCTGATGGGGAGGAATCCGGCGGGGATAGTCCCGGTCCACCACGGGCTGGGTGTCGGTGCAGCGGAAGAGCCGGGCCTGCCGGAGCATGGCGGGTTTCCAGGAAGGAAAGATCCGCTCCAGTCCCTGGAGAAAATGATGCTGCACCTCCTCGTCCGAAGCCTTGAAGAGAGGGTGTTCCGGAGAGAGATATCGGGAAAGGTAGAGAATGTTGCAGCCGTATCGTTCCCGGGGAATCAGGTTGGTATGTTCGATGGCGGCCACGAAGGGAAGCCCCTTGTCGGCGATGGATATCCAGTAGTAATCCGAAAGGGGAGCCTCCAGCTCCAGGAGAAGGCAGAGGTTTGCCATGGACTTGATGCTCCGGTACCGCTTCCGCTCCTCCTCGGAGAGATCCGGGCAGAGGGTTGCAAGCTGTCGGGGGGATCCCGTATACAATACCTTGTCGAAGAGGGCGCTGTGTCCCCGGGAGGTGGTGATGCGTACGCCCTTCCCCTGGGAGCGGATCTCCCCGATCTCCGTACCCAGGCAGGTGATCCCCTCCCGCCGCTGGAGCTCTTCCATGCCTCGTGTATAGAGAGATCCGAAACTCCCCTCAAGATAGCCCAGGAGCTCCTCCTTCTGTCCCTTCCCCCGGGAAGAGCTGCGAAGCTTGACCTTGTTCCAGAGCCAGGCAGCGCTCACCTCGTTTGCGGAGGAGCCGAACTTGGATTGGAGCAGAGGCTCCCAGCAGGTGGCGAATATTCGAGGCCCCGTCTCCCTGAGCACCCATTCCCGGGCGGTGAGGTGTTCCAGATCCTTCCAGGAGGAACGCCGCTGGGTACGGAGCACGAAAAGCCCCATCCGTATCCGGTCGAGAAGGGAGAGCTCGGAAAAACGCAGAAGATCCATGGGGGAGGTAAAGGGATGAAGCTTTCCCCCTGCGTAGAGAGCGTTCTTCGGGGGCATCCAGTGGAGTTTTTCCGCCAGTCCCAGCTCCCGGGCAAGTTCGGGAACCGCGCTGTCGCTGGTAAAGATGTGATGATAGAAGATCTCCAGGGGCTCTTCTCCCACCAGGCAAGTCCGGGCCATGCCTCCCGGAAGGGGATGGGTTTCGAAAAGAGTGATTCCGTGTCCTCTCTTGGCGAGCTCCAGTGCTCCCGTAAGTCCCGTGGCTCCTGCGCCGACAACGGCAATGTTCATGGTACAAGCACCTCCAGTAGGGCTGATTGGTGTATATGGTCTTTCTTGCGGAAGATCCGCACCGTGGGATGGTCGAAGACCCGAAAGGTCTCCTCCGCATTTTCGTCGTTCACGAAAAAGCTGCCGAATCCGGGATAGGAGGCGAAGACCGTCACTTCTTCGTATCCCAGAGATCCTTCAAAAAGAGCTTCGTAATAGCGGGACATTATCGGATACTTTTCGGGAAGCCGGGAGAGGTTTCCCCAGTTTCGCCGACTTGCAAGAATGATATAGTTCCCCTTCTCCAGGAGTGTGGCGAGGGTGGCCGCCTTTTCCGAATCGTCCCGCTCCGGGGCTGGAACGGTGTGCCATCGGTAGGATCGGGTTTTTCCCGCAAGGGAGACCGGAAGGCGGTAGTCCCAGGATTCGGTGAGGAGCACGCTTTGGGAGGGAATGTTTTTGTAGATCCACTCGGAAGCCGCGGTACGGGTGCTGGGGCGGAAGTAGAGGGCTCCCACGGCGCTCCCCCAGAGAAGGGTACTCGAAAGAGCCAGGGCGGCGAAAAGACTTCCCGCCTTCGGAAAGGTTCGGAGAAGGGCCCCCAGAAGCCAGGACGCTCCCAGAATAAGCCCCGGTGTGAGAGGAAGGGTGTAGCGGATGAATTTGGCGTGCCAGTTCCAGATAAGCAACGTATAGATTCCCGTAAAAAGCAGAAGAGGAAGAAGCTCGGGGGGGCTTTTTCGGCGGAGCATACTGAGAATAAAGAGAATTCCTCCGGAAATTCCAAGGACCGTGGTGGCAGGCCCCTGGTGCCAGAGAAGGTTTTTAAGCCAGAAGAAAGGGGATGTGCCGATGAACTGGAGGGTGTAGGGTACCTGCACGGTACCCTTCACGATGCCTCCCTCGTAGCGCATGGTGCGCAGAAAATCCCGAAACTCCAGCAGGGAGTAGGGGCTTACGGCAGCAAAAACAAGGCATCCGAGAACTCCTCCCAGAAGCATACCCTTGAGAAGGTCTCCCGGCCGGTCCCCCTTGGAGTATCGCAGAAGAACGAGCACCCAAGGGAAGATCGCCATGGCGGCGGCGGTGGTTTTGGTGCCCAGGGCGATGCCTCCGAGAATGCCGAGAAGGGCCCAGGCTTTGAAGGAAACGGGTTTTTCGCTTCGGATCATGGCCCCCGTAAGCAGGGTAAGAAGGAGTATTTCCAGGAGCAGAAGGTTTTCCGTAACTCCGTAGTGAGCGGTCTGGATAAACCCCGGAGAGAAGGCTCCCAGGGCGAGGGCGAAAAGACCTCCTGGGGAGTTTCCTGCCCACGTTCCCAGGCGGTAGAGAAGTATCAGGGAGAGGGAGGAGCAGAGGGCGCCTATCCATCGGGCGAGGTAGGAGATGGACCCCACATCCCGAATCCAGCGGGATTCTCCCGTAAAAGCCGTCATGGCCTCCCCCGCAAGGCGGTGCAGGTAGATGGGGAAGCCGTTGTAGGCGTAGAACTCCGGATCCAGGTTCTGGAAAAAATCGATGCGCTGTACCGCCATGCTGAGGTTCATCTCGTCGGGGTGGTAGGAGCGGAGATCGTCCCAGTCGAGGTGGGCGCAGCGGAGAAAGACCCCTCCTCCGAACACCAAAAAAAGGACTCCCCAAAAGAGCGTTTTGGTGAGACCCGGAAGAGGATGCGACAAACCGGAAGAATCTACATTTGGCAAAAGGTTTTTTTCGTTCTCCATGATATGCTAAGTATAACGGAAAAATGGCCGGAAATGCCATGGCTTTTTGCGGCGAATCAGAGGAAAACCCCCGCCGCTTTGGCGGCGGAGGCATGTTAAAAGTCTATTCTATAATGTTTGGAGTGGGATCTTTGAGAAAACGGGGACTCATGTTTTTAGGAGCGGCGATTCTTTCCAATGCCGGAGCGAACGTGCTTATCAAGATGGGCATGGCCTCCCGGGGAGAGGCCGTGGGGGAGGGGATGCTCCCGGCGCTGCTCGCCATCGCCTTGAATCCTATCGTGGCGGGAGGGTTTTTCTTCTTCGCCCTTACCTTCGTGCTTTACAGCGTAGCCCTTTCCTCTCTGGATCTCTCCTACGCCTATCCTCTTATGACCGGGGGAGCGCTGCTCCTTATCTTCGGTCTCTCCACCTTCTTCCTGGGGGAGTCGCTTTCTCTCCTTCGTTTCGGGGGAATGCTCCTGATTATGGGAGGTATTACGGTGGTGAGCCTCAAGGGATAGGGGCCGGCGGCTTTGTCTTTACGGAGCTCCGGGAAAGAAGATCACTCGGTCCTCCCTGTTCCGGACCCGGTAGATTTTCCCCTTTTCCCGGTCCCAGGCGTAATATCCCAATCCCGAGGCTATGCCGCCCTGGCCGTCGAGAAAGGTCATTCCCCGGGCCAGGGCGGCATCCACCGAGATGGAGCCTCTAACGGGCCGAGCCAGGGGGAGAGTGCCCTTTCCTTTCCATCGGGGCCATCCTCCGGGAGGGGCGAGCTGCCGCCGTTCCAGCTCTTCTCGAAGAAAGCCGTATATCTTTGGCCCCTCTCGCAGGGCAACCTGCCGGGCCCGAGGGGAGGAACAGAATTCCCGAAGCATATCATGAGCCAGGAGATCCGCATCGGCTCGTTCCATCTCCAGAAGGGCTGCGAGGGTTATAAAAAGCGCATCCAGCCCCGCCAGAGAGCGGGGGTGGAGCGAGGGGTGCCAGAACCCCCGGATGGTCTCCCACTCTCCCAGGTTTCCTTGGGAGGGGTAGATTTCCCGAAGCAGAGCCAGCCCCAGGGAAGCGCTCCTTCTGGGAGAGAGAGGAGTCCAGAGGTTTTCCCAGAGAGCCTTTTCCTCCAGAGCCGGGGCTTCTTCGAGAAGAATTTGTTTTAATTCTTTGGCTTTTTGTCGCTCCTCCGCCGTTATGGAGTATAATGAAAGAGCTGTGATTTCCTCCCCGGGGGCGTAGGAAGCTCCCCAAAGACTTCCGGGAAGCAGCAGCAGAATGAGTGCAAGGGTTCCGAAGCGGCTCGCAAAGCTTTTGACGCTTTTTTTTGCTCGTGAAAACATGGCGATCTCTCCTTGATTTTTTTCCGAAAGCTGCGAAAGATACAGATAGGGAAGATTCCGTGAATTTCCGTTTTTGAGGAGGCGGCGTATTCCGCATTTACCATGATGACGAAAAAAGATTCCTTCCTCGGTAAATTCTATCAGAAAATAACACGCTTCTTCTCCCTGAAGAAAAATTCCTCCCTCATGTGGGGCTTTTTCTTTCTTGGGGGAGTGGGGCTTGTGCTTTGGTGGATTTCCGCCCCCCGGGATATCGTCATCGGCGTGGTCTACAGTACCAATCCTTCGGAGCAGTTCATGGAGTCTAAAATGCTCAGTGCCGCCAGAGCCTATGCGGATTGGTACAACGAAACCACCCGGGGCAGAGAGATTCGCCTCGTTACCGCCACCTATCTGGCGGATCCCACGGTGGCCCTGGGAGAACTAAAAGAACAGGGCGCTCTGGCAGTTCTCGGTTTTCCCACCTCCACCTCCGCCCTGGAAGCCCTTCCGGCGGCGGCGCACTACAAGCTTCCTCTGATTTCACCCAGTGCCTCCAGCTCCCTGCTTTCCCAGGAGGACGACTGGTTTTTCCGGGCGCGTTCCAGCACCGCCGAAGATGCCCGGCAAATGATCACACTCTTTGGAAAAGTGGGCATTACCGAGATCGTGCTGATCTCCTACTCCGGAAATCCCGGCTATGTCATGCCCCTTCTCTGGGATCTCAAAAAGCGCGGAGAGCCCCGTATAGCCCGGGAACTCTTCGATTTGAGCATCATGGATCTCGAACCGTTCGTAGATGAAAACCCCTTCGATGCTCCCCAGGGAGTGCTCGTGGTGGGGCCTCCGATCTATTCTCTCTGGGTGGCCCAGAAGGCTCGCTATCTCTGGCCCTCTTCGGAGATCGTCCTTTCCGCATGGTCCCTGGTAGGGGTGATACCCGAAAAGAGCGGCGATTTCCCCCTGGAATTTTCCATCCTGGGAGGAGACGTCTTTTTTTCCTTTCTGGTGGATCCGGAGCACCCCTTCGTGCGTTACTGGAACAGCCGGTTCGTGCCGGGAGTGGATATCCAGGTGAATAATACCTATCTTGCCTTTACCCTCCTTCTGGAGGCCCTGAAGGAAAGCGATTTTACCGGCGGAGATACCCTGCGGGAACGCCTGGGGGAGTACCGAAAGCTTTCGGGTCTCGCGGGGGAGGAAGTCGAGATCGACCGTTACGGAGATGCTCATGGCACGTATTTTCTCTACCGCTTTGGCCCCGGGGGATATGAAGAGGTGGTGTCGCAATGAAGAAGGTTCTCGGGCTTCCGGAATATCAGCGCCGGACCTTCGGCCTCCTCTTTTTGCTGGCCCTGGGGATCGGTGTTTTCCTGACGTTTTTTTCCATGCATGTGGTCTTGGAGGATTCCCGAAGTGATGCCCGGAGAGCTTCGGATCTTCTGAGGCATGAAGTGCGCTCCCTTCTTGATTCCCGGCGGACCGCCCTGGATCTTTTCGAAACCTCTGAAAATTCCGGAAGAGAACAGGAGAGCTTTTTTCTTCAGTTTTTCGGCTTTCTCGGAGAAACCTCCCGGGAGCGCCGAGTGCGGCAGGTTTACGCCGGGCCGAACCTCAAGGGAGTTCCTCTTGCTTCGGAACTGCTGGATGGCATGTGGCATCTTTCCCCTCTCTTCTCTTCCACGGGATCCCTGGGTCTCGTGGCAGCGTCTCCCCGAAGCGGGGGGTACGTGGTGGGAGCTCTTCCGGTTCCGGAGATCCTGCTGATGGGAGCCGGAGAAGATGTCCGGGGTTTCTGGGGAATCGTGGCGAGCACCGCCGGGGTGGTTTTCAGTGCCCAGAACGACCGGGGGTTTTTCCCTCCGGGGAGTGTGGTTCCCCGGGACCTCCTGGATTTCGAAGACTACACCAGAACCCGTGTCGCGGGGTGGCCCGTGGAGATCCTTGCCAGGGACATCGCTCCGGGGCTGGTGCATATTACCGGTATCTGGGTAGACCGGGCATACCGTACGAGCCTCCTTCTCGGAGTGGGGGCGGGTTCCGTTTTTCTCGGGGCGGTGCTGCTCATCCTCTTTTTCGCCCGTCGTCTTTTTCGAAAAACCTCGGAAGATTTTTCCGATCTTGCCAGGGTTTTCTCTCACCTGGACCGATCCATTCAGGAGGCCCCCTCTCCTCTCGATGCCATAGCGGAGATTCGCTATCGGTACCAGCGGGAATTCGCCCAGGAATTCGGCTATTTCAAGGAGAGCCAGTCTCTCGTTCGGGCCTTTTCGGGGATGATGGAGAGCGTGGCGAGTCAGGGACAGGAGCTGGCGGCGCTCTATGAGGAGACCTCGGCACTCCAGCAGGAGCTCATGTATTCCAATACGGAACTTCGCCAGGCTCTGGAACGCCTTGAAGAGTTGGCACACTTCTCCCAGGCCGCCGTGGAGGCCCGAACGCCCAAGGAGGCCGCCACCACGCTTATCAAGACCATGACCTCCTTCAGCAAGGCCAAGGCGGGAGGAGTGGTGCTCGTGGAGGATCAGCACCCCATGGTTCTGGCTTTCGAGGGAGATGCCCACGTGCGCCGGGATCTGGAAACGTTCCTGGAGCGTCATCCCCTTCGGGGATATGCGGAGGTGGTGCACACTCCCGAGGAGGTGTGGCACGCCTTTCCCATCACCTATCTCGGTTCCCTTCTCGGGGCGGTGCTTCTGGCGGAGGAGACTGAACGAACCAATGAACTCCGCAAGGAGCTTCACAACGTCATGTCCCACTTCGTTCCTCACCTGGGAGGAATTCTCCGCTCCCGCATTCTCGTGGACGAGGTGCATCGATCTTTCCATTATATGGCGGTGCGGCTTCAGATGATCTCCTCGGCCTATCACGACGAAACGGGAGAACATCTGGCGAGAATCCGTTCCTATACCCATTTTGTGGGAGAAAAACTGGGCCTCCATGGAGACCAGCTCGAAGATCTGGGAACCTACAGCATGCTTCATGACATCGGTAAGCTCAAGGTGCCCCTGCATATTCTCGCGAAACCCGGAAGCCTTACGCCGGAAGAGTTCGGAGTGGTGAAGAATCATGCCCGGTACGGTGTGGAAATCCTCGGGGATTCGGACTGGCTTTCTCTGGCTCGGGAAATCTGCTTCTGCCACCACGAGAAGTGGGATGGCACGGGATATCCCCGGGGGCTGGAAAATAAGGAAATTCCTCTCTCCGCCCGGATTGTGGGGCTTGTGGACGTGTACGATTCTCTCCGTTCCCGCCGCTCTTACAAAGAGCCCTTCAGCCACGAACGCAGCTGCCGGATTATTCTCGAGGGAGACGGGCGGGTGCAGCCGAGGCATTTCGACCCGACCATTCTTGCCCTTTTCCGGGAATATTCGGGAGACTTCGACAGAATCTTCACCGCCTGCTCCCGGGAAGAAGAACGAATCTGAAGGAAGAGTGGATCGAAGCCAAACGAGGCCCCTTTGCGATAAAGACATTCCCCCCGAGAGGATCTCCCTCCGGGGGGAATGTCTTTATCGCTTTTCTTGGCGGGGTGTCTCTTCTGCGGGAGATGGCGGGAAAAAGGTTTGTTCCCAAAGGGCCCGAAGAAGGGTCTTTTCCTGTTCCGAGAGAATTTTCTGGCGCTGGCGGGCGGTTTTTTCGAGAATTTCCCGGGCTTCTTCAAGATTGTGACTTTCCACCAGAGTTTCACAATATTCTAAAAGAGAGAGCGTGGAAGGGCCCAGAGGAGAGAGGGCAAGCCATTCTCGATAGTAGGGAAGGGCTTTTTCCGGGTCACCCTCTCTTCGAAGCCCTCGTCCCTTCTGGAGAGCGAGCCTTCGGTATCCCGGAAGAAGTTCTTCCCGAGAAGGAAGGTCCGGAGAAATGGCGGATATGGAGAGATTTCCCGGAGGAAGAAGGAGAAGGCTCCAGGGCATGTTCTCGAAAAAGCCGTTTCGTTTCCAGACCCCCGGGGCGCTTTCCATGCGGAGGAACAGCCCTCCCCGGAGATGCAGCATGGCGGTCACTCCCAGGGAGGGATAGCGAAGATCCCGGAAGAGTTCGTGTTCCTCCAGTATGTCCTGAAGGGCTCTTCGGAAAGATTCTTCTTCCCCCCGGCGCAGCGCTGCGGGAGGATTGGGAAGGGCGTTTTTTTCCTCGGGAAGCAGGGAAAAATAGGCCTGCCATCCCCGGTAGGCGGCGGCGTAGCTTCCCTGGGGATCCGCAGGAGAAATTTGTTCCTGAAGAAGGTTCAGCAGTGCTGCGGGAGCTCCCGTGCCCTCTCCGAGAGGAAGAAGTGAGAGATGGGATGCCCCGGAGCAGATGGGGATTCCGAAAATCATGAAGATGGACAGGAAGATGCCAAAGAGATTTCTGCGGTATGTTTCCATGGCTTTTTCCTCCGAAAAGATGAAGAACAGGGGCGAAGTTTTCCCCGCCCCTGCCTCTGATAGCTCATCCCGAGGAGAAGATCCCGGGTCTCTCGAAATATTTGTTTACGGAGTTTGGCTTTTGTGAGCCGAACCCCGGACCGGATCAAATCCCCCTGTTTTTACAGGGAGCTGTCGTCCTGAATCTGTCCCGAAGGCCCCTTGCCGGGGTCGAAAGGTTCTTCCGGCACCTTGGGCATATCCGGAGTCTCCGGAACGGTGATGCCGAGCTCCCGGGCGGCCTGTTTCGCCGCAGCGGTGGCGCTGGGAAGGTAGACGTTGGCTACGAAGGCCCAGCCTCCGTCGGTGCTGATCCAGGTCTTACTGTTGACTCCCGGAGGCAGCGTGCCTTGAATGACTCCCTTGTAATGCTCTCCGTCCCGGGTTTGGGCCAGGAAGCTGTTCTTGATTTCCGCGAGTTTCTGCCGTTCCTCCACGGTGTTGCCGTAGGGATCCTGTTTGAGAATGGTCTCGAAGTTGGCGGAGCTTTCCTCCTGGGTTCGGAACATGCCGCTCTCCCAGAGGAAGTCCTCTCCCGTGAGGATGCCCACCAGAGCCTGGTCGGCATCCGCTTTGGCCCGGTTGCTGGCGATGCGCTGTTCCCTGGATTCCGAGCCTCCCTCGTAATCCAGAATGATGGAACTTCCGAAGGAGATCACCGCTACCTCTCCGGTTTCGGGAATCGAGACGATCCGTCCGCCCACGGGGGGCACCACGCCTCCCTCGATCTCCCGGAAAACCCGCTGAAGTCCCGCCGCCACGCTTCCCGCTTCGAGAATGGCGCTGTTTCTCGCAAGAGCGGCCTGGCGGATTTTGGGAGAGGTGACGATGCTTACGTATACTACCTGTTTTTCCGTATCATCCACCACCTTGTAGGCGGTGAACCCCCGGATCATGCCGCTGGTAAAGCGCTGAATCTCCTGGGCGTAGGATTCCGAACGGCTTGCCAGGGTATCCTTGTGATCCACGAAGTCCTGGGCGTTGGAGAAAAGTTCCTGCCCCGCCTGGAGAGAGAGTCCCCGAAGATAGGTGAGAAGTTCTCTCTTGGCGTTCATCATGGCGATGACGTAGGCCTGGCGCTTGGACATGCGGCTGGCATTGGGATTGGGATAGAGCCGGTAGTCTCCGATGCCCGTGGCCACGAAAGCCATGCCGCTTCCCGCTTTGATGGCCCGGACTCCGGTGCCCATCTCCGCCGCCACGATCTGAAGCCCCTCTTCGAGGGTTTGCGCTTCCACCGTATCCACCTTGAGCGTGCTGTCATATCCCTTGGTAACGGGGATTTGAGCTGCCGCCTCCCGAACGTCCGCCGCCGAGGCCTCTACGGGGGTTCGCTGAAGTATGGCGTCAATGTCGAACTGGGGATTTGCCGCTACCGTCTGAAGAGGCGGCAGGGGAGGGAGCTCCTCTCCCTGAGCCAGAGCCGGAAGAGCTCCTCCCGCAAGCATGACACTCCAGAGCAATGCGATTGCCACTGCAAGAACACCTCGTTTTGTACCTGTACAGTCTTTTTTGTTCATGATAATCCCTCCCTGTAAAGTCTGTTGGTTTTTCCCGAATGATTTATTTTCCCCGATTCACGAATCCTTTGAGAAGGGAGTCGATCTCCTTGAGGGACATGCTCCCCTTCACGGAAAATACCTGGCCGTCCCAGGACTCTTCCCGGATGACGATGCGTTTCATGTATCCCTCCACGGCGGAATTTACTTCGTCGCTGGTTACCATGAGATCCTCCATGAGAGTCTCCGCATCCACCTGGGCACCCTTGATGAATTCCAGAAAGTTTCGTTGCAAATCCAGGTAGGCTCCCCGCCGGGCGAGAAGTTTTCCCTGGCCGGTGTTTTCCTTGCCTTCGGGAGCAACGGCTTCTCCCACGACTTCCACCATTCCTTCTTCGTAGTTAATATGAGTGTTAAGAGTTTCCTTGACAGGAATGGGCTCATGCACCTTTTCGGGTTTCTGCGGGCCCCCCGGAGGAGTTCCGGGCTCCATCTCCGGAACGTAGGCGGTAATGCCCATATCCTTGGCCGCCGCCTCCGCCTGGGCTCCCGAGGAGGGTGTGTAGACGTTGGCCACGTAGCACCAGCCGTCCTGAGAATACCAGGTTTTGCTGTTGGTTCCCTGGGGCACCACGCCCCGCACCGCACTCTCGGCGGCTTCGCTGTCCCGAATTACGTTGAGAAAAGTCTCCCTGCGTTCCTCCAGAAGCTTTTTGGTCTCTTCCTGGGAGGGGCCGAAGAGATCCGTGTCCGTCACCACCTCTTCGAAGTTGGTGGAGGTGCTTTCCTGCTCCCGATAGTAGCCGTACTCCCACATGAAGGCATCTCCCGTCATGAGAGCCACCAGAGCCTTGTCCGCCTGGGCTTTGGCCCGGCGTCCCGCGGTGAGCTTGTCCTGACCGGTGCTCTGTCCGGCGGCATCCTGATGCACCAGGGCGCTTCCAAAGGAGACCAGAGCGGTTTCTCCCGTTTCGGGAACCGTAATGATTCTGCCTCCCACGGGGGGAAGGAGCCCCGATTCGAGCTCCCGGGAGATGGTTTTCATGCCGGCCCCCAAAGAGGCGGCATCCAGTAGGCCTTCGGAAACCGCCCGGGTGGCGTGGCGGATCTTGGGGGTGGTGACGACGCTTACGTAGACGAGCCCCTCTCCGTCATCGTAGACCGAGTAGGTTACGAATCCCCGGAGAGTGGCCTCCACCGCCTGGACGATCTGCTCTTCGTACCGGGAGGATCGGGAGTCGAAGGAATTCTGGGCGCTCTCCTCGTTGAAGGCCTCTTCCGCAAGGCGTTCCCGGGCTTCCAGAGGAAGTCCGCGTAGGGCTTGGGCGAGGTTCTTCTTTGCCCGCATGTGGGCCGCCACATAGGCTTGACGATGAGCTTCCCGGGCGGCGTTACGGTTGGGGAGGTTCTTGGGATAGCTTCCGTCTCCGGTGGCAACGAAGCCCATACCGCTACCGGTCTGGATCATCCATACTCCCGGAGAGTGCTGGGCCGCCGCCTTGGCCGCCGCCTTCTCGAAAGAAGGAGATTCGAAACGCTGCATACCGAAAAGAGAATCCTTCGAAGGGGGCCCCACGTCTTCGAAGGAGGCCCGCAGATCCGAGGGAGATGTGTCCAGCAGGCTTTCGAGGTTTACTCCCCGGGCATCTGCGATCCCCGGGAGAAAGTACAGAAGCGCCGTGACGAGAAGTGCCGCCGTTGCTGTGAGTGATGGATTTTTTTTCATGGCTACCGCCTCCTTGCCGTTCTCTAATGGAAAACCGAAAAAAATATGTCAAAAATGTATTTTATCAGCTAAAGTAATGATATCATTTGCGGAAGCCCGGTTCAATCGGGAAGAATAAAATGCTATACTTTTTCCGGAAATAATCGACGTTTTTGGGGTGCTTGATCTGAACGCAGCAGCTGTCTGGGTTTCAACGTGGAAAGGAGCGATGGAAAATGCGAAAAATATCTGTTTTTGCGGGGGCTCTCGGGGCATTGCTGTTCTTTCTCTGTCCTGTTCAGGAGGCTCTGGGAAGGCTTCAGACCTTGGGCGATGTCCTGGAGCAGGGAGAAAATGCCCGAATTAACTGGACCGAAGGGTATATCGAGGCTACGGGGCAGGCGGTGGCTCCCTCGGACAAGGAAAACACTCCCCAGGGGAAACTTCTCGCCCGGCGGGGAGCGGTGGTGGATCTTCAGCGGAATCTTCTGGAGTTCGTCAAGGGAGTCCGGGTGGACGCCAAGACGAGCATGCAGGATTTCATGGTAAACGATTACGTGAGTACCCAGGTGCAGGGCACCATCAAGCGGGTGGAGATTACCGACGCCACCTGGGATGGCGAGATCTACAGCGTCACCGGGCGTATCAAGCTCGAAGACATGCGCAAGGCGGTAACTCCCGCCCTTCCGGAACAGCCGGAATCCAGGCCCGTAACGCCTCAGCCCAAGGGAACCAAGATTACCGGGCTGGTCATCGATGCCCGGCACCTCCCCCTGATTCCCGCCATGACCTTCCGGGTGCTGGATGAATCGGGCAAAGAGGTCTACGGACTCTCCTTCGTGGATAAGGAGCGCTTCCTCTCTTCGGGACTCTGCGACTATCACACGAACATGGATTATGCTAAAAACGCTCCCCGGGTGGCGGACAGTCCCCTGGTGGTAAAGGCTGTAAAGGTTGTGGGGCCTCAAAACGTGGATATCGTCATTCCCAACAGCGCGGCAAGCAAGATTCGCAGCAGCACCTGGGATTTCCGGACCACCTGCCGGGTTACGGTGGTGAAACGCTAGACTTGGGAGGTGCTTATGCGACATTCCTGGAAAATTTTCGCTCTCCTCCTCTCCCTGGGCCTTTTCCTCTTTCCTCTGACGGGATACGGAACTCAGGACATTTCGGTGGAGGCCGAGGGACAGGCTCCGATTATCAACGGCGACAAGGCCAGAGCCCGGGACGAGGCGAAGCGCCAAGCCTATAGGGATGCCCTGGAAAAGGGAATAGGAGCCTACGTGGAAGGCATCACGGAAATGAAGGACTTCCAGGTGGTGCGGGACAAAGTTTTTTCCCAATCCCAGGGGCTCGTGACGGATTTCAAAGTAACCTCGGAAACCGTGGAAGATGGCGACACCTTTATCCTCAAGGCCACCTGCAAGGTGTCGGTGAAAAAACTCGACGGCGTTCTCGGTCCGGTGGTGATCGATGCCCTGGGTAATCCCCGGGTGATGGTGGTGGTGGACGAGAACGTGGATGGAGAACGGCCCTTTCTCTCCACCGTGGAGGGAGAGACCCTGCGGCTCTTCGAGAAGGCGGGGTACCTCCTGGTGGATCCGGAGCAGGCCAAACGTCTCAATCAGCGGGAGTACGAGCTTGCCCGGGATACGGGAGATCTGGGACGGCTCCAGGAGCTGGCGAAGCAATTCGATGCGGACGTGCTGATCTACGGTCGGGCCCAAGCCATTCCCTATGCCAATCAAAAGGTGGAGGGCGTTCGGATTTACGGAGTTCGCTCTCAGCTTCAGCTCAAGGCGGTGCTCACCCAAACCGCCTACGTGGTGGGAACCGAGCAGTTCGAGCACAAGGACAAGGGTACCTCCGCCCAGGATGCGGCGGTGAAGGGGCTCACCACCTGTGCGCATGAGGCTACTCTTGGTTTGGTGCACAAGGTGGCCTATTCCCTGGTGAGCGGTTCCGCAGGAGGCATTCCCGGACGTACGGTGAAACTACGGATTTCCGAGGTCTCCTTTGGAGACGCTCGGAGCATCAAGGGGGCTCTTGAGGAAACCCGGGGGGTTACCGGGGTCTATCAGAGGGGCTTCAGCAACCGGAAGCTTGAGCTGGACGTGAATACCGAAGGCAGTGCGGAGGATCTCGCGGTTCGCCTCGAAGAATTGGGAATCGAGGTTACGGGGCTTACGGCGAATACCGTGGAGGGGGTTTTTGCAAAGGAGTAGAAAATCATGAGAGATGCTGCGAAAAAAAACATGCTCTTCCGGGTCTTGCTTGTTCTGGGAATTTTGGGGGCTTTTGGAATGTGGTCCTGCTGCGGAGAGGCTTCGCCCCTATCGGAACGGGAAATGCGGAAGATCTGGGTGAACAACGGAGCCGTGGAGGGAGAGCAGGTCTTTCACTTCGGGGTGGTGGACTGGATCAGCAATACCGTTTTCGTGGAAGGCTCCTCTCCTCTCATGGGTACCACCCCTCAGGAAAAACTTCTGGCGGGGCGCCGGGCGGTGGTGCAGGCTCAGAAGAATCTTCTCTATCTGCTTTACGAGCTGCGGTATGGCTTGCCCCGGAGAATCGCCTCCATCGAGGTGGAGGGCGAGGTCGTGATGGGGCATGTGGATCGTCGGGGAGTGCGAAACGGCGCCTACGTGGTGGAAGTAGCTCTTCCTTTGCGCCGGCTTCTTGAGGAGTGTGTACTCTGGAAAGCCACGGTGCACTAGCAGGAGCTTCAGAGGATTGCATTGCAGTGGTGTGGGATGTGAAAACCGGGAAAGTGGGTGGTTTTGTTCATGAATGTGCGAAACATGCGATGGAGCGTTCTTTTTCTTCTGATAACAGTTTTTCTCGTTACCGGAGCTTGGGGCGAGACCCGGGTAGCGGTGGTGGATTTTCGTAATAACGCCGAAGGCGTTACGGATGCGGTGCGCCTTGCCCTGACGGATATGCTTACCACCGAGCTTGGGCGGACTCCCGGAGTCTCCGTTCTCGAACGGAGCCGCCTTGAGGCTATCGCCAAGGAACAGCGTCTCGCCGCATCGGGACTGGTGGAGGAGAGCACGGCGGTTCAGGTGGGACGCCTTGCGGGGGTCCAGATGATCATTACCGGAGCCATCACGGAATTTTCCAGCACCAAAAGCGGCGGCATACTCCCCCTTCCCATCGGAAGTTTCGGGGGCATTGCGTTGGGGCAGGAAAAGGCTTTTGTCACCCTGGACGTGCGTACCATCGATGCGGAAACGGGCAGAGTGGTCCGCACCTTCCGCCAGCGGGGCGAGGCGGACCGTGATATGGGAGGTATCGTCACCTCCTACGGAGGTTTCGGCCAGTACGAGGGTGGAGGAATTCTCGGTTCCGCCGCCTACGACTGCGTGATGAAGGTGGTGGCCCAGATCCGACAGGATCTCCAGATGATGGGTCTCGGCAGCTCTCATCACGTGGTGGACGTAAAGGGCAAGGATGCGGTCATTATTGATGCGGGGGCCATGAATGCCAACGTGAGTCCGAATACGCTCTTCGAGGTCTACGGCCAGGGAGAGCCCATCGTGGGAATCGGCGGAGAAATTCTGGGAGTGGATAAATACAGCTATGCCCTCCTCCAGTGTTTCGACGTGAAGGCCCAGTATTCGGTATGCCGTATCGTCAAGGGAAGCAGCAGCAATATCCAGAGGGGAGATATGGTGGAGCCTTTCTACGGCAATGCCGAGGCTGTGAAAATTTCCAGCCGTGCCCTCGGAGAGATCGGTTCTTCCCAGCCTGCTCCTCAGCCTTTGGGGCCCGCTCCCCAGCCTTTGGGGCCCCAACCCGTGGCTCCCGCTCCGGTGACGGCTCCGGCGCCCCAACCTCAGCCCGTGGCCCCGGCCCCTCAACCTCAGCCGCAACCCGTAGCTCCGGCTCCTCTCCCTGCAGTAGGGGGAATTGCCAACACCTCGGAATCCATGGATATCATCGATCTCTATCCCATCGACATGGGATTGAAAAACCAGATCAAAATCGCCCATCGAGGGGGATACCACAACTACGCGAACAAACAGTACTCCAAGGCTTTCCAGGCTTTCGTGCAGGCCTACGAGCTCTACCAGGGGAACTACCTCGACGCCTACTGGGCGGCTCGGGCGGCTCACAAGAGAGGGCAGACAAAGGAAATGAAAAAGTGGCTGGATATAACCTTGAGCATCAACCCCGCCTACCAGCCAGCCATGGACTACAAGGCGAAGTATGCCAAGTAGCGAAGAGGCGGAGCCTTACGAGAGGAGGGAGATCATGAAGCGAAGGCTGTTGGGGACGTTCTTTTTCGGGGGCATTTTGCTCAGTGCCGTGCTCCTTACGGGGATCCCCGGATGGGCGGAAAAGCTTCCCAAGGGGAAAAATATCGCCATGGTAATCTATGAGAATGCCGGGGGATATCAGGCCACCGCAGCGACGGGAAGTGCCGAGGCCATTATCAGGCAGGCCCTTATCAATAACGGCTATCCCGTGGTGAACGAGGCGCAGCTTGCAAAGATTCGTCAGAGCAAGGCCGCCATGCTTGCCCTGGACGGAAACGTGGATGCCATTCTCTCTCTGGGAAAAACCTACGGCATACGAATCTTTCTTTCCGGAAAGGCTACCATGCAGAGAGCCCAGCAGAACGAATTCGGTCTCTATACCAGCACGGCGGTGCTGGCGGTACAGGCCTATTCCGCCACCAACGGCAAATATATTTTCTCGCACACCACCAACGCCAAGGAGGTGGGATACACCCAGGACGAAGCTTCCCGGAAGGCTCTCGACAAGGCGGCGGCGAGCATGGCTCAGGATATCATCCAGGGAGAAGGCTCTGCAGCGGCTTCTCAGGGGGCCGTGAACACCCTCTTCGTGGTGGTGAACGGGGTGAGCAATTTTAATGTAGCCAATACGGTACTTGCCTCTTGTAAAACCCTTTCCAAGACCAAGGAGGCCAAGATTACCGGATTTACCGGGGGCACCGCCACCATCCAGGTGCTTTATGCGGGTACGGTGGATCAGCTTCAGGACGCCCTTTCCCGTCGGGGGCTTCCGGTGAACTTCACGGGAAAGAGCAGCAACGCCGTCTATGCTCAATCCTTCTGATGCGAAAGGAGTGAAAAAAATGAAGAAGTGGCGTTACGTTTTTATGGGGGTGCTTCTTTGCTCCCTCTTCGCGGGAAGCCTGGCGTGGGGAGAGGTGCAGCTTTTCGTGGACAAGCAGACCGTGCGGGTGCATGATCCGGAGCTGGGAAAGCAATCCATTCTCAACAACTTTCAACCCAAGGGATGGCGGACGCACAACTACTTTGCCCTGGTCTGGAACGATCAGGAAGGAACGGTCTACGATATCCGCACCCATCAGTGGATTCCCCTGAAAAACTTCGCTCCCCTCTCGGGGTTTCTTTCGGATAACTTTGCCCTGGTATGGGAGCCCAATCGGGCAGCCATCTTCAACGCCGCCGGAAGAAGCTGGATCGTCACCGATTTTTCCATGGACACCATCACCAATCCGCTCCTTTCCCGGGGCATGGGAGCTCTCACCACCCGAAAGGAGTTCGTGGTCTACGATCCCGTGCTTCGCTCCTGGGAAATCTACGACGACGTCTATCCCAAACAGGCCGCCCTGGGAGATAACCTCGCCATCTGCTGGAACGAGAAGGATGCCTTCATCTACGATACCACCACGCACGAGTGGATCGAAAAACGAGACATCGCTCCCCAGGCCTGCATCGTGGAAGACTACAAGATCACTATCTTTACGGTGGATTCCATTCTTACCTACGATGCCATGACCCACCGCTGGAAGACCGAAGAGCGGTAACCAAGGGCTTCTTTTCCTCGGCACAGCCGCACAATGGATAAAGAGGAGATGCGTTCCTTCGAGGGGCGCATCTCCTCTTTTGCATAATCTCCGGAGCTCGTATTTCCAAAGGGGGCGTACGCTTCGTTAAAGCTCTTTCTTGGGGCGATTCTTCCAGGGATAGGTTACCATGTGATAGGACTTGATTACCGCCTTTTCCGCGAGACTGTGAATGCCCGCGAGGGGATTGGCCAGACGCAGAGACTGACGGTTATAGATCCTTCCACCGGCCTTTCCGGGGGTAACTTTTTCCTCCTGATCCTCGATAATCCTCGCCAGAATGGCGAAGAGGTTTTCCTTTTCCAGCACCCTTCGCCGGGCCTCCCGGATGTAGGGAAGCCGATCTTCGTACTCGTTATTCCTGATATGGCTTTCGATGACGTCCCTGCTCCGGGGGTAATTGAGAATGTCTATGGGGATAAAGCTCTCCCTGGGAAAATACTCCGCCGCATTCGGAGCTCCGTGGTAAAAGGGGAGGGTGTATCCCAGAAAGGCATCGGGAAGCTTTTCCGTAAGATGGTGGGGATAGATGTGATTTTCCACGGTAATGTGATACTTGTAGGGATCCAGAGCTTCCGCCTTGTCTACCATGTTTTTTACCCCGTGGCCGAAAACATCCATTTCGGGGATATCTTTGTGGAGCCTTCGGGTAAACCGTACCCGGGCACTATGAAGAGTGGGTTTCCCTACCCTCTGGGAGCATACGGTGGCTATGGTCTTCGTCTTCTCCGGAGGGGAAGCCGCCGCCAGGGCATCCCATCCCAGAGGGGGAGTTCCGTCGAAGGGGAGTCCGTAATGCCAGTGTAACCCGGCGTGATGGTAGATGACGTTCGGATGCCCCCGCATGGCCCAGGGTTCCTGAGAGGTAAGGACACAGCCGAACTGCCGCAGATATTCCCTGCCGAAAACGGTAATGGACGAGGGTTCCCCCGTAAGGAGGAGGGTTCTTTCCCGGGGGCAGCGCAGTTCCTCGTAACTGAGCCAATGATCCTTTCCCCTGTAAGGGAGGTCGTGATAGATCACCAGCCAGTCGTAATCGTCGCACTCCATATCGAAAAAGAATCGGCAATTTCCCCACTCCGGCGCCTTGTCCGGAAGCTGTCGACGGAGTCCGTTTCGGGAGATGGCCGCAAAGGAGCCCCGGCTTAAAACCTTGACGTGCCGCATGATGTTCCCCAGGCTTCCTTGGTATGGGTTTGTTTCATGGTGTATATATGCCTCCTGATAACGCGTTGCGATTTTTTACGATCATAAATCATACTCTCCGAGCCGGAGAAGTCAAAGGAAAAAACGCCGGAGCCTTCGAGGCTTTTTCTTGACACTCGAAGAATCTCCACGGAGAATGGAAAGGTATTCATACACTTCATAATTCGATGGGGAGGTCTTTATGCGAAACCAGGGCTGGAAGATGGGGTCTGCGCTTTTGGGAATACTGCTGTTTTTTACCGTAATTGCCGGTGCTTCGGGAGAAACCCGGGTTGCCGTGGCGGATTTCCAAAACAATGCCGAGGGAGTGACCGACGGGGCCCGGCGGGCCATTACGGATATGCTTACCACGGAGCTGGGCAAAATGGCGGGAATTTCGGTTATCGAACGTTCCCGTTTGGAGGCCCTTGCCAAGGAGCACCGTCTCGCCGCGTCGGGATTGGTGGAAGGGAGCACGGCGGTACAGATCGGAAGGCTTGCGGGAGTGCAGATGATCATCACCGGTTCCATTACGGAGTTTGGCAGCAGCACCAGCGGCGGCGTCATTCCCATCGGGGGATTCAATATTGCCGTGGGGAGCAACGAGGCCCGGGTCGCTCTGGACGTGCGCACCATCGATGCGGAGACCGGCAGAGTGCTCCGCACCTTCCGGGAGATCGGAGAGGCCACCAAGGATATCGGAGGCTTCGTCTCCAGGTACGGAGGATTTGCGGAGGTGGAGGGAGGGGATATCCTTGCCGCCGCCACGTATAACTGTATTCAGAAAGTGGTAGGTCAAATCCGAAAGGATCTCCAGATGATGGGTATCTCCCCCACCTTTCATGTGGTGGAGGTTCGAGGAAAGAAAAAGATTTTCGTGGATGCGGGAGCCATGAACGCCAACGCCGCACCGGGGCAGATCTTTGCGGTTTTCGCCGAGGGGGCTGCCATTACGGGAATGGGAGGCGAGATCCTGGGAGTGGAGAAGTATCATCTCGCCCTTCTGCGCTGTGTGGACGCGAAGGCCCAGTACTCCATCTGCGAACTTCTGGATGGAAGCAGTGCGGAGCTCCGCAAAGGGGATCTCCTGGAACCCTACTTCGATGACCCCAAGGACTTCAAGCCCAAAAGCCGGGCGTTGGCGGAACTCCAGAGCGGAAGCCCCTCCTATTCGGACAGCATTCTCGAAAACCCCCAGACCCTTCCGGGGCCGGCACTTTCGCAGTCCTCACCGGTTGTTTCTGAATATCCTCAGCCGGTGCAGCCCCTTCAACCTCAACCCGGGCAGCCGGCCCTCCCTCCACAACCCGCGCCTCAGCTGGCGCCGCCTGCGGCATCTCTTCCCCAGGCGGCTCATACGTCAGAATCCATGGAAGTGGTGGACTACTACCCTCTGGACAATGCCCGAAAGACCCAGATCAAGGCCCTTCACAAGAGCGGTTATATGCACTATGCGGATAAACGCTTTTCCCAGGCGTATAAGGATTTCGCAGAGGCTGTGGGAGTTTATGCGGGAAACTACCTGGATGCCTACTGGGCGGCCCGGGCGGCTCATCGGGCAGGGCAGGAGGAAAATATGATCTATTGGCTTCAGAAGGCCCTGGATGCCAACCCCCGGTACCTCCCCGCCCTGGAGTATGCCAAGGCCCACGCTCCGGGAAAGGTGGAACCCGGAAGATCTTCGGCTTCGAACGTCGTCTCTCCGGCCCAACCTCTTCCCACGGCGGCTCCCCTTCCCTTTCTGCCTCCCGCTCAGGAGACTTCTCCGCCGACGGTGCAGGAGCAGCCCCTTCTTCTTCCTGCGCCGGCTTCCGAAGCTCCTCGGGAAGATTCTCCCTCCCCGGAGGAATTCTCCAGGGGAAAGGACATCCGAAACACCTCGGATAAGGTGGATGTGGTGGATACGTACTCCGTCAGTGAAAAAGTCAAACAGGATATCCGGAATTCCCATAACATGGGACTCCGCCTTTACGAGAGCGGGGATTACGCTCGGGCTGCGGTGGCCTTCAAATACGCCCAGGGTGAATATTCTTCCGGGAACTATCTCGATGCCTACTGGGCCGCACTCACCTATCACAAAATGAAAAAACGGAATGAATCCCGATTCTGGCTTGAGAGGGCTCTCTCCATCAATCCGGATTATGAGCCGGCGAAGAAATTTCAGCGCATGTATTTTTAGCATCACTTGAAATATCGTTCCATGTTCTTCCGGAAGATCAGCCGGACAAGAGGGGCGTTTTTCAGAAAAAAGCGGGACTCTCGAGAGGGTTGCCACCAAAATGTTCCGGCTTTTCGGATCTTTCGGGAGAGTATGTGTTTGTGGAAATTTTTGAAACTCCGCCGATGAATTAGGGTCTGTTTCTAAAAAAACT